>Ga0182021_10002447_pt1 | contig 21682 bp, 25 predicted proteins | sample 612E3MmetaG_FD_120493 | JGI IMG/M metagenome (GOLD analysis project Ga0182021, IMG submission 120493) | Permafrost microbial communities from Stordalen Mire, Sweden - 612E3M metaG (Illumina Assembly) | ecosystem: Environmental > Terrestrial > Soil > Wetlands > Permafrost | place: Sweden... | reverse complement strand
GCGTTCCTATGAAAACGCCAACAAGGGGGTGAACTGAAATAGGTTTAAGTTAACTTAATTTTCCCCACCGGTGCTGGGGAAAATATTTTGCAAAAGTGGGGAATTCCTACTTGCAAAAAACACTTTACACTGATCTAACGAATTGATCGTAACTAAATCTGGTTTTCCAGCAATTACCAAACCAGACGATCGTTTTACTTTAAAATAATTTTGGTCTTCTATATAAGTGGCTTCATTAAGAGCTCCACGTTGCTTTATCAATGTATCAAGTAATTGAGTATGTTCGATAGTCCATTTCGTTAGCTGGAAATCTGAGGGAGCTTTTTTATAACCTGTATATCTGGTTTTATACCAGGATCCCCAATGGCACTTCGTATCCCCGGCCATTAGCCGAGAAAGCCATGTAACCCAAACGTATAGTCCATTTCTTTCGGTTACCATTTTATAAAAAAGATTTTATAGATGTAACGATTTTGCATACTCGTACGATATAAAATCGCCTTGATTGGTTTCTAAGTATCCATTTTCTTTATGAGAATATTCGGTAATAGCGCCAGCCGAAAACTCTTTAAAATATTGTTTAACGTACGCTAAAATTTGCAATTCACTGGTAGAATATACATTTAGATCAGGTTCTTTTAATGGTTTGATAAGGTCTCCCATATTACCATTGCTAAAATCTATTTCATCGGAATAAATATTTTCATTTGCATAAAGCGAAGCTAGCAATAATTCATATTTATTCGGGCACGGACCGTATGGAAGATGTACATATTTTAACCCAGTTATAGGTACTCCATAGTCTTTAAAGTGTTTAAAATCGATGTAAAATAGTAATTTATTTAGTTTTGTTTTCCATACTCCGTCCTTACTTAAAAACAACATTGCGTTAAATAATTTCGTTAGATTTACTTTGGCAAATCCATTTTCCACGTCGGGATTCTCTCTTGAGAAAATTATTTCAATTACTTTTTCTAAAGAATATGATTCTTTTTGTATGTCTGCCAACCCTTTTAACATTTTTTCTTTGTGCGATTCTGACAACACCCCGTTCGACTGTTCTAAAAGCTTGATTATATTATTAGGTTCTAATGATAGTCTAATAAGGCTATCATGCGAAGAGTCTTGAAGGGCTCCATTTTCATAACGGCTTATAGTGGATAAGCCTAAACCAAGCAATTTTGCTAGCTCTATTTGCGTGAGTCCCAATGATTCACGACACTTCTTGATTTCGTCCGGTTTAAGCATCCGATGTTTTTCTCTATATTTATCGTACGCTAAAATAAGTGGGTCGGGGCAATGCTTGGTACTTATTACTTCGTCATTACATTTATCACAACTTAGGTAACATACGTTTACTTTAATCGGTTCTTTTCTAACTACTATAATTTGCTCTTTTTCGACAATGTGAAACGTTGATTCATTTTCGCAGCTAGTGCAATACTCCTTAATTATTTTCCTCTCCATTTTTCTGTCCTTCCTTATCCCCCTCTGTCTGCCTGCATGGATAACATAATGCCTTATCTGCAATATGAAATGATATTATCCTTACCTTTTTAATTATTGATATAGCGGCGATTTTTAATTTTATATATATTTCACATCCGTTTATTACTGTCCCGAATACCCAACAATCCCCCTTTTCTGCATAATCCTTTGCAGGTCCTTCGCAGTAATCTGAAACGGACAAACCAAGTATTGTTGTATAAACGTCAAGGCTAGTTAGCCCCAACGAAGCCATGCAATCGAGGTTTTTATCACGAGGTACAATAACCCAGGTTTCATATGGCACACTTTGGTTTGTAATCGTTTGCTTTACTTCTGTTAAATATTCTCTGATCGCATTCCTAGATGTAATATTCATGTTTCGTCTTTATAATATATTAATTGATATATATTGTCAAGTATATTTATCAATTAATATACAAATCAGTTTGTCACAGATATTAATTTCTTTTAAATTCACAGGATATTAATCCGCTATTAAGTTTTACTTAAATTTGGTTATCTATTACTTTCCGCTCCCTGTTTTAGTCGACACTGAGCCGAAAGATTTACTTCAGGTTGATCGAAGACCACCTCAAGACCTGAACCACCATCATTGCCAGCCAATATCCCGTGAAAGACTGGGATCACAACATCGGCGACCTTGGCCGATGCCATTTGTGATCGATTGCTTCACAACGCTCCTAAAATCGATATTAGAGGCGGTTCTATGCGCACTGAAAGACCAGTTATGAAGACTGACAAGAAGGAGGTAATTGAAGGAGAGAAAAGCCAAGCGGGAAACAAGCCAGTTCTTCATATTTTAATTGGTAGTCGTCCTCTTAAAAACGCCAAAAGATTTCCCCTTTTAGTCTCTTTTATTTGCCTTTAATTACCATTGTGTGTAGAATAGGCATAATTGAATTAAAAATCAGGCACATGCCTTGATTGGTTGAGTGATGGTTAAACCGGAAGAAAAAGCACGTCAGGTAATTGATGGCCTGTTGGAATCAGCGGGATGGAAGATACAAAACCTCAATGAGCTAAATCTCGGAGCGGCTCTTGGTGTTGCTGTTCGTGAATTTCCCCTGAAAACGGGTGCTGCTGACTACCTGCTATTTGTGGATAGAAAGGCGGTAGGAGTCATTGAGGCAAAAGCTGAGGGGTCAACTCTCAGTGGGGTGGCAGACCAGTCCGCTAAATATACTATCGGCGTCCCTGACAACCTGCCGAAAGTTCAAGAGCCTCTCCCTTTTGCCTATGAAAGCACCGGCACCGAGACCTTCTTCAGGGATAACCGGGACCCTGAGCCGCGTTCACGCCGGGTTTTTGCATTTCACAAGCCGGAATATCTGCTGGAGTTGGCGAATCAGCCGGACACCCTCCGTTCAAGATTGCGCAATCTTCCCCCGCTTATCACCGTTGGGTTACGTGATTGCCAAAACGAAGCCATTCAGAATTTAGAAAAGTCGTTCGCCGATGCAAGACCCCGTGCCCTCATCCAGATGGCAACCGGTAGCGGCAAGACCTTCATGGCCGTCAGTTCGGTTTACCGCCTGGTTAAATTCGCCAAAGCCAAACGAGTGCTGTTCCTTGTGGATAGAAGCAACCTGGGACGTCAGAGTTTACTGGAGTTCCAGCAATACGTAACGCCGGATGACGGCAGGAAGTTTACCGAGCTTTATAACATCCAGCATCTCAAATCTAACGCAATCGACCCGGTGAACCGGGTTTGTATCACCACCATTCAGCGGCTTTATTCCATGCTGACTGGGCAACCTGAACTTGACCTATCGCTGGAGGAACTGTCCGGTTTTGATACTTTGCCGGATGCCGACAAAGAGAAAGAGGTTGTTTATAATCCTCGAATTCCCATTGAGCAATTCGATTTTATTATCACCGATGAATGCCATCGCTCCATCTACCATTTGTGGCGGCAGGTATTGGAATACTTTGATGGTTTCATCATTGGTTTGACGGCCACGCCTTCAAAACAAACTCTGGGATTCTTTAATCAAAATCTGGTGATGGAATATAACCATGACCGCGCCGTGGCTGACGGCGTCAATGTCGGGTACCAAGTTTACCGCATCAAAACAGAAATCACCGAGCAGGGCAGTAAAGTCGAATCTAAATTCTGGGTGGACAAGCGGAATAAACTCACCCGCAAAGTTCGCTGGGAACAACTGGATGCCGACATTCAATATGCTGCTGAACAGCTCGACCGCAGCGTCGTCGCTCCCGACCAGATTAGAACAGTGATTCGCACTTTCAGGGATAAATTATTCACCGAGATATTCCCAGGCAGAACCGAAGTCCCGAAAACCCTGGTATTTGCCAAGGATGACAGTCATGCTGAGGATATTGTGAATATAATTAAAGAGGAATTCGGCAAGGGTAATGACTTCTGTAAGAAGATTACCTACAAGACCACCGGCGAGAAACCGGAAGACCTGATTGCCAGTTTCCGTAACTCTTATAACCCACGCATTGCAGTCACCGTGGATATGATTTCTACGGGCACGGATATTAAGCCATTGGAGTGCCTGTTATTTATGCGAGATGTAAAATCATTGGTTTATTTTGAACAGATGAAAGGGCGCGGCACCCGGACTATTTCCAATACTGATTTCAACGCTGTTACTCCTGATGCTCCCGATAAAACACATTTCGTTATTGTGGATGCCATCGGGGTGTGCGAGAATGATAAGACTGACTCCCGCCCGCTGGAACGTAAACGTCATCTTTCGTTTGAGAAGCTGATTCTATCGGTTGCACTTGGTACCAGAGACGAAGACACTTTGACTTCGTTGGCAGGCAGACTGGCGTCATTGGACAGGGAAACTACCGATAACGATAAGAAGGAAATAAGCAAAGTCTCTGATGGCAAATCGCTAAAGGAGCTTGTAAATAGACTGCTGGATGCCACTGACCCGGATACACAGTTAGGTAAGGCCAAAGAGCTGTTTAAGACCGAAGAACCGACCGCAGACCAGTTGGATAAAGCGACGAAAGAACTTATCCTAATCGCCTGTAACCCGTTTGATAATCCAAATCTGCGGAACACGCTTATTGCTATTAAAAAACGAAACGAACAAATTATTGATGACGTAAGTAAGGATAAGATTATTGATGCTGGTTGGGACACGAAAGCAAAGGAAAAAGCGCAAGGGGTAATTGCTTCTTTCAAACAGTTTATAGCGGATAACAAAGACGAACTGACTGCATTGCAGTTTATTTACAGCAAGCCGTATGGCACGCGCCACCTGACTTATGAAGCAATCAGCGAACTGGCGGGCGCCATTGAGAAACCACCGTATAGTGTAACCAAAGAACAGGTCTGGCAGGCATATGAGCAACTGGAGCAATCAAAGGTTAAAAAAGCTGGTGCACAGAAATTGTTGACCGATATTATTTCCCTGATTCGCTTCACGCTTGGCAAAGATACGGTGCTGGAGCCGTTTCAGGAGACAGTTAACCGCCGGTTTGCAGATTGGCTGACAGTACAGAAGAAAAACGGGCGGACTTTCACGCTGGAGCAAATGGAATGGCTCAGGATGATAAAAGAACATATTGCCACATCAGTAACGGTCACAGTGGACGACCTTGAATTGACCCCGTTCCAGGAGCGGGGTGGCGCCATAAAAGCCAGCAAGGTCTTTGGACAACAATTAGATAAAATACTCGAAGAGCTAAATGGGGTACTGGTAGAGTGACAGAACAAGATACAGTTTTTCCCCAATTACCGAATGGTTGGATTTGGACAACTATTAATAATCTGGCTTTCTTGGTTACAAAGGGTTCTACGCCTACTACATATGGATTTTCTTACTTAGATGATGGCATTAACTTTATTAAAGTGGAAAACCTAAGCAAAGGTTTAGTCGACAAAAAGTCCATTTCACAATTTATATCAGAAGATGCTCACAAATTCTTAAAACGCTCTCAACTACTTGATAAAGACTTATTGTTTTCTATCGCTGGGACAATAGGTAAAGTTTCGATAGTTAGAAAAGAAGATTTACCAGCAAATACGAACCAAGCCATTTCACTAATACGATGTCCATGGCAATTAGTGGATTGCCTATATTTGAATTATTGCTTACAATCCCCTGACGTAAGGTCATTTTTGTTAAAACGGCCCAGAGGGGTGGGGATGAATAATGTGAGCTTGGGTGACGTTAGCGACATCCCCGTTTCTCTCCCGCCGCTCCCCGAACAGCACCGCATCGTAACTAAAATTGAAGAGCTTTTCACCCGACTGGACGAAGGTATTGCAGAACTGAAAAAGGTGAAACTCCAGCTAAAACGCTATCGGCAATCACTATTGAAATCAGCCTTTAACGGCACATTAACGGCTGATTGGCGGCAAGAACACAAGGCAGAACTTGAACCGGCTTCGGTTTTGCTTGAAAGGATAAAGATAGAGCGAAAGAAGAGTGGCAAATACACAGAATTGCCACCATCGGATACAACAGATTTGCCTGAATTACCGGAGGGATGGGCGTGGACAACTTATAACCAGATTGGTCAATGGTTTGGTGGAGGTACTCCGTCAAAAGAAAACTCATTATATTGGGAAAGCGGTACGATTCCTTGGGTTTCTCCAAAAGACATGAAAGATATTAAAATTACTCAGACAGAAGACAAGATTACGTCTCTTGCTCTGAATAATTCGCCTGTCCACGTGGTGACCTCTGGTTCACTTTTATTCGTTGTACGCAGTGGAATAATCAGAAGGACTCTTCCTATAGCGTTGAATTTGGTGGATGTGACCGTTAATCAAGATTTAAAGGCGCTTGTGCCGTCGCCGCAAATATTCCCGGATTATCTTTTATATTTAACGCTTTCGTTGAGCGAAGCGATTCGTAAAGACTGTTCTAAAGGTGGAACTACCGTTGAAAGCATCGAATTCCCATTGTTAAAAAATTACATCATACCGTTGCCATCGATAAAAGAACAGAAATATATTGTCGAGAAAATCCAGGTTTGTTTGTCGGTATCCGATGAAATTGAAATTGTTATTGAAGGAAGTATTAAACAGGCGGAAAGATTGCGGCAAAGTATTCTCAAACGAGCCTTTGATGGCAAACTGGTTCCGCAAGACCCGGAGGATGAGCCCGCAGACAAATTATTGGAGCGGATAAAGGCTGAGAAAATGAATATTAAATCAAGAGGTTTGACATGAGTCCCGATTCAGATATTGAAAATATCAAATTAGCCAGCAACATAACAGTAAAAAAATATAAAGAATTGGAAGCAGAACGTAATAAATCTGAATTAGCCAAATTCATTTACGAACGCTTTAGCGAGAGATATATTATCCCAATAGAAAGTATGAAACGGAAAAATGGGTTTACCACAATGGCAGTATCGTGCTTGATGATTGAGGTTTTTCAATCATTCCGTGAGGGTTTGGGCGATACAAATGGCAAGAGCATTCGTTGTTTCAAACTGTTTTTTAAATCTACTAAAGGGTTCGAGTGCTTTACTGATTATGAATCTAAATTTTATTACAACGTTCGCTGTGGGATACTTCATCAAGCAGAAACAACTGGCGGTTGGAAAATATATAGAAAAGGTGTTCTTTTCGATAAAGACAATCTTTCAATCAATGCAACGCTTTTCCTTTCCCACCTCAAAGCTTCCCTTAAAGAGTATCAATCTCAACTAGAGAATCAGGATTGGGACGACGAATTATGGAAGAATAGCAGAAAAAAGATGGCTGCTGTCATCGATAATTGCAAAAGGGAGGGCTGTTAATGTCCGCTGAATCAGCTTCAATCATACAAAAAGTTTGGAACTATTGTAATGTGCTCCGTGATGACGGCATCAGTTACGGAGATTACGTTGAGCAATTAACCTACCTCATCTTTCTGAAAATGGCAGATGAGCGCACTAAGCCGCCTTTTAACCAGGTTGCCCGCATTCCTAAAGGACTGGACTGGCAAAGCCTCCTCCAGAAAGACGGTCATGAACTTGAAGTGCATTATCGTCACTTACTTGAGGACTTGAGTAAGGAGAAAGGTATCATTGGCGTTATTTTCAGAAAATCACAGAACAAGATTCAGGACCCGGCTAAACTGAGGCGTTTGATTGAACTGATTAACGGCGAAGTCTGGATGGGATTGGACGTAGATGTCAAAGGCGATATCTACGAAGGGCTGTTACAGAAAAACGCAGAAGACACCAAAAGCGGCGCGGGACAATACTTTACTCCCAGACCGTTAATCAAGGCGATTGTTGAAGTGATGCGTCCGCAGCCGGGCATGACCACTAATGACCCTGCCTGCGGCACCGGAGGCTTTCTACTGGCGGCTTATGCCTATTTATCAGACCCACAGAATTTCAAGCTGGATATCAAACAGAAAAAAGCATTGAATTTGAGCACATTTAGCGGTAAAGATATAGTGGATAACGTCGTCAGATTGTGCGTGATGAATATGTTTCTGCACGGCATCGGCGGGGATGCAAGCCCGATTGAGGTCGGAGATTCGTTAATTTCGGACCCCGGCACGCGCTATGACATCGTACTAACCAATCCGCCTTTCGGGAAGAAGAGCAGCATCACCATCGTAAATGAAGAAGGAAAGGCTGATAAAGAAACGCTTATCTATGAGCGGCAGGACTTCTGGGCAACTACTTCTAACAAGCAATTAAATTTCTTGCAGCACGTTAAGACGCTGCTTAGAATCAACGGCAAAGCGGCGGTTGTCGTGCCGGACAATGTTCTATTTGAAGGCGGCGCCGGGGAGACCGTGCGCAAGAAGCTTCTAGCAGAATGCGATGTCCATACTCTGCTTAGACTCCCCACCGGACTGTTTTATGCGCAGGGAGTCAAGGCGAACGTTCTCTTTTTCGACCGGAAACCGGCCAGCGAAAAACCTTGGACGAGCAAGCTGTGGATTTATGACCTGCGGACGAACACCCACTTCACTCTGAAAACCAATTCGATGGTTTCCGAAGACCTGAAGGATTTCGTCAAATGCTATAACCCGACTAATCGCTTCGAGCGTCAAGAGACGGATAGGTTCAAAGTATTTACCTACGAAGACATTATGAAGCGGGATAAAGTCAGTCTAGATATCTTCTGGTTGAAGGATGACAGTATCGAAGACTCGGCCAATCTTCCGGCTCCTGAGATTCTTGCCCGTGAAATCGTGGATAACCTTGAGGCAGCATTGGAACAGTTTAACGGGATTTACCAGGATTTGAATACGTTATAAATTTAGGAGGCGGAGGCAATGTCTGACTCGTGCGCCATTTGTGGACGTCCAATTCACACTGGGGGCGACGACTACTAGAGTGGAGGTTACAAGTTAAGTGAAAAGAGAACCAGAAAAACAATTAGATTTGGAAAAATTCGAGATAGTACTAGATGAGTTATTAATTAATTATAGAAATGCCATCCGAGCAGCAGAATGCTTGCCAGGTACTATTCCCTCTGATGAATTTATTCTTGAACCGGCGCAAAATAAAGGTAAGTCAAAGAAACCGGGGGGAGACTGGTACCACTCAAGACGTGCTATTGGTAGTATCGCGAAAATATTTGTGAAATCCCATGTTAGGCATAACCTCTCCATAATTGCCGATAAACTAGAAGTTGAGCGACTTGCAAAAAGGGATTTGGGTTCTGATAATCAAAAACGACTAGATAATATAATTAGAGAGTTAAAGGATTTCGAAAATCGATTAAGTCCCAAAAGGCCAGGGTGGTGGAAATCGCTAGGTTGGATTTGGGCAATAGTCGCACCTGTTGTTGTCCTTCTGATTCAGGGATGGATTGTTTCGACTCATCATATAACACCTAGCCTTATTCTTATCAACATTGCCATTGGAGTTATGTTGTTAGCTATATTAATTTACATCCCTTTATATTGTTGGGGCGCACTGTGGGGATATAGATGGAAGAGATTAATATTAGTTGGCCAAACGGGAGATATAAACGCCGAATTTGAATCAAGTGCAGTTTTAAGATGGTTGGGTGCCCCTAGAGCGAATACTTACCAGAGTGAAAATCAGTTATATGAAGTATTGGGGCTTCCAAAACCGTTGGAATTCCCTTGGGACATGGCTTTTTCTCCTTTAACAGTTATGGGTTTGGCGTCTTTACTAGCTTTCTTTTTGTTTGGATTAGCTTGGTTAATTCCTCAAAAGAACTTTAGCTGGATTGACCTTGTTCCTACCGTACTTATTTTAATCTCAATATATAGTGTACCATGGAGCCTTCGGTTAATTAGAAGAGCTAAGCAGAAACGACTGACACGAAATACCGGATAAGATTGGATAGACATAATCGCTGACTCACGTTTTATAGTATAAAATGGCAAAGGAAATTGTAACGGTTTTTTACTATTCTTTAGTTACAACGATTAGTCACCGATGTGCGTAATTTGTAAATGATGGAGGGTTCAAATGAGCAATAATAGAGTTGGAGAAGAAGAGGGTGATTTTAAACTAACAAGGAAAGATGGAAAAGTCGAAATTTGGCATAATCCGAAAACAGGTAGTTATACAATTGTTCTATATGAACATATTAATCGGGAAGAAGACCAACTATTGGATAAGACCGTATATAACAAAGAAAAAGCTGATGTTATTTTTGACACTGTTATAGACATTATTAAATAGTTGATGACAACACCAACACATAATATCGACGTTTTTTGCTATTCCATTTGCTATTCTTTTTGTAACACCAATGGTTACTATTGAGTTAAGGAGTACATCTTATGGGTGAAATTGATGATTTACGCGTACAGTTAGTGGAGAATGATGTCAGAACATTGGGACAACGAACCCAAAGACTCGCAGAATTAGGAAATCCCGATTACAGTCGCGTTTATCCACCCATTTATGAGTACCTTCAAGAACTTGATAAACTCTATATCGATGGTCATTTTATGGGTGTAATTGTCTTTTCCGGCATAATTATCGAGCACATCCTTAGGAGTAAGCTGTTCGATATTGTGTCAGAACACGTGGTAGAGACGGCGTCATTGGGCAGACTTGGTTCAATGGCTAAACGAAGGAAATTAATTACTAATATATCATTTGAGCGACTCAATATTGTCAAAGAAATGAGGAATACCCTTGTTCACTTGGATAGTTCCAGCGATTTTGCCGCAGAGATGATGAACGCTGCTTGCCCAGATATCGATGACCCCGTGATTCAACAAATTTGGTTTTTTAACGGGTCGAAACTAGATTTAATGGCTAAGACCTGCGCCGATATTGCCAAAGAATTTGTGGCAGAGAGTATTAGTGATTAGACTGTTAATTAGGCTCCTTTTAAAATATTTCTGATCCTTATATAGGAGGAATAATTCTAAAGGCTATTGCCTCCGCAGAAATTCGCACGATGGTTCGTTACGACCGACGTTGAGATAGTCATTTTACGAGGAGGTTGATCAATGGAAGCCATTTTCTGTCTCCCTTACCCAGAATATAACATTGCCTCATACTTCCAAAAATACTTTGAGAAAAAAGATGGGTACTCGGTCGCGGTTCCCTTGAGCCGGCAACAGAAAGGATTTGACCTTTTAATGTACAACGTGAAAACAAAAAAGACGTTATCGTTTCAGGTCAAAAGTTCTCGCGCGTGGTCGTCAGATAAACCTACGAGGGGGTTCAGATATTCATCTTGGTTCGGTAGGTTTGAACCAAATAAATATGTTGATTATTATGTGTTTTCAATTTTATATGCAAAAAGTCCTTCGGACAAAAAACGATTAGATAAAATTAATCCGGGAAAATGGTGGTCGTCAAGGATTATTGTGTTCGACAATTTGGAGATTACAGCTTTATTCGATAACTTGAAGACTAAGAAAGGGGAACCAGAAAGATTCTTCTACTTTGGTTTTAACGAAAAGCCGGAGGATATCTTCATTACCAGGGGACTCCCTTTGAAATCATTCAAAGAGAATTTGTTAGCATCTCAGATTAAAAATATACGAGATAGATTGCAATAATGGCCAACAGAGAAGATAATTCATTGTTCGATTTTACTTTTAATCCTCTATTTTGGTTCAGTTAATAGGAGTGTTTTAATGAACGATAAAACAAAGAGTCTCACAATTCAAATGAGAATTTTCCAAGACCATGATAATTCAGGTCATTCTATCATTAAAATGGCTTGGTTAGGCAAGGATCATATCACTTGGGTTACCGACTTTGAAGGTTCAGAAAAAAGGTACCATCCAAATCTTTATAGGAAACTAAAAGATACGTTAGTCAATGAGGGAAAATGGGTAAATTGAAATAGGCGCACCCATTTTACCAATTATTATTGGGCTCCCGTTGTCTCGCTATCAATTCGTAAGCAATTAGCGCGAATTGGCTTAACAATTACTTTTCAATTATTGGTATAAAATGCTAACAAAAAGCTGGAGGTAAACAATAGTGACTAATAATTATAGTGCTGGCGACCAACCAACCTAGATAAATGGAGATAGCCCCGCTCTTAATATTCATATGGAATAAGCCCGCCCTTTTTGTCAGTTATCAAAATAAATTCAAAACCGATGTCACAATTGCTTGTTTTGTTACTACGTACATACAAACTTACTCATGCCTAGCATCCGGACCAGTTTTTGCATTAAAACCAATTGCAACTGTTCTTCGGACGTTTAATAAAGCGATAGTGGAATCGACAGCTTTCCGGTTAAGTTGTGTCATGTCTTCTCCACCTGCGGTTTGAGAAATGACCATGCCATGTAAAACTTCCTGGATTTGAGCGGGAGTAAAACCATTGGTCTCTTTTACAATATATTCCCTGACATCTTCGGATAAAGGGATTTTTCTCGAGATGTGTTTCACCAATTCAGCCCGCTGTTGATAAGCCGGACGGGTTATTCTGAATACTCTATCAAACCGGGACGGTCTCTCACTCAGCGCCTTATCCAGTGTTTCAAAGGAATTACTGGTTGCAATGGTAACGATCGCGTTCTTCTCCGCTATGCCGTCCATTTCTGCAAGCAGGGAAATTAATGGCGGGGTTCCCCGGTAGGCATCCTGTCTTTCTTGCCCGATGAAGTCGATATCTTCAATGAAGATAATAGTGGGACTGAGCGCCTGGGCCACAGAGAAAAGTTCTGGAATGTACCCACCTTGTACCATACCCTCAGCACTCGTGGCGATGCAAGTGATGTTATCGGCTTCTGACATCAGCGCCTTGCAGACAATCGTTTTTCCGGTACCCGGCTCCCCAGCCAGGATAATGCCTCTTTTAGGCGGCACACCATATTTTTCTAGTTGTGCGCAATTCTGTAAAAAACCGATGGTGTTCAGGCGTATTTCTTTTTTCATGGCAGGATCCAGGATAACTGAGTCCCAATCCCTTTGCCCCGCGTTCAAGAAAGATATTCCGCCGTTAAAGTTGAGGTTTTTACCTTTGTAAAAATTGTGTTTGTTTAAGAAATCACCGATAGAGCGAATGAATGATTTAACCAACCGACGGTGCTTTTCGCTCGCCTCTATCTGGACGGAATTCGATCCATTTACGATGATAATCAAACGGATATTATTCTTCTCTAAAAGAAACTGACCATCGATGACACAGCTCTCAAATTTCGTGTAATCGGTTTGAATATCGCGAATCACCGGCTCGTCATAATTACACCCTTCGACAGACATGATCTTCCATCCCCGGGATTTGATGACGCCTTTTACAGACCACGCGAGTAGGTTCCCGTAGTACCACCTGGTTGTATAAGTTTCGGCAACCCATGATTTTTCTCCGAGAAATTTATTGACGGTTTCCGCTACCTTCAAATTCAGTGCTTCTTCTATTCCTTTGCCGCCATCATAAAGCAAACCTGCTCTGATCATTTCCTCTTCCATATCATCCATTGCGCTAACCCCCTTTAATTAATTTCTGCTAAAACCACACACTGCTTGATAATAACCATGGGCAGATTCAGCCCATTGTCTTCACCCTCTTGCTCAAACCGCACCCCGCAGTACATTTCACCGGGGCCGAAAGAAGTGGCGTTCAAAAGCCGCCAGGCATATTGCGTGACCTGTTCCGTGTCGCCGTCGCCAAATAACCCCGTGGTCAGATTTGGGCCGTTCCAAGCAACACCCTGTAACTTGCACATGTCTACGGCGACCTGGTTGACCAGAGTGGTTTCGTCCTGCCAATGGGCAGCATATCGCCGCTGGCATTGTATGTAATGAGACCCAAATGACACCGGTACGGCGCCGGCGGGCATCGGATTTTCCGCCGCCGGAATGTAACCCATCGATCCCTCAGTACCGGGACCATGCTTTATGATGGCGGAGCCATCCGGCAGCAGCCAGTGGTCGTAGCGCGTTTCCATGTCGATACTGCCATCAAAATCGGCTGATGCATATTGTCCTGCAACGGCGTCAACTTCTTTGGTTGTTGGACCCAAAACCCAGGACACATCGATTGAAGCTCCGCCGCTGTAAACACTCGACCTTACCGAAAACTTCACTCCGGGGAAATTCTTTTTCAATGCGGTTCGGACTAATTTGGCTGTTTCCGCGCAGCTCAGATATTTAGTTTCCATTTTTCTCCTTTTTTTAAAACCATTTGGTAGATGACATGCTGGCCCGGTTCTTTTTCTTGGCAATATCCTTGGCATGCCAGCCAGTGCCGATCTTGCTTAATGCCTCATGGAATTCACGCAGGGAGATCTCCCCTTTTTCATAAGCAGCTTGCAATTGATTCTCTGTTCCGGCCATGTTGACTCCTAGAAGAACGACGGCTGAACTGGCTCGGTTTTTAATTCTTTGTCCTTTTCTTCTTCGACCTGGCTGCCCGCCTGTCGCTCCGCTCTTGCTTTCTCTTTCCGGTGCTGCCCCCGCTTCTGGTAAATCCAAGTTTTAAGATCGGTTAACTCCCGCATGTCGTAGTCGCTGAGACTTTCACACCTGAGATCTTCCGGCACTTCAACTTTCTTGAATTTCATGGCCTGGGTGAAAACATATGTGTAAATCCTTAGCCACTGCTCGGACAGGGGCTCTTCCATCGTCCGGGGAAAAATGTAGGCCAGGACTTCCGTGTCGCCCACCGGCACACCGCCGTCGTGCAGGGCTTTCATATTCATAACGAGGCGCTCCAGGGTAATCTGGGGCTTGATCCAGTCCGGCAAGTCGTCTTTCCATGGAGAGGGATAAACGATGATCGGGTCGCATAGGGCGCCAACCAGATCGTCAATCCATCCGTCAACTTTTTTCTCGGTTGTCATATTGTTCTTACCATCTCCTTTCTTTATATATTTCCTGACAAAGAGGGGTGCCGGAGCGAAACCGCTCCGGCACCCCTTGACCAATTACTATGCACCGGTCTTACTCGGTTACCGGCTCTTCTTCGGTTTCGGTTTCTGATTTCTCCTCGTCGGTAGCGGATTCTGTTTCGTCTTCGGTGTTTGTATCTGACGCTTCAACAGCCGCTTCTGCCTGCGGTTCTGCCACTGCCGCGGGCGGCGTTTCGTCGCCCCATGCTACTTGCATGGGCATGACGATCATCCGGGGAGATTGCTGATCCTCGAAGACCGCCGGGCCGTTCTCGGTATACTTGGAGAAAGTGATGATGCCCTGCTTGCCATTGAGGTAGCCGAGAACGTATTTCTGATTGATCGCTATTCTCGTCGCCTCTCCCTTGGTATGCACGGTGTCGATGGTGGAGCTGATTTCCTGGTCGCCGCCCTTGGCGGATATCTTCAGTTTGCCATCGGCAAATTCCATGCGGACGGCATCGGTGCCTTCCTTGGCGATGATGCGGACTCGTTTGATCGCCGCTTCCAGTTGCGGAGCAAAGATCTGGCTCTGGAGTAAAGGCTCTCCCTTGGGGATCAGCGCCAGCCATTCCGGCGGCTTGCCCGGAATCAGGTTGATGACCACCGACGCGGATGTCCCGAAGTCCAGCCGGAGCTTGTTGTCGCCAATGATCGACATACGGAGCTGCCGCTTGGCCGTGACCACCTTAACCAGGGATTGTGCGGTGACAGGCGGTGTCCGCGGCGTCTTGGCAAAGACATGATCCAGAACTGCCACTCCCTGGCGCGGGATGATAATCTTCTCCTCAAGCGGGAAGGATAGCCCTAGCGTCTTGTGGCACATCCTGAAGCCGTCGCCGGCCGCGACCTCGATAGGACTCCCCAAAACCACGGTTAAGCCATTCAGCGTGGGCCGTGTGTCATCTTCGGCAGTGTAGGGAAGTGCGGCCAGCATGGTGGGGATGAGCACATCGCCGTCGATTAATCCTTCGGCTCGGGCAGTCAGCTCCGGCAAAATGGGGAAGTCCGCGAAGTCCTCGGTCGGATAGCTTGCGCTGCCGTCCTTCCAGGAAAGGAATACCATTTTCCCTTTTAGTTCAATTTTTAGAGTCTCGCTCCCGGGGACGTACTTTAGCATTTCGGCAATGGCGGAATATGGGAGCAGCATCGGCTCTTGGGCTTCCGGCAGGTTGGCAATGACCATTGTCTCCAGGTCGGTGGCGACCGCTTTGCCGCTGCCCAGTAAGATGCAGGCAATGGACTTCACCGTCGGTTTCTTGGGGACCACCGGTTTCACCAGTTCCATGACCTCTTTTAGTTTGTTAACTTTAATTTCCAACTTTTTCACCTCCTTTGGCTGACATATTTACGCCTCCGGATAGCAGGCCGGAGGCGTGGATAATGTGCAGGTTTTTTATACGATTAGAAGAAATTGGGTTGGGCGGGTTTCGCCGCGGGCTTAACCAATGTTGAAGATGGGGTTGTGGCCGTCCTTATGGGCGCTGCGGGCACCGGCTCCGGAATAGTAGATTTCGGATTATGGGGCGACGCGTCCCACTGCCGGTTGGCTTCTTCGACAAATGACGGTATACGCTCCAGAGCAGTTTGCAGATTACCCTGCAGTGTTATCATCTTCGGATCGCAATCGGCCGCCTGTACTCCCAGGAAGATATGGTCGCCCTTGATGATGATGTTTACTTTTAGTTCTTCTCTTGCCATTAATACCTCCTATGCTGTATCTGATTTACTGAAAAACTTCATTCTTTTCTATTGCCAGGAAATAACCATATATGCCCAGCCGCAATTCTACGGTCGGGAATAAGTTGCGGAGATCTCCAACTACCGCGTATAAACAAAGCCCTTGCTCATCATGGTCGTCGATAGGACTAAATCGAGCGGGCACCCCGCCGGTATGGTTGTGAATTTCCAGCACCGTATCCGGCAAGGTCTCATAGGTTACCGATACCGCTGTTGCCTGCTGAGACGGTGTTTTCAGAGTGTATTTCTCCTCCCATGTGATCGCCAGATATTGTTCGATATCCGGCTTGGCGGCGAATATCGATAGCGCTAGGTTCAGGAGATACAGCGGAATCTTGCCGTACAGAAGCTGGATGTCCTCCTTCAGCGGCGCCAGTCCCCGGATTTCACAGGGTGCGATGCAAACGGTGGCGGCGATGTGAGCATTCTGCGCTCTGAGATATATCCCTCCGGCAGCCAATATATAGTCGTAAAAGACTCCCGGCTCTCCTTCAAGGCTAGTCAATGAATTGGTCAAATAACCCACCGGTTTAGTCATAAGTGGTATCGCGCGCCCATTCCGCATTGATTAGCCATCAGCTCGCTTACTTTTAAACCGCTCATCCTGCTCACAATCATTGGGGTAGCCGGGACCGTTTGTAGCGTTCCTGCGTCGAGGTCGATGTACGCCCCCATGTTGGTCAAGGTACCGCTGAGTAGACGGTAAACAAAATCCACGACCAGCATCGCCATTGCCTGATTGATGGTGGGACTTTGCTCGTCATTCTCGATTGCCTCCGCACAATCCCGCGGCCTGGTCTGCTCAACCGGCGGAATCAAAAGCGCAGGCAGTTGCAGGGACGGCAGCGGCACCTTGGTAACTGTATGGCTCGCCATATCAAAGGACTCTTTGAGTCCATCCGGCTGCCCTGTATTGCCGAGCAAGACTTGGCCGGAATGATGTCCGTTTCCGGCGTCCAGCCACCAGTTATTCCAGTTGGCATTCATGCTGTCTGCAATGCTGCGTCTCGCTTCCGCCGTATCTACACAGCCGATGATGATCAGTGCCATTGCTTTGTGATACATCCCCGCGCTCATGGGCTCGTCAAACATATCGCGCTCGTAAGGCATTACGCTGTAGCCGATCTTCCTGCCGTACTGCCGGGATAACCGCTCGGCCAGAGCCTGGCTTTTAAACTTGCCCACTTCCCCGGCAAAGAAGTTTTGCCGCAGCAGATTGTGAGGTTCGACCCGGTCAAAATCGACCAGCATCAGCGTCAGGTCGCTATTTATCAGCAGACGGCAAAGCCCTTCCGCGGCTAGACTGCCGGTGCCGCCGCAGCCGACAATCACGAGTTTGGGGCTCTCAGAGCCTTTCAAAGAAACGGTATAAGACATCTTTTTATCTCACCAGCGATTACATTTCCATCGTCATTAAATCGGCAATAGTACCGTGCTCAATGAGATCGTCATTGGGGAATTTCTTCTTACCGTCGAGGTACTTCCAGAGTTGCAGGACGTTCTTGGGGTATTTCTGCGACCGGTGCGCCAGATCCGCCGTGGCACTGAAGAAGGAAATAAAGAAAGATGGGACAATATCACCGACTTTGATCGGGTATTGGTGACTGCCGGGGCAGGACCGGCCGTTACTAAAGATGTTGGCCAGCGGCGCCCGATAGACAATATCCGTTTCTTTGGTTGGCCGCTTTTTCACGGCGTAAACCCAGGGGGCTTGCCCCGGCGTGCAGAGAAAGATCAGCCCCGGCAGCGGAATCGTAAATCTCTGCGGCGGCTTTTTTATATGTTCCTGCAAGGCGAGCTTCCAGATTTTCGGCTCAATGTACAGCGCGAACACCGGGCCGCTCCTGGTGTTTTGCCACCAGAGCGTATCCGGCGGCAGCAGTCCCGATCCAAAAGACAGGTCGCTGGCGAGGGCATGAGCTACGTCCATGGCGTCAACCTGTTTGGTGGTCACGATATCCCCCTGAAAATATGTCATCACTGTGGACTGGTGATGAAAATCGAGTCTTAAGCGCAGCGGGTCGGTCGGGATACCCAATTCCTTGGGTACTGCCCACCTGAAGGCGGGTGCCTTATTCGTTATCGCTGTCATCAGTATCCTCCTCTCCGGCATCCTGGTCTAATACACAATGATGCGCAAAGGGGGCACCATAGGTGCGTTTCCTTTTCTTTTTAGGCTTAATAGGCTCGGACTTACACAGAAAATCCAATAACTCACTAAAACGGCCGATAGGCTCGGCTTCCAGCCATTCCACAATATGGTCGATTTTTCCGCGGATCTCCTGCACTTTCGGCCACTCACTGGTCAGGATATCGACATTGTGCTTGGTCCAGAGGAAGGTGGGCTCGCCGCTGCCTTCCTCGTAGTCGCAATTCTCATAACTGGAATCCAATACAACGCACCCGGTGCTGGAGCAGGCCCAATCGGCAAAGGCGCCGACGCCGTCATATTTAGTGCCGTCCGTAATCCGGTGTAATTCCTCCGCCTTCCAGCCGTCCTTCGGTATGCGGTTAACTATCTCCTCCCCGACAATGCGCTGTACCATGTCAAGGAGCGGGATTCTCGCACCATTCCCAGGAATATCTTCGTCAATATCCCGCTCATCGCCTGCGTAGGGATAGATGACCAGCGACAGCAATAGCAGATATCCGGGGCGCATCTGCAATTCGTGGTAAGCCGAATAGGACAGCGCCATGAGTTCCACCGGCATGCCGCTCACCCAATCCGCCGGAGGGCAGTCCGTATTCGCCGGCAGCGGGTAATACTCCTGCCCGAAGTAATAACAGAATTTATATACCCGCCGGTGGCGGGGCGCGGCCATGATTGCGGCTTCGTATTCAGGGAGGAGCATCCTCACCAGCGCCCGGAATTCCTTGACGGTGTCGATCTGTTCCAGGCAGCCGATAATTTCCGTCAGCAGCGGCGGCCCCACTTTGAGCATGTCGGCCAGCAAAGATAATGCCCACCCCTCTGGTTGCGGCGATTGCGCTTCTTCTGCACTCCGACCCCGCATGATGCATTCCAGGGCGGCCTGATTGTTTTGCCGGACTATTTGGTCGAGATCCCAGATATTACGCCTCCCTTGCTGCCCTTAACCGGACTAACGCGTCCACCGCCTGTAGTGTATGCGTACCGTAGACTTTCGCTTCGGCAATCGCTAGATTTATATCGAGCTGCCGGTTTGCCAGTTCGGCATAGTCCAACTCACCATTCACGATGGGGATGGTATTAGCGAGCTCGATAATCAGCAGCTTCTTCTCCGGTACCTTGCGTAGAGCCGTAATTATCCTGTCGATGTTGTCGGCCTCGGTCATGTGCTAACCTTTGACGCCGACCCGCTTCTTAAAACGGTAAACAGTGTCCGCTCCCTGCTTCTCCGAGGTCATATCGGCATTCGCCAGTTCCGGCAGGAAACCGGTCATCATCTGCTTAAACTGCTCCGGGGATACATCCGAACCGGGGTCGGGGTATTCGGTGCCGTCGACAATAAACTTTCTTGCCATATTAAATCTCCTTTCTTTTATTAGCTGTTATAAGAATCTGCGCAATTGGAGTCGCAGCACTGCTGGTTGCTATTCTCCGGTTTGAAACGGCGCCCGCACCACTTGCACTCTCTGGTCTCGTCTTTCCAGGCATTGGGGCAGCCGGTTTCGTGGCAGATTACATTGTTGATCACCAAGACTTGACACGAGTCACACGTCACTGCTCTGTATTTAGGTATAGAATTCATTCATCTTCCCTCTAGATTTCCAACATGTCCCGCAGAAACTGGAGCGCTGCCGGATTATGCTTATACTTCCTGACCAGCCTCTTTATCTCGGACTTGCTATAATAGCCGGGCTTGATGTCTCCGGGGTATGGCTGCGGGTTGTAGGGGTCATAGTCCGGGATAATAATGGTGCTTTGAACGGGTTTTCTGACCATGGTTTTCCCCTCCGGTATTTTATTGATTAACTTGCTGGGCATAAAAAAGAGGGGCGGTACGTGCAGTACCGCCCCGAAATAGACACCTTAAAAAAAGCAAAAAACGCCCCTAGTAAACTAGAAGCGTCTTTTTAATTGCGCTATTTAGTATTTCAGATAATCTTTTACAGCTTCAATGATGAGCTTTGCTACTATCTCATTGGCTGATTGTGGCAAGGGCTTCTGATACCTTATCGCCTTGCGCTTGCGGTTTTTGGAGATAGTTTTTAAGCTATCCCCTAAATCGACATATAAATGCTGGTAACTGCTGGATAGCTTCACTAATGCAAACGGTTTCAGCTTCACGCAGTCCATGCCAATGCTTTCCAGATAATAAACGGGCTGGGAATCGTGCCAGATGTCGCTGGATACCCCGTTAAATCTGCCACGCATAGGCATTGTTTTCTCGTGTAATGCGTGCATGATATTACGCTCATGTTTCCATTCCAGCTTATTAGCTTCTCTATCGTCTGCTTTCCAGTCATTGATTAGGCTTTCAATAAAAACTTCGTAATGGTGCTCTGGAATATTACAGTTCGGCTCTCCATAGACGCAAAAGCCTCTGGAGCGCACAAATAGAGACACTAAATGAGCCTGTCTGATGGTATTCACCCACTTTGGCTTTGTCATATATCCTCACTTTGTTTTCAGTTAAGCTGTAGCTTGTGGCTGTATGCCCTAAAATCTTTAGGCTGGTACTAATTCCCTTTCTGTTACTGTCTGGGTATGTGATTGTTCCACTTCACATCTCAAGGCTTCAGCCTCTGCTTCAGCCCTTGCTTCAAGGGCTTTGGAAAGCTCCATGCTGTCATGGTGGGCGATGGGTGCGCCCGCTTTGTTAGAAGCCTCAAGTTGCGCTTTGTACGCTTCTGCGTTGTCGCTCATGACGTTGCCGGTATAGCTAATCAGATTAGCTTCAAAGTTGGCACGCACAAGGCGCACATTATCAGAAAGTTCTTTAGCTACTCTGATAATCGGTCTGCCGGTCTGTGAGAAGCGCACTTCTCCAGCTTTGTCATAAGCCAAACGCATTGGAGCGCCTAAAGCATCGTTGGGGATAACGGTATCGCCCATTGTATTCGTGGCAGTAAAGAAAGGTATCCAGACGCTTTCAAGGTCAATGCTCCAGACCTTGCGACCTTGTGGCTTTTTGGTATTGGGTGCTAACAGTGATTTTATATAATTGGGTGTATTACTCATTTTATGTTCAATTCCTCACTTTTTAATATTG
>Ga0182021_10002446_pt1 | contig 21690 bp, 16 predicted proteins | sample 612E3MmetaG_FD_120493 | JGI IMG/M metagenome (GOLD analysis project Ga0182021, IMG submission 120493) | Permafrost microbial communities from Stordalen Mire, Sweden - 612E3M metaG (Illumina Assembly) | ecosystem: Environmental > Terrestrial > Soil > Wetlands > Permafrost | place: Sweden... | reverse complement strand
TGGATGGCTGCGCGGCCGACTTCGATGCGCGTGGGTTTGATGACGGCAAAACGGATTGTGTCCGGGTCGACGGATTCGCTGGGTGGCAAGGAATGACCCTCGGGCGTCCAGATGCTGCGATAGATATACTTGTGCCAATCTTTGACACGCTGCGGCGGCAGGACGCGCCGCTTGTCGAGGTCGCGTGAACGCCCGAAGTTGTAGATCAAACCGACCGGGCTGCCGGTCGCCGTCATATAGGCGATGGTCTGTTGAATCTCGTCGTTGGTGATGAGATGACTGAACGCTTTGCATTCGACGACCAGCGCTTGTTCGACCCACAGATCGAGGTACATGTAGCCCACAAGCATATCCGCAATATAGACTTCCACCCGTTGTTCGATGTCAACGTGCAGGCCAGCTTCGATCAGTAGATCTGCCAGACGCCATTGATAGATTCGCTCACGATGACCGGGCTTCAACTCGTTGAGGGTCTTGAATGCTGCACCGTTGACTGTGTAGGTCAAATCATCGAGCACTGTTTTGACGAGCGTCATAACGCCTCCGCAAGTATCCGCTTATCCGTTTGTCCATCCGCTGAAGGCTTTTCTCCGTTGACATCCGCTAATCCGATCGCTATCCGTTGAGAGCCTTATATCCGATATCCTCCCGATACTGCATCCCCGCAAACTCGATCTTCCCCACCGCTTGATACGCGTGCCTGATCGCTTCACGGAAATTTTCGCCGAAGCCTGTCACGCCGAGGACGCGTCCACCGGCGGTCACCACTCGGCCTTCATTCAATTTCGTCCCCGCGTGAAAGACGACGGCCTCTTCCAACGTTGCATCCAATCCGTGAATCTCGCGGCCATTGGGATATTTGCCGGGATAGCCTTCGGAAGCGATCACGACGCAGGCCGCCGCGCCCTTCTTCCATTGAATATCGATCTGGTTCAAGCTGCCGGTGGCGCACGCTTCCGTGATGTCGAGCAAGTCCGTATCCAGCAACGGCAGAATTGCCTGCGTCTCCGGATCGCCGAAGCGGCAGTTATATTCCAGCACGCGCGGCCCGTCGGCGGTGAGCATGAGTCCGGCATACAACACACCGACGAACGGCTTGCCTTCTTCGCGGAGTCCATCGATCGTGGGTTGCAGAATCGATCGGGTGTAGTCCTCCACCAGCGCAGGCGGCAGAATCGGAGCAGGGGCATACGCGCCCATCCCGCCGGTGTTGGGGCCGCGATCTCCATCCAGCAGGCGCTTGTGATCTTGCGCAGGCGGCATCGGCCTGATGGTGACGCCGTCGGTGAAGGCTAGCAGCGAGACTTCTTCGCCGCTCAAGCGTTCCTCGATGATCACTTCATCGCCCGCTGCGCCGAACTCCTTGCTCAACATGATCGATCGCAAAGCCGCTTCGGCGTCGTCCGCGCAGTCGGGCAGAATCACGCCTTTGCCCGCGGCGAGGCCGGACGCCTTGATCACGATCGGATAATCGACGCCGAGCAGGTGCTTCAAGGCCGCGCGATATTCCGTGAACGTGGCAAAGCGCGCGGTCGGAATGTGGTGCCGCTGCATGAACGCTTTGCTAAAGGCCTTCGACGCCTCGATTTGCGCGGCGGCCGGTGAGGGGCCAAAGACCAAGCGGCCGGCGGCGCGCAGCGCATCGGCCACCCCGATCGCGAGTGGCGCTTCCGGGCCGATGATCACCAGATCGATGTGTTGATCATTCGCAAACGTCACCAGCGCCGGAATGTCTTCGGCCTTGATCGAAACATTGTAAGCAGCTGTTCCCGCATTGCCCGGCGCGACGAACAACTGCGCTCGCCGCGGCGACTGCGTGATCTTCCATGCCAGAGCGTGTTCCCGTCCCCCCGAACCGACGATCAAGACCTTCATAACCCTACCTTGTCCATTGAAAATTGATCATTGAGCATTTACGCAATGGCTTTCTCAAACCCGGTCTTCGTGCCTTGCGCATCCACATCAATGGGATACACGCCCGTAAAGCACGCATTGCAGTAGCCGCTCGGCCGCCCGATGGCGCGCATCATCCCGTCGAGCGAGAGGAAGTGCAGCGTGTCCGCGTCGATGTGGTCGCGGATTTCTTCCAGCGTCAACCGGTGCGCGATGAGTTCTTCGTAGGTGCCCATATCCACACCCATGAAGCAGGGATGAGCAATCGGCGGGCAGGTGATGCGCAGATGGATTTCACGCGCCCCGGCATCGCGCAGCAAACGCACCAGCGGCCCCGAGGTCGTGCCGCGCACGATCGAGTCGTCCAGCACGACGACGCGCTTGTTGCGCAGATTTTCTTCAATGGCCAGAAACTTCATGGCGACGCCTTGTTGACGCAATGAATCGGTCGGTTGGATGAACGTCCGCCCGATGTAGCGGTTCTTGATGAAGCCGTCGTTGTACGGAATGCCCGAAGTGCGCGCGTAACCAATCGCCGCCGGGATCGAACTGTCGGGCACAGGAATGACAACCTCGGCGTCGACCGGCGCTTCGCGTGCTAACTCTTCGCCCAAACGCTGTCGCACTTCATGCACCAATAGGCCGTCCCAGAAACTATCGGGGCGCGAGAAGTAAATGTGTTCAAACGTGCAGCGGGCCAGCTGTGGCGCAGGTGGAATGGCTTGCCGCACGCGCAGCGCCGTGTTGCTCAAAGTGATGATCTCGCCGGGTTTCACTTCGCGGATCGAGTTGCAACCCAGCGTGCGCAGTGCGCCCGATTCCGAGGCCGCCGCGTGTCCACCGCTCGGCAAGCGTCCGACGCTTAAGGGCCGAAAGCCCCACGGATCGCGCACGGCATACACTTGATCGCGCGTGAGGATGACCAGCGAATACGCGCCGCGCCACTTGGGCATGCAGTTGCGAATCCGATCGTCCCACGTGTCCCCTTCGGCCCCGGCCAGCATCATCGTGATCACTTCGCTGTCCGAAGACGAATACAGGCCGACGCCACGCTTAAGCACTTCTTGTCGCAATTCTGCCGCGTTGACGAGATTGCCATTATGCGCGGCGGCGATCGGCCCGAATTGCGTTTCGATCAAGAACGGCTGGGCGTTGCGCTTGCTCGAGGATCCGGTGGTGGAGTAGCGCGTGTGCCCGATCGCGTAGTGGCCCGTCAACGGCGCGAGGTTGCCTTCATTGAAGACCTGCGCGACCAGCCCCACATCTTTGTGAATGCGGATCGCAGTCCCATCGGCCACAGCGATGCCCGCCGCTTCTTGCCCGCGATGCTGCAAGGCGTACAGGCCGAAGAACGCCATGCGCGAGACAGCTTCATTCGGCGCGAAAATCCCGAGGATGCCGCATTCTTCGCTGGGAACGTCTTTGTCTTCCATATCTTTTCCTGTTGCGCCAATCATTGTCAGAAAGTAATGAGTAACGAGTAATGCGTAATTTACTCGTTACTCATTACTCGTTAAGCATACTTTGATCGTCGTCCACAATCTTCTCCGCCTGCTTCTGCTGAAACTCGATCACGTTCGCTTTCACTGCCGGATCGCATTGCCCCAATATCTTCGCAGCGAGGAGCGCGGCGTTGGCGGGTTCCAGCACCACGGCGGGCGCAATGCCCGATGGCATGCGCAGCGATGAGTACACATCCGCGCCGCCGAAGGCGTCGCTGGCGGGTGGGCAGGCGATGACGGGTGCACTCACCGATCCATCAGTGAACCCTGATAGCGCGTTGCTGCGGCCGGCGACGGTGATGTACACCTTGGGGCGCGGATCGGCTTCGTAGGTGCGCAAAATGTTCAACGCGTGCTCGGGCGTTTTGTGTGCTGAGCCGATGCGCATCATCACATCAAGTCCAAAACCGCGCGCGGCCTCCGCGATCTTCGCGCAATGTGCTTCGTCGGCTTTGCTGCCCATCAGGATGACGATTAGTGAATTGGTCATAATCCGCGCTCCCGACTGAATACCATCACTGGCTACTTAATTTGTGGATTCTCAAATTTCTGAACTGAGAATGTGTGGCAAGAGTATGCAAATAGACTAACCCCCGTTCTTGAAGCAGATTATCTTTCAAGTCAATATGCAAGACGCCATTTACCCAGATTTTGATGTCAGCCCCGTTAATTTCTATCTTGAGATTTGTCCACTCATCTTGAGTGTTAGAAACGATTCGTATGCCTTCCCCAGCAAGAATTTTGCCACGATAGAGCTCGACGCTTCCACTTCTTCTAAGATAAACCAAATAACCGAACCGAATATCATCAAGGAAACCTCTCACTCTAATCCCTGCCCAATTTGACTGATCGTTGCCATCATCAAGAATGCGAACGTCACATTCTACACGTAAGTTATCTATCTCTGCGATTGGTGGACTATAAAATGTTGTAGTGCCGGGACGCCCAATGTCCAGCACTCCATTGTCAACTTTTATTGAGGGCCCTTGAGTTGCATTCTGCGAAGAATTGTAGTTACTTGTGACAAGCCGCCACTTACTGAGCGCAATGACTGATTGAAGATAGTCCGTTAATTGCAGTTCATATACTAACTCTTCAGGTAGCTTAGTCGGTGAGCCTAGATTTGGCGCTTTGCCCTGTGCTATCGCCTCCAGAAGTTCTTTTGCGGCAGAATCTGTGACTATGAATGCAGGACCATTAAAGTTGTATGTTGGCGAGACGACTTTGTCGCGTCCTACAGCATCTTGACCAATTGACAGATTGTTTCCTACACTCGCGTTAATACCACCTGAGGTAGTTGATGTACTTGGGGCGTCATTCATTGTGGCCTCCATACAGTCAACTCGTTCAATAGCAAGCGATGCAATCTGAATCGTTTAACATTCGGCCCGCAGATCATTGCAGTGCCTTTGGTATGTTGCGCGTTGCGAGTAGCCCCACTTTGCTCAAGTTCTCGATCAGCCGTGGCTCGATCGGGTATGCGCCGGGTTCGAAGGCTTGGCCCGTCAACATCTCGTAGATGCGGATGTAGCGCTCACTCGCCGCGATCCACAACTCATCCGGCACCGCCGGAATCGGTCCATCGCCGCGATAGCCTTGCTCGGCGTAGGCCAACCGCACAAATTCTTTGTCGAAGTTCTCCGGCTCCGCGCCCTGCGTAAAGCGCTTAGCATACGAATCCGCTTTCCAGAAACGCGACGAATCCGGCGTGTGGACTTCGTCGATGAGCAGCACGCGTCCATCGGGCGCGCGGCCAAATTCGTATTTCGTATCGACCAGGATCAGCTCGTTCTGCTCGGCGATATGCTGCCCGCGTTTGAAGATCGCCAGCGCGGCGGCCTGCACTTCGTCCCACGTGGCCCGATCGAGAAAGCCGCGCTCGACGACTTCCGCGCAGGTCAGTCGTTCATCGTGGCCGGTGGGGCCGCCCTTGGTCGTCGGCGTGATGATCGACTCGGTCAGCCGATCGTTCTTCCGCAGGCCCTCGGGAAAATGATAGCCGTAGATGTCGCGCTCGCCGATCGAGTAGCGATACCACAATGCCGTGCTCGTCACGCCCGTGATGTAACCGCGCACGATCACTTCCACCGTGAACGGCTCCACCACCTGCGCCACCAGCGCGTTGGGATCAGGCACTGCGATCTTGTGATTGGCGATCACGTCGGCGGTTTGATCGAACCACCACGCCGCCAGTTGATTCAACACCTGACCCTTGAAGGGGACGCGCGCCAGAATCCGATCGAACGCCGACAACCGATCGGTGGTCACCAGTAAGCGGCGATCGTGATCCAGATCGTACCAGTCGCGCACTTTGCCGGACTGTTTGCCGGGCAGCAGCAAATTCGTTTCGCCCAATGCCAGTGGCACTCGTTCACGGATGAAATCGGAAGTGAGCATGCGTTATCCTTTGCCTACATCTCTCGCGCATACTTGACGCCGTTTTCAAACAACTTTAAGCCGCTGTGTCCGTCTTCGCCGCGCGTCCAGCGCGGATGCTGATATGCAAAAATGTGATCCTCGGGATGCGGCATCAGCCCCAGCACGTTGCCGCGTGGATTGCACACGCCTGCGATGTCGCTGATCGAGCCGTTGGGATTGATCGGGTAAGCGCCGTTGGCCGCCGTGCCATCGTGCTGCGCGTAGGTTAGCGCAACTTGATCGTGTGCCAACAGTGTTGCCAGATCATCGGGATTGCTCAACATGAAACGCCCTTCGCCATGCGCGATGGGACACTCGATCAGATCGGTCAGTCCGCGCGTCCACAGGCATGTCTGCGACTGCGGTTTCAGCGTGACCCAGCGGCACTCGAAATGGCCGTCGGCGTTGAACGTCAACGTGGATTTCTGATGGTGGATTTCTGATTTCTGATCGGGCAACAACCCGGATTTCACCAGGGCTTGAAATCCATTACAAATGCCAATCACGGGCTTGCCGCTTTCGACAAAGTGTCGCACTTCTGCCATGAAATAGGTGTTGAGATCGAGCGCAAGGAGTTTGCCCGCGCCCAACGCGTCGGCGTAAGAGAAGCCGCCGGGCACAACCAGCAGCTGGTAATCACTCCACTGTTTCTCGCCCGCGCGCAGTTGATTGAGATGCACGATGTCTGCATTAGCGCCCGCCAATTCAAAAGCCTGCGCGGCGTCGTGATCGCGATTGGTGCCATCGGCGTGAAGAATCAATACTCTTGGTTTTCGCATGTCAACACTTTGCTCATGTAGTATAGGTCGATAAATTTGCCGTCGATGCACAGCGCGTACTGGGCCGTGCCCTCGATTTCGAAGCCTCGCTTGCGGTACAGCGCCAGGGCCGGGAAATTGTGGGTCATCACCGACAACTCCAGTCGTTGCAAGCGTTGGGCGCAAGCCCAGTCCTCGCAGGCCGTCAATAAGCGGGTGCCCAGTCCTTGCCGCTTGTAGGCGTCCAGCACGCCGACGATGAGATGGACCTTGTGGTGATTGTGCCGATACAGCCCGCCCGCGGCCCACAAAAAACCGATCAGCTGCCCGTCATTATCGGCCACAAAAATCATCTGATTGTCGGTCGCCAGCATCAGCTCGATGCGGCCGCGCACCCGCTGTGTGGTGATCAGCCACTCGTCCGACTCAAAACGCAAGAACTCCGTCTCGCGATCGATCTGTTGCCGCAGTTGCCAGTAAGCGGCGGCATCATCTGGTGTGATCTGGCGCACATCGATCATGCTTGGTCGCTCTTACAAGTTGTCCATTCGTTGCCACGCCTGCCCCAACTCACTCACCGTCACCGACACCAACGCTTGCGTCTGCGATGAGATATTCAACCGTATGCCATCCGTCACCACGCCGATGCGATTGATGACCGCTGGATCGAAGTGCGCTTCAAAGGCGCGGTAGTTTTCTGGTTTCACTTCGACCAATAATCGTCCATTGCCTTCACCGAAGAGCGCGGTGGCCGGATCGTCTGTCTTGAGAGTGAGCGACATGCCCAACCGTCCGCCGATGCACATCTCCGCCGCTGCAGCAGCCAAGCCGCCTTCGCTCACATCGTGGCAGGCACGTACTAGCCCGGCTGTCATGGCCTTGTGTAAAGCACGATACATGTCTGGCGCGTGATGCGTGATGCGTGATGCGTGAGATTCCCCATTCCGCATTCCCCATTCCGCATTCAACAAATACACTACATTTCCCGCTTCCTTGGCGTCCATCGTCACGGCCTGGTTCACATCATCGATCAGGCCAATCGCGGAGATGAGCAGCGTCGGCGGAATCGCGTGGCGCAGACCATCGGAGCCGAGATATTCGTTGTTGAGCGAATCTTTGCCGCTGATGAAGGGTGCGCGATAGTACACGGCGGCCTCGTAACAGCCGCGCGCTGCTTCGATGAGCGAACCGAGTGTTTCGGGCCGCAGTGGATCGCCCCAGCAGAAATTGTCGAGCAGCGCGATCCGATCGGGATCGGCGCCCACGGCCACGGCATTGCGAATCGCTTCGTCGATGACGTTGATGGCCATGACGTAGGCGTCGATCTTGCCGAGTTCGGGGTTGATGCCGTTGGACAAGACGATGCCGCGCGTGCCGCGGGTGCCGATCGGTTTGAGGACGCACGCATCCGACGGCCCGTCATCATGGATGCCGGTGAGCGGCTTCACGACGGTGCCGCCCTGCACTTCGTGATCGTAGATGCGGATGACGGCAGACTTGGAGGCGATGTTAGGAGACGCGAGAAGTTGCAACAAGGCAGCGTTGTAATCCTGTGTGGTGCGTAGTGCGTCCCACAGGGAGGCTTCGCACTGGTGCATAATGCGCTCTGCATCCTGCCTCTTGCCTCTTGCGTCGTGCTTGATGACTGCGGTCAGCGATCTTCGCGGAATACCGTTGTGCAAGAATTCATTCGCCAGATCGAGCACGACGTGATCGCCGTAACGGACGACGAGATGACCGGTGTTGGTGAAGAGGCCGATGTCGGTGAGCTCCACGTCGAAGGTGTTGCAGATGGTCTGCAGGTGTGGTACGTTTTCCGGCGGCACCGCCAACACCATGCGCTCTTGCGCCTCGCTCAACCAGATTTCCCATGGCGCCAGACCGGGATACTTCAACGTCACGTGCTTGAGATCGACCTCGCCGCCGCTGGTGCTCGTCATCTCGCCCACGGCCGATGACAGGCCGCCCGCGCCGCAGTCGGTGATGGCGTGATACAACTTCAAATCGCGCGCCCGCACGGTGACTTCGATCGTGCCTTTCTCGGTGATCGGATCGCCAATCTGCACGGAAGCGCCGGACACTTCGCCCGTCTGCGCGTCCATCGTCATCGAGGAGAAGGTCGCACCACGCAGACCATCGCGACCCGTGCGCCCACCGATGACGATGATGCGATCGCCGGGCAGCGGTTCGCGCGGATGGCTGTTCTTAGGCGCAATACCCACGCAGCCGCAGAAGACCAGCGGATTCGCGGTGTAGCCTTCATCGTAGAGAATCGCGCCGTTGACGGTGGGAATACCAATCTTGTTGCCGTAGTCTTGCACGCCGGCCACGACACCCGATTGAATGCGGCGCGGATGCAGCACGCCTTCGGGCAGTTTGGCGGGATCGAAGTCTTGCGGACCAAAGCACAACACATCCGTTGCGGCGATGGGTTTGGCAGACACGCCCAGCACATCGCGGATCACACCGCCCACGCCGGTGTTCGCGCCGCCGAACGGTTCAATCGCCGAAGGATGATTGTGCGTCTCGACCTTGAACGATACTTCGTAGTCGTCGTCAAAATCGATGATGCCCGCGTTATCGACGAACGCCGATCGCACCCACGGGGCGTTGATCTCGTCCGTGGCCGCGCGCAAGTACGTCTTTAGAATTCCATCGACAATGACGGTGTCCCGATCCCCGATCCCTGATCCCTGATTAACCGTTATCTTCGCCTTAAACGTCTTGTGTACACAATGCTCGCTCCACGTCTGCGCGATCATCTCGACTTCGACATCCGTGGGGTCACGATCAATCGATCGGTAGTAAGCCTGTACCGCCTGCATCTCGGCCAGATCGAGCGCGGCGCGGCGATCGCGTGAAACGGCGAGGAGTTGATCGGAACCAAGATCGCGCACGGGAATGAGGTCTACAGCGCCGGAGGCTTCGGCGGGATGCGGAAAGATGGGATCGATCACGCCGATGGCGTAGCGTTCGATCACGTCATTGGCCAGCAGCCGCTTCGCCAGAGTGTGATAATCGGCTTCGTTGAGATTGCCGTACACAACGTAGCGTTTGCCAGTGGCCGCGCGCTGCACCTGATCGATCCCCAGCATTTTCGCGCAGCGTATAATCTGCTCGGCCACCGGATCGGTAACGCCAGGGCGTAGCGCTGTTTCGATTACGCATGCATGATGATCGGCCCCTAGAAAACGAATGACCCCATCGCTGCCGACACTACGCCATTCGAAGGCTTGAGCGATGGGGTCACTGAGCAGTTCGGTTGCCAGCCGACGCTGATCGATGGGAGACAGTTCTCCCTCGATGAAGAACAGTTCCTGTATTTCAAAGTGCGTGACGTGCGCCAGTCCCAGCGCGTGCGCATCGGCCAACAGACCGGCCACGCGCGGATCGTGAGGAAGTTGTGAACGCACGATAAGACAGTGATGAGGTGTGTCAGTCATGAATTCGTGCTCCAGAAAGATGAACGCCGCGAATTATACCATCGCATTAAGTGTGGTACAGTTGGCCGCGAGGTATTGTCATGTCAAGTGCGGATGCGATCAAGTGGAATGAACGGTATCGATCGAATGCGTTTCAAAGTCCGCGCGAGTTTTTGATCGAGCAGGCGTCGCATTTACCGCAACACGGTGTGGCGCTCGATATCGCGATGGGCGCGGGCGGCAATGCTGGTTTTCTGATCGATCGTGGCCTGCGCGTGATCGGTGTGGATGTGGCTGAAGTCGGCGTGCGCCGCGCGCGACAACGCTGGCCGCAGATAGACGCGGCCGTGATCGATCTGGAGCGTTATCGCTGGCCCGCCTGTGCGTTCGATGTGATTCTCAACTTCTACTACTGTCAGCGCGATCTGTGGCCGCAGTTGCGATCGATGTTGAAGCCGGGCGGCGTGCTGATCTTTGAGACGCTCACGCGCGACATGCTGCAAACCCGGCCGGACTACAACCCCGATTATTTGCTCACGCCCGACGAATTGCGCTGCGCCTTTGCGGATTGGGACGTGTTGGTCTATCGTGAAGACTGGATCGATATTGGCGGCCATTGGCCGCGCGCTGTCGCCAGCCTCGTGGCGCGCCGTCCTTCGACTACACTGCGTTCCGCTCAGGATGAGCCCGCCGCGTAGTCGAAGAATGCGGCATTACAGCAGTTCTCAATTTGGATTTGTAGTAACGACTTCAGTCGTGGTTTGCGGCCAAAAAGCGACTGAAGTCGCAACTACTGGCGTCAATTGTTTTCATATTGAGAATTGCTGGCGGCATTATTACAATTTTGAGGCAGGGTGACACTTGGCCTGTTTTCCGCGTGACGTTGTCCACTACTCATTGGCCATGTGGTCACGGATAATTTACTAGATCAAATTGAGTTAAAATAATCCATGCATGAATTAGCCGTAACCGAAAGCCTTTTGAACATCGCTGTGCAGCACGCCTCGCAGGCCGGGGCGGTGCGCGTGACTCAGCTGAATCTGGTCATCGGCCAACTGGCTAGCATCGTCGACGATTCCGTGCAGTTCTACTGGGACATGATCAGCGAAGGCACGATCTGCGCCGGCGCAGGACTCCACTTCGAGCGCAGGCCGGCGACGTTAAAGTGTCTTGACTGCGACCAATCGTACGCGCTCGACGGCGAACTGACCGATTGTCCCAATTGCCACAGCGTGCGCATCAAAGTGATGACGGGGGAAGAGTTCTTTGTGGAAAGCATCGAGATTGAAGCGGCCAGTGATCTGGCACAGGCGACAGCATGACGACTGTTACTGTAGTTGAAAAAATCCTCAGCGCGAACGATCGGCTGGCGGAACAAAACCGCGCCCGATTGGATCTGGCTGGCATTTTCGGCCTCAATATCATGGCCGCGCCCGGTGCGGGCAAGACCAGCACCATCCTGCGGACGATCAAGGCGCTCACTCCGCAGATCACGATCGGCGTAGTGGAAGGCGATACCGCGGCCGTCACGATCGACGCCGACAAGGTCATTGCCGCGGGCATGCCCGCCGTGCAGATCAATACCGGCGGCGAGTGCCACCTCGACGCGGTGATGTTGAGCGGTGCGCTCACCCAACTACCGCTCGATCAGATCGATCTGCTCATCGTGGAGAATGTGGGCAACCTGATCTGTCCCGCGGCATTTTCGCTCGGCACGCACGCCAATGTGCTCATCTCCAGCGTGGCCGAGGGCGATGACAAGCCGTACAAATACCCCAACATCTATCGCGGCATCGACGCGCTGATCATCAATAAGATTGATCTACTCCCTTACGTGGAATATAACTTGGATTACTTTCGGCGCGGCGTGGAGCTGCTCAATCCCGGCGTGGCGACGTTTCCCATCTCGTGTCGGACGGGGGAAGGCGTCGATAGCTGGGTGCAATGGTTGTTGGGGAAAGTTGGCAAATAGGAATGACGAGTGAAAAGTGACGAGTGAATAGCGAACGACGCTTATTGGCACTTCACTCATCACTCTTCACTCGTCAGGTCCGCCTGCGCAAATTACTTTTGATGAACCGCATTTTGATTAGCAACCACATTCACATCACCGGCGTCGTGCAAGGCGTCGGATTCAGGCCGTTTGTGTACGGGCTGGCGACGCGTTACGGTCTGCGTGGTTGGGTGTGCAACACCTCGGCCGGCGTGGACATCGAAGTGGATGGCGCGCCGGAAGTGTTAGCGCAGTTTGTCGCCGATCTGTCTACGCAGGCTCCGCCACTGGCGCACATCGATTCAATCGAAGTGACTGAGACTTCATCCAACGGCTTTACGACCTTTGCGATTCATCATTCCATCGCAAATCCCGTCGACTTCATGCCTATCTCGCCAGACATCACGCTGTGCGATGACTGCCGCCATGAACTGTTCGATCCCAACGATCGACGCTACCTGTATCCCTTCCTCAATTGCACCAATTGCGGGCCGCGCTTCACCATCATCACGGACATTCCCTACGATCGACCCTTCACGACGATGGCGGACTTCGTCATGTGCGAGGAGTGCGCTAAAGAATATGCCGATCCACTCAATCGACGTTTTCACGCGCAGCCGGTGGCGTGTCCCAAGTGTGGGCCGACGGTACAGTTAATGATACGCGATGTGACAGGTGCGATGCAGGATGCAGGATGCAAGACGCAGGCAGCAACGCTGGCTGTTGTGCGCGACTTGCTTGCTCAAGGCAAAATCGTCGCCATCAAAGGTCTGGGCGGATTCCACCTCGCGTGTGATGCGACGAATGATGAGGCAGTGGCAGAACTTCGTCAGCGCAAAGGCCGCATCGATAAGCCGTTTGCGTTGATGGCCGCGAACGTTGCGGCGATAGAGCACTTCTGCGAAGTCACGCTGGAAGAACGATCTTTGTTGGAATCCAAAGAGCATCCGATTGTCTTGTTGAAGAAGAAGTCACTCACGTCATTGCGAGCACTTCGCGCGAAGCAATCTCCTGCTGACACAAGTGAGATTGCTTCGTCGCGTCCTTCGACTACGCAGCGAAAAGATGCTGCTCCGCTCGGGATGCTCCTCGCCATGACGCGCCTCTCGCCGCAGGTCGCTCCCGGTCAATCCACCCTTGGTGTGATGTTGCCTTATACGCCGTTGCACGAACTGTTGTTTGCCAACAGCCAGCTGCCAGCCGCTAACTACCAACTGCTCGTCATGACTAGCGGCAACTTCAGCGAAGAACCTATCGCCACGGACAACGACGACGCGCTGGCTCGACTCGCGCCATTGGCTGATGCCTTCCTGTTGCACAATCGTGACATCCATATGCGGTGTGATGACTCAGTCGTGCGCATCTTTGAAGGCGAGGAATTGCCTATGCGCCGGTCGCGCGGCTACGCGCCGTATCCGGTGAAGCTGCCTACGCTCCAAGTCCGCGTCCCCACGGACGGCAAGCAAGCGACGATTCTGGCGGTAGGCGCGGAACTGAAAAACACGTTCTGTGTCGCACGCGAGGACTATGCTTTCATTAGTCACCACATCGGCGATCTGGAGAATTACGAAACCCTGCGCTCGTTCGAATCTGGCATCGCGCATTTCGAACGATTGTTCCGCATCAAACCGGAGATCATCGCGTACGATCTACATCCGAATTATCTGGCGACGCGCTATGCGTTGGATCGGGCCGAGCGGGATGGCTTGAAATCGATCGGGGTACAGCACCATCACGCACACATCGCCGCGTGCATGGCGGAGCATGGCTTGCGCGGCGATCAACCGGTTATCGGCGTGGCGTTCGATGGGACAGGTTACGGCAGCGATGGCGCGATCTGGGGCGGCGAATTTCTGCTCGCCGACTATCGAGGCTTCGAACGTGCCGCGCATCTGGAATACCTACCGTTGCCCGGCGGCGATGCCGCGACGAAGCATCCGTATCGCATCGCGTTGAGCTATCTGCGCCAGGCCGGTATCGAGTGGACGGATGACCTCGCATCGGTGAGGGCGGCCAGTCCGATCGAACGGGCGACTATCCGCAAACAGATCGAATCCAATCTCAACACGTTTTCCACGTCGAGCATGGGCCGCCTGTTTGACGCGGTCGCTTCGATCTGTGATGTGCGGCAGAATGTAAATTACGAAGGGCAAGCGGCCATTGAATTTGAAGCGCTGGTGGATGAGGGCGAGACAGGCGGATACGCATTCGAAGTGGAAGCAGACAGCGTGGTGCGTCCCACGGGGAGGCTCCGCACTGGTGCGTATTGCGTAAAGCTCGATGGATTGATTCGCGCGGTGGTCGCCGATACCCGATCGGGTGTGCCGACGCCGTTGATATCTGCGCGTTTCCACAACGGACTGGCGCAGCTGGTGTTAGAAGTGTGCGAGAGACTTCGTCACGAGCGTGGCCTGTGTGAAGTGGCATTGAGTGGCGGCGTATTTCAGAATGTGACGTTGCTGCAGAAGACGTGCAAGCGATTACGAGGTGCGGACTTCACAGTGTATACTCATCACCTCGTGCCGCCGAATGATGGCGGTTTAGCATTGGGGCAAGCCGTCATTGCTGCGGCCAGTTTTTAATTGGTCATTGGAGGTCGCTATGTGTCTGGGAATTCCGGGAAAAATCATCGATATTTATGAGGCCAACGGTTTGCACATGGGCAAGGTAGACTTTGGCGGCGTGACCAAAGAAATCTGCCTGGCTTACGTGCCCGAAGCGCAGATTGGCAACTACACGATCGTGCATGTGGGCTTTGCGTTGAATGTGCTCGACGAGGCCGAAGCCCTGGAAACGTTGCAGCTGTTGCGCGAAATCGGCGCAATGGATGAAGAGCTGGGCGCGGAGGCCGCGGCGCTTCAAATCCCTTCGCCGTCTGGCGGCTAGAGCGGATTTCGTTTTGATTGACGCTATTGTCCCCGCTCGCTGCGCGTGACAATCCAGCGGGAGCAACGGCGGATGATCCATCCGCCTTGAGCGTAACCAAAATAGGGAATCGCTCTAAGCTATTGATTCGACATGCTAAGCCGTGAAAGGAGCGAAGATGAGCAGCACCCTGCACTACAAACTGAATTACAGTGATGAACCCATCCGCTTGTTCAAGTCGGACTTTTTGGAGTTCTTCACGCACATCACGCCACAAGCCGTGGTGATCATCTGGACGCCGATTATTCTGTATGCGCTGTATCGGGCGACTTTGGCCGTGCCGTTTGGCACGTCGGGCGCGTACATTCCGCTGGTCTTTGTGCTGGGCATGTTCTTGTGGACGCTGTTGGAATATAACGTGCACCGCTTCTTGTTCCACATGCCACCGCGCACTCCCTTGATGGAGCGCATCTCCTTCTTGTTTCACGGCATCCATCACGTACAGCCGGCGTGCAAGACACGCCTGGTGATGCCGCCAATCGTGAGCATACCGCTGGCCGTCATCGTGGCGTTGCTTTATTCGGCGATTACGAGCGTGCTCGGTCTGCCTCACTGGTTCTGGCCAATGCTGGCAGGTACGATGACAGGTTACCTGATCTATGACATGATTCACTACGCCACACATCATTGGCCGCTGCGCTGGGGCTATCTGAAGTATCTCAAGCGCTATCATATGAAGCATCATTACAAGGTTGACGACGCATACTACGGCATCACCTCGCCGGTGTGGGACTACGTGTTCGGTACGATCCCGGTGGAAGATCGCCGCGATTTTTCGACGCAAGATTACAAGTAGCACGCTAAGCAAGCATCTCAGAAAGTGTTTCTGGAAGCCTTGTTGCGCGTCATTCCCGCGCGCTGGTAGCGGGAATCCAGCAGCTCCGCCAAGAACAATTGCCGGTCGTCACGCTGGATGCCCGATATGCCGTACCCAGGCCCCACCGGGGCCTGGCGACACGCATGAGCGAAGCATTCGGGCATGACTACATGGACCCACTAACACTTTCTCAGAACGCTCGCTTTGTTGCTGGCGGGGGCTTGAATGAAGTACTTGGATGAATACCGCGACGCGGAGTTAGTGCAGAAGGGGCTGGCCGAGATTCGCCGCACCGTCACGCGCCCGTGGCGGTTGATGGAAATTTGCGGCGGCCAAACGCACTCGATCATGCGGCACGGCCTTGATGAACTGCTGCCGCCCGAAGTGGAGTTGATCCACGGACCGGGCTGTCCAGTGTGTGTCACCCCGCTCGAACTGATCGATAAAGCCATCGCGATTGCTTCACGCCCCGGAGTGATCTTCACGTCCTTCGGCGATATGCTGCGCGTGCCCGGTTCTGATGAAGACCTCTTTCGCACGCGGGCCGATGGCGGCGACGTGCGTGTGGTCTATTCGCCGTTGGATGCCGTGAAGATCGCGCGGCAGCATCCCGATCAGCAGGTGGTCTTCTTCGGCATCGGTTTCGAGACGACGGCGCCCGCCAATGCGATGAGCGTATGGCAAGCCAAGCAGCTGGGCCTCAAGAATTACTCGATGCTGGTCTCGCACGTGCGCGTCCCACCTGCGATGCGCGCGATCCTATCCTCGCCTTACAATCAAGTGCAAGCGTTCCTGGCGGCGGGCCATGTCTGCGCCGTCATGGGTTACTGGGAATATCCGCCGATTGCCGAAGAATACAAGATTCCCATCGTCGTGACGGGCTTCGAGCCGGTCGATTTGGTGGAAGGTATCTTGCAAGCCGTTCGGCAGCTGGAAGCGAATCGGCATGAAGTCGAAAATGCTTACGGCCGCATCGTCACTTATGCAGGCAACCAGTCCGCGCAGGACCTCATCAACAAGGTATTCGTCGAGTGCGATCGCAAGTGGCGCGGCATCGGCACCATTCCGCTCAGCGGCTGGCGGCTGCGTGACGAGTTTGCCGACTTCGATGCCGAGAAGCGCTTCGATGTGAGAAGCATCAACACCAAGGAATCACCGTGGTGTATCAGCGGCCTGGTGCTGCAGGGGCGCCAGAAGCCGCATGAATGCCCGGCGTTTGGCAAAGAATGCACGCCCGAACATCCCCTGGGCGCGACGATGGTTTCCAGCGAAGGGGCGTGTGCGGCGTACTATCGATACAGGAAGCAAGAGGCATGAAGCAAGATGCGAGGCTGTCTTTGCTTCTTGCCTCCTGCATCTTGCAAAGTGGATGAGCTATGTCTGAAGAACCTGTTACTATACAAGGCCCCGTCTGTCCCACCCCGGTTCAGCAGCGTGATCGCATCGTGATGGGGCATGGCAGCGGCGGCAAATTGTCGCACGATTTGATTGCCCGGAAGTTCGTGCCCGCCTTCGCTAGTGCGGCGCTGCGGGCCGGCGACGATGCCGGTGTCGTGCAGGCCAACACCTGCACGCGTTTGGCGATCAGCACGGACTCGCATGTGGTGTGGCCGCTGTTCTTTCCCGGCGGCGACATCGGCAAGCTGGCGGTGTGCGGCACGGTCAACGACGTGGCGATGATGGGCGCGGTCGTGAAATACCTGACGGCGGGCTTTATTCTGGAAGAGGGCTGTGAGTTCGATGTGCTGGAGCGCGTGATCGATTCGATGCAGGCGGCCGCTGCCGAAGCCGCTGTCGAGATTGTGGCAGGCGATACCAAGGTCGTGCAGAAGGGTAAGGCCGATGGGTTGTACATCAACACGACGGGCGTGGGCGTCATTCCGACCGGGATCGAGATCGGCGGAGCGCTGGCACAGCCCGGCGATGTGGTGATCCTCTCCGGCCCGATTGGCGATCATGGCATTGCCGTGCTCAGCGCGCGGGGCGAGCTGGACTTCGAGGCCGAAGTGCAAAGCGACATCGCGCCGTTGAATCATCTCATTGCGGCCATGCTGGATGCCAGCGAATCCGTCCATGTCTTGCGTGATCCCACGCGCGGCGGTGTGGCGACCACCTTGAATGAAATTGCCAAACAATCCAACGTGGGCATCACGTTGTGGGAGAAAAGTATCCCCGTGCGGCCCGCGGTGCGCGCGGCGTGCGAGATGTTGGGCTTCGATCCCATGTATGTGGCGAACGAAGGCAAACTCATTGCCATCGTCGGGCGCGAAGAAGCCGATCGGGTCTTGGACATCATGCGTAAACAGCGCTACGGCGCAGAAGCCGTGATCGTGGGTGAAGTCCAGGCCGAATCGCCGGGCCGCGTCCTCCTCAAAACCGCCATCGGCAGCCATCGCCTCGTCGACGTGCTGCTGGGTGAGATGCTGCCGCGCATCTGCTGATGCGCCGCATCTGCTGATGCGCCGCGTTGGCTGGGATTCTCATTTCATGGGCAGGTGGTGTAAAATGCAGGCGGCGCATTGCGCTGGAGCTTACTCATGACGTGGCAATTCCAACCTTATCTGCTCATCCTGCTCACGGCCATAGGCTTGGCTTTAGTTGTGGCCATGGTGTCCTGGCGTCGGCGTGAGACGCCCGGCGCGGCTGCGCTGGCGCTGATCATGCTGGCAGCGGCGATCTGGGCTGGTCTCAATCTATTGGAAAATGCCGTCGTCGGTTTTCAATACAAATTGTCCTTCGGCAAATTGCAGTATCTGGGTATCGCCAGCGTCCCCACGCTGTGGCTGATTTTCGCCCTCTCTTATTGCGGCTTGCAGCGTTTCCTCACGCGCCGCTATGTAATCCTGTTGTGGATCATCCCCGTCATCACCATCGTCATCGCGCTGACCAATGATCTCCATTCCTGGATGTGGCATGTCACCGAGAATGCGCAGAACCCCGGCGGAGCGTTGGACTATAGTCTGCGTGGGTGGTGGTGGTATATCGCTTTCGTTTACAACTACGCGTTGATTATTGCCGGAACGTTGGCCCTTGTGTGGGCGGCCGTGGGCTATCGGCGCGAATTGCGGCGACAAATGTGGGTGCTGCTGCTGGCCGTGCTCATCCCGTGGATTGCTAACATCCTGAACTTCTTGCGTCCGTCTCTGTTGCCTGACCTGACAGTTGACCTGACTCCTTTTGCGTTTTCTGTGACAGGCGTCGTCCTGGCCTTTGGCCTCTTCCGTTTCCAGCTATTCGATCTCACGCCGGTCGCGCGTGATTTGCTCATCGAAAACATGGACGATGGGGTCATCGTGCTCGATCGGGAGAATCGCATTGTCGATATGAATCCGGCGGCGCGCAGTTTTCTAGGCGTGTCTGAAACCCCGATCGGCTTACCCGCCCGACAGGTCTTGGCCCGTTGGCCAGAATTAGTCGAACGCTATCGGGAGACGGAACAGGCGCAAGTCGAAATCCGGGTGGACCCCTCCACGGCCTCTTCCGATCCCTCGTATGCTGAGCTGCGCATTTCACCCCTGCACGATCGGCGTGAGCAGCTCATCGGGCGGTTGATCACGCTGCACGATGTTACCCTCCACAAGCAAACTGAAATCCGGCTGCGCCAATTATCCGCTACCGTCGAGCAAAGCCCGGCCTCGGTGGTCATTACCGATCCGGCGGGACGGATTGTATACGTCAATCCCAAGTTTACGCGGCTCACGGGTTACACCTTTGAAGAAGCGCTAGACCAGAATCCGCGCATCTTGAAATCGGGTGAAACACCTGCCGCTGAGTATGAGCAGATGTGGCAGACGATCCTGGCGGGCCGGGAATGGCGCGGTGAATTCCACAATCGTAAAAAGAACGGCGAACTATATTGGGAAGCGGCGGTCATCTCGCCGGTGACCGACTCGTCCGGCAACATCGCTAACTTCCTGGCAGTGAAAGAAGATATCACCGCGCGCAAACGGGCCGAAGCCATCGAGCAGCAGCGCATCCAACGGCAGCAGCTGGTCAGTGAAATTTCGCTGGCGATCAATTTGTCTGAAGATGTGCAGTCGGTCATGCAGACCGCCGTCGATGGGGTGACCCGCGTCCTGGGTGTCGACGAAGTTGGCCTGGCCTTATTTGATGAATCCCGGCAGCACCTGATCGTGCGTGCCGATCATCCAGCGCCCGGCAATCAATCAGCCGTGGGCGTGGAATTGCCGCTGGCCGGCAATCTTTCCACGCAGCATGTGGTGGAGACGCGCCACCCCCTGATGATTCTGGACGCCCAGCACGATCCGTTGATGAGCCACGTGCACGAGGTGATGGTGCGCCAGCAAATCCAATCGATCTTGCTGGTGCCCTTGATCGTGCGCCAGGAAGTGATCGGCACGATCGGGTTTGATGTGCTCCACGCCCCGCGCGCCTTCACGCCCGATGAGATCGATCTGGCCCGCACGGTGGCCAACCTGGTCGCGATTCGTCTGGAGCAGGCGCGCTTGTTCGAGGCTGAACGTGAGGCGCGTTTACTGGCCCAGCGTCACGCGCAGGATTTGAGCGGTCTGTATGCGGTGACGCGCGCGACGAGCCGCTCACTGGTCGTGGAAGATGTGTTGGCGCAAGCTCTATCTGCGGCTTTGACGTCGCTGCAATTTGAAGCCGGCCTAATCGGGCTGCCGGGTACCAATGGCGCGTCGCACGATCTGCAGATTGCGGCCGAACGCGGCTTACCCGCTCAACTGTGCACGGCGCTGACGAAGGCGGCCGGCCAAAAATCTCTATTGGCGCATGTCTATGGGCAGCGTGAAGTGGCGTTGATGGACTTGTCGCTTCCTGCGCCCGGTGATTTCTTTCAGCAGGCGGCTGCCGAGTTTAGCGCCTTGGGCTGGCAAACCATCATCGGCATTCCGCTGCTCCATCGGGACCAACCGCTGGGCGTCATGTGTTTGTTGACACATCAGGCGCGCGCGGCCTCGCCCATCGATATGGCGCTGTTTGCCAGTATGGGCCATCAAGTTGCGGCGGCGATTTCCAACGCGCAATTATTCCAGACCACACTGGACGAGCGCAGTCGCTTGAAGGCGTTAATTGAATCCAGCCGCGATGGCATCATTTTGAATAGCATGGATGGCACGATCCTGGTCATGAACTTGCCGGCCCTGACCATGCTGTGCTTGCCGGGCACGCCGTCGGACTGGGTTAACCGGCCTATCCTGCAGGCGATTCAAGAGCTGCGGCGCACGGCGCCAGCGGCGGCGCGGGTGACGATCCAGGAACTGCGGCGCGTGATCACAGGGGCCGAGCCGACCGCCGCCGGCGACTACGAAGTGGCCGCGCATCCCATCCACTGGCAGAGCTTGCCGGTGCGCGTGGGAACGCGTCCGATGGGACGGCTGATCGTCTTGCGGGATATGACCGAAGAACATGCCCTGGAGCGGCTGCGCGAAGATATGATGCACACCATGGTACACGATCTGCGTAATCCATTGACGGGTATCGTCGCCGCAGTGAATATGGTGTTGGATGGCTTCATGGGTGAGCTGCGGCCGGAACAGTGGCAAGTCTTGAGCATTGCCCGCTCCAGCTCTGACCGGATGATGCAGTTAGTCAATGCCATTCTCGATGTCAGCCGCCTGGAAAGTGGCCGGATGCCTGTCAATTTGGTTACCGTGAGTGTGAGTGATCTCCTGCGTGAAGTTCTGCCGGCGCAAACGACGATCGCGCAGGGAAAACGCATTCAGCTGGACTGCGATCTTCCGTCAGACTTACCAGCCGTGCAGGCCGATGCCGCATTGATTCAACGGGTGCTGCAGAATCTCATCGGCAATGCGCTCAAGTTCACACCAGAGAGCGGCCGTGTCCACGTCACGGCGCGCGTACTGGCTGAATCCGCCAAACCCCCGGTGATGTTGATGGCTATCCGTGACAATGGCCCCGGCATTCCGCTCGAAATCCAAAGTCAACTGTTTCAGAAATTTGTAACGGGTGGACAGCA
>Ga0182021_10002445_pt1 | contig 21693 bp, 15 predicted proteins | sample 612E3MmetaG_FD_120493 | JGI IMG/M metagenome (GOLD analysis project Ga0182021, IMG submission 120493) | Permafrost microbial communities from Stordalen Mire, Sweden - 612E3M metaG (Illumina Assembly) | ecosystem: Environmental > Terrestrial > Soil > Wetlands > Permafrost | place: Sweden... | reverse complement strand
ATCGGAATAAAACGCCATCGCCGAGGTTTTCATGGCCTTATAATCGCCGATAAAAGCGCTTACCTTGCCTTTTTCGATTGCCTTAAAAGCGTTGGGCGCGACAACTGCCGCGAGTACCGCGATGATAGCAATGACGACAATTAATTCGACTAAAGTAAATGCTTTACGCATAACCCACCTCCTTTTATTTTTTGTTTTGCCAGAAATCATTTTCTTTCCCTCCTTCTAACTACAGTTTACACTATTATCATTAAAACACCATTAAATGAAGATTAAAACTTTTTAATGCCTCTGCGGCCGGCCAACGGCAAAATATTTCTTTCACCGAATCCGCCCTCGCGCGAACAACCAAAGCGCCGCACGCAGCCTCCGGTTGATTATTCCAATTCTATCACAATACTTTCCCTTTGCAAGTTTTTTTGCGGCAACAATCACGCGCTTGCAGCCGAATTTATTCTACGCCGATTGACTGGGTAACGCGCATTACTTCCTCAGGGGTCGTGATGCCTTCCCGCAATTTATCCATGGCCGCGTCTCGTAAAGTCCTCATCCCTTGTTTTTTAGCCAAATCGCGTATTTCATCGGCGGAAACCTTTTTTAAGACTAATTCCTGGATTTCCGGCGTTGCCCGCAATAACTCATAGATACCGGTCCTGCCTTTATAGCCGGAGTTGCCGCATAGCTTACAGCCCTTCCCCTTTACGAATTTAATACCCGTATCTGCCTTTCCTTCCATACCCAGGGTCGCCAGAAGAGCCGCGGAAGGAACGTACTCTTCTTTGCATCGGGCGCAAACCCTTCTTACCAGCCTCTGGGCAAGAACCCCCAATAAAGAGCTGGATACTAAGAATGGTTCCACGCCCATATCCACAAGGCGCGTAAATGACGTAGGAGAATCATTGGTGTGCAAAGTAGAAAAAACCAAATGCCCGGTCAACGCCGCCTGCACGGCAATCTCCGCAGTCTCTAAATCGCGTATTTCGCCGACCATCACCACATCCGGGTCCTGGCGTAAGAAAGAACGCAGCGCCGCGGCAAAGGTAAGGCCGGCCTTGGGATTAACCTGGACCTGGCGCATCCGGGGAAATTGATATTCCACCGGATCCTCGACGGTCATGATATTGATATCTTCTTTGTTGATTTTTTTTAAAGCGGAATAGAGAGTGGTAGTCTTACCGCTGCCGGTAGGGCCGGTAACTAAAAAAATACCGTAAGGCTGGCTGATTAAAAATTCCAAGAGTTCCAGTTCTTTCTTAGGAAAACCCAGGCTCTCCAGCCCCACCATGGTGGTGCTCTTATCCAGAATCCTTAAAACCACGTTTTCCCCATGTACCGTAGGGCAAGTGGAAGTACGAAAATCTATATCCTTGGTGCCGACTTTCATCAAAATCCTTCCATCCTGAGGGAGGCGCTTTTCGGCAATATCCAGGCTGGCCATGATTTTAAAACGGGAGATAACCGCCGGCTGCAAATCTTTCGGCAAAAAAGTATGGCGCTGCATTATACCGTCAACGCGGTAGCGCACGCCCACAAACTTTTCTTCCGGTTCAATATGGATATCGCTGGCGTTAGCCTGCACCGCTTCCATAATGATCAGATTTACTATTTTTACGATGGGCGCTTCTTCGCCGAGTTTCTCCGCTTCTTTTAATTTATCTTTGTCGATGGTCGCAACGATCTCCTGGATACTCGCCGCGCCGCCGAAATACTGGTCTTGGGATTTTTTAATCGCCATCTCATCCGCTAAAACCGGCTCAATGGTACAGCCGGTGATACGGCTAAGCTCATCGATAATGAATACATTGGTGGGATCGGCCATCGCCACGGTTACCGTGTAACCCATTTTAAAAACCGGGATAACTTTATATTTTAGCGCGATATCTTCGGGAATAAGCTTGATTACGAGGGGATCGATAATATAGACGGATAAATCAAAACTGCTGACGCCGGATTGGATTGCCAGGGCTCGGGCCAGATCTTTCTGGGAAATCCAGCCCTTTTTTACGATAATTTCGCCGATTTTTTCCCCGGTTACCTTCTGCTCATCAAGAACTTCTGCCAACTGGCTCTCCGTGATAAACCCCTGCTCGACAAGAAGCTCACCTAATTTTCTTCTATCTCTTTCAGGCATATCGCGCACCTAAAACCCTGGAAACCGAAAAACGGAAAAACGTAAAAACCGAAAAACAACGGTTAGTTTTTAAGTTTTTCGTTTTCAGGTTTTTTGGTTATTCAAATTTAGTTGTTTATCCTGATCTGTCTCTCCAGATTTTCCCTGTTCGCCGTTAGATCTTCCACTTTCGACTCGAGAGAATTAACCGAGGATAATACTTTTTTCCATCTATCTTTATCGATTTTTAACACTTCAAGGTCCCTGGGGGGTTTACTTTTCACCGCTCTTTCTTTTTCATCCCCGGCAGCCGGAACATTTTTGGCGGGAGAATAAACCTCCGACCGGTCGGCCATTCGCTGCATCACCGAAGGGGTGATGATCGTCGGCGAAACAAAAATGAGAAGTTCCGTTTTTTCTTTTGTTTTTTTATTGTTCTTAAACATCCAGCCTAACCCGGGGATATCGCCTAAAACCGGGACTTTAGTCGACCCGTCGGTAGTGGTTTCTTTCATCAGGCCGCCGATAATAAAAGTCTGGCCGTTGCCGACAATAACTTTCGTATTTGCCGTCCGGCTGTCAATTATAGGGACAGTATAAGGAATCGCTTTTCCATTCGGATCGGTAACCGTAAGAGTAAAATCAGCGGTCTTTTCGCTCACATCCGGTTTAATATCCATAGCAATCCGGCCGTCGTCGGTGATGGTCGGCGTGACATTAAGCACGATGCCGACTTGCTCAAAATGAATGGTCCATGTCACCGTAACTGCCCCATATTCGGAAACCGCTACGCTGGGTTCGGCCCAGGGAAGTTTTTGTATAACTTTGATTTCCGCCACGCGGTTGTTCACCGTGCTGATGCTGGGCGCGGAAAGAATGTTGGTTTTAAAATTAGTGGCCAAAGCTTTAAGCACCACATTTATATTTTCATCGAATATATTTATCGTAAATGGTTCTTGCGCCAATGATCCTCCCGGAGGATAACTTACCGCCTGGAAGGGGATATCCTGGCTTAACCCCTGGTTTAACGCCGAACCGACGTTAAACTGGCCAATGCGCCAGCCGTTATGGTCGGCAAATGCCGACCAGTTGATACCTAAAGAATTCTCTTCCGTAAGCTTGACCTCTACGACCCTGGCTTCGATAAGAACCTGCCGGGGCATCGTATCAACCATGGCTAAGTAATTCTCGACCTTTTTAAGATTATCGGCGTGGTCCATCACCATAACCGAGTTGGGCTCGACGCCGAACAGGATCTTGCCGTCGCTGGAAAGAAGAGACCTTATATCCGAAACCGACTGGGCAAAAATTAAAGAAACGCCGCCGATGATGATGTAAAAAGATAAGATAAATCTCGTTAACAGGGGAAATAGTTTTTTCATATTTTGCTCCTTATTTTTTTACTGCGTAAAAAAATAATATCATCCGCTGCGTCCCGATGCGCCTAAATATCGCGAAAATCTCTTTCAGACATTTTCGCGAAGCTTTCGGGACTCCGCTTACGCTCCGCGGATGGAAAAATTACAGAATAAAAACAAAATGCAAACGTACTATCTTTTTCGTCCCGTGCCCTTCGGTTCTTCTCTAAAATACTCTGATGCTTTGGCACTCTGACACTTTACTATACTTATTTAGCCACGCCCACAACATCTTTAGCGTTTAAAAATTTCAATTTAAAAACTTTGGCGTCGATGCTTTTATCGGCCATCGTTAAATAACTTTCTATTTTTTCTAAATTAACCGGATAATCAATAATCATAATCGAATTAGGCTGGTCGCCCAAAAAAGACTTGCCTTCTTTAGATAAAAGGCCGGCCAAGGCTGTTGCCTGGGGCGTGCCGCCGGTTACAAACGTCTTCGCCTCGACATACTGCAAAGGGAATACCTTGGTCACCAAGTTCGGTTTTACCAGCAACACGCTTCCTTTTTTTTCGATAATCAGGCCCTGCATATCCGCGATACGTTCTAAAGCTTCCTCCAGGGAAATATTGGTAAAACTGGCGCTTAATTTACCGGAAACATTCTTATCCACTAATATATTAAAATCATAATCGTGAGCCAGCACCCGAAAAAGATCATTTAAATCTACCCCGCGTAATTCAATAGAATAAAGGGGCTGAGCCGACTCCAATCTTTTAATCTCTAAAAGCGGCAAGCTCTCCATGATCTCCTTCTTGGCTGCCTGAAGCTCGCTTACTTCCTTAGGCCCCTTCTTAACGTTCTCTTCTCCCGTGGTTGCTTCCGCCGCGGCGCCGGCAGGAGCCTCGGCTTTATTTTCATTCGCCTTTTCTTTATCCGCGGGAACGGAATCCTTTTGCGCCGCATTGTCGGCAGGGGGTGGCGTTGGCGGCGCCTGCTTTGCTTCTTTTGCCGGTTCGCTGGACGCCGGCGCGGCAGGCGCCGCGTCTTTTTTGTCCTTCCAATCCCCCCACGGTTTAAACTCTTGCTCGCATAACCCTGTTACGGCGAAACCGAACAGGAACCCCGCGGTTAATAATAAATTTATTGGTTTCATAATTTCCTATTCTTTTCTATTTCCGAAAATAATTCTTTATTTACGGAATTAAATTCATCCGCCCCTAATCCATCGGAACCAATAATCATGATATAATCATCGGATAATTTAAAATTGGTCATTTTTTTATCTTTTAAATACGCCCACCCTCCCGCCTCGAATTTAAATCCCTTTTTTTCCAACCACTGGACATAAAATCGGGAAAACTCCAGAACATCCTGGGGGCTATCCCATTGCGCCAAAAAAATAAATATTTCTTCTCCTCTCTCATTGGTATAGATTTTTAACTTATCGCTGTGCCATCCCCGCATTGCATTCCCACAAGATTCTTTGTCGAGAGCAGCCCCTAAAAAACTTGAAATAAAGTACTCCCCCAAGGTAGTCGAATAAAGCTCTTGCCAACCGCTGAGAACGGGTATTTCCCGCACGTTTTTTTTCTTATTACCTTTTTCGACGGCCTTAGTGGCAATATCCCGGCGCACTAGATACTCATTGGGATGTAAAATCTCTCTGGTTGAATTGGGCATATTTTCATAGAGCCGGTCGATATCTTTCCAGGAATTTTTATCCAAATAGGCCTGGATAAATCTAGCTCCCACGCCGTACAGGTTATAAAAAATCTTATCCCGCAAATAAGAATTATTAATCTTTGCCTCCATTAGAGAAACCATGTTTTTCCCATCTTTAATACTTTCATTATCTTTATTCAACAGATATTCCAAACTTACGGCAAAAGCTTCGCCTTCCAATAAAGCCTGCAGCGTGAAATTATAATCAAAGCCTTTGGCCTCATCCGACAGCTTCGCCAACCCCAGTATTTTATCCTGGAAGGCATGAGTGATCTCATGAACACATACGATTTCGGCCAAAGAAGGCTGCAGCCAATCTCCGATAAAGATGGTTTTGTTTTTAGAATCATACATCCCGGCCATGGAAGAAATTTCGGAATTAACAATAAGCTCTTTATAATCCAGCTCCGGGGGGATTAAATCAAACCATTTTAAAATTTTCTCTTCATTTTTAAGCCGGGCTTCGTTGGTTAATTCCGACCGCAATACCTCTTTAAGCTTTTTTCTTTTAACAAAATCTATTTTTACATCGCTTAAGTCATAACCGGTCCAGCCCCTGATCCTTGATGTTTCTTCAATCAACTCTTTTATTTTACCGCGCAACTCTTCTCTCTCGTCTTTAGCCTCCTGGGCGATAAAATCCGGCTCATTAAATTCTAAAAAGGCATTATAATCTTTATAATTAATAACCTCTAAAAAATCCATATTCCCCAGTTTTCCTTCCACGCGCGCCGCCTCCGGCAAAAAACTCCGGCTATCCACCCATACCTTATCCGTTAAATCGCCGGCCATGCCCCAACGCTTCAAACTTTCGGGGTTGATTTTGAATTTAATGACAAAACAATCCTTGCCGGATTTTTTTTGTACCCCTAAAAGTTCCAAAGTGGAGATATCAGCGGTCTGATCATTTAGAGAAAATAAACTCTGGATCATTGAATACTGCAAAACCTTCCGCGCTCTCTTTTCCTCAATTTTTAATGCCTCATTTTTCCATTCGCGCTCGCTCGACGACCAGCTAAAAGGAACGCCGCCGATTTGATAGGACTGGAGCCAGGAAGACGAAGAAAAATTAGTATTGGGCACCAGGGAAGAAAAGCTCATCCTGCCTTCTACTTTGTAATCGTCTACGTCTTTTATAAAGTTAGTAAGTTTTAATTTCATATGCCAAAGCGGCTCCTGTATCCAATGCTCCACGGTTACCACAACGGAATCCGCGTCAAAAAATGCCAGCGACGCCTTGTGTAGAATCTGGTAAGCCGATATTTTTTGCCCGGTCTCATTATTACCTTTAGTCTCCGGCTCAGCCAAACATATATTTCCTAAAAAAAAACACAGAAAGAGCCCGGTTAATATTTTTTCACTGGCCGATAATCTTTTTAACTTTAATAAAATATTCATTTTCTCCGCTATCCTTAAGAGTCACTTCTTCGCGGCTGATTTTTGTAATCGTTTTATTATCAATAATATCTTTTTCTTTTAAGATGCGGCCGTCGATTATCGCGTAAGAATAATTACCGGAATAAAAAATACCGGAAACCTCTAAATAATTTATCGTTTCTCTCTTATCTTTAAGTAATAATTCTTCTTCCTCTTCCGTAAGGAAAGGGTTGTGCTTAGCCGCGCTGCTCAAAGGTTGATACGCTCCGGCAGCCGATTCTCTCTTTACATCCGGCGCGGCGGCCGCGCTTTGACAAACAACATCGGGATACCAATATAGCGAAAATATGCCGACGATAAAAACCGCTGAATAAAAAATATAAATTTTAACCATTTTCTCATCCCTACCTGACCTTGCCCATCAACGTTAACTCGATACGTAACCGTTGACCCTTCGACTCCCCCTCGCTTGGTTCGACTTCGCTCACCACAAGTCGCTCGGGGTCTCTCAGGGTTAATTTTCCGGCTGTACCCAGCCGGAAAATTAAATACGCCCCAGGATTTTTTCCAGCTTTCCTAATTCGCTATCGGTATATTCCCGCCACCCGTTAACTAAATTTCTTTTAGGCTTGGGGAATATACCCTTATTCTCATAACGAACCAGAGTCTTCTTGGAAATCCCCAACTTCTGAGCAACGGCCTGAGCGTTAAGATATTTTTTTACCATATAACTCTTTTATAGCCCCTTCCCGTTCCTGGCTATACTTCATGATACCTGTCACTGCTTCATACTACCTGTCACTGCTTTACACTACCTGTCCTATCTTAATTAAACTACATTATTACGCCGGGCGCAATAAATTTAGTAAGCGAATTTTTTAAAAAACCTACCTGTTGGGGCAATTGCTGAACTCCACTATATATACGAAAACAAACTGTATATTGGGGGTAAACAACAGGAGCACTACGGGTAGGTTGAGCGCTTACCGGCGGAAAAACAACTTCCCCCGGTAAATCTGAAACCTTATTATGGTAATTTTCTTGTTGCGCAAGACCGGGGGTTATGATATTATTTCAAATAAGGCTTGGCTTTACGCTTTTGAATAATAGGTTATTTCCCATAAACAAAAGCGAAAAGCCATAGCCAAATTTGACCCCGCCCTTTTGGCTAAATGTTTTTAGATAAAAATGGTTCATTGTAATTTTAAGGCGGTTATTATAAAAATAAAGTTAATTTACCGATACCGCCAAAAGGGCGGGGTTCAATTCAACTACAGCCTTACGCTTCGTCCCTGGCGGGACTTGCGTTTGGCTAAGTTTCATTGAAGGAGGTTCCATAATGCGCGAAGAAATGGATATTCTAAAAGAAGTGGGAAACACCGCCGCGGCCCATGGAAGCACCGCTCTATCGGAAATGCTGGGAAGAAAAATAGAATTAAACGTACCTTCCGTAACCATGGCATCCCCTGAAGAAATAATAAAAAAGGCCAACATCCAGGGGATAACGATGGCGTTCCAAACTAAAATCCTTGAAGGATTAGCCGGTGAATCACTTTATATCCTGCTGGAAGAAAAAAGCGCCTACAAGCTTGTTGATATATGCTATAAGCTGGATGAAGGATTAAAAAAAGGAAGCTTATATACCGAAATGTCCATGTCTTTGATGAGAGAAATCGCCAATGTAGTAACCGCCGCTTACATGGGCGCTTTAGGGTATTTTTTAAAAAAATTGCTCATCCCGTCATTACCGCTTTTGATTAACGCCCCTTTTGATGAAATTGTAAAAATGGTCGTCCCCAGCCATGAAAAAAATCAGGTATTGTTGATCGAAAGCACATTCAAAGAACCAAAGGAAAAATTACAAGGGACATTCTGGCTTATCCTTACCCATGGCGCGGTAAATGAAATTCAGAAAGCCTGTAAAGAAATGTTGAATAATATATAGCTTACCCTGGGGTTACCATAAATGATGCTCGATAATACTTCGGAAGCCGGTATTTTTATTTCAACCCTTGACGCTGAACTCAAAGATTTTTTAAAAACTCTTCTTGAAGGGGAAGGCTATAAATTTAATTCCAGCGACAATCCTGAAGGCCTGCTCCAGGAATTAACCGATAAAAAAAGCGATGTACTTATCCTTGATTTTAAATACCCCAATGCTCTTGATATATGCAAAAAAATACGCGCTAACTTCACGCTTCGCCACACCCCGATAATCCTGCTGGTTGAAAAAGAAGATACGATAGATAAAATAAAAGGAATTTACGCCGGAGCGGACGACTACGCGGAGAAACCTCTCGCGGCCGGAGAGTTGCTGACGCGAATAAAAGCCAATATCTGGCGCGCTAACCGCGATTTAGACGCTAATCCTTTGACCAAACTTCCCGGCAACGTAAGTATATTGAAAGAAATCGAAAAGCGTATAAAAAGCAATGAAAAATTTTGCCTTGCCTACGTCGATTTAAACAAATTCAAAGAATATAACGATCATTATGGTTTTGAATGGGGCGACAATGTCATCAAGCACACCGCCGCGCTCGTTTCCAATACCCTGATAACTCTCGGTTCGAGTAAGGACTTCCTGGGTCACATCGGAGGCGATGATTTTATTTTTATCACGGTTTGGGAAAGCATACAAAATATATGCGAAGAAATAATCGAAAAATTTGATAAAACCATCTCCTCGTTTTACAAAAAAGAGGATATCAGCAAACGCGGTATTTTTGTTAAAAATAGAATGGGAAAAATATGCCACGTTCCGATAATGAGCATATCCATCGGCGTTACCGCCAACGAATTCAGGCCGTTACGCCACGTAGGAGAAGTAATTCAGCTGGTTACGGAATTGAAAACTTACGCAAAAACATTTTCTAAAAGCATCTATGTTATCGACCGCAGGAAAGGCTAATAAAAATACCCTGCAAAAACAGCAGGGTATTTTTATCGGCAAATCCGCCTACGGCGGATTTATAAAACATAAACCACGCAAGGTTACCCCCTTAGCCGAATCGTGAAGAATCTTCAATTTTAAGGATAATGAGCTTAATAACTCCCTTCGACCCCTGGCAAAGCCCTCTTTGCACTTGCCGTAAAAAATATAGCCTGTCCGCCTATACCGGCTGTTCGCACGGCTGCCTCTACTGTTACGCCTCTTCCTATATAAGAGGGTTCTCCTCGCCCCGGCCGAAAAAAGACTTTTTATCCCGGCTGGAAAAAGAGATTAAAAAAATGCCGGCCGACTCGACCATAACCATATCGAACTCAAGCGACCCCTACCAACCCCTGGAAGAAAAACTTAGATTAACGAGAAGCGCCTTAGAAATCATGAAAGATTACGAAATAAACTTACTTATCGTGACTAAATCGGATTTGGTCACCCGTGATGTAGATATTTTACAAAAATTTAAGAAAAAGGTTATCGCAATCACCTTAACCACCATTGACCCGGCACTAGCCGGGAAACTGGAACCCGGTGCAGCCTCACCGCAAAAACGCTTGGCCGCAATAAAAAAATTGTCCGGTATGATACCGATAATCTTGCGGCTTGACCCGCTGGTTTATCCCTTAAATACATCAAATCTCGATGGCATAATAAAAGAAGCTAAGCTGGCCGGAGTGAAACAAATCGTAACTTCAACCTATAAAGCAAAAGCGGATAATTTCAAAAGGATGGTTAAAGCGTTTCCCGAACATTCCCGGCTATGGAATGACTTATATATTAAGGAAGGGAAAAAGAGAAGCAACTATCTTTATTTGGCCAAAAGCTTAAGGGAAAAATTAATAAAAAAAGTCCGGGATATCGCTCTCGCTCAAGGTTTAGAATTTTCCAGTTGCCGGGAAGGATTTTCTGAACTCAATACGGCGGCGTGCGACGGAAGTTCGTGGCTGTAGAAAATTAGATACAAAATATAAAATCTAAACTTACCACGAAGGCACCAAGACACAAAAATGTTGAAAACAAAAGAAGAAAAGTAAAAATATTTCCCGCAAAGGCGCCCGCCTAGCCGAGCTAGTCGAGGCTGGCAAAGTGCGCAAAGAAAAAAATATTTCACCACAGAAAGCACGGAGGGCACGAAGGAAAACAATAATTTAGCCACAGATAGACACGGATAATATAGGAAATAATAAAGGGGGGCAAAGTTTTTAACAACGGATATCGCTAATCACACGAATAAAAAAAGTTAATTGTTTTCTTTCAAAAATGTTCTCGTCTGGCCATGTGCCTTAAGAGCGTAATGCTAAAATTAAGCACCCTCTTTGTGGTAAAAATTATCTCTTGAAGCTTTGTTTTTTCCTCTGCGTCCTCTATGGTGATTTTTCTTTCTTTTAGACGTTATCCAAAAAATGTGCTTTCTTATTTATAAGCTTGGCTATCTCCATCGCCCATAACGGCAAAGAAGAAATCATAACTACTAAAAGCCAGTCAAAAACCCCTAACGCCTGGGTCTTAAATATTACCTGTAAAAATGGTATGTACACAACAACCATCTGCAGAAAAAACGAAATCAACGCCGCCGCAACTAATTTTTTATTGGTAAAAATCCCTAATTTAAATATCGACTCGCTCATGCTGCGACAGTTAAAAGCGTGAAAAAGCTGGGTACAGGACAAAACCACAAAGGCGGCGGTACGCGCCCTGCCCAGGCCCTCCTTCTCCACAAAAAGCACAAAACAAAAAGCTAACAAGCTGCAGGCGGCGATAAACACCCCCTGTACCAGCATTAAAACCGCTCTTTTTCTAGTTACCACCTTTTCATCCGGCGAGCGTGGCGGCCGCCTCATCACGTCGGGATTGACGGGATCAACGCCTAACGCCAGAGCCGGCAAACCGTCGGTAATTAAGTTAACCCAGAGTATCTGCACCGGCAATAACGGCACCGGCAATCCCATCAGCGTCGAGACAAGCATCACCAGTATCTCTCCGGCGTTGCACGATAATAAATAATGGATGAACTTTTTAATATTATCGTAAATGCCCCGGCCCTCTTCCACCGCGGCAACGATGGAAGCAAAATTGTCATCGGTAATAACCATATCGGAAACTTCCTTAGTGACATCAGTACCAGTTATGCCCATCGCCACGCCGATATCCGCCTCTTTTACTGCCGGCGCGTCATTAACGCCGTCGCCGGTCATCGCGACGATCTCCCCATGATGACGCAGCCGGCGCACAATACGCAGCTTATGCTCCGGAGAAACTCTTCCATAGACCGTTACCTTGCCCACTATTTCTGAAAGTTCGGCATCGGAAATTCTATCCAGTTCTTCTCCGGATAAAGCTTTCGAATCTTCGTTAAAAAAACCTAATTCCTTAGCAATAGCAATAGCGGTATTTTTATGGTCACCGGTGATCATAACAGTTCTTATTCCGGCAGCCTTGCATTTCTCTATCGCCTCCTTAACTTCCGGCCTGGCTGGATCGATCATCGCGATCAAGCCGGAAAAAATAAGATCGCGCTCTAAGTCAGCGGCTTCTAACTTAGAAGGTAGACAATCCAACTCCCTGTAGGCAACCGCCAGAACACGCATCGCTTTTAGCGCTAAATCGTTATTAATAGAATTTATTTTTTTTATATCCGATTCAGTCATCAGCCTCGCCAAGCCGCGGTCTTCTACGGAGGTACAATTACTCAACAAAACATCGGGCGCGCCTTTAACAAAAATAAAGTTTTTGCCGTTATGGCGGCGCGCCATAGTCATCATCTTCCTTTCAGAATCAAAAGGTATCTCTTCGACAAATTCATATTCTTTTTCTAAATATTTTTTATCGAATCCGGCTTTTGCCGCGGAAACTAAAATGGCAGCCTCGGTAGGATCGCCAATTATCCTTTTTTCGGCAGGAACGAACTCCGCCCCATTGCATAAGCAGCCGCATACCAGGCATTTTTTTAAATCGGGATAGTTTCCGATATCGAAAGATTTATTGTCGATTAAAAATTCCCCGTTTTTATCGTAACCTATTCCGGTAACCTCAAAAGGATAACTTACGGTGGCCACGGTTTTAACTGTCATTTCATTTTTAGTTAAAGTCCCGGTTTTATCGGAACAGATGACCGTGGCGCTTCCCAGGGTTTCCACGGAAGGCAGTTTACGAATAAGCGCATGGCGCTTGGCCATTCTCTGAACTCCTAACGCGAGAGCGATAGTAACTACCGCCGGTAATCCTTCCGGTATCGCGGCAACCGCAAGGCTTACCGCAGTTAAAAACATATCGATTAGCTTTCCGCCGCGCCACAGGCCGAGAACAAACACCAGTCCGACCAGCGCAAAGCATAGATAAACAATCCATTTTCCAAACTCTTCAAGTTTTCGCTGTAACGGCGTATCCAGGCTGTTTATTCCTTCGATCATCCCGGCGATCTTCCCCAACTCGGTATTCATACCGGTCTCGACGACAAGAGCTTTTGCCTTGCCGTAAGCGATGGATGTACCCATAAAAACCATATTAGCCCTATCGGCAAGCCCGATATCTGCTCCGGCAAGAACATCGGTACCTTTCGACACAGGTGTAGACTCGCCGGTAAGGCTTGCTTCGTTAACGGTGAAATTACCCGTAATCCAAAAAAGTCTGCTGTCGCCAGGCACATTGTCCCCGGCTTCGAGCTCAATAACATCTCCGGATACTATTTGTGAAGAAGGCACGACAACACGTTCTCCGCCGCGCATGACTTTGGAGGTAGGGCTGGTAAGTTTCTTTAAAGCGGCCAGGGACTTTTCGGCACGGTATTCCTGAATAAATCCCAGAATGGCGTTGATAATCACAATTCCGATAATTGCCGCAGCGTCAATCCATTCTTTCAAAAACCCGGAAACAAGCGCCGCACCGATCAGCACCCATATGATAAAATCGCTGAATTGCTCCAAAAATATGCTTAAGGCCGAAGGGCCTTTTTTTTCCTCCAATTGGTTCGGCCCAAATTCCAAGAGCCTTTTTTTTGCTTCCTCATGGCTGATGCCGACACCGGTATCAGCGCCCAGCTTACGCGCGATTTCCTCAATATCCGGTTCCCACCAAGAAATAATTTTTTTAGTCTGCGAGTCTTTATTCATATTAATTTTTATACAGGCCCGCCGGAGCATTCTTATTCCAACGCAGTTTCCTCGAAGAAAATTTATTAGGCCTCGCTGACTGCTTTTGAAGATTATACAGCGTTTGACATCTGACCTTCAATGCCCCTTTAACCGGTATCCACCTATCGCCAAGCAACGCGTATTTAACATTTCCCGTTACGCGGTTCACCAATATGCTCATATTATTGGCGCGCAAAACGGCTCTCTTGCAGAGAAAAGTATCGACGATATTCACGGCATAAGCTGGCAGGATAACCATCGAAACCAACAAAAAAACCAGCAAGAAAACAATAATATTCTTTTTCATATCACGCATTCGGACGTTCACCGCCGCGCGACAGCGCCCGGCAATCCGCATCCCAATATATAATACCACCGGTAACCCAAAAAATACAGCGAATTGCCGCCTCATCCTTCGCCCTTCAGGCTTGGGTTCGGTGAAATCTCCTTAATTAAAAATTGCGTTTTCCCGGTTAATCTATTTATTGGATTTTCTGCTCAGATTTGATATGATGTTTTCATTGAGAAAATGCGTTTCACGCATTTTCTCAATATGGAAAAAAATGCCGGCAATATGTTTTAAAATTCCCTAAAAAATAAAATGTTACGTAACGGCATTTTTTGGGTTAACGGTATTGTCCGGCGAAAATATATGAAAGAATATAAATTAACTCCTTTTTATTCCCCAGCCTCAATAAATTACAAAGAAAACCTTAACGAGCAACAGCTTAAGGCAGTCGAGTACGGCGATGGGCCATGCTTAGTCCTTGCCGGCGCCGGCAGCGGAAAAACACGCGTCCTCATCTACCGATTGGCGTATCTTTTAGAAAAAGGGATCCCGCCGCAGAATATCCTGCTGGCCACTTTCACCAACAAAGCTGCGCAGGAAATGTTAAGCCGGGCGGAAAGCCTTCTGAAATCAACTCTCTCCGGTTTGTGGGCCGGCACCTTTCATCACATCGGCAACATGACCCTGCGCCGTGAAGCGGCATTGCTTGGCTACGCTGATAACTTTACAATCATCGACAAGGAAGACTCCAAAGATTTAATCGCCGACTGTAGCGAAGAATCGGGTTTTACCGATCAGGATAAATTATTTCCCAAAAAAGACGTCATCGCCAACATCGCCAGCCTTTCGCTAAACTCTTTAAAAAGACCGGCCGATATCATCAGGCATTCCTACCCGCACCTCGAACAGTTTATCTTATCGATTGAAACAGTATGCAATCTCTATCAGGAAAAAAAGAGAAAAGACAACATCATGGACTTTGACGACCTTCTGGCCAATTGGCTGAGAATATTACAAAACGAAGAAGTATGCCGGAAATATGCCGATCAATTCCAATATATATTGGTCGACGAATATCAAGATACCAACCGGCTTCAATTTGAAATCCTGAAGAAACTGACGAGCGTCCATAAAAATATTTTGGCCGTGGGCGACGACGCGCAATCAATTTATTCTTTCCGCGGAGCGGAAATAAAAAATATTTTAAACTTTCCCAAAACTTTCGAGAAAGCGAAAATCTTTAAACTGGAGATAAACTACCGCTCTACTTCTCCCATTCTGCATTTGGCCAATAAAATTATCCAGCAAAACGTTAACCAATTCAAAAAAACACTTTCTTCCATTAAAGGCCCGGGGCAAACCCCGGCGCTGGTACAGACAAAAGACATATACCAGCAAGCGCACTTTATCACGCAAAAAGTCCTGGAATTATCCCGGGAGGGGATACCGTTAAAAGAGATGGCTGTTTTGGTACGCTCGCATTTTCAAAGCCTGGAAATAGAAGTCGAATTACTTAAACGTAATATCCCCTATATTGTCCGGGGCGGAGTGAAATTCTTCGAACAAGCGCATATAAAAGACATTATGGCTTACCTGAAAATAGCCGTAAACCCGCGCGACGAGATTTCTTTTAAACGCGCCGCCGGTTTGCATAAAAATATAGGGAGAAGTTACGCGTATAAAATATGGGGAAAAATCAATGAACAGCAAAACGCGCGGCAGATCGAAGAAGAATTACCTAAGAGGCAGCGGGAAGGATTTAAAGAATTTATACACGTATATGAAACGCTAAAAGACAAAAACGCGGAAACCGCGATACGAAGCATTTTACCTTTTTACAAAGATTATTGTTTTCTTAATTTCGATAATCCCGATGAAAGAATGCTCGATATCGAAGAACTGGCTAAAATGGCGGCAAGCTACCCTACGATTAAACGTTTTATCGCCGAGATGAACTCTTATGAAGAATTTAAGAGTGAGACGCTGGTTGCGCCGGCGCAGAAAGACGAAGCGCTGGTACTTTCGACAATACATCAATCCAAGGGGCTGGAATGGGATAGCGTATTTATTGTGGGATTATCGGAGCATGAGTTCCCCCACCCTAAATCAGTGGGGTCAAACAAAGGAATCGAAGAAGAACGCCGGCTTTTCTACGTAGCGGTGACCCGCGCTAAATCCCGGGTTTACATGGTCTACCCCCAAAGCAAATATACCTTCAAAAACGGCCTCATCCTTTCAAAGCCATCGATGTTTATAGAAGAGTTGGATGAATCGGGTTACGAAAGCTGGCACCTGGAAAAATAAAAGTAAAGTGCCTAAAGCACCTTTTGATGAGTGCCTAAAGTTAAAAACAAAAGAATAGTCATTGCGTTTAACTTTAGGCACTTATCCGCCAGAGGCGGATCCGCCTACATAAGATTTTATATCAGTGGCGGAAGGGCACTTTGAACTTTAGGCACTTATCAAAGCTACTCTTTATCTAAATATCAAGCTCAACGCTTCCTGCCTTGTTTTCTGGTTTTTCCTGAAAACCCCCCGCACCACAGAGGTAGTAGTAACCGCCCCGGCCTTCTTGACGCCTCTCATGGACATGCAAAGATGCTCTGCTTCAATAACCACCATAACGCCTTTAGGCCTTAAGCGTTTCATAATTACGTCGGCAATCTGGGTAGCTAACCGTTCCTGGACCTGAAGCCGCCGGGATAAAGTTTCTACGACTCTGGCAATTTTGCTTAACCCAGTGATACGGTTGTCCGGGATATAGGCGACATGGGCTTTACCGATAAAGGGAAGCATGTGGTGCTCACAAAGAGAATACAAAGGTATGTCCCGCAATAGAATTATCTCATCGTGCGCCTGTTCCAGGATAACGTCAAGATCGCGTTCGGCATTTTTAAACTGCCCGGCTAAGATTTCTTCGTACATCTCCGCCACGCGCTTAGGCGTAAGCTGCATATCTTTTCTTTTTAAATCCGCGCCGACCCCTTCTAAAATAAGCCTGACGCCTTTTTCGATTTTTTGTTTGTCCATGGCTGCTCCTTTTTTTTATTTACTGTTCCAGCAATCGTAACTTGCCTCTGGCAGCGCCCTGCGGGCGGCGTGTGCTATAAGGCGGCTTGTCTTTGCGCTTCGGCATCCGCGTTGTTTCGGTTTTCAACTTTTGACGTATTTTTCCGGACGACTAAATAATTTTTGCCACGATTTTGGGGCAAAAATTATTTACCGATACAAAAATTACTGAAGATACTCTCCAATAATTCTTCGCAATACACCTCGCCAGTTAATTTCCCTAAATTATCCAGACTTTCTTTTATCGATAAATTTACAAAATCGATCGTGTGATTTTTGTTTATAAAATCTATCGCCTGACGAAGGGAAAATTGCGCTTTTTTGAGCAGCTCCTGCTGATACGCGCTTAAAAATACCAGATTTTCCCGCGCTACGCCCTTTTTGTAAACAAAATCAAGAACGGCCTTTTCTAAATCGTTTAAACCGGTATTCTTTAACACGCTTACCTTAACTATCGGACAATAAAGCAAGGAATTCCCTATGGCTTGTCGCCGAATTGCATTACTTGTTCTATCTTCTCCGTAAATCCGCCCAGGGCGGATTTGCCGATGAAGATACCCTGCGGTCTTATGCAGGGTATCTTCATTTATCTTTTGTTTTTTATCGATTTTACTGATAACGATAATCACGTTTTTATCTCTTATCTTATCCAGGAAAAAATAATCATCGCCGGAGAGAGGCCGCGAACCGTCAACCATCAGCACCACTAAATCAGCCTGGGCAAAGATAGACGCCGATTTCGCCACGGCTTTTCTGGTAACTAAATCTTTTGGTTCCAAGATTCCTGCGGTATCGTAAATCCGTAAAGGAACTCCCTTGATGGTAATGGTTTCTTCAATTACATCGCGGGTCGTCCCGGGAACAGGGCTTACGATTACCCGCTCTTCTTTTAACAGGTAATTAAACAGCGTGGATTTGCCGGCATTAGCCCGGCCGCAGATGACGCACTTTACACCCTCGTTAATGGCCCTGGCCTCAAAACTACCGGAAATTAAATATTCTAATTTTTGATCAATCTTTTCCAAGCCGTCTTTTAGACCAGCCGGCAAAACGACTTCTTCTTCAGGAAAATCGATAAACGCCTGGATTCCGCCAAAGATTTCTTTTAATTTATCTTTTATTTCCCTGAGCCCCCGCGAAGCCTCGCCGCCAAGCTGCCGAATCGCCAGATCCAAACCATTTTCGCTTCGCGCTTCCACAATATCAAAAATACTTTGCGCCTGGATCAGGTCGATTCTTCCATAAATTACCGCGCGGTAGGTAAACTCTCCCGGCAAAGCCAGACGCGCCCCCTGTTTCAAAATAAGCTTTAAAATTTTATCTAAAACTAAAACTCCCCCATGGCAGGATATCTCAATAACATCCTCTTTAGTATAGGAATTAGGCGCGCGCATTATGCTTAATAAAACTTCATCAATGATATACCCGTTGCGCCCGTTTAGCCTGTTAGATATAAAAATGCCGCGCTTTGGACCACTATCGACAATAAACCCGTAATGTAAAGTAAAGGCTTTGACTTTTTGGAGATTGGTTTTTTTAGGGGAATAAAAAATCTTTGCCGCGATAGGCAAAGATTTTTTACCGGAAATTCTGATTACCCCCAGGGCGGATTTTGCCGGAAAAGTAGCGATCGCGGCAATAGTATCTTTAGTATTGTAATCTTTCAGTTTAAACATAAATTAATAGTGCCTTAAAGTGCCTAAAGTTAAAGACAAATAATTATTCTTTTGTTTTTAATTTTAGGCACTTCGAACTTTAGCGCACCTTAGGCATTTGCCCTAAGGTACCATAGGCACTGCCTTCTTAGCTTCCGCGACAAGAAAAAACGATCCGCTGATTAAAATAAGGGATCCGTTATTATATAATCTTTTCGCTAAATTGTAAGCCTCTTTAATCCCGCTGGTAATAGGCGCGTTCTTGAGGCCACAGATATCTCTGATTTCCCCAGACGTAAACGCGCGGGGATTACGAAAAGTGGTCAGTATAATAGTATCATAATTAATAACCTTGAGCATCTTTTTGACATCTTTATCTTTTGACGCGCCAAAAATTAAAATAACTTTCCGCCCGGGAAAATAAGTTTTAAGATTATCATTGACCGCCTTAAATGAAGAAAGGTTATGCGCAACATCGACTATTGTTAAAGGATTTTTTGAGACTGCCTCAAACCTCCCTTCAAGAAACGCATCTTTAGATCCCTCCCGTAAAAATACAGCGTTTTTTATTAAAAAAGAAGCTGCGGCCAAAGCACAGGCGGCATTTTCTACCTGGACCCTGCCTTTAATATTGATTACTGTATCTTTTAATTGAAAATTATCTTTGGAAAAATCAAACCACGTCCGGTTATTTTCTATCCGGATGTTCCGGGCGTGAAAATTTTTTCCTAAAACCAAAAGCGGGGCGCGCATTTTTTTGCATTTTTTCTTAATTACCGTAAGAACATTTTTTTCTTGCGGCGCGGATACTACCGGGACATTTCGCTTAATAATACCCGCTTTCTCATGAGCTATTTCCGATAAGGTATTGCCCAATTTATCCATATGGTCATAACCAATATGGGTAATAACGCTGACCAGCGGCGTAACTACGTTGGTAGCGTCGAGCCTACCGCCGAGGCCGGTTTCCAATACCGCGAAATCGCATTTTTGTTTTAGAAAATACTTAAGCGCCAAAGCGGTATAAACCTCAAAAAAACTCGGCGCCTCATATTCTTTATTCTTCTTTAATTTCTCCAGTATCGGCCTCATTTCCCCGACAATCAGCGCAACATCTCTTTTCGAAATCAACCGCGCTTCTATTTTTTTCTCGTTAATCGTTAGTTTACCCTGAGCGAAGTCGAAGGGTCGTTCGTCATTCGGTCTTTCTCTGACACTCTGACACTCTGACACTCTGACACTTCTTTCTAATTCGTCCCTCGTCCTTCGCTCAAGTATTTGGACTCTTTCCCTGAAATCAAAAAAATGCGGCGAGGTGTATAAACCTACCTTATTACCGGAAGCCGCCAAGATATTGGCGCAAAAGTGAGCGACTGAACCCTTGCCTTTAGTGCCGGCGATATGAATAACTTTTAAATTGCTATACGGTATCTCAAGAGAACCAAAAAGTAACTTCACCCTTTCCAGTTTCAAATTTTTTTTATAGGGAAAAAACGATTTTTTCTCGTAGTTGATAAAAGATTCCAGGTATGCGCTTGCTTGATTGTAGTTTTTTATCGGCATATCGGCGGGAATATTACAACCGGATTTCGCTAAAGAAATTAGCGTTTATATTCCTCATCCGCTTGCGCGGATGAGCTGATAATTATTTTTTGCAACGCGTTACCCCGCGCTAATTTTGCCGTAGCGAAATTAGCGCGGGGTAATTCGGCTACAGATTTTCTCTACGCTCTTCGAGCTTGAGAAAATCTAAGCCTCATTAAATAATTATGGTAATTAGCTTTTATTTCTCGTAAGCTATCGACGCCGAATTTTTCTAAAAAACTTTCCGTAACGGCGATCGCCATCATACTCTCGGCGATAACGCCGCACGCCGCAATCGCGCAGATATCGGAACGTTCGATGATAGCCTTCGCGCTTTTTTTAGTGATAAGATTAACCGAAGATAATGGCTTGCGCAGCGTAGCGATAGGTTTCATGGCAATGCGCGCCTTAATCGACTCGCCATTGGTGATACCGCCTTCGATGCCGCCGGAATTATTGGTTTTATGATAAAACCCCCGAACCGGCGAATAAAAAATCTGGTCGTGGGATACCGAACCAAAGCATTTAGCATAGGCAAAGCCAAGGCCGATTTCTACCCCCTTAATCGCGGGGATGCTCATCAACGCGCCGGCTATTTTAGCGTCAAGCCGGCTATCCCAATGCATAAAGCTGCCTATTCCCGGGCAAGCGCCGGCAAGCCAAACTTCCACCACACCGCCCAAGGTATCCAGATTTTTATCAGCCTTGTCTATTTCCCTGAGCATCAATTTTTCTTTTGCCCGGTCAATACAATTAAGCTGAGAAAGATTTGTTTTTTTAATAATTTCTTCGATATTCTCAGGCTTGATTTTTGACTCAACTCTGCCGACGCTGACGGTAAAACTGACGATTTTTATATTAAAATTGGCGAGAAACTGTTTGCAGAGCGAACCAGCACAAACCCTTGCTGCCGTCTCGCGGGCCGAAGCGCGTTCTAAAAAGTTTCTTATATCCCTATCGCCATATTTCAGGCTGGCAGCCAAATCAGCGTGCGCCGGCCGCGGGACAACCAACTCAGGCTGGTTGTCGTTTGAACCGGCAAAGATCCTGGCGTCGTGATTATTGACAAGCACCGCGATAGGGCTGCCTAAAGTAATTTTGTTACGCACGCCGCTTAAAATCTCGCAGGTATCGGCTTCTATCTGCATCCGCTTTCCCCGGCCATAACCGGACTGACGGCGTTTTAATTCCGAGTTCACAATATTTTCTTCTATTTTTACGCCTTTAGGAAAACCTTCTAAAATAGCCGTTTCAGCTTTTCCGTGCGATTCTCCCGCCGTCAATATCCGCATATCTTTCTCCTTACGTATAAAACGGTTCTGTCAAAATCCTACCCTTTTTAACCACTAAGATGGTATGTTAATGTGTCAATCTTCTCCTAAGGGGATATAATTATATCCAAAGGGAGGTGTCACATGATACATACCTACAGGCCCAGTGATTACGATATTTTT
>Ga0182021_10002444_pt1 | contig 21695 bp, 18 predicted proteins | sample 612E3MmetaG_FD_120493 | JGI IMG/M metagenome (GOLD analysis project Ga0182021, IMG submission 120493) | Permafrost microbial communities from Stordalen Mire, Sweden - 612E3M metaG (Illumina Assembly) | ecosystem: Environmental > Terrestrial > Soil > Wetlands > Permafrost | place: Sweden... | reverse complement strand
TGATGCACGGCGAGGCCGGAACCGCCATGTACGATGCGGTGTACCTGGGCGCGCGGCGCTTAGAGCCGCGGCAGGGCCGCAAGGTCATCGTGGTGGTCACCGATGGCGGCGATACGGTCAGCAAGTTCACCGTCCACCAGGCGCTCGAAGCGGCGCAACTGGCCGACGCGGTAATCTACGCCATCGTGGTGGTGCCCATCACCAACGACGCCGGGCGCAATATCGGCGGCGAGCACGCGCTGGACTTCATGGCCGGCGGCACCGGGGGACGCTGCTTCCTGCCCAGCGCTGAGGCGGAACTGGACAAGGCGTTCGCCTCCATCGTCACCGAACTGCGCACGCAGTACCTGCTGGGGTATTATCCGCGGAATGTTCCCTTGAGCAAGGATCGCTTCCACAGACTGGAGGTGCGCGTGACGCGGGAGGATTTGCGGGTTTCGGCGCGCAACGGCTATTATGGGGAAGTCGAGAGAGGGCGTGGCGGTCCCACTGAGGACCACGTCACCGTCTCCCCCGAAAGGCCAGTGCAGCAGAAAACTAAGCGTTAGGAGAAATACTACGCCACCACCTGGAAAATCCGCGCGCGCGCCGGAACAAACGTTTGAAGAGGCAAAGTATCTCAAGCAGTTGATCGAGAATGCGACGCCGATCCGCGTCAAACTGGAAGATGGAGAAGAAGTGGCCGGCACCATCGAGTATTACGACCAATCCTTCATCCGCCTGACGCGAAAAGGCGATGCCAACCTTTTCATTTTCAAGCACGATATCAAGTACCTGACGGAAGAGTCGTAGGGCGTGGCCTACCTGGAAACCGCCGTGGAAATCGCGCGCGAGGCGGGCGCGCTTCTGGCCAACTATTTCGAACGCCGCGTCGCCTTCGAGCTGAAAGGCGATTTCGACCTGGTCACGGAGGCCGACCGGGCCAGCGAAAAGCTGATCGTGGAGCGTCTGAGCGCGCACTTCCCCTCGCACGGCATCGTGGCCGAAGAGGGCGGCGGGCACGAAAGCCGCTCGGAATACCGCTGGTATGTGGACCCGCTGGACGGCACCACCAACTTCGCCCACACGTTTCCCATGTTCAACGTTACGCTGGGCCTGGAGAAGGCGGGCGAAATCATCGCCGGGGCGATCTACGATCCCATCCGGCAGGAGATGTTCACGGCGGAGCGCGGCGCCGGGGCGTACCTCAACAACCGGCGGATTCGCGTGTCCGGAGCCAAACGGCTGGAGGACAGCCTGGCTTCCACCGGATTCCCCAGCCGCAAGCGGCACCAGAACGTGAACATCCACTTCTACCACCAGATGGCGATGGCATCGCACGGAGTCCGGCGCACCGGGAGTGCCGCCATCGATCTGGCCTACGTGGCGAGCGGCCGTCTGGACGCATTCTGGGAGTTCGGACTCAAGCCCTGGGATATGGCGGCGGGCACACTGCTGGTGACCGAGGCGGGGGGCGCGGTCAGCGATATGCACGGCGGCGCGCTCCGGGTTGCGTCGTCGGACAGTCTGCTGGCCTCTAACGGCGCGTTGCACGCCGGGGTGCTGGGTCTGTTCGGCGAGATTTTCCGGGGCGAGTTCCGCGAGCCCATTCCACAGATTTGCTAACGGGCACTGCATTCGTGGCGCGAACTTCCAGGTTGCCACGCTGGCGTTCTGCGAAGAATGCCGGTACGAATACCGGCATGGCAGGCGGGACGCCCGCTCCACGGTGTTGTGGTGGAACACAATGCTACTGGCGGACCTGGAAGTCGGTGAACTGGGTGGCCGTGCGAGGCTGGCCGGGAGGCGCCAGCAGGTCCCGGACGATCACTTGCAGCACGTAGTCGCCGGGCGCCATCAGAGGATCCAGCTTGACGGGTCCGGTAATCTGACGGCGCAAGCCGTCCGGCGACTCGGCGAAGGTAACCCGCTCCGGTTTCCCGTCCACCACTACGTGGCCAGCGGCGAGAATCCGCACCTGGACCTCGAGCGCGGATCGCTTGTCCGCGCCGGTGAGCGGGTTGAAGACGATATAGCGATAAATGCAGCTATGGCCAGGCTTGAAGATGCGCATTGCAGGGTTCGCCCACGGATCGGAAGGAGCATTATCGGTCAACGGAGCAGGACCGCCCAAACTCACTCCGGAGATAGCCAATAAACCTTGCGGGACGTTGGGGACCTCGACCAGGCGGGTGGCGGAGCCGATGCGGTCGCTGGCATTATCGGCCACCACGGTGCGAATCTGCCAGGCACCCGGACCGGGCAGCCTCATCTGGAAGGGGAAGAGCAGTCCGTGCTCCAGGCCATAGCGGTACTCGGCCGGCCGCAGATTTAACTGGTGGTCGCCCTCCACCAGGGCGCTGGAGCGGCCGTCATCGCGGTAGGCGGCCACGCCCAGGTGCACGGCGCCGCGATACATGTCCTCGGAATCGTGAATGAAGGAAATATCGTGGGGATCGAAGAGCAGGACGGCGTCCACCGAGGGACCTTCTTTCGGATATGCCCAGAAAAGCGCGGTCAGGCGGACGCGAATGTCGGGAGCGGCAAACGGCGATCGCAGGGCCGTGTTCAGCAGCACCCCGCGCTCCACCGGCACGGGGAAGTCGACCTGCAGCGGTTGACTGATATAGCCGGCACGCGACCGCACCACGACTCCCGGGCGCAGGACCTTCAATTGCGCAAACGTGGCGGGCGGGCGGCTTCCGGAAAAACCGGCGAAGTTGTCCTCCTCCGGCTGGAAGCCAATCGCATAATAGCCTTGCTCGTTGCTCAAGACCTGGGCGAAATCCCCGCCCAAGAAGCCGCCGGTATCGCGGGCGAGCGATTCGAGCGCCCCAGGCGCGGCGGTCGCGGCGGTTGCGGCGCCAGGCGCCGGCGGCAGCGGATTGAGCGCGTACACGGCGGCCGCGGCGGCATGGGCCGCGCTGGCGGCATCCGCCACACCGCGGTCCGGGGGAGCGGCCGCGCCGGGATTCTCAGTAAACAGCACCACCACCTTGCGGCCCGGGAAATCGCGGAGGCCACGGAGGGCGTAGACCAGGGTCAGCCACGAGGCGCTGCCCGCGATGGCGGGGCTGGTGCCGCCACCGAGGTAGCGAATGCCGTCGATGGCGTTGAGCAGGATCCGCTTGTCGCCGGTCAGTTGCCGCAGCACACCGGTACCTTCACTGGCGCGCAGGATGGCCATGTGGTCGCCCGGCGACATCGAGTCGGCGACGAATGCCTTTAGCGTGCCGCACACGGCGTCGAAGCCCGCCGGCGACAGGCCCAGGTCGTCGACCACCACCACCAGGTTGCGGCGGACGTCGTCGGGCAGCAGATCCAGCGCCGGAAGCAGCGTCCCCGGCGTGGACGACGTGTGCAGACGCGTATCGAACCAGGTGAAGTTGGCGATCTTCCGCGCGCGGCCGCCTTGCACCAGCTCGAAATCCGCGGCGGTGAGGTCGGCCACCGGACGCCCATTGGCATCCAGCGCCACGGCGTCCAGGATCCAGGGGTGCGGCGCCGCCGCCGGCGGCGAATCCGGCCGGTTGCGCTGGCCGAAAGCGATCAGGGCGCATGTCAGCAGGGCTGCAAGGCGTAGCTTCATTCCTTCTCAGTGTAATGCGAGACCGCGTGAGAAACACAATTGGCCACGGATGAACACGGATGAACACGGATAAGACCAAGATTGCTTATCCGTGTTCATCCGTGGCAAGTAGTTTTCTCATACCGGCCGCTGCTCGCGGAGCCTCCGCACGGCCTCGACGACCCGCGCGGCCGCGTATTCAACTTCTTCCTCGGTAGTGAATCGCCCCAGGCCGAAACGGGTGGCCGATTGCAGCAACTCCGCGGGAACTCCGATCGCCCGCAGCACGTGGCTGCCGCCACCGCCATGGGAGTCGCAGGCGCTACCCGTGGAGACAGCCAGATCGGGCAGTGCCACCAACAGCGCATCGCCGTCCACCCGCTCAAAACTCACATTGAGATTGCCCGCCAGGCGATGCTCCATGGTTCCGTTTACGTGTACCCCATCCAGCCCCTCTTCCAGTCGCTGCTTCAGCCGGTCGCGCAAGACCCGCAGGCGCTGGTATTCGTCCGCCATCTCGCGCGCCGCCACCACGCACGCCTCACCGAAGCCCACGATCCCGGGCACGTTCAGCGTCCCCGACCGCATACCCCCTTCGTGCCCGCCTCCGTCCATCTGCGCCGTCAGAGGGACCCGCGGATTCCGCCTCCGCACGTACAGGGCTCCCACCCCCTTGGGTCCGTACATCTTGTGCGCGCTCACCGACATCAGATCGATGTGGCAGGCATCCACGTTGACCGGAATCTTGCCGAACGCCTGGACCGCGTCGCAATGGAACAGCACGTTGCTCCGGCGGCAGATCTCGCCGATCTGGCGCACCGGTTGGAGCACGCCGATTTCATTGTTGGCGTACATCACGCTCACCAGAACCGTATCCTCCCCGATGGCTTCGGCCAACCGATCCAGGTCCACCAGTCCGTCCGGTTTGGGAGGCAAAATCGTCACGCGGCAGCCCGCCCTCTCCAGCGTGGAGGCGGCGTCCAGCACCGCTTTGTGCTCCGTGGCGAGAGTTACGATATGCGGCCGCGCGACACCAGAGGCGGCCACCACGCCCTTCAGCGCCAGATTATTCGACTCCGTGGCGCCACTGGTGAACACGATCTCTCCCGGGCCGGCCCCGGCCATGTCCGCGATCCGCCGGCGTGCCACTTCCACCGCGCCCTCGGCCTCCCATCCGAAGCTGTGGGTTGCGCTTGCGGCATTGCCGAATTTTGCCCCAAAGAAGGGCAGCATCGCATCCAGCACGCGCGGATCCACCGGCGTGGTGGCATGATAATCGAGGTAGATGGTTTTCGTCACCGTGGTATTAACGGTTGTTCCGCAATCCCGAGTATAATTAACCTTACCCTTGTTTGCGCATCCGGCCCTTCGATGATTCGCCTGTTTAAGGTCTTCATACCAGTTGGCACGCTAACGCTGTTGGTGTCGGAAGTTGTGCTGGTGACTTCGGCATTCATCTTCGCGACGTACATCGCTCTCGAAGTCGATCCCACGGTTTTTCTCCTGGACGACGGCGGGCTGTTCCGGATTTCACTGGTGGTGCTCAGTATTCTGGTGGGGCTGCATCTTCACGATCTCTATTCCCAGATTCAAGTCAAATCGCCCTTCGTCCTGATCCAACAGCTCTGCCTGGTGATGGGCGTGGCATTAATCGTCCAGGCGCTGATCGCTTATCTTAACGCCAGCCTGCGCGTGCCGATCGGCATCATGTTGCGAGGCAGTGCCATCGCCGTGGTGGCCATCTTCCTCTGGCGCCTCCTGTTCAGCGCCTTCGCGTTTCAGTTGGTGGGCCGCGATCGCCTGCTGCTGGTGGGCGGCAGCCCGCTGCTGGAGGACATCGGCCAGTACATCGCCGATCGCCCCGAGACCGGCCTGGAGATCGCCGGCTATGTGGACGACGTGCACCCTGCCGGCGCCTCGCTTCCCGGCGGCCAGATGCTGGGCGCGATGGAATCGCTGCGCGACATCGTGCGCACCGCCCAGCCCCATCGCATCGTGGTCGGCATGTTCGAGAGGCGCAACCGCATGCCGGTGGGCGAATTGCTGGAATTGCGCTTCGCCGGCAACGTGATCGAAGAAGCCGCCAACACTTATGAGCGCGTCTGCGGGCGCGTCTGCCTCAAAGAGATCCGGCCTTCGCAGCTCATCTTCTCGGGCGAGTTGGGACCCCGCCCCCAGAACCTGCTCTACCAGCGATTCTCGAACCTGATGGTGGCGGCGGCCGGGATTGTTCTCTCACTGCCGATTATGCTGCTCACCGCGCTGGCCATCCGCCTCTCCTCCCCCGGAGCGGTGCTCTACCGCCAGACTCGTGTCGGCTTGGATAACACGCTGTTCACGGTCTACAAGTTCCGCTCCATGAGCATCGATGCCGAGATCGGCACGGGCGCGGTGTGGGCTCAGAAGGACGATCCGCGCGTCACCACCGTTGGCCGCTTCATCCGCGCCATCCGCTTCGACGAGTTGCCGCAACTCTTCAACGTGCTCAAGGGCGAGATGTCCATCGTCGGCCCCCGCCCGGAGCGTCCCGAATTCGCCAAAGCCCTCAACGAGCAGATTCCCTACTACCGGCAGCGCCACTGCGTGCGGCCCGGCATCACCGGCTGGGCGCAGATCAACTACAAGTACGGCGACAGCCTGCAAGACACCATCACCAAGCTGGAATACGACCTGTACTACATCAAGAACATGTCCATGGCCCTGGACAGCTACATCATTTTCCACACCTTGAAGGCCATGTTGTTGTCGCGTGGCGCGCAATAGCGCATACTGATCTGTACGGCCCTGGCGGCCGTTGGCATCGCGAAATCATGGCGAACCCGTCGCTGTCCCCTGAAGCTGAGATCCTGGAGCGGGAGCGACTGGTCCCTCTGTACCGCGTCGTGCTGCTGGACGACAACGATCACACCTACGACTACGTGATCGAAATGCTGCAGAAGATCTTCATCTTCACGCTGGACCAGGCCTACCGCCACGCCGAAGAGGTGGATCGGGCCGGACGCACGGTGCTCATCACCTGCGAACTGCGCGAGGCCGAATTCGCCCGCGATCAGATCCAGGCGTATGGGCCGGACTGGCGCCTGCCGCGTTCCCAAGGTTCCATGAGCGCCATCGTGGAGCCCGCCCGGGACTGACAAGACTGCCAGCGGATTTCCGGCGCAGTTTGCCGGAAATCCGCTGGCAGTCCTGTCTGTCCCCGGTCTCCCCGGTTGGCCCCTCCGTTTTCCGCAAATTGCGCCCTTGATATCCTATCGTTATGAGATTTTTCCGGATTCTTTCGCTTTATGCCGCGGGTTTCTGCCTGGTGGCCCAGACACCCTCAACGACGCCGCCGCGTCCGCCCGTATCCGCCACCCCCATCGCTCCCTCCACGCCCGCCACGCCCAGCGTCGCCGGTCCCGATGGCGTCACCTTGCCTATCCAGGTCGTCGCGCCACCTGTCATGCCGGCGGACCGCGTGGTGATCCAGGTGGGCGACGTCAAGCTGACCGCCGGCCAGATGGGCCAGATTCTGGACGCCTATCCGGAGAATCAGCGCGTGCTCGCCAATGGCCCTGGGCGCGCCCAGTTCATCGACCAGGTGGTGCGCGTGCTGCTCCTCGCCGGCGAAGGCAGGCGGCGTAAGCTGAACGAAACCGACGTCTACAGGAACCAGCTCACGTACTCGGCCGACGGCATTCTGGCCAATCACACCGACGCCGACATCAAGCGCCAGATCTCGGGCGACGAGGCGTTGCTGAGGGCATACCATGAGGCGCACAAATCCGAATACGAGCAGATTCACGCGCGCCACATCCTGATCCGGGCGCAGGGCTCGCCCATCGCGCCGCTCCCCGGGCAGAAAGACCTGAGCGATATCGAAGCGCTGGCCAAGGCGCAGGAAATCCGGCAGAAACTGGTGCAGGGCGCCGACTTCGCGGAGCTGGCGCGCGCCGAATCGAACGATCCGGGGAGCAGTTCCAAAGGCGGCGACCTGGGCTTCCTCAAACACGGCCAGACAGTGCCCTCTTTCGAGGACGCCGCCTTCGCCCTGCCCATCGGCGAACTCAGCCAGCCGGTGAAAACGCCCTTCGGCTATCACCTCATCCGGGTGGAAGAAAGGAAGCCCACCAGGACCTTCGAGGAATTGCGCCCGGAACTGGAAAAGAATTTGGGAAATGAGGCCAGCCGCAAATTCGTGGAGAATCTAAAGGCCAAGACCAATATTGCGATCGACCCCGAGTTCGGCGCGGCGCAGAAGGGGATCGTCCAGCTCAAGCCATGATCCAAACCCGGCATTAGGCAAGATTGCCTGACCCACCCAAGCAACTTACGCTACCTTCTGCGCTCTCATACACGGGACATAGGCGAAATCGGTCTCCTTGATGTGCTTTTCCAGCCAGTCCTTGAGGAACTGGAGCACCTTAACCGCCATGGTGGCCCGGCCGCCATTGAACTCGATTTGAAACGCCAGGACTTGCTTGACCAGCGCATCGTGCTGTGCCTTGTGTCCGGCATAATCCGGATAGTGGTACAACTGCATGAGGCGCTCCTCGTGGGCGAAGTGGACGGTGGTGTACTGTACCAACCGGTCCAGAATGCGTGCCAGAACGTTTTTCCCCTGACCGGTGCTCATGGCGGCGTACAATTCGCGGCCTATGGCGAACATATTCTGGTGCTGGGCGTCGATGCTCCCGATACCCACGGCGTACTCGTTTTTCCATTCGAACATGCTGAACATATCGGCGGCGGGATTCCGGAGCTTTAGGCCGGCCGGACCCTGTTGCGCCCTGTTTCCGTCATGGGTACAATCTCTGTGAGATAAAGGTGATTGCGGCATCCAATCCCAATGCACACTTCCGTCAAAGGTGAATACGCGCTCCAGGCCATCCTCGACCTGGCGTCCCGGCGGGCCGGTGAACCGATTCGGATCGCCGATATCGCGCAGCGCCAGAAGATTCCCCAGAAGTTCCTGGAATTGATACTGGCCAGCCTCAAACAGGGCGGGTTCGTGGAATCGCGCCGCGGCGCCGAAGGCGGCTATCTGCTCGTCCGGCCCGCCGAATCGCTCACCGTGGGCGAGGTGTTGCGCTACGTCGAGGGCCCGCAACTGGGCAAGAGCCGGAACGGCCGCAAAGGCGCGGCGACGCCGTTCTCGACGATGTGGGAGCAGGTGGAGGCGGCCATCAGCGGGGTGATCGACAAGACCACCTTCGCCGACTTGCTCCGCGCCTGGCAGGAGAGGCAGAACAAGTACGTCCACAACTGGGAGATCTAACGTGCGAGTCTACGACGATAATTCGCTGAGCATCGGCCACACGCCGCTGGTTCGCCTGAACCGCGTCACCGATGGCGGCCAAGCCACGGTTCTGGCCAAGATCGAAGGCCGCAACCCGGCCTACAGCGTGAAGTGCCGCATCGGCGCGGCCATGGTGTGGGACGCCGAAAAGCGCGGCGTGCTCCGCCCCGGCAGGGAACTGGTGGAACCCACCAGCGGCAACACCGGGATCGCGCTGGCATACGTAGCCGCCGCCCGCGGGTACCCCATCCACCTCACCATGCCCGAGACCATGTCGGTGGAGCGCCGCAAGGTGCTCAAGGCGCTGGGCGCGAACCTCATCCTCACGCCCGGTTCCGAAGGCATGGCCGGCGCCATCGGCAGGGCCGAACGGATGGCAGCCGCCGACCCCGAGCGCTTTTTGCTGCTCCAGCAGTTCAAGAACCCGGCCAACCCGGAAATCCACTTCCGTACCACCGGCCCGGAAATATGGGAGGATACCGATGGCTCGATCGATGTGCTGGTCTCCGGCATCGGCACCGGCGGCACCATCACTGGCATCGCGCGGTACATCAAGAAGGATCGCGGCAAGAAGATTCTGGCGGTGGGTGTCGAGCCGCAAAACAGTCCGGTAATCAGCCAGCACCTGGCCGGCAAACCGATGGTACCCGGGCCGCACAAAATCCAGGGTATCGGCGCCGGGTTCATTCCCGACACGCTGGACCTGACGGTGGTCGACCGGGTGGAACTCGCCGCCAATGAGGAAGCCATCGAGATGGCGCGCAGGCTAGCCAAAGAGGAGGGCATGCTTAGCGGCATCTCCTCGGGTGCGGCGGCGGCGGTCGCCGTGCGGTTGGGGAAACTGCCGGAATTCGCCGGTAAGACGATCGTGGTGGTGCTGCCCGATGCCGCCGAGCGCTACCTCAGCACGACGCTCTTTGAGGGTATGTTCGATGAGTAATCACCCAGGATTTTGTGTAGCGGGCGCATTTGGGTGATTGGGGTGAGTGCGCCCGCTGTCGTAACGGGGATTGACGAGAAGACGACACATGTAACCGGCGACGTTACAGCGGTATACAGATTTGTCTGGAACAATAGAGCCATGATGTGATGGCCCTTTAGAGCCATGCGGAAGCTTGGATTACTGCTGTTGGCGTACGGCGTCCTCGGGGCGCAGGACCTGCCCCCGGCCGCGGGAGCCCCGGTGGTCCCGGCCGCGCCCGTGGTGCTGGAAAATACCGGCAAGCCCATGCTGGCGCCGTTCCGCTGCACCGAGGAAGACATCCGCTCGGCTGGACTTGGGTGCTCGGAGCAAGACCCCTGCCCGGTCTACCTGGAGTTGGCCGCCGTGGAATCGACGGGCATCCGAATCTTCGCGGCGGGCAACATACACACCGCCAGCGCCACACTCTACACCCTGCTGCTGGGCAGCGAGGACAACGGCCGCACCTGGCGCGAGGTCCACCAGCGCGTGCGTGGCGCGGGTCTCGACCACATACAGTTCGCCGACGTGGAAACCGGCTGGACGAGCGGCCTCTCCTTCGGTCCGCTGCCGCAGGATCCGTTCCTGCTCATGACTACCGACGGCGGCAGGACCTGGCGTCCGCGGGCGATCTTCAATGAGCCCCGTATCGGATCCATCCAGCAGTTCTTTTTCGAGGGTAGGAAGAGCGGCTCGCTCGAGATCGATCATGGGCCGGGCTCTAGCGGCGACCGTTACGAACTCTTCGAAACCAACGATGGCGGCGAAACCTGGAATATCCACGAAACCAACGTCAAGGCAATCCGCATCAAGGGCGCCCCGGCGACGCCGAATGCCGACTGGCGGGTGCGCGCCGACGGACCCACGAAGAGCTTCCACCTGGAGCATCGACAGGGACAGCGATGGATTTCCCTGGCCGCCTTCCTGGTGAATCTGAGCGCCTGTAAGCCCGAATAGGTTGGGTGGGGCAGGCCTTCAGCCCAATGCCACATAGTTTTCGGCGGAGCTGCCGACTCGGCCGAATCGGTGGGGCGGACCCCCTGGTCCGCGCGGGACGCCCCCGTCCCGCATCCGGAGCAACGATTTCGGCATCTTGCAGGGCGCGAGCAGGCCGACGGGGGCGTCGGCCGCGGACCGGGGGTCCGCCCCACCATCGAGGTCGGCTGTCCGTCGCTGGGAGAACTAAGTGGCATTGGGCGACCGCCTGCCCCACCATGCCGGGCGGCCCTTCTGACACAGGGTGAGGCAATTCCGCCGCACCAGACCAAACTCCGCCGCCGGAATCTTCAAGAAAAGCTGCGGAAATCAAACGGCCCCTCAATTGCAAAACGATCAGCGGGAATAGGGTATCGCTTATGATCGTCGCAACCGGACTCGCAATCTTGGTGGTGGTATGCCTGCTGCTCTCCATGGTGCAGACGCCACCCGACATCGGCCGTTAGAACTGGAAGTAGATGAACGGTATGGCTGCGTCCAGGACGCCGAAGACTTCCAGGCAGAACAGCATTACAGCCAGCGCCGCTGCGTAAACCGGCATGGGCGCCCGGATCGCCCGCTCGAACCACTCCCACTTTTCCTCTCCAATCGCCAGAATCAGGGCCAGCGCCGCCAGGCCGAAATGCCAGGGTTCCAGCAGGACGTGCCCACCGCTGCCGCCGAACATCTGTGCCAGCACCTGGACACTCTGCCGCAGGTCGGCGGCGCGGAAGAATACCCATCCGATGAGCGCCAGGACGAAGGTTGCCAGCGCCCGGAACGGGTAGGTCCAGTCCCAATCGTCGCCCGCCAGCGGACGCCCGCCGCGCAGGGCGCGCTCGATCGAGAGCAGCGCTCCCTGGTAGCCGCCCCAGATCAGGAAATTCCAACTGGCGCCGTGCCACAAGCCGCCGAGCAGCATAGTGAGCATCAGGTTGCGGTAGGTGAGCCAGCGCCCGCCGCGGCTACCGCCGAGGGGAATGTACAGGTAGTCGCGCAGCCAACTGGAGAGCGAAATGTGCCAGCGCCGCCAAAAATCCGTCACGCTGGCCGCCAGGTAGGGGCGCTGGAAGTTGATGGGGAAGTGGAACCCGAGCAGTTTGGCCATGCCGATGGCCATATCGGTGTAGCCGGAGAAATCGAAATAGATCTGTAGGGCGAAGGCGAAGACGCCGCTCCAGGCCGCCAGCGCGCCGGGATGGGCGGCGACGGCGGAGAAGTACCCGTTCGCCACCTTGGCAAACTGGTCGGCAAACGCCATTTTCTTGGTCAGGCCGAGCGCGATCAGGAAGACGCCGCGGGCGACGTCGTCGGGCGACGGGGGCTGCCAGGCCCACAGATCGCGGAAGAAATTGCGCGCGCGGACGATGGGTCCCGCCACCAATTGCGGGAAGAAGCAGATGAACAGCGCGTAGTCCACCGGGTTGCGCACGGCGGGCTGCTGGCCGCGGTAGACGTCCACCACGTAGGACATGCTTTGGAAGGTGTGGAAGCTGATGCCCAGCGGGAGGACGATCTCCAGGAAGAGGGAGTGCGGGGGCCGCCCCAGAGCCAGCGCCAGGTTGGCGGCCAGGAAATTGTAGTACTTGAAGAAGCCGAGAAAGCCGAGGTTGGCGGCCAGGCTGAAGATGAGCACCGCCTTGCGCCGCGGCCCGGGCGCCACCCGCTCCAGCCACAGGCCCGCGCAGTAATCGATCGCCGTCAACGTCAGCAGTAGGGCGATGAATTTGGCGTTCCAACTGGCATAGAAATAGTAGCTGGCCCCCAGCAGGATATACTTGCGCCATGCCCGCGGGGCGGTATAGAAGAGGACCAGCACGACGACCAGGAACAGGAAGAATTGCGTGGTGTTAAACAGCATGGGGCATCACCGCAGCAGCTTGGCGACCTCCTGTGCCATCATCACGGAGAACCGCGCGCACCCCGCGTTGTTGAGGTGGAACCCGTCTTTGAACAGTTCCGGCGTCTCCAGGGACTCGAAGGCGTGCTCATCCGACAACAGGACGCCGGGGCGGGAAGAGAATTCGCGGATGGAGCTGCTCAACTTGCGCACCAGGTTGTCCGGTCGGGGAATGGGACCGCGCGGCAGGCGCATGAACACCACTTTGGTGGGTGTACCGCGGTAGCGATCCAGCAGTTGGCCGAACCATTTGCGCCGGAACGCGGCGCGCTTCCCGGTCTGCGGCTTGGGACGGTAGAGGATGAAGCGGTTGATATGGTCGGCCAATTCGGCGTTGCCCGGCGGGATGACGGCGGTGAAGGTGCTCCAGTCGATCTTCAGCCCGACCACGTTGCTATCGGGTGCGTTGTATCCGTAGGTCCACTCTTCGTAGCCACCGTCGTCGCGCGCCACGTTGGCCAGACGTTTCTGAGGGTGGGAAAGGAACGCCAGGATGTCGCGCTGGAAGACGATGCCTTTGAGCAGGCTGCCGCGGAACGCCTCCCAGCGCGCGTGGCGGTCATCGAAGGACAGGGTGAACGGGATGACGTCGCTGAAGCGAAGGCGGGCGGCCGTGTAGTGGAGGGTGGCCAGATCGTCGCCGATATCGTAGGCGCCGTCCTCATCGTCGTAGTCGTCCACGCCGAGCACGATGGCGCGATAGCGCTCGCGGGTGGGGTCGAGATCGCGGAGCATGTAGTACCAGGCACGGACGTCGGTGCCGGCGACTCCGGCGTGGCGGAAAGCCAGTCCCGTAGTGGCCGTCTGCTGATTGGCTACACGCGGATAGTAGGCGAAGCGCGAATCGCCCAGAGTGACCACGAGGTTGCGGCCGTACCATGGCTGGGCCTGCTGCTCGCGCAGCAGAATGCGTTCGAATACTCCGGTGGTGGACTCCGTTTCCAGAATGCGAGTGTAGAATCCGGTACGGAAGACCAGTGCATCCAGCGCAAACAATCCGGCGACGGCGAGAATGACGGCGCCAAGCGGCCGTCGGACTGAGTGAGCGACCGTCATAGGAAGAAATAGGATAGCAGCGGGAGCGCTGCCATTGCTGCGCCGTGGAGCGGGGCGTTCCGCCTGCCATGCCGGTATTCGTACCGGCATGCTTCAAAGAACGCCGGCAAGGACGCCGGCGTGGCAGCCTGAAAGGCCGCTCCACGGATCGGCAGTACGCCGCCAGAACGTCAGCCGGAGCGCGACCGTTACTTCGCGTTTGAACGATATGCGGAATCGGGATTGCTGTCAAGAGGCAAGATCCAAAGAAATCGTTTAGCAGCGCTAGACGGTTGGACCTATAGGTTGGCAGGCGAAAGCGCCTGCCCCACCACAATTCCTGTTGGGATGGGCCGGCGAAACTTCATGAAGAAAGGTGGGGCATGCTTTAGCTTGCCAGACGGCCGAAGGCCGGCCATGCGCTACTCGTGGCGCAAGGCCGCGATGGGGTCGAGGCGGGCCGCCTTCACCGCCGGCCAGAGGCCGAAGAACAGTCCCACACTGGTGGCGACACTGAACCCGGCGACGACACTCCACAGGGGCACGGTGGAAGGCAGGCTGGGCACGAACGTGCGAATGGCCACGGAGAGCAGCCAGCCGGCCAGGATGCCGATCAGGCCGCCGGATGCGGTCAGCGTCATGGCTTCCAGCAGGAACTGCCAGGTGATATCGCTGCGCCGCGCGCCGATGGCCTTGCGAACGCCGATTTCCCGGGTCCGTTCGGTGACCGATACCAGCATGATGTTCATCACACCGATGCCACCGACCAACAGGCCGATGGAGGAGATCACCACCATCACCAGGCCCACCGTGGCGATGAGCTGGCGGAACTGGCCGATCACACTTTCGGCGCTGGAGATGCCGAAGTTGTCGGGGTCGGCCGGTTTGACCCGGCGGCGGCGGCGGAGCAGTTCGGTCACCTCGTCCCTGGCTTGATCCATTCTGCCCGGCTCCACTAGCACGCAGATGAAATTCTCCCGGGCCTCGGGGTATGCCTTTTGGAACGAGTGGTAGGGCATGAAGATGGCTTTATCGTTCTGGTCGTCGCCGAGGAACGATTTGAATTTGGCGAGGGTGCCGACCACCTCCAGACTGTGCCCGTCCACCAGAAGGATTTTGCCCAGAGGATCGGCGTTCTTGAAGAACCGCTCGCGAACGCCGTTGCCGATGACGATCACGTCGCGGCGGTGCAAGTCGTCGGCCTCGGTAAAGAAGCGGCCTTCGTTGAGCGTGGTATTCATGAGCCGCAAGTGGTCGGAGGTGACGCCGACGAAGAGGGCGTCGTTCATGTCCTGGCCCTTGTACCGGGCGGTGACGGGGGGCAGGCCGAACTCTCCCATTTCGCGAAACAGCTCGACGGAAACTGTGGCGGTGGAGGGCGACTGCTCCTTGATGGCCATGGCGTCTTCGTAGCTGAGGGGCCGGCGCAGCCGCTCCTCGCGAGTCAAGGCGTGGGGAGCGCCCATCTGTAGCTTGTAGACCCACAGCGTGCGGGTGCCGAATTGTTCGGCCACGTCCACCAGTTGCTTGTCCAGGCCGGCGATGATGGAAGTCACGGCGATCACGGTGGTAGTGCCGATGAGCACGCCGAGGACAGTGAGGAAGGAACGGAATTTGTGGGTGCGGATGGTGTCCAGCGCCAGCAGCAAATTCTCTCCCACGTGTTGACGGTAGGCTTCGAGCATGGGGAATTTCAGTTCTCCGATCGGAGCGCCTCGATGGGCTCAAGCTGGGCCGCCTTCCTGGCGGGATAGATGCCGAAAAAGAGGCCGACGGCGGCGGATAGGCCCACGCCCAGGGCCACCGCGGAGAAAGCCACCTCGGCGGTGAAGAACATGTTGACGATGCGGGCGATCAGGACGGAGAAAAGCACGCCGGCGATGCCGCCCATGCTGGCCATCATGCCGGACTCGAAAACGAACTGCCAGAGAATGTCGCGGCGGCGCGCTCCCAGCGACTTGCGGATGCCGATCTCGTGCGTGCGCTCGGTGACAGAGGCCAGCATGATATTCATGATGACCACGCCGCCCACTACCATGAACACGGCCACCAGCCCGATGGTTACGGCGAAGATCGTGCCGGTCAGGTTCTTCCAGGCGCTCATCAGCGTGTCGGAAGCATTGATGCCGAACGTGTCATCCTCCCGATAGGGGACGTGCCGGCGGGCGCGCATCAGAGCGCGGACTTCGTCCTCGAGTTCCAGCATGTGCGCCCCATCCGGCGCCTTAACGAAGACAAAAAGCTCCGGCCGGCCCATCCAGATGTTGCGAAAAGTGCTCAGGGGGACGATGGCGAAGTTGTCCTCGCTTTGTCCGAACGTGCTGCCGACCTTTTCGGTGACACCGACGACGCGGAAGGGCAGGCCCCCCAGTTGAACCTCCTTATCGAGGGGATCGACGTTGGGGAACAGTTTTTCCACCAGGTCCTGGCCGATTACGCAGACGCGGGCGTTGTGCTGGTAGTCGGCGTCGTTGACATAGCGCCCTCTCTCGACTTTCTCGCGGCCGATATCGGCAAAGCTGGGCGTCATCCCGTTGACCTGGATCTCATCGATCACGTGACCCTTGTAGCGTGCGGGCGGATTGGGGACGAGCTGGGCGAAGGCGCCGATTTGCTGGTACCCGTGGAGGTTGTCCCTCAGATACTCGTAGTCCTCAATACGAATCGGTTTGTTGCGCCGCCGGGCGTTGAGGAAGGAATCGAATCCCTGCGCCCATTGGAACTGGTGAAGCACGAAGGTATTGGTGCCCAGGTTGGCGATATGCTCCGCGATATAGAGGTTCATGCCGTTGACAACCGACATGACCACGATCAGCGTGGTGGTGGCAATGACCACGCCGAGCAAGGTGAGGAAGGAGCGGAGTTTGTGGCTGCGCAACGCCTCCAGCGCAATCCAGAAGGCCTCGCGGGCGGTAACCCATAGGGAGATGCCGCGGCGCTGCCGGGCCGCTGGTGGTGAAGGATGGTGGAGTGGATTGAGCACCTGCTGTCCCGAAGTTATCATCCCTTGAAGGACGTACGCAACGGCGGGGATTCCCGTTCCGTGGGCGTGAAGATTCGGGTCTTCGGCACGAGGGGAGCGGAGAGCGCGGAGAAAATCGCTTCCCCTGGTTCAACGGAAGGGCGTTGCATGCCGCGGCCCCGCCCGCAGCCGGTCCATCACCTGGCGCAACGGGAGATCGGGCCTGATCCGCAGGGCCGCTTCATACTCGGCAATGGCTTCTTCCATCCGGCCGGGAGTCCGCGCCAACGTATTTCCCAAATTGACGTGGGCCTCGACGAAATCGGGTTCGATTCGTAGCGCCGCCCGATACTCGGCAATCGCTTCCGGCAGCCGTCCGGGCACGCGCGCCAGGGCGGTCGCCAGGTTGTAGTGAACTACCGCGCGATCGGGTGCGATTCGGAGGGCCGCCTGGTGTTCGGCAATCGCCTCGGGCAGCCGTCCCGGCGTGCGCTCCAGGGCGCTTGCCAGGCCGATGTGCGCATCGGCGCGATCGGGTCGAAGCCGCAACACCGCCTGGTATTCGGCAATGGCCTCGGGCAGCCGTTCGGGCATGCGCGCCAGGGTGATTGCCAGGTTGTAGTGAACTGCCGCGTTATCGGGTCGAATCGCCAGCGCCGCCTGGTATTCGGCAATCGCCTCGGGCAGCCGTCCGGGTGTGCGCGCCAGGGCGGTCGCCAGGTTGCTGCGCGCTTCGGCGAAATCGGGTTCAATCCGCAGGGCGGCCCGGTACTCGGCGATCGCCTCCGGCAGGCGGTACGGTATGTGCTCCAATTCTATGCCCAAGTCGTAGTGCGGCCTGGCGCTTCCCGGACAGGCGTTCACGGCGCTGGTCCAGAGACTGAGGTCATCCTGCCAGTCGAAGTTGCGGGCGTAGGTTCGCGCGGTGAGCGCCAGGCACACCAGTCCCAGCGCGGCCCAGCCAACTGGCGCGGCTGCACGCCGCGGCAGCCAACCCCGCCGGCCCAGCGCGTGGAGGGCAGCCACCGCGCAACCGGCCAGGCCCACCGAAGGCAGATAGAGAAACCGTTCGGCGGCGATGCTCCCGATGAGGAAGATCAGGTTCGAAGTGGGCGATAGGGCGACGAAAAAGAAAACCAGGAAGAAGAGCAGCGGCTTCCCGGCGCGGCGGCGGCGGACGGCCAGCAGGACGGCCAGCAGCGCGGCGCCCAGGCAAACCGCCAGCGCGATGAGCGCTTTGACGTCCTCCCAATTCGACGCCCGCCAGCCGAATAACGGCACCGCATTGTAGGAATAATCCGCCGACAACTGGGCCGGCCAGAGAAACAACCCCAGGAACATGCCAATCACTTTGACGGCGGTGAGCCGCGCCGTCCAGAAACCGGCGCTCACCAGGGGATTCTCGGTGAAATCGATCGATAGGTGGATCGGCACGCCGCTGCGCAAGTAGAAAAAGGCGGCAATGGGCAGCGCCACCGCGGCGTAGGCGGGCACCCACCGCCGCCATGGGGGGCGCTCGGACCACGTCAGGTCGTAGAGCAGCATGATGCCCGGCAGGACAGCGGCATTCTCCTTGGAAAAAAGCCCGGCGGCCTGGGCGGCGGCCAGACCCGCCAGCCACGCCACCCTGCGCCACCCCGCGGCGGCGGCGCCTTTCAAGTGGCACAACAAACCCGCTAACACGCCGAAGGCCGCCAGCAGGTCGGCGCGCCCCACGATATTAGCGACCGATTCGGTGAGCAGCGGATGCACTCCCCAAATCGCCGCTAGTGCCAATGCCAAAACCGGCGCGGTTTCTCCAAAAATCAGCACGCCCAGCGCATACACCAGCGCGACGTTAATTTCGTGCAGCAACAGATTAACCACGTGATATCCCGCCGGCTTTGGGCCATTGCCGAGCACCGCGTAATTCAGCAGGTAGGAGAAAGTGGTGAGCGGCCGATACTGTCCGGTCGCGCGCGGGCTGTCGCCGTACCAGTACCTTCCCCGCAGAATGGACTCCATGTTTTGCGGCGTTGCAGCCCGGATACGGGGATCCTCCCCAATCACCGAGGCATTGTCGAACACCAGGGCCGCCTGAAAAGAATTGGCATAGGCAACAAAGACGAGGCCGAAAACCGCCAGCAACCGCCACCCGTGCCGCCGCCACATCCCGCCCGTTCCGCCGTCCGCGAAGCCTTGCCTGGCGACCGGTGGCGACGCTTGGCGCGAGATCCGGGGCTGGCTCCTTCGCTTGTCGATCTTCCCCACGTAACGCGCCAGTATAGCGCTCTTCGGCGGATGCCGGCCGGCCGGGGCCGCTTGCGAAAGGTTATCAATGGGTGATAACCTTGTGAAGATGAAAGGGCAAGTCCGGGATTCTGGCGCGGAAGTGCTGCTGGATCTCGATGGCCAGGTATTCGTGGTCGATGCAAGGGGCCAATCCTGGGTTCGGTTCTCGGTCTGCCGGGTAGTTTCCACCCCCGGCCGGCCGCATGGGCTGAACTACTCGTTGACGCTGCACGGTCCGGGTGGGAGCCGGTCGGTCGGATTCGACAACGCCCATCCTGTTAGGGAGTCGCGGGGGCCCGGTGGCAAAAGCCGTGGTCCGCTTGACCACAGGCACCGGATGGAGACGGTTCGGCCTTACCGGTTCAAAGATGCGGCGACGCTCCTGGAGGACTTTTGGGCCGAGGTGGATAAGCTCTTGAAAGAAAAGGGAGTGATCTAATGAGGACGCTGCGCGTTGGGATTGCCAGTTACGAACAGATGAAAGCCCGGACGGTGGCGATCGCTCGCGGTGAGTACAGACCTGGGGCTGGCGAGCCGAAGGTATGGTTCACGTCGGCTGAAAGCTTCGCCAGGGTTCTGTCCGACCGCAACCGCGCGCTGTTGGGGATCATCGCCGAATCCACGCCCGAATCGCTGGCGCGGCTGGCGGAACTCTCGGGGCGGAAGAAATCGAATCTGTCCAGGACGCTGAAGACGATGGAGCGATACGGCTTCGTTCATCTCAGCCGCGGAGCGCGGGGATCGGTGGTTCCGCGAGTTCCGTATCGGCGGATCTCGTTGACGTTGCAGTTGCCGGCAGCGGGGCGGCAAGGGACCGGGGCCGCATGAACTTCGCGGAAGGCGGCAGGGCGATTTGCCGCCCGGCCTTGCGGTGATCTATACTAAATACTTGAACTGACATGCCGAAACGTACTTTTCAACCGAATAACCGTCACCGCGCCAAGACGCACGGGTTTCGCTCCCGTATGGAGACCAAGAACGGACGCGCCGTTCTGGCCCGGCGCCGCGCACGCGGGCGCAAGAAACTAACCGTAAGCTCCGAGAGGTAGTCTCCATCTCTGGTTTCCCGAAACGTGTCCGTCTGCTGCGTTCCGAAGATTTCCGCAGAGTATATGACGAGGGTTCCCGGTTCACCGGGCCCTTCTTTGCGGCATTTTGTGTGCGTGAACCGCGGCCGGAGGGTCCGCATATCGGTTTCACCTGCCCCCGCGCGCTTGGCAAAGCCGTGGTGCGAAACCGCATCAAGCGGCGGGTACGCGAGGCCGTGCGCCTCCACCTGGATCGGTTGAGCCCACTGTGGTCCATCGTCATCAATCCGCGGCGCAAAGCCCTCGATGCTCCGGTAGCGGAACTGCGCCAGGAAATACTTCGTCTATTTCAGCGATGCAATGGATCGTAACCCGGGCGCTTCAAGCGTACAAGTTCGCAATTTCCCCCCTTCTTCCCTCGGCCTGCCGTTATTATCCGAGCTGTTCGGATTACATGCGCGAGGCAGTGGAGCGCCACGGCGCTCGGAAGGGCATCTGGATGGGGCTGCGCCGTCTGGCGCGCTGCCATCCCTTTCACTCCGGCGGAAGCGATCCCGTCCGGTAACGTCTTTCTAACGGAATATTTCATCAATGGCCGAATCGGTAAATGGCGGTAGCAAGACTCCGGCGCAGCCGCCGAAGGAAATGTCGATGGAAGTGCGGCTCCTGATCGCCTTCCTCCTGATGGGCCTGGTGATGTTCCTGACGCCCTACTTCTTCAAGTCGCAGCTCCCACCCGCCGGCAATAAGGGTGTGGCCGGGCAGACGGCTTCCCAGGGTCCGTCGGGCGCGCCCGCGATGCCTGCCATTCAGCCCGCGGCCGAAGCTGCGGCGCCGCCGCCGGCATCCGCCGCGGAAGCCGCGGAAGCCGAGCCCCTGCCGGCCGACGCCACGCCGCAGAAACCGGAGCCCGCATTCGTCATCGAGACCGACCTGTACAAGATCGCCTTCAGCAATCAGGGCGGCACGGTGCGCAGTTGGCAGCTCAAGAAAGCCAAGGGCAACGACCACAAGACGCTGGACCTGGTAAACACCGCGGCGGGCGTGGATTTCCCCTACTCGCTGCACTTCCCGGATCAAAAGCCCCTCGTCAATGTCAACTGGGTTTGGTACCAGCAGACCGCCGACCCCGACGGCCTGGGCGTCACCTACGAGTTCTCCGACGGGCACCTCGGCGTGCGCAAGGTCTTCAAGTTCCAGAAGGCAAGCTACCTTTCGACGGTTTCGACCGAGGTCACGCTGGACGGCAAGCCGCTGCCCCACATGATCCAGTGGCGCGGCGGCTTCGGCGATCTCACCATCGCCAACCCGGCGGGCGACCAGCGCACGCTCTACTTCGACGTGACGGCCAACAAACTGGTGGAGCAGTCGCCCAAATCGGCCTCCAAAGGGCCGCTTTCGAACAGCGGTAATTTCAGTTTCGCGGGCATCGCCGATAAGTACTTCGCCGCCGTCTTCCTGGCCGAAGGCAACAGCGTGATGCAGACGGTCACGTTTGGGGACACGGTGAAGACCGCCCACGAACAGACGCCCATGGCGCTGAGCGGGGTGGCGATCGGCGATGGCCCGGCCAACCGCTTCGAAGTCTTCGTCGGCCCCAAAGATATCGACCTGCTGAAGAAGATCAACCCCAAGCTCGAATCGGTGGTGGATTTCGGCTGGATGTCCATTCTGGCCAAGCCGCTCTTCCTGATCGTCAACTGGGTCAACGATAACCTGGTGCACAACTTCGGCTGGG
>Ga0182021_10002442_pt1 | contig 21701 bp, 18 predicted proteins | sample 612E3MmetaG_FD_120493 | JGI IMG/M metagenome (GOLD analysis project Ga0182021, IMG submission 120493) | Permafrost microbial communities from Stordalen Mire, Sweden - 612E3M metaG (Illumina Assembly) | ecosystem: Environmental > Terrestrial > Soil > Wetlands > Permafrost | place: Sweden... | reverse complement strand
CTCAAGCACGAGTTCGTCGCGGGCGATCTCCGTTCACCTGCGACGGCGATCGTGCCCGTGGCGGCGGCGGCCGGCGGCGTCCTCGTACCGGTCCTCATCTACCTGGCGCTCAACGCGGGTGGCCACGGCCTGCGGGGGTGGGCTGTACCGGCAGCCACGGACATCGCGTTCGCCCTTGCCGTGCTGGCGATCATCTCGTCGCACCTGCCGACAGCGCTCCGTACGTTCCTGCTGACGCTGGCGGTCGTGGACGACCTCATCGCCATCGTCATCATCGCCGTCGCGTACACGGCGTCCATCAACGTCGCCGCGCTGCTCCTTGCGCTGCTGCCGATCGGCGCGTTCGCCTTTCTCGTACAGCGCTGCCCGACGTTCTTCTCCGCTCGCAGGTGGAGCCTGGTCGTCATCCTGCTGCCGATCGCGGCGGTCGCCTGGGCGCTGGTCCACGCGTCGGGGATCCACGCGACGATCGCCGGCGTGGCGATGGGCATGTGCGTACCGGTCCTCCGGCAGCGTGACGAGGACTCGAACCAGCCTCCGCTCGCCGACACGCTGGACCACGTCGTCCGGCCGATCTCGGCGGGCTTCGTGGTGCCCGCGTTCGCTCTCTTCTCCGCAGGCGTGACGATCGGCAGCCTGACCGGTCTCGGGGCCTCGCTGCGCGACCCCGTGACGCTGGGGATCATCGCGGGTCTGGTGCTGGGCAAGCCCGTCGGCATCGTGGCGACGTCGTTCCTCGTCACCCGCTTCCGCCGGATCTCGCTCGACGAGTCCATCGGGTGGCCGGACATCTTCGGCGTCGGCGTGCTCGCCGGTATCGGCTTCACGGTGTCGTTGCTCGTCGCCGAGCTGAGCTTCCCGCCGGACCACCTGGCTCACGACGACGCCAAGATCGGTGTCCTGCTGGCCTCGCTGATCGCGTCGCTGCTGGCGGCTGTGGTCCTAGGACTGCGCAACCGCCGCTACCGGGCGTGGGAGCTGGCGGACGCGGGCAACGAGGAGGACTGACCCCGCCACTGGGTGGTCGCCCACTTCGTGAATCCGGATTCCTCAGGATTGGAGGAGGCGCCGGCGTTGGGGTCGGGTGCCCTCGCCGAGGCCAACTACAACGTCGTCCGGCTTTTCAGCATCGTCACCCGCTTCCCTAGGGGGAACCGCGACGTTGTCGGGATATTGCGGGGCCTTCCGGGCCTGATACCCCAGGCAACGTTGCGGTTGACGGACGAGCGCCTGCTCAGCCGGCCCATAACCCAGGCAACGTCGCGGTTCGTTGGTCCCGAGCGTTGGGGAGCGAGCGGGCCCCGCTCAGATCACAGGGCGCGCGGCCTGACGCTTGCGCTCGCGACGGAAGAGCAGCCACGCGGCGAGGATGCCGCCGATCGCACCGCCCAGGTGGCCCTGCCACGAGACGCCCGTGCTCATCGGGAAGACGCCCAGCAGCACGGAGCCGTACAAGAAAGCGATGACCAGCCCGAGCACGATGTGCGGCCAGCGACGGCTGAGGAAGCCGCGGACGATGAGGTAGGTGAGCCAGCCGAAGATGACGCCCGAGGCGCCGATGACGACGTAGTGGATCGGGGTCAGCAGCCAGGCGAGGATGCCCGACGTGATCCAGCCGGTCACGGTGGCGACGATCCACTGCTTGAGCCCACTGGCCCACAGCGCGGTGCCGAGCACGAACAGCGGGACGGAGTTGGCCGCGAGATGCGCCCAGCTCGCGTGGAGCAGCGGTGCGAAGAGGATGCCGTCGAGGCCGACGAGGTCCCACGGCCGGATGCCCAGCAGGTCCAGCGCGTGGTTGCTGATCGTGTCGATGCCCTCGATGACCCACAGACCGGCGAGCACGACAGCCATGACGATGGCCCCCTTGCCGATTCGGGACCAGTCGAACGCGCTGCTCTTCATGGTTCAAGGATGACACGGACGGGTCAGCGGGGCGGGTGTGACGGTCTCTTGCGGTTGGCGGGGCCCAGCTGCGTGCATCGCAAGGCGCCGGAGCGCAGGCAGACCGGGTCGTCTGGCGAGCTTCGGCAACACCGCGAGGTGCGTGCCTGGGGCGCGCCAACCGGCAGGGAACGTCGCACACGGTCCGCTAGCCTCATGCGGTGGCCGGTCCTCTCCCCGATGGTGATCCTGTACCCGACGACGGGGCGTTGCCGGCCTCCGCCCTGACGGCCGGGGACGGCTCGATGGCGATGTACGTCCATGTGCCGTTCTGTGCGAGCCGGTGCGGCTACTGCGACTTCAACACGTACACGGCCGCGGAGCTCGGGGCCGCTCCCGGGGCGTCCCAGACCTCGTACGTGGACGCGGCTCTGAAGGAGATCTCCCTGGCTCGCGGCGTGCTCGGCCCTCGCACGGTGACCAGCGTGTTCGTCGGAGGCGGTACGCCCACGTTGCTGGCCAGCGAGACGCTGGTGACGCTGCTCGGGGCGATCCGGGAGACGTTCGGCCTCGCGGACGGCGCCGAGGTGACGACCGAGGCGAACCCCGAGTCGGTGACGCCGGAGTCGCTGTCGGCGCTCCGGGAGGGCGGCTTCACGCGGATGTCGTTCGGCATGCAGTCGGCGGTGCCGCACGTGCTCCGGACGCTGGACCGTGTGCACACCCCGGGACGTGCGGCGCAGGCTGTCGCCGAGGCGCGAGCCGCAGGCTTCGACGACGTGTCGCTCGACCTCATCTACGGCACGCCCGGGGAGTCCGTCGACGACTGGCGCACCTCCCTGGATGCCGCGCTCGCCGCCGAGCCCGACCACGTCAGCGCGTACGCACTGATCGTCGAGGACGGCACCCCGCTGGCCCGGCGCATCCGACGCGGCGAGCTGCCCGCGCCCGACGACGACGACCTGGCGGACAAGTACCTGCTGGCGGACGAGCTGCTCGGCAACGCGGGCTACGACTGGTACGAGCTCAGCAACTGGGCGCGACCGGGCCACCCGTGCAGCCACAACGTCGCGTACTGGCGCTCTACCGACTGGTGGGGGATCGGTGCCGGCGCCCACTCGCACGTCGGCGGCGTGCGGTGGTGGAACGTCAAACACCCGGCGGCGTACGCGGAGCGGCTCGGTCAAGGCCGCAGCCCCGGCCACGCGCGCGAGGTGCTCACCGACGACCAGCGCCGCGTCGAGCAGGTGCTGCTGGAGATCCGGCTGGCGGACGGCCTGTCCGAGTCCAGCCTCCTGCCCAGCGAGCTCGATCGGGTCGGCGACCTGGTCGCGCGTGACCTGATCGTACGGACCGGCGGCCACCTCGTCCTCACGCTCCAGGGCCGGCTGCTCGCCGACGCCGTGGTGCGCGACCTGCTCGACTGACCTCACGCTCGGGCCTATCGGGCCCCGCGGGGCTGTTGTCGATGGGACCCCCACTCTTGTCCCGCGGCAGCGAGCGAGCGTGCGCTGTTCTAGGGTCGAGTGGAGAGTTCTGGGGAGGATCGTCATGTCGTGGGGAAGGCTCGCTGGAGACAGGTCGGTCGGGCACACCAGGTCTGCGTCGTGGCGACGTCGTGGCGTGGTTCTGCTGTTCGTCGCCGTGACGGGACTGATCCTTCCGGCTGTCCCCGCGAGGGCCGACCCGTCGGCCGGCCCTTCCGCGTCGGCATCCGCGACAGCGACACCGTCAGCAACGGAAACCCCGCCCGCCCCCGCACCAACCCCAACGCCAACACCGTCCGCGGCGACGACGGCGCCGAGCCAGAAGGTCGCAGCGGCCATCACGGGGTGGCAGATGTCCGTGTCGTTCACGCTCGAGTCCGGATCGTCACCGCTGCCGACGACCATCTCCTGGAGCGGCGTGCTGAGCTGCAGCGTCTCCGGCACGATCCCGTGGACTCTGACGCTTGCCCCTGGTCAGACGTCGGCGACTGCCGCTGTGGCGGTCGTGGCACAGGGTGAGAGCTGCGAGTACCAGCCGGGCGCGCAGCCTGAGCCCCCCGCCGGGTACTTCTGGGGGAACTGGCTGACGTCCGCCGGGATCACCGTCCCGACCGTCGACGCCGGGCACACGGCGATGTTCAGCGCGTACCTGCTGCCGATCGTGCCTCCCACGGCCCTGCCCTGGGCGACGACGACGTACATGGGCGTGCCCGTGACCATGCACCCGAACTGGACGAAGGGGACCGCGATCGTCGAGTTCATCGCGTTCGACAACGGTTCACAGACAAAGGTCGTCCCAGGCGAAGGGACGTGGACGATCATGCTGGAGCGCCTCTGGTCGACCGCGACGTTCACACCGGTTCAAGGGTTTGTCGGACAGGCCACGACCCAGTCGTACACGATCACCGATGCGCGGGGCCTGTCGGCCACCGGGACTCTGACTGTCACAGTGAAGGAGCCGGTGGCTGGTTCGGCCCTCTTGGTACCTGCTGACAGCAACGCCACTGTGACCATTGCCGCAGGCCGTCAGGCCGTGTTCCACCCTCGACTCCTCGCGGGTACGGGCCAGCTCAGCGCAGCGACGTTCGACAACGGGTCGACGACCAAGGTCGTCGCGGGCCAGGGCACCTGGGTCATCGCCCTCGCTGACAACGTGATCACGCTCAGGTTCACACCTGTCGCAGGGTTCATAGGGACAGCGGCGCAGGACTACCTCATCACGGACAGCCAGGGACTCGAGGCGATGGCCACGCTGACCGTCGTCGTCCGCGCCGCCCTGGCAGCGACCGGATCGACGGTGGGTACTCCGATCGGGCTTGCCGCCGTGGTGACGACGGTTCTGGGCGTCGCGCTCGTCGTGCGTCGTCGCCCGCGCGTCGGCGAAGCGGGGAGCGACTCACTGGCCTAGCCTCGACGGGTGCCCATCGACCGCTACCGAGACGTGCTCGCGCCGGAGAACCGGCCGCAGAAGCCAGTCGTCCCGAAGGTGACCGTCGAGCGCGACATGGTCGTGGAGGAGGGGCTGACCGGGTTCTGCGGTGCCGTGGTCGCGTGGGAGAACGGCATCGTCGTGCTCGAGGACCGCAAGCTGAAGCGCCGCTCGTTCCCGATGGGCAAGGGGTTCCTCCTGGAGGGCAAGCCTGTCGAGCTCGTGTCCCCGGCGAGGCAGGCGCCGGCCCGCCCGACCCACACGGCGTCCGGGTCGCGCGTCGCCCAGGCGGCGGCAGCCCGGGTCGCGGTCCCGTCCCGGATCTACGTCGAGGGCCGCCACGACGCGGAGCTGGTCGAGAAGGTCTGGGGTGACGACCTGCGCCACGTCGGGGTCGCCGTCGAGTACCTCGGCGGCGTCGACGACCTGCCCGCCATCGTCGAGCAGTTCCGCCCGAGTCGGGATCGACGGCTCGGCGTGCTCGTCGACCACCTCGTACCGGGCAGCAAGGAGACGCGCCTCGTCGACCAGGTACGTGCGGGAGCGTTCGGTGCGTACGTGCTGGTCACCGGCCACTCGTACATCGACATCTGGCAGGCGGTGAAGCCCAGCGCCATCGGCATCCCCGGGTGGCCGGACGTGCCCAAGGGCGAGGACTGGAAGAAGGGCACCTGCGCGAGGCTCGGCTGGCCCCACGCCGAGCAGGCCGACATCGCCGCCGTCTGGCGCGCCATCCTCACGAAGGTGACGACCTGGAAGGACCTCGACCGCCGCCTCGTCACCGAGGTCGAGCGGCTCATCGACTTCACCCAGGACCTCTAGCGGCGGGAGAATCCGGAAAACCGCCGCTCAGATGCGCCGTCAGCGGGACGTGCGGGCGTTCCAGCCACACTGTGCAGCGAAAACCGCGGTACATGGGCATCTACCCTTGCCCCGTGGCTGAACTCCTGCACGGTGAGTACAAGGTTCCTGGCGGCAAGCTCGTCGCGGTCGATCTGCACGTCGATGAGGGGCACCTGACCGACGTACGCGTGAGCGGCGACTTCTTCCTCGACCCCGACGAGGCGCTGGAGGTCATCGACGGGGCGCTCGAGGGTGTGAGCGTGGGGATGGCGGCGGGGGAGATCGCGACGCGCATCGACGCCGCGCTGACGCTAGCGCGGACGGAGGCGATCCTCACGCGTCCGGTCACCATGGCCGGGTTCGACGCGCGAGCCGTCGCCATGGCTGTACGGCGGGCGCTGGGACACTCGACCGGCTGGGCGGACCACACGGTCACCTACCTCGACCCGGGACCGCTGGACCCGGCCATGCACGCCGCGCTGGACGAGGTGCTCGGACGCGAGCTGGCCGCCGGCCGCCGCGGTCCGACGTTCCGCTTCTGGGAGTGGCAGAACCCCGCCGTCGTCATCGGGTCGTTCCAGTCGCTGCGCAACGAGATCGACTCCGAGGCGGCCGAGCTGTACGGGGTGCAGATCGTACGGCGCATCTCCGGCGGCGGCGCGATGTTCATGGAGGCGGGCAACTGCATCACGTTCTCCCTCGTCGTCCCGGAGTCTCTGGTCGACGGGATGAGCTACGAGCAGTCGTACGCGTTCCTCGACGAATGGGTACTCGCCGCGCTCGCCGGCGTCGGCGTGCAGGCTTCGTACGCGGGTCTCAACGACATCGCCTCGCCCGCCGGCAAGATCGCCGGTGCAGCTCAGAAGCGGTTCGTCGGCGGCGCCGTCCTGCACCACGTGACGATGGCGTACGACATCGACGCCGACAAGATGCTCCAGGTGCTGCGGATCGGGCGCGAGAAGCTCAGCGACAAGGGCACGAAGAGCGCGAACAAGCGGGTCGACCCCGTGCGTTCCCAGACGCATCTGCCCCGCGAGGAGGTCATGGCGTCGTTCCTGGCGACGTTCCGCCGCCTGTACACGGTCGTCGACGGCAGCCTCACCGACGACGAGGTCGCGCAGGCCGAGGAGCTCGTACGGACCAAGTTCGCCGACCCCGAGTGGACCGCCCGCGTGCCCTGAGGCGTCCCGGGGATCCGGGGCGCGTCGTCCCGTGGGCGATAGCCTTTCTCGGGTGACGGAAACGACCTCCGCGACGATGCCGGTGCCGGTTCCTGATGCCGTCACCGGTCTGACGCGCAGCGAGGTCGCTGCGCGGACCGCGGCGGGGGAGACCAACGCCGTCGTCGAGGTCACGAGCCGCCCCCTGTCGGAGATCGTCAAGGCCAACGTCTTCACCCGCTTCAACGCCCTCCTCGGCGTGCTGCTCGTGCTCGTACTGCTCACCGGCTCGTACAAGAACGCGCTGTTCGGCATCGCCCTCGTCGTCAACTCGCTGCTCGGCATCGCCCAGGAGTGGCACGCGAAGCGCACGCTCGACTCGTTGGCGGTCCTCCACGCGCCGACCGCGGTGGTCCTTCGCGACGGCGCATGCCAGGAGATCGCGAGCGCCGACATGGTCCGCGGCGACGTCGTCGCGTTGCGCCCGGGCGACCAGGTGAGCGCGGACGGGTCCCTCCTGGTGTGCGACAACCTCGAGGTCGACGAGTCGAACCTCACGGGCGAGTCGGACGCGGTCGACAAGGCGGTCGGTGACGGGGTGTCGAGCGGTACGGCGGTGGTGGCCGGTACGGGCTGGTACCGCGCAGACGTCGTCGGCCCGAACGCCACCGCTCAGCGGCTCGCGGCTGAGGCCAGGGTGTTCACCCGCGCTCACTCGGAGGTGCAGCACTCCACGAACGTGCTGCTGCGCTGGCTGACCTGGATCGTCCTGGTGATGCTGCCGATCTCGGCGTGGTCCCAGTGGCGCGCGGTCGGCGACCAGGGGTGGCGGGAGGTCGTGCTGCGGACGGCGGCGGGAATGGTCGGGCTGGTTCCAGAAGGCCTCGTCGTCCTGACCACGCTTGCGTTCCTGCTGGCTGCCGTACAGCTCACCCGCAAGCAGGCGCTCGTACAGGAGCTGCCGGCCGTCGAGCTGCTGGCCCGCGTCGACGTCATCTGCGTCGACAAGACGGGCACGCTCACCCAGGGCGACATCGGCTTCGAGAGCCTCGAGGTGCTCGACGGCGAGTCGGACGAGCACGTACGGACGGTGCTGGCCGCGCTCTCGCACGACACGGCGGGGAACCAGACCAGCCACGCCCTGGCCAGGGCGTTCCCGGTCGCCAAGCTCGAGGTCACCGAGCGCGCCGCGTTCTCCTCGGCACGGAAGTGGAGCGGCGGCGTCGTCGATGGCCAGACGTGGCTGCTCGGCGCGCCGGACGTGCTGCTGTCCACGCCGGCTGATCCGGTGCTCCTCGAGAGGGTCCACGAGCTGTCCGACGCCGGCAGTCGGGTGCTGCTGCTCGCGCGGGCCGACCGGCTTCCGGCTAGCGGCGACGCGCCGACTGGGATCCGTCCTGCGGCCGTCGTCGAGCTGGGCGAGCTCGTCCGTGACGACGCGCGGCAGACGCTCGACTTCTTCCGCGAGCAGGGCGTACGGGTGGTCGTGATCTCCGGCGACACCCCTCGTACGGTGACGGCCGTCGGGCGCGCGGTCGGCCTCGACATCCGCGAGCCGGTCGATGCGCGCACCCTTCCCGACGATCCGGAGGAGCTCGCGGACATCGTCGAGCGGACCACGATCTTCGGCCGCGTCACGCCTGGCCAGAAACGTGCGATCGTACGGGCACTGCAGTCCCGCGGCCATGTGGTGGCGATGACCGGCGATGGCGTCAACGACGTGCTGGCCCTGAAGGACGCCGACATCGGCATCGCGATGGGCAACGGCGCCCAGGCGACGAAGGCCGTGGCGCAGCTCGTCCTGCTGGACTCGAAGTTCGCGCAGCTGCCGGCTGTACTGGCCGAGGGCCGCCGGCTCATCGGCAACGTGGAGCGCGTTGCAAGCCTGTTCGTGACCAAGAACGTCATGAGCGCCGTCTCCATCCTGGCCGCGGCCTTCTTCGGCCTTGCCTACCCGTTCCTGCCCAGCCAGCTCACGCTGGTGTCCACGCTGACGATCGGGATCCCGGCGGCGATCCTCGCGCTCGGGCCGAACCACCGTCGCTACCAGCCGGGCTTCCTGCGACGCGTCCTCTCGATCTCCGTCCCCGCGGGGATCCTGGCGGGGGTCAGCGCGTTCGCCGTCTACGCGGTGATGAGCCACGGCGCTGTGGATGCTCCGGTCGCGTCGACCGCCGCGCTCACCTCGTTGCTGGTCACCATGCTGTGGCTGGTCGGGTGTCTCGCCCGTCCGTACAGAGCGTGGAAGGTCGTGGTCGTGGTCGCGATGGCCGGCCTGGCCGCGCTCGCGTACCTGCTCCCGGTGGGACGCAGCTTCTTCGCGATCTCGTGGGACCCGTCGGCGATCGGATGGGGGCTTCTCGCCGGTGCGATCGGCGCACTGGTCGTCGAGATCGCGTTCAGGGTGTCGCGCGGCGAGGCGCCCGCCGTGGAGGCCGGGCACCGTGCCCCCGAGTCAGGGGAACTAGCATCGACTGCGGCCCGACCTTTCGGTACGAGGCCGTACACCGACGGCCACCAGGGTCATCGCGTGCCGTAGACAAGGAGCGCGCATGACGACTGACGAGATCCTCGAGCTCTTGCACGAGGTGGCCGCGGACGTCATCACCCCACGGTTCCGGGCCCTCACGGCCGGCGAGATCGACGAGAAGCTGCCCGGCGACTACGTGACGATCGCCGACAAGGAGGCCGAGGTCGCGATCGCGGAGCGTCTCCGATCCGCGTACCCGGACGCGCTGATCGTGGGCGAGGAGGCATCCTTCGCGGATCCCAGCCTGATGGCCGGTCTGCCCTCGGCCGGCCACGCGTTCGTCATCGACCCCATCGACGGCACGCGCAACTTCGTGGGCGGCAACCCCGACCATGCGGTGATGGTCGCCGAGCTGAAGGGCGGCGAGGTGGTTCGGGGGTGGATCCTTCAGCCCGAGTACGACGCGGCGTACGTCACCGAGCGCGGTGCCGGCGTGACCCGCAACGGCGAGATGCTGCGGCCCGTGCCGCGTTCGGGGATGCCGCGCATCGAGTCCTCGTCGCGCCGCGACCTGGGCGACCTGGCCACCCACCCCGAGTGGCACGTCGGGCGCACGCACTTCTGCTGCGGCATCGACTACCCGCGCCTGTTGACTGGCGAGGTGGACGCGCTGGTGTACCGGCGGCCGAAGCCCTGGGACCACGCGGCCGGCGCCCTCATGATGACCGAGCTCGGCGCTGTCCCGCGCCTGCTCGACGGCACCACGTACGCGCCGGGGGAGCCGTCCGGAGTGCTGCTCTCGGCAGCCTCCGAGGACGTCTGGCGCACGATCGTCGACGCCATCGGCGCCGCACCGCGGTGACACTCGCTGAGGACGTGATCGAGGTGGTGCGGCTCGTACCACCGGGTTGCGTCGTGGCGTACGGGGATCTCGCCGAGCTGTTCGGGACGAGCCCGCGCATCATCGGCCGGATCATGGCCACCCACGACGCCGTGGACGTGCCGTGGTGGCGCGTTCTCCGTGCGGACGGCGGCATGACGCCTCACCTGCGCGACGAGGCTCGGGGCCACTGGCTCGAGGAAGGCATCGGCCTCGCGGGCGAGCGCGTACGCATCCGGCAGTACCGCGCCGACCTGGCCGTCCTCGCCGACCGTGCCGAACAGCTCCTGGGGACGCTGCCCGGCGCGGGCGAGGTGGTCCTAGACCGACCCGAGTCGGGTTCTGGCCGCGTCAATACCCTCGCGACGGAGCTCCGGCCCTGATCGAGCGTCGACGCCGCCGAAAGAGACCAGGGGGCGACGGGTAAGAGTCACGTGGCTTCCGGCGGTCGCCGCTCCGCGATCAGCAGCGGTCGGCGTACGGTGCGGCCCTGCCCCGCGAGCTCGGCGTAGGCGTGGGCGATGGCTGTACGGACCCACTCCTCGTCCCAGGGCCACTGCAGGTCGGGGTGCGCATAGGCGTCGGGTTCGCGTACACCCTGGGTGACGAGCCACTCGCACTGGCCGTGGACCGCGTCGAGGCCGGTGCCCTGCCAGGAGATGAAGTGGGGGTCGACGTCCTCCCCGTGGCCCGGGACGACGATGGTGTCCTCCTTGCACAGCGTGAGCAGGGCCTCCATCACCCGCGGCCAGTTCTGCAGCGACGTCGTCTCGTCGATCTGAGGCGGGCCGCTCTGCTCGACGATGTCTCCGGCGAAGAGCACCCTCGCCTCGGGAACCAGCACCGCGAGGTCCCCGCCCGTGTGGGCGGCCCCGAAGTAGCCGATCTCCACGTGGATGCCTCCGAGGTCGCGGGCGGCGATGATCGCGATGGTCGCGCTCGGGACGACGACGTCCGCGGGCGACAGACCGTGTTCCGCAGCGGCCGTGCGGGCACCCTCGCTCAACAGGGTCTCGGCGAGCGACTCGTGGCCGATCGTCTCGACGTCGGCGAACGCGCCGAGCCCGTACGCGTGGTCCCAGTGGTGGTGCGTCACCACGACCGAGCGGAGCGGCACGTCGGTGAGGAGGGCGATCGACTCGCGCAGGGCGGTGCCCTGTGCCGGGCTCGACCCCGTGTCGATCAGCACCGCGCCGCTCGTACCGACGATCAGCCCGCAGTTCGCGCCGGCGGGTTCGAGCGTCGTCACGTACACACCGTCGCGTACCGAGCGCCAGGAGATCGGCAGCGGCTGACCGTCGGAGTTCATGGTCACAACCTACCCAGGAGCGGACGCGCGCCTTTCGATGCCGGAGCGGCGGCAGGACAAGGCTAGACTTGGCACTCTCAGAAGCCGAGTGCCAGTCGCGAGGAGGTGGAGATGCTCGACGAACGCAAGCTCGCCGTCCTCCGAGCGATCATCACCGACTACGTCGAGAACTCCGAGCCGGTCGGTTCGAAGGCTCTCGTCGAGCGTTACCGGCTCGATGTGTCGCCCGCGACGATCCGCAACGACATGGCGTCACTGGAGGAGGAGGGTTACCTCACCCAGCCGCACACCTCCGCCGGGCGCATCCCCACCGACAAGGGCTACCGCCTGTTCGTCGACCGGCTCACGACGGTGAAGCCGTTGTCGCTCCCCGAGAAGCGCGCGATCTCGACCTTCCTCGGCGGCGCAGCCGATCTCGACGACGTCGTCTCCCGTACGGTCCGCCTGCTCGCACAGATCACGTCCCAGGTCGCGATCGTCCAATACCCGATCGTGTCGACGGCCGTGATCCGCCACATCGACGTCATCCGGCTCCACCCCGACCGCGCGCTCCTGCTGCTCGTGACGTCCACGGGCCGCATCACGCAGGCTCACGTCGAGCTGCCGGTCGAGACGCCCGATGCGGACGTCGAGGCGGCCGCCGTACGGATCGGAGCCGCCGTACGCAACCTGACGTCCGCCCAAGCCGTGCGCGCGCTGAACGAGCTGGTCCGCGACTCGGCCTCGGACACGGTCCTGCCTCCCGTCGTCAACGCGGTCACCGCGTTGCTGGCCGCCGACCCGACGACCAGGGTCGTCGTGGGCGGCGTGCAGAACGTGGCGCGCTTCGGCGACGACTTCCACGCCGCGATGGAGCCCGTCCTCGAGGCGCTCGAGGAGCAGGTCGTGCTGCTCCGGCTGCTGGGCGAGGCACGTAACGACGTGACCGTACGGATCGGTCACGAGAACGAGCACGTCGGGCTGCAGTCGACGTCCGTGGTCGCCAGCGGCTACGGGATGCCCGACGACGTCTGGGCCACCCTGGGGGTCGTTGGCCCCACCCGCATGAACTACCCCTCGACGATGGCGTCGGTGAGGGCCGTTGCCCGCTACGTTGGCCGTTTCCTGGCCGAAGGATGACTGACCTGTGACCGACTACTACGAGACGCTGGGCGTGCCGCGCGATGCGACGGCCGACCAGATCAAGAAGGCGTACCGCAAGCTCGCGATGCGCTACCACCCCGATGTCGCCTCAGAACCGGACTCCGCCGAGCGTTTCAAGCAGATCGGTGAGGCGTACGAGGTCCTCAGCGACGCGAACAAGCGTGACCTGTACGACCGTGGCGGCGACCCGATGGGCCGTGGCGCCGCGGGCGGCTTCGGCGGCATGGGGAACATGGGCGGGTTCGGGGGCTCGTTCGACTTCACGAACCTCGTCGACGCGATGTTCGGCGGCGGCGCGTCCCGCGGGCCGCGGTCGCGCGTACAGCGGGGTCAGGACGCGCTCGTACGGCTCCGGCTGACGCTCGCCGAGGCGGCGTTCGGCGTCACGAAGCCGCTGTCCGTCGACACGGCTGTCGTCTGTCACGTCTGCCACGGGTCCGGCTCGGCCGGCGGCGACCCGGTCACCTGCCGTACGTGCCAGGGCCACGGCGAGATCACGCAGGTGCAGCGTTCCTTCATCGGCGACATCCGTACGACACAGCCGTGCCCCACGTGCCGCGGCTACGGGACGACCATCCCGAACCCGTGCGGCGAGTGCTCCGGCGAGGGCCGCGTGCGCGCCAGCAGGACCATCAACGTGAAGATCCCCGCTGGTGTCTCGACCGGCAACCGGATCCACCTCGAGGCTCAGGGCGAGGTCGGCCCCGGCGGCGGACCTGCCGGCGACCTGTACGTGGAGCTCGGCGTCGAGGCGCACGAGACGTTCACCCGCAAGGGCGACGACCTGGAGGTGGTCGTACGGCTCCCGATGACTGCGGCCGCGCTCGGCACCGAGGTCACGCTCGCCACGCTCGAGGCCGAGCGTGACGACAAGCCGGCCGACGAGCAGTCGGTGCTGATCGAGGTCCCCCCGGGGACCCAGTCGGGCACCCGGATCACTGTCAAGGACAAGGGCATCCCGCGCCTGCGCGGCGCCGGGCGCGGCGACATGGGCGTGACCGTGCTGGTCCAGACGCCGACGAAGCTGAGCGACGAGCAGGTCGAGCTGCTGCGACAGCTGGCCGAGCTGCGCGAGGAGACCAAGCCGGAGGCCCACCTCCACCGGGCCGGCTCCAAGAGCGGCTTCGTCAACTGGCTCAAAGAGACGTTCAGCGGGTGAGCGACGGGTTCTTCGTCGCCGCCCTGGACGATCACGTCCAGCTCGGCTCCGTCGTGACCCTCGGCGGTCCGGAGGGGCGCCACGCCGCGGTCGTACGCAGGATCGGTCTCGGCGAGGTCGTCACCGTGACCAACGGCGAGGGTCGAGGGGTTCGCGGACCAGTCGTGGCTGTACGCAAGGACGGGCTCGACATCCAGGTCGCCGAGGTCCTCTCGGCAGCCGCCCCGACGCCGCGGATCGTGTGCGTACAGGCCCTCCCGAAGAACGAGCGCGCGGAGCAGGCGGTGGACCTGCTCACCGAGATCGGCGTCGACGAGATCGTCCCGTGGCAGGCGTCGCGCTCGATCGTCCGGTGGTCGGGTGAACGCGGCGACAAGTCGCTCGCCAGGTGGCAGGCCGTGGCGCGAGAAGCCGCCAAGCAGTCCCGGCGGCTGACGGTCCCGGTGATCACGCCGCTCGCGACCACGGCCCAGGTGGCGGCACGGTTGGCGGCCGCCCCAGCGGCGTACGTGCTGCACGAGGGAGCGTCCGTGACGGTCGCGTCGGTGCGGCCGCCGAGGACCGAGATCGTCCTCGTGGTGGGCCCGGAGGGCGGCATCGCCCCGGAGGAGCTCGCGGCGTTCGAGGCCGCCGGCGCGAGAGAGATCCTCATCGCCGACACAGTGCTCCGTACGGTCACGGCCGGCGCTGTCGCCGTGGCCCAGCTGAGGCTGCTCGCAGACCTCGAAGGACACGCCCGGTGACCTTCGGGTTCGAGGTCGGCGCGCGCATCGACGGCGGGCTCGGCCGGACAGGCGTCATCACCACCCCGCACGGCACGATCCGTACGCCCGCCTTCGTCGTCGTCGGCACGAAGGCCACCGTGAAGGCCGTCCTGCCCGAGTCGGTCGAGGACCTCGGCGCGCAGGCCGTCCTCGCCAACGCGTACCACCTGTTCCTGCAGCCCGGCTCGGACATCGTCGACGCCGCGGGGGGACTCGGACGGTTCATGAACTGGCCCGGCCCGACGTTCACGGACTCGGGCGGTTTCCAGGTGATGAGCCTGGGCGTGGGCTTCAAGAAGGTCCTTGCGATGGACATGGCTGTCCCCGACGACGACGTCATCGCCGAAGGGTCCACGCGCCTCGCGCAGGTCGACGACGACGGGGTGACGTTCACGTCGTACCTCAACGGCGACACGCACCGGTTCACACCTGAGGTGAGCATGCGGATCCAGCACGAGCTGGGCGCCGACATCATCTTCGCGTTCGACGAGCTGACGACGCTCATGAACACCCGCGACTACCAGGAGCAGTCGGTGCAGCGCACCCACGCCTGGGCCGCACGGTGCCTTGCGGAGCACGGTCGGCTGACGGAGCAGCGCAGCCACCGCCCGTACCAGGCGCTGTTCGGCGTGGTTCAGGGTGCGCAGTACGAGGACCTGCGCCGTCAGGCCGCGACCGGCCTCGCGGCGCTCGAGGTCGACGGGCATCGGTTCGACGGGTACGGGATCGGCGGCGCGCTCGAGAAGGAGAACCTCGGCACGATCGTCGGCTGGGTGTCCGAGTCGCTGCCAGAGGACAAGCCGCGCCACCTGCTGGGCATCTCCGAGCCCGACGACGTGTTCGCCGGCATCGCCGCGGGCGCGGACACGTTCGACTGCGTCAACCCGTCGCGGGTAGCGCGGAACGCCGCGATCTACACCCATCGCGGCCGCTACAACGTCAACACGGCTCCGTACCGGCGCGACTTCGGCCCGCTCGAGGACGGCTGCGCCTGCTACACCTGTACGCACTACTCGAGGGCGTACCTCCACCACCTGTTCAAGGCCAAGGAGATGCTCGCCTCCACGCTGGCGACGATCCACAACGAGTGGTTCACCGTGAAGCTCGTCGACGACATCCGCGACAGCATCTCCCAAGGCCGCTTCGCCGAGCTCCGGCGTGACTGGCTGGGGATGTACCAGTCGGGCTGAGGCCCCGACGCGCACACCCTTTGTGGCGCGGAAACCTGGTCACAACGGTTGTGCGGGAGCTCCAAGGGTTGTGCGGGCGCCGGGGACCGGGTAGCCCTCGTGCCTGCGCACGATCGGGATCACCCGCAGTGTGACCGGCAGCATGACCACCTCGACCCCGACCTTCCAGACGTAGCCGACGAGGATGTAGTTGACCATCGTGCCGACGCCGATGAGACCCCCGAACGCGATGGTGCAGAAGATCGAGGTGTCGGCCAGCTCACCGACGAGCGTGCTCGACACCAGCCGCCACCACAGGGATCCCGGACGGGCGCGGTCGCGCAGGCGCACGACGACGTACGCGTTGAGGAACTGTCCGGCCAGGAAGCCGCAGAGGCTGGCGGCGACGATGCGGGGTACGAACCCGAGAACGGCGTGCCACGCGTTGCCGAGGTCCCATCCCGGGGCCGCTGGTGCGGAGTCGACGACCAGGAACGTCACCGAGGCGAGGAGCGCGATCGCGAAGCCGAGGATGATCGCCCGCCGAGCCAGCCTCATCCCGTAGACCTCGGCGAGCAGGTCGCCCAGGATGTACGTGAGGGGGAAGAGGAACGCGCCGCCGTCGGTGACGATGGGGAGCACCGGGAAGCCGAACAGCGAGAGGCTCGGCCCGAACGCGATGAGCTTCGTCGCACCGATGTTCGACACCAGGAGGAGCGAGCAGAACAGGGCGAGCACGATGTCGTAGAGGCGCTGCTTCGTCGGTTGCTGGAGCGGTGTCACGGGCGTCCTGGCTTCGGCGGTCACCGCGGCATGGTACGTCGAAGGGGGTTGATCCCTGTACCTGTCCGCTGTTCGTGGCAGGATCGAACTATGGATACCGAACTCGACTACATGCCGGACGAGTCGGAGCAGCTCGATCAGATGCAAGCCGACGAGACGCTCGTCGACCGAGGGGTGGGTGATGTCCTCGACGAGGGCTACACCACCCCCGAGCACTGGTCCGCCGCCGAGGGCTTCGGCAACACTCCCGCTGAGATGCATCGGGGCGAGAGCCTCGATCAGAAGCTCGCCGCTGAGCTTCCCGAGCCGACGCCCGACGAGACCGACTGGCGAGACGACCCTGAGGAGGACCGTGAGGTGGGCAACCGTCGCGCAGGGCGGCTCGTCGACTCCAAGCACGGTTATGACGGCGTAGAAGGAGAGGCCGACACGCTCGGCGAGGACGTCGGCATCGACGGCGGCGCCGCCGCGGCCGAGGAAGCCGCAATGCACATCATCGACCCCAGCGAGGACGACGATCTTGCGTGACCCCCTCCGGGGAGTGAGTGGTGGTGGGTCTACCCCGTACCCACCCATCGAGCCGTACGACTCGGGCATGCTCGACGTCGGTGACGGCCACAGCCTGTACTGGGAGGAGTGCGGCTGCCCTGACGGCAAGCCCGTCGTCGTCCTGCACGGCGGTCCTGGCGGAGGATGCAGCGCCGGGATGCGTCGGTTCTTCGACCCGGCGAAGTACCGCATCATCCTGTTCGACCAGCGTGGGTGCGGGCGCTCCACGCCCCACGCGTCCGCCCCGGCAGCGGACCTGAGCACCAACACGACCTGGAACCTCGTCTCCGACGTCGAGAAGCTCCGTACGTCGCTGGGTATCCAGCGCTGGCAGGTCTTCGGCGGGTCGTGGGGAAGCGCCTTTGCCCTCGCGTACGCCGAGACCCACCCCGACCGGGTCACGGAGCTCGTCCTGCGCGGCATCTTCATGCTCCGGCGCTGGGAGCTCGACTGGTTCTACAACGGGCCCGCCGGACTCGTACGGCCCGAGTGGTGGTCCGTCTTCGTCAAGCCGCTCGGTGGCGAGGCGCGAAGCCACCTCCACGTCGGCTCACCAGGCAACGACAACATCTCGCGCTACCACGAGCTCCTGTTCAACCCCGATCCCGCGATCCACACACCGGCAGGCATCGCCTGGACGACGTGGGAGAACGCGACGGTGAAGCTCGTGACCGACCAGGAGATCGTCGCCGAGGCGCAGGACGCGGCCTACGCGGTCGCCTTCGCACGCATCGAGAACCACTACTTCACCCACGCAGGCTTCTTCCGCCCCGACCAGCTGCTCGAGGACATCGGCAGGATCCGGCACATCCCGGCCGTCATCGTCCACGGCCAGTACGACATGTGCTGCCCGGTGCGCAACGCGTACGACCTGTCGGCGGCCTGGCCCGAGGCCGACCTCCACGTCGTGCTCTCCGGCCACGCAGCGACGGAGCCCGAGATCGCCTCACAGCTGGTCGCGGCGACGGACCGCTTCGCCACCGTCGGCCCCTGACGAAATGGGTGTCCGGGATTCGGAGGCCCACCCTAGGATGTACGGGTCGTACGACCGCGAGAGGGAGAACCATCACAGATCAGGCAGCCACAGGCCCCGCCGCTGAGCGACGGATGAGCATCCCCGCGTCGATCAGCATGGTCAACGTTCTGGGTCCGCGCGACGAGTACCTCCGCATCCTGGAACGGGACCTCGCCGCGGACATCCACGTCCGCGGCAACGAAGTGACGCTCTCGGGATCGCCGATCGCTGTGGCGCATGCCGCCGAAGTGCTCACGGAGCTGGTCACCATCATCCGTACCGGTCAGGGTCTGTCGGCCTCCGACGTGGAACGCGTCGTGGGCATGACGGCCGAGGCCGGCGAGCTGCGTCCCGCCGAGGTGCTCACCCAGAACATCCTGTCGAGCCGCGGCAAGACGATCCGTCCGAAGACGCTGAACCAGAAGCGGTACGTGGACGCCATCGATGCGCACACCGTCGTCTTCGGGATCGGACCCGCTGGTACGGGCAAGACCTACCTGGCGATGGCCAAGGCCGTGGCGGCCCTGCAGGACCATCGGGTCAACCGCATCATCCTCACGCGACCGGCCATCGAAGCGGGGGAGCGGCTCGGCTTCCTGCCCGGCACGCTCAACGACAAGATCGACCCGTACCTGCGGCCTCTGTACGACGCGCTCCACGACATGGTCGACCCCGACTCCGTACCGCGGCTGCTGACCGCCGGCACCATCGAGGTCGCGCCCCTCGCGTACATGCGTGGCCGGACCCTTAATGACGCGTTCATCATCCTCGACGAGGCGCAGAACACGTCGGCCGAGCAGATGAAGATGTTCCTGACACGGCTCGGGTTCGGGTCGACGATGGTCGTCACCGGCGACGTGACGCAGGTCGACCTGCCCAACGGCCAGCGGTCGGGACTGCGTGAGGTGCAGAAGGTGCTCGACGGCGTCGGCGACGTCGCGTTCTGCCAGCTGACCAGCCACGACGTCGTACGCCATCAGCTCGTCGGAAAGATCGTCGCGGCGTACGACCGGTACGAGGCCGAGCTTCCCCCCATCAGGAGATCGTGATGATCGACATCAACAACGAGTCGGGCATCGAGGCCGACGAGCTCGGCCTCGTGGCGCTGACCCGGTTCGCGCTCGACCGCCTCCGGATCCACCCGCAGGCCGAGGTGTCGATCATGCTCGTCGACGAGACGACCATGACCGACTACCACCTGCGGTTCATGGACGAGCCCGGCCCGACCGACGTGCTGAGCTTCCCGATGGACGAGCTGCGTCCGCCGAAGGACGACGAGGAGCCGCCGCTCGGGCTGCTCGGCGACATCGTGCTGTGCCCCTCGGTGACGGCGAAGCAGGCCGCGGACAACGGCCGTACGACCGACGAGGAGGCCGAGTACCTGCTGGTGCACGGCGTTCTTCACCTGCTCGGTTTCGACCACGCCGAGCCCGAGGAGAAGGCGGTGATGTTCGGTCTCAACGACCAGATCATCGCCGCCTGGAACGCTCGCAAGGTCGCCCGCGCCTGAGCGCAGGGCTTCACGGTCACAGTCATCGCTAGACTGCGCCTGGAAAGCAACTGTCGACCTAAGCGAGTGACGCGTCCACGTGAGCGAGTGGCTAGTGATCGGCCTCACCATCGTCTTCGTCCTGTTCGCGGCGGTGTTCGCGATGATCGACGCGGCGTACGCGACGATGAGCCGCGGTCGGGCGAAGCACCTTGTCGAAGAGGGCGTCGAAGGAGCAGCGCGGGTCGAGCAGATCCTCGCTGACCCGGCGCCGACGCGCGCGACGGCCGAGTTCCTCGTCCTGACGTTCGAGACCCTCGCTGTGGCGACGATCGCCAGCTGGGCGTTCAGTGCGTTCACCTCGATCACGGCAGCCCTGCTCATCACGGCGCTGATCTCCGTGGTCGTGCTGTTCATCGTCGCGACGGTGGGCGGCCGTACGCTCGGCCGTCAGCACGCGACCGACGTGACGCTGCGTACGGGCCGGCTCATGAGCCTGCTCACGACCGTCCTGTTCTTCGCGCCGCAGATCATGATCGTCGTCGGCAACGTCATCACGCCGGGACGCGGTTTCCCCGACGGCCCGTTCGCCTCCGAGGACGAGCTGCGGGAGTACGTCGATCGCGCCGAAGCCTCGAACCAGATCGAGGCCGAGGAACGGCGGATGATCCACTCCGTCTTCGACCTCAGCGACACGATCGTCAAGCAGGTCATGGTGCCCCGCCCCGACGTGATCTTCATCGAGGCGCAGAAGACGCTGCGCCAGGCGACCTCCCTGGCCCTCCGTTCCGGGTTCAGCAGGATCCCGGTGGTCGGTACGGGCGGGCTCGACGACATCGTCGGGTTCGTCTACCTCAAGGACGTCATGAAGCGCGTGTACGACAACCCGGGCGCCCAGACGTCCGAGGTCGTCACCTCGATCATGCGGCCCGCCACGTTCTGCCCGGACTCGAAGCCGGTCGACGACCTGCTCCGCGAGATGCAGCTCCACCGCAGCCACATCGTGGTCGTCGTCGACGAGTTCGGCGGCACGGCTGGGATCGCGACCATCGAGGACATCCTCGAGGAGATCGTCGGCGAGATCGTCGACGAGTACGACGACGAGGTGGCGCCGATCACGGAGCTGTCCGAGGGCTACTACCGGGTCGTCTCCCGGCTGTCGTTGGACGACCTCGGCGAGCTGTTCGACAAGGAGCTCGACGACGACGACGTCGACTCGGTCGGCGGGATCATGGCCAAGCAGCTCAACAAGGTGCCGATCCCGGGCTCGATCGTCCACTGGGAGGGCCTCGAGCTCATCGCCGATCGCCCGATCGGGCGCCGGAACCAGATCGGCACCGTCCTCGTACGGCTCGAGTCCGAGACCGACGACCCTGCGGCCGATGCCGCCACCCAACTGGCCCGACAGGCCGCAGAAGAGAGTCCGGCATGACCCACCACTCTGGATTCGCCTGCTTCGTGGGCCGTCCCAACGCCGGAAAGTCGACGCTGACGAACGCCATCGTCGGCGAGAAGATCGCGATCGCCTCGTCGAAGCCTCAGACGACCCGTCACACCGTGCGCGGGATCATCACCCGCGAGGACGCGCAGCTCGTCCTCGTCGACACCCCCGGGCTGCACAGGCCCCGGACGCTGCTGGGGGAGAGGCTCAACACCCTGGTAAGGGACACGTGGACCGAGGTCGACGTCGTCGCCGTCTGCCTCCCGGCCAACCAGCACATCGGCCCTGGCGACACGTTCATCGTCAACGCCGTCGCCGCACTGCCGCAGCGCCCCAAGCTGGTCGCGCTGGCGACGAAGTCCGACCTCGTGAGCAAGTCGCGGCTGCGCAACCACCTTCAGGAGATCCACAACCTCGAGGAGAGCACAGGGATCCGGTGGGAGCACATCATCCCGGTGTCGGCGGTCACCGGCGAGCAGGTGGAGCTGGTCACCGACCTGCTGTGCTCGCTGCTGCCTGAAGGACCGGCCTACTACCCGGACGACATCGTCACCGACGAGCCCCAGGAGATGCGGATCGCGGAGCTGATCCGCGAGTCGGTGCTCGAGGGCGTACGAGACGAGCTTCCGCACTCGATCACCGTGATCATCGACGAGATGCGGCTGCGGGCGGACCGCCCGGAGAACAAGCCGCTCATGGAGATCTTCGCGTCGATGATCGTCGAGCG
>Ga0182021_10002441_pt1 | contig 21702 bp, 22 predicted proteins | sample 612E3MmetaG_FD_120493 | JGI IMG/M metagenome (GOLD analysis project Ga0182021, IMG submission 120493) | Permafrost microbial communities from Stordalen Mire, Sweden - 612E3M metaG (Illumina Assembly) | ecosystem: Environmental > Terrestrial > Soil > Wetlands > Permafrost | place: Sweden... | reverse complement strand
TTACTTTCTCTTCGTCTTTAGTCAGCGTCTTCCTTTCCCTAATCAAATGTCCCCAACTTGTGCTAACTTCGATTCTGAAGAACTGCTTTGCGTTCATATTTATCGCCACTCTACAATTAGAGAGCAGACGGCAACATAAACTTGTTAATGAAGGGTGGAGAAGGTGGAGATGCCGCCCGCATTTCCCTTTTTTCCAAATCGGTTTTCGAACCTGAATTGGTTTAAGTCTCTATGGTTCCAGACTCAATTAATGGTGAGGCTGTTCAGTTCCCAGTAGAAGTTGTCAAACTCCTAAAGGCAAACAACTCATTGCTACGCCTATTCCGGACATAGCCAACAAATTTTTGTTGATGGATACCAGCCCAAAGAAACGAGAGATAACTAAAACAGATTTTGTATGTCAATGGATTGAGAAATGCGAGTTCTATGTTGGCGATGGATTCTGTAGTTATGAGAAGTATTGCAGCCAAAAAGCAACTGTGAAAACGGAGGGTTTCTAAATTGACAACTGAAAGCGGTAGCATAAACGGAATCTTGGAATCACTATCTGCAGACGCTTTGAAAGAGAAACTTAATCGCCTAGATGCCTTGCTGAAAGACGTTGACGCACGTAGCAAGCAACCCTTAGTCTTATCCCGCTTTTCAAACAGGGCCTCAAACAATCCGAAACATTTTTGCCTCGATTGTGGCAGACGATTAAAGACGCATGGCGCCGTACGCTGTTCAAGCTGCAACATGAAAATTGTGGGAAAAAATCACTTGAAAACCCGAAAGATGAAAGGAGAGTCTTAAAATTGGAGGCTCAAACCGCTCTTAAATGCCCTGAATGTTGTTCTAACGTAGCTGACAAAGCTGGATTCCGTTATTTAGAAGGCAACTTCAATATTCAGCGTTTTAAGTGTAAAAAATGTGGCTTTAGATTTAGCGACCCCACAGCCTTAAATGTCAAGGACACTGATAGAACGAGTAGCCAAATAAGCGCGGACGAGGCGAAAAATTTGGTTTCCGCACAAAAAACAAAAACTTGTGCTGGAAATGAAAGACCAATACCACATGAAACGCGAGGATTGCTTGTTAAATTCATTTCTTACTTAGAACGTGCAGGCTACTATGAAAAATCCTCCTATTATGACTTAGTCAGATCTGTTGCTAGTGACGGCGCAAACCTCTTAGACCCTGAAAATGTTAAAACAAAGATTGCACAACATACTTACAAATTCAAGAATGGCAGAGAAGGAAAATGGAAAGAAAGCACAAAACTCCTTACAGTTCAAGCGTCTGATGTTTTCTGCACAATGGAAGGTATAACTTGGACTAAACCAACAAATTATAAACCACAAGAAACACCATTAATCGTAGCCGATGAGAAAGACCTTGACGCCTTAATAGCATCATCACAGTCCAAACGCATGACAGCTTATCTTCAATGCTTAAAAGAAACTTATTGCGATCCTGGTGAAATCTTAGCTCTTGAATGGCGAGAAATAAAAGGGAACATCATGAGTATAGCGCATCCATGCAAGAGGCATCGCTCTGGGCAATACGAAGTTTCTAACCAACTGATTCAAATGCTTAACCGATTGAAGAAAAAAGACAGAAGAGTTTTTCCAACAACCTATGAAGTGATGTATCAATGCCTATTTGCTCTGAGAAAGAAAGCTGCTCGGAAACTGCAAAATCCAACGTTACTTGATATTAACTTTAAATCGTTCCGTCACTGGGGAGGGTCAATGCTTGCACACTATACTAAAGGTAACGTCTTAAAAGTGCAAAATGCGTTACGACACAAAAGCGTCTTAAACACCATGAAATACATTCATTCAATCCAGAACCTCAGAGAAGATGATTTCGAGGAAACCGTAGCAACGACACCTGAAGAAGTAAGGAAACTTGGAAAAGCCGGATGGAACCAATACTCTGAAATGACTTTCAACGGAACACAGATGCTATTCTTTAGAAAGCCTAAACATTTTGGAGTGACCTAAAATGATAAATCTAAAATTTATTAGGTTTACATTTAAATCTATATGTTTCTGTTCTAAGACGTAGTAATATAATGAGAAGTCAAAAATTATTTCGCTGAGGAAACAAAATTTGCCGTTACATAGAAGCGTGTTCAAAGATGAGGCTAAGCTTGACATAAATTACATTCCGCAAAAGCTGCCTCACAGAGAAAAGGAACTACGTTTGTTGACGGAATTCTTCAGCTTTATCCTTACCTGCCCCGAGCGAATGACTCAGCGAGTAATCTTAACAGGCAACGTGGGCACAGGAAAAACGGCGCTTGCGCAAAATTTTGGAGCCAGCATCACTTCAGAGACAAATAAACGAGCAATAAAATTTCGTTATGCGCATGTGAACTGCAGAGAATACCGCGGTAGCCTCCTTCCCATCATGCATCATGCTATAACTGTTTTCAGACCCACATTTCCAGCACGCGGATACTCGGCAGAAAACATTCTCTCAACACTTCTGCAAGTTTTAGATGAAGAAAAAACTACCATGATATTGGCTTTAGATGAGTTTGACAGCCTTGTTGAGAACGAAGGCTCCGACGCTATCTACAAGTTGACACGCTTGCAAGAGATGCGCCAAGGCAAACCTCAGCGGTTATCATTTATTTTAATAATGCGCGATTTAAAATCACTTGAGAAGTTGGATGCTAGCACAAGAAGCACACTTCAACGAAGCATCATAAGTCTAGAACGTTACGGCAAACCTCAGCTTGTTGACATCTTAAGCCAGCGTGTCGGCATGGCTTTTGAGCCAGGTGCAGTGGAAGAAGATGTTGTTGACCTTATTGCCGAGTTGGCTTTTGCTGAAACTGGAAATGCCCGTTTCGGAATTGAGTTGATGTGGCGGGCTGGAAAATACGCAGATGCACAAGAGTCAGAAAGGGTTGAGCCCGAATGCGTTCGCATGGCAGTATCAAACATCATTCCGGGTATTTCGCGAAGCGAATTAGCGGGCCTTGGATTACATGAAAAAATGTTTTTGCTTGCGGTAGCACGTTACTTTAAGGAAAATGAAGAGGCATACGCTTTATTGTCTGAAGTTGAAAAGACCTATGCGGTAATCTGCGAAGAAATGGGTGAGCAACCCAACGGTCACACGCAACTTTACAATTATGCGCAGTTTCTTTCATCGATGAGAATTTTAAAACTCGAGGTCGGAAGTTCAGCTACACGAGGCAGGTTCACCAAGATTTCTTTGCTTTCAATTCCAGCCGTTGAGTTAGAAAAAGAATTAAGCGGAGCACTGGAACAGGAAAAGGGAAGTGGGTGAAGCGGCGTTGGAGTTGGAAGAGGTTTTTTCATCAAAACTTAGAATGAAAATCTTAATACTCATCCATAATTTGGGTTCACTCAATGTTTCCAATATTGCCAAGCGGCTTGACACTAATTTTGCGTCAACTTCAGAGCACTTGAAAGTTTTGGCTGCTGAGGGAATTTTGCAGGAGCTTTCTTACGGTCGGGTTCGCATGTACCGTTTTAATGAGGGTTCCGCCAAGGCGAAGGCAGTGCAAAACCTAATAGTTGCGTGGGAACAAAGTAAATAAGGTGACAAAGTATGGCGATGGTTGATGTATCTGGGAAAGCTGAAATTTTCCGAGAAGCCACAGCAACAGGAACAATAAAGCTGAAGGCTGAAACAATTAATTTAATCACAACTGGAAAAATCGCTAAAGGTGACCCATTGTATACAGCGAAGATTGCGGGAGTGCTTGGCGCTAAGAGAACAAGCGATTTGATTCCTCTTTGTCACCCGTTGCCATTAACAAATGTTGAAGTTGATGTAAAAGTAGCGGATAAGAGTACGGTTTCAGCCTCAGCCACTGTTAAGACGAAAGCGCAGACTGGCGTTGAAATGGAAGCGTTAACCGCTGTTTCTGTTGCGTTGTTGACGGTTTGGGATATGACCAAACAATACGAAAAAGACTCAGCGGGGCAGTATCCTTCAACGGCGATTGAGAATATTCATGTTGTACGCAAGTTTAAGCAGGCGTAAATTATGAGTGAAAGCTCCAAGCAACATAAAGCTAAGGCTCCCAAAATCTTGAATTTCGGCATCTACATTTGTAGCACTTCACGGTATAAACTTCTTGATCAAGGGGCAAAAGGAGTGAGTGATCTTGGCGGCGACACAATCATCGATTTGCTAAAAAAAGCTGGCCAAAACGTTCTTTTCAAAAAAATAATTGCTGATGATAAAGCGTTGATTTCTCAAGCTATCCAGCAAGCCCTAGACCTGCCCGATTTAGATGTTGTCATCTTTTCAGGAGGCACAGGAATCACCCCAACAGACATAACAATTGAAACAGTAACCCCTTTTTTTGAGAAAACATTGCCTGGGTTTGGCGAGTTTTTCAGGCGCATAAGTTTTGATCGGGTTGGCTCCGCAGCGGTTTTGTCGCGTGCCGTGGCTGGAGTGGCGAAGAGTAAAGCTTTGTTTTGTATCCCAGGTTCCCCTGATGCTGTGCGTGTTGCGGTAGAAATGCTTATTTTGCCCGAGGCGCCTCACATCGTTAAGCACGCACGGGAATAACGATGAATTTAACGGACAATTGTGGTAGACCATTACTTAACTTGAGAATATCGATTACCCAGCGGTGCAACAATCGCTGCGTATATTGCCACAGGGAAGGCGAAGTGCAACGGGCAAACCGTTCAGCTGAATTAATGTCGGTTCAAGATATTGTACGGATAGCTAAAATCGCCGTTAGCTTGGGTATTGTACGGATAAAATTGACCGGTGGCGAACCGCTTATGCGAAAAGACCTTCCTGAAATCGTTTCTGGAATAGCTGAATTGCCTGGCTTAAGAGATTTGTCATTAACAACAAATGGTCTTTTACTCAGTGACATAGCTAAAAAGCTTCGTGACTGCGGATTGAAAAGAGTAAACATTAGTTTGCCCACGTTAAATCCAGAAACATATCGTAAGTTAGCGGGCGGAAACCTGGACGACGCGTTAGCTGGAGTAAAATCGGCAATCGAAGCGGGGTACTGTCCAGTTAAACTTAACATGGTTATCCTAAAAGACGTTAATGTTGGTGATGTTCCCGCCATGATAGACTACGCACGTCTAACTGGCACTGTACTGCAGCTCATAGAGCTTGACCCCATAAACGTAAGCGACACGTACTACTCGACGTATCACCGCAGCCTAGAAGAACTTGAACAAATGCTACGCGAAAAAGCAGAAAATATCGAGAAAAGACCCTTCATGCACAATCGCTTAATCTACCATCTGCCAAACGTAACCGTGGAAGTCGTACATCCTATCGAAAACAGCGACTTCTGCATGCACTGCACCCGAATGCGTATAACCAGCGACGGCAAACTAAAACCCTGCCTAATGAGAAACGACAACCTGACCGACATACTAACACCCATACGACATGGAGCAACCGACGAACAACTAAAACAACTATTTAAAAAAGCCAACTTGCTAAGAGAGCCATATAACAAGAGCAGCTAATTCAAACTTAAAAGATGTTTCAGATCTCGATTATTTTAGCTTCTTGCTTAATTGTATCCAAGAGGGCTAAGGTGGGTTTTCCTGTTAGGTATCCGCAGAGTTCTCCTGGATTAATTATGAGGGTTTTGCCTTTTTTCTCGATGCTTTTATTGTGTGAGTGCCCGTGGATTACGGCGTTGAAATATCCGCTATCCATAACGGCATTCAGCAGCTCAATTTCTGTTCCATGCAACACGGCAATTCTATAGTCGTTGGCTTCTATTTGGGCAAATTGGCCTTGGATTGTGCAGTTGGTGGTTTCACTAAAGCGTTTTTTTAGGAGTTCGTGGTCTCCGTCGTTGTTGCCAAATACGCCGATGAGTTTACAATTTAACTGAGCCAATTTTGGAACGACAAAACCGGCAACATAATCCCCAGCATGAAGTACCAAGCCTACGTTTTGGTCGTTTAGGTATTTTACTGCTTTTTCTATTTTTGGTAGGTTGTCATGGGTGTCGGATATTGCGCCAATGAGCATGTGGTTTCACATTGTTGTTTTATTGGCTGGTGCAATAAATGTTTTCTAAACATTCTCAAGAACCAGCGGAAACTCACTTAAACTCTTAATAGTTTTATCTGGCTGAACAAGTCCAATTTCTTGCTCAATGCGCCTTTCAATGTAAACCGTCTTCATCCCAACAGCTTTGGCTCCTTCAATATCCGCATCTATGGTGTCACCTACAAAAATTGTTTCAGATGCAGAAACGCCCAGAGCTTTGAGGGCGCGCTTGAAAATTTCTGGGCTGGGTTTCCGCTTGTTAATTGCACCAGAAACCACGACAACATCAATGTACTTGTCTAAACCGTGAATTTTAATCAGTTCATGGACACATTCAGGAATAGCAAAATTTGAAACTATGCCAAGTCTATATTTTCCATACAATGCCTTCAAAACTTCTTGGGCGTCTTTGTCTGGATAAACAAACTTAGTGAATTCGCTGCAAAACTCAGTGGATGCTGCAACAACCAGAGGACTAGAAGCATCGTGGTAATATCCTAAGCTTTTTAATGTTTCAGCAACCCGAACATTAAAATGCGGTTCCTCTAGTTTGCCTTCAGCTTTAGCGTAAAGCTCATCGCGGGTTTTTACGTAGGCTTTTTGGAATATGTCAAAGGATACGTCGATTCCGTTTTGGTTTAGGTACTTGTACATTCGCATTAACGAGGGGCTGTAAAAATCATGATTTTTCCTAATCATCACAAGCGTATCGAACATGTCAAATAAAACTGCTTTAATCGGCATCTGAATTTTTCCCATCATTAAATTTTATTGAACATTAAAATTCTTATCGCAGCCTAAACAGGGGTTTTCTATTCTGGACGCTTCAACTTTTTACGCAGAGCATAGTAAATTGCTCCTGCAAAAAGAAAAACCACACCAATTATCCACGCTTCCGTTGAAGCCAAAAGAATAAACACCAACAGCATGATGCATGTAGCAAGCCCCAGAATCGGTAAAAGCCTATGACGCTTGCCATTTGATTTCAACTTGAACGCTGCACTATTGGTTATCGAATAATTGAATAGAAGAGCAAAAGTGCTGATTGCAACTAACGGCGTTAAATTAACAATAAATAAAACCATAATAGCCATGATGATGCCTGTTGCTAAGATGGCGTAGTAGGGAGTGAAAAATTTGTGGTGCAATTTTGCCAAAGCAGAAGGCAAGTCGTTTCGGCGAGCCATCGAATAAGCCATCCTTGAAACGCCTAAAATCGCTGTCAACAAAACGCTTGCTGTAGCCACTAAACCGCCAATAGAGATGATGCTTACTGCAAATGAGTTTCCTGTAACACTCATTGCTGAACTTAAAGGAGAAGAAGAAACGGAAAGCGCATGGGCATTAAGCAATCCGACAGCTACAACCCCGACTAAAACGTAAACAATCATTGAGATACCCAGTGACAAAAGCAGGGCGCGAGGAACGTTCCGTTTGGCATCTTTCACTTCTTCCGCGACAACTGTGACTCTTGCAAAGCCGCCGTAAGCAAAGAAGATAAAAAATGACCCATAGAGAACACCGATAGTTAAAGGATTAAAGGGAACAAAATTACCCGAATTGAAATGCAGAGAACCAAAAACCACGAAAAACGCCAGCACCGCAAGTTTAATGCTGACGAGAATATTGTTGACTCCTGCCGATTCTTTAGCGCCAACCAAATTTAAAGCAGTGAAGCCCAAACACAACGTTGCTGCCACTACGTTAGTTGGCAAACCGGGAAAAGCTGCGGTTAAATAATATGCAAATCCCAAGGAGACTGCTGCTCCAGTGAAGGTGTTGGCGACCAGCCACATCCAACCAGCCAAAAAACCAGCGAAGGGCGAAACCAATTGTCGACCATACTCGTAAACGCCTCCTTCTACAGGTTGCCAAGCTGCTAGTCTTGCAAAGCTCGTTGCAGTAATTGTGGCTATGATGCCTGCGATAATCATGGATATGACAAGGGCTGAGCCAGCGTAGCCTGCCACTATGCCTGTTACAACAAATATTCCGCCGCCGATGATTGCGCCAACGTTAATGGCGACTGCACTCCACAAACCGATTGAACGCTTAAGCTTTCTCTGTTCCTGCTTTTCCAATAGCATCACAGTTAAGCGAAAGATTCAGACTATTGCTTATTAAAGCCTTGCAAGCCATCAAACGTCATTAGTGCTTTGACCAGTTGTTACCTGATATTTTCGGCTAAAAAGTATAACTAAATAGTTGGAAAGTATAAATAATTGGTGGAACAAGTTATTATCGGAGCCGTTATGAATGCCAACAAAAAGTGTTGGTCCAAAAGGACAAGTTGTAATCCCCAAACGAATGAGGGAAGCTCTTGGATTAAAGCCTGGAGTTGAAGTAACCCTAGAATTAAGGGATAAAGAAATAATAATTAAAAAACCTGAAGTAACCGATAATTACGTTGAATATTTCATCCATACTTCTGCCCCTAAACTGAAAAAATGGGTAAATATTAAAGATATAATAGAGGAAGAAGTTGAAGAAAGAATTGGCATACGTTGACTCGAATATTTTTGTTTATCCCGTTTTGTACTCACAAGAAACAGATTTAAGGGTTAAGAGAGCTTCAGAAATTTTGAGGGATATAGCTAGCGGTGAATTGTTAGCGTTTACTTCAACACTAACATGGGACGAAGTTGTCTGGACAATTAGAAAGTTTCTAGGTAAAAGTGAAAGTATGACTCAAGGGCAAAAACTGCTCAGCTTTGTTAATCTCCAATTCATAAAAGTTGATGAAACTATCCTTACTCTAGCCCAAATGTTAATGTGCAATTATAGCCTAAAACCGCGTGACGCTATTCATGTCGCTTCTGCAATAGATCGAAAATTAAAGACAATTATTAGCGATGACCAAGATTTTGATGTCGTAAAAGAAATTAAGCGCAAACCGCTTGTCTAATTCAGCTCTATTTGTCCCAGTATTCTCTTGTGCGCAAATACTGAATTTTCGCCTTAAGCAAATCCACGTAGAACTGTTCCTCGTCTGGATGCATCTTTCCCAGAATCCTTGACGCCGTTTCGGGACCCACACCTTTCACCTGCAACGCTTTAACCGCCTGTTTACCATAGCTCAATATCAAGTCGGCTTTACGTCTGGCAGTACTTAGGTCTTTGAGTTCTTCAGGGGTAAGTTCTTTGCCTTCACGGCGCTTCTTCAAATCCCCCTTCAACTTCTCTACATCTTGACTAAAATAGGTAAGAGTAAGCAGTCGGGAAAGGCAGTTTCCACATTCTGGCTCATCAGGTAAATCTTTTACGCGTATCTGTTTTGTCCATGTTCCGCAGTTCATGCAGAGCAAATTCGCTGTTCTGACTTCTATTGAATGTTTCATTCTGTCAATGTTGCTTAAGATGACTCTTTGAGGCGCCATTAACTCCGCGGTATCAGCGTACTGCATCAAAATATGGTATGCGAGCGATGGTGGCGATTCCCGGGCAATTGTGGAAACAGCTATTTTCCTTCTTTTATTTCATGCATTATCTGCTTGGTTTTTTGCAGATCCACCTTATCCATCATTGCTTCCCGCAGCGTTTCGTCATAAATTGGTGTGTCCTTAAAGGCAGATTGGAGCTTTTCTCCCCGCTCAGAATGAGCTAATGTTTTGCCTCTTGGCAATGCGCCGAATCTTTCTGCAATAGCTTTCATTCGGCTGACAAATGGAAATTTAGAGTTCACGTAATTTAGAAAAGCTTCGTCAACACGTTCATCAGTTAGTTCGAAGAGTTCTTTTGGTAAGCTTTCAATTTCCATTCTGGAGAGTTTATGGCTTGTTTCTATTAGGATGCGGTAGCCGTCCGTCCACCAACCCGTAATGGCTTCCCGCTCAGATAGTACTGAATCGAAGATTCCTCCAAGGGTTCGGTTAACAATCTCGCCAAAACATGCGTGAACAACAATGTATCGGTCCAGTACTTCTATGACAATGCGGTTCTGCGTTGGCAAAGGAGCTCCAGATTTAAGGTACTCATCAATTTCATAAGCTGCGTCAACAAGCGTGGTTTTATCGGTCTTCAATTCAGAAACTATTTCTTCGGCGGCAACCTCGGGTTTTTTGCCTTCTTTAATCAGTTTCCGATTTTTTCTCGCATTTCCCCTGTTTGCTGAGCCAAATCGAATGGTACTGGCAGGATTTCTCCATCCCAGCCTGGAATCGCGGCAGATGGATCTTCAGCTGGCACCACATGCACGGTTCCTGTTTCATCGTTGATTTGGACCATGCGCCAAACCTTTCCCCGCATAATAAAATGCAGCCCCACCCTTGCATGCAATGTCATAAACTCGTCGCCCAAAGTGCCGATTTTTCTGTCAGTAAGTATGTTGATTACTGGGTAACGTTTCTCGTCAAGAATCATTGATAGGTTGCTGTAGTAGTATTCGCGGGTTCTTCCTGTTTTCTTCAATACTTTTCCTTCTTCTTCAGTTCTAAGTTTATACAGGCTTTCTAAAAACTGAACTACATTTTGAAGCTTCTCTTCAATCAAAGTGCTGTAGGGGTATGCTCGGTTAACGATTTTTAAAAGGTCAGTTTGATTTATAGTTTCTTTGTCCATGAGGATGCCTGCAATTTGATGTGCCAAAACATCCAGAGCGTTTTTGTGGAATTGAACGGGTTCTAGCCTGTTTAGTTTGGCGTTTTGCACTACTGCCATCGACTCCAATGTATCGTCTGGGTGGGCAGTGATGATTACTTCCGAGAGTCGCTCCAGGCTGTGTCCGCTTCTTCCTACCCGCTGGATTAAGCTGCTGACCTGTCGAGGAGACATATACTGAATAACTAAATCCACATTGCCGACGTCAATGCCCAGCTCCAATGTGCTTGTGCAGATAATTGCTTTAAGCGATCCGGCTTTAAACGAGTCTTCTACGCTCATGCGTTCTTCTTTTGAAAGTGAGCCGTGATGCACCGCTATATATGTACGGTTTAGCTGGTCGAATCTGTGTCCAAGCAACTCCGCGATGGTTCGGCTGTTAACAAAAACAAGAGTCGATTTGTGGCTATCTATGAGTTCGGTTAATCGGCGGATGCGTGCTGAGGCTTCAGGGGTGGTTTCAAGTTTTGCCGCTAATTCATGGTCTTTTTCGATTGGCGTCAAATATTCTACTCGGTAACCGTAGTTTTTCGCCAAAACCGCTTGCCCAATACTGATTTCTCTACCCGTTCCGGCAATAAACTTTGCAACCTCATCTGGATTGCCAACAGTAGCAGATAAGCCGATTCTTTGGAATTCTTTGCCTGTTACCTCAAAGATTCGTTTAAGCGCAATTGACATTTTCGCGCCAGTTTGCTTTCAGCTAAATCATGCACTTCATCAATGATCACCAATCGTACGTTGCTTAGGTGCCGTCTCATCTGTGAGCCTGGAAGAATCGTCTGCAACGTTTCAGGTGTAGTAACAAGCATCTGGGGGCTTGAGCGCCTGCTTTCTCCGAATTTTCATTTCTGTATCTCCGTGGCGAACCTCAATAGTTATGTCAAGTTGCTCACCCCAGAAAGTTAACCGCTTAAACATGTCTCGGTTCAACGCGCGAAGAGGCGTAATGTAAATTACTTGAATACCGCTTTGCTCGGGATTCTTCTGCTCAACCAACTTAGAGAAAACGGGCAGCAACACGGCTTCAGTTTTTCCCGTTCCAGTTGGCGCAATCAAAAGCACATTCTTGCCTTCCAACAACGGTGGAAACGCTAAGGTTTGTGGCAGAGTAGGCTCAGAAAAACCCAGAGTTGCTAGTGCTTTGCGTACAGGTTTAGAAAGAAGTTCGAAAACAGACTTTGAGTTTTCATTTTGCATTTTCTTGACATAATTATTTGGAAAGGTCGTTTTAACTGTTTAGATTATAGATACTAATTTACCCTGAATTTGAGCGAATTTGTGTTCGCTTATCCTTTGCTTAATTTAACAAAGAGCTTCATTTGGCCATTCAAAAATCTTAATATGAATTCAGGCTTAAAGATGATATGCCGATCTTTCATTAATGCTAATTTAATAGAAGTCGGGTAAGAGGCGGGAAAATGAACTTAAAAGTCTCAATACTTTAAGTAGTGAAATTTTCTGTTCAACCTACACATTGCTTAACGTTTTTCTTTACTATGTTAGCTAACTTATAGTTTTTCTTGCTTTAGGTATAGGTTTTCAGAATAGAGAGAAAATTAGAAAAATCATTACTTTGTTAAGGGCTATGTTTTATTGCAACGTCTTTTTGGAATCTTTTCTGATTAGCATAATTGACAGAAGGGTTGCTACTGCAAAAAGTGCAAGAATTATCAAAGTTGGAAACTCTGGAACGGAAGGCGTTGAAGTTGGAGTTGATGTCGTAGTCTGAGTTAAAGTAACAGATGGAGTTGGTGTCGATATGGAAGTAGAAGTTATAGACATAGGAACGGGATTAGCATAGCCGTAGAGAAAGTTCTCAACATAAGAGGGTATTGCTTGGTTGTATCGTGCTGTTGAAACTTTGTTTGATAATAAGTTGTAGTGAATTCCATTAGTATTTGATGTAGTTGGAATAATCATTACACCAGTTTGAGGCAGAGGATAGATGTTACAGTATGCTATTGGTTCGACTTCTTCGTTAGTGATGTTGTAAACCATTCCTTCGGGTATGATAGAGTCACTTCTAAACGATGTTATAGTTTCATTGTCTATTTGTAAGGTGTAATTACCCCAATAGAGACCATCCTCAGTCATTTGTTGGATGTAACCCGTAAGACGCCATGTAGACCATTCAGATGAACGATTAAATGGGAAATAATAGTGGTGGTAATTCAGTACATCGGTAAAAAAGCCTTCTTGGTCGACTTCAACTTGACCATTATTAGATGATTCTCTCTGAATATACCCCAATAATAATACAGTTCTATTTTGGCTATCGCATAATTGGAAGAATGGACCACTGTAGGCTGTTTTGTTTTCATACATTACGTTGTGGTATACATCGAATTGTACAGTGAAATTGTCTGATGAGTAGTTACCGTATTGAGGGTTGAATGAGCTTCACCGTTGATTTGGAGTACGTTTGTTCCGTTTATTGCTTGAATCTGTGTGTCGTTAGCAGACCAGTATCCATCGTTTATTGCTGAGGGTGAGTCGAAGCTATTGCTGTAGTATGTAGAGTTAACTGGCTCAGAATAAGTTAGAGGTATGGTTAGCAAGGGAATTACGATTATGCATATCAAAGCCAAACTTTTGCCTATGTTATCCATCTCTGTCATCCTGTAGTAAGTATTAATATACTATTAAAAATAAAAGGTTACTCGTAAAGATTTCTTGACTGATCTCAGTCAAAGTTTCTTGACTAAGAATTTGTCTATTTCTACGCTTTGCAGATTTAAGATTTGTCATCAATGAAAACTTGACGATTTAGACCTAAGAATTTTATAGACCAGAACAACCAGCGTTAAAAAAGACTGTTGTGGTCTTCTCTCCACTTCTAACGAAAAAAACCTTTAAACCGTTACAGCGCAACTATATCCACAGTGATAGAAATGCAATGTATATTCTTTGAGGATGAAGAGAAAATTTGTGTAGCCTTCCGTTCGAACTTTTTGGAAAGTTGACGAAGCCTCGCTTAAAAAATACTACCAAACAGAATCTTTTGCAGCTTGTCCAAGATACATGGCAAATCTGCATTATCAAGACGCAAGTAGTACACTAAAACTGAAATCCAAATAATCCTTTTTTCTTCTCTTAACTCATTTTTATCTAATAGTCTTTTCTGCGCTATGCAGATTTAAGACTTTTGACCATCATAGCAGTTGCTTAAAAATATTATTTCAACAACCATAACATAGAAGTCTACACTTTTCTTAATTGAGTTTACACTACTTTTCTATTATGCTTTAAGCGTAAGCTTTACTTTTAGGCGAGAGACGCAATGAAAGCAGAAGCGATATGTTACTGTAATAATTAAATAACGAACTGTTCTAAATGATACTTTTTGGTCCCTCTAGAGAGGGTACTTTGTTTTTTCCATATAGTTCACCGAATAGAGGTAAGCTGTTTAACCATATGTGGACTTCGGCTCATTTTAGAGCTAAAATACAACAACTTTAAGAGATAACAATATCATGAATTGGTTATGCCACTTGACCTAGGTAGCATTTCTCTTGCTTTCTAAGTTGTAATTCTTTTTATTTTAATACTTGGATTACCCCTTTGCCAGAGGGGCAGGAAATAAAAAGAACTTTATCAGACATGGCTACCTTACAATTTTTGCTTTAGTGCTTCATACCGCTTTAACCTTCATAATTATGGTTCCAACTTTTACTGAGGGTATAGTAGACATATCTGGTTTTCCTCTCCTTTTCCAAATTAATGTTTTAGTTCATGTAATTTTAGGGTTTACTGCTGAAGTGCTGGGTTATGTTGTTGTTGGCTTCTGGGTTTCTAAACCATTAAATAACTTGGGATGCATGAAGGCACGAAAAATAATGCTACCGTTATTTATCATTTGGACAATATCACTTGTTAGTGGAGCGCTCATACAGATTTTTGGAATGCTCTAATTATTTCCATTTTTCAAGCTTCGATGTAATAACGGGGAAAGCAATCTATGCTGTACCGTCAAATGCATGAATTACCTGCTGAAATTAAAGTTTTTAAATTGAAAGGCACGATAGCGTAAAGAATAAATAAAGCCTTTTGGTAGGGCTAAGTTTTGATGTTTGAGTAAACATTGCTGGGTTTGCATGCGGTTTAGGTACATGAAAATAAGTGTTCTTGCCCTCTTCATTTTGTCTGCAGGATTCATGTTCTCCAGCTCTGCAGTTGGCAATTATGAAAAAAACTATGGTTTCAATTCTCAATACGGCTTCCTTAACCAAAAATTGTACGTTTCAGTCCAGCCTTCGCTATACAACGAATATTGCAATGCAAGCCACACAGTGGATTCCGATGATGATTACGCAAATTTTGTGACTCCTCAAGCCGTCGAATCCATAGCCGATAATATTCAAAAAGTCACTAGTACAATGCCACATAACGAAGAACTTTTTGCGGATGCCGTATTGACGATGGTCCACAAGATACCCTACAACATCAGCGGCGTCAAGTACCCTGTTGAAACTTTAGTGAATAATTATGGTGACTGTGTAGCATTGTCCACTCTTGCAGCTTCCATTATGAAGGCAGGCGGCTTAGATGTTGTTCTAATTCACTACACAGGAATTGATCCAAGCCACCTGAACGTGGGCGTTTATCTTCCTCACACTCCTGTTTATCATAATCTGTTAATGTTCCCAACAAGTTTTACCTACAACAATAAAACGTACTGGACCGCTGAATCTACACCTGAAATGGACTGGAAAGTGGGGGATCAGTCGAGTTCCCTGATTGGTGCAAATGCAGTCGTTATTCCGCTGGATAACCTCACGCAATCAGTGCCCGGTGAGGTCTCATCGAGTTTGGGCAGTCAACTATCTTCATCCATCCTAACTCTAAATCTATCATCGATACCGCAGGATATCCAAAACACCACGCGCGCTTTCAATATTTCAGGCTCAATTTTACCTTCATTGGCAAATGAAAAAGTCACATTTTTTGTCAGCCAAAATACATCATCGTCAGATTACTTCCAAACATACACCGATGACGCTGGCAACTATGCCTTAACATGGAATATAACATCATTAGGAACTTACTACATTAAAACCAGCTGGAGCGGCGACTCAAACTACTCTGGCGCCGACAGTGATACGCAAACTGTTTTTGTTGGGCCTGAATCTTTTGTTCAATATCAGACTCCTCATTATAGCTACATACTAGAACAAACCAATGTTCCTTACTATATATTTGGATCAGAATATATCCCATCAAATGTTCTTCACTCATTACAAGGCACCGATGATTTTCTCAGTATTCCACTGGGAACAAACATTTCATTTACATATCAATTCGCTATAATGCAAACCGGGCACTCATCTTCAAACATAACCACGGAAACAATAACAGTGCCAGGTGAACAGATACTTTCTCTTGGAAGGCATGGCCCAACCAGAATTGTTAGAACAACCGGGGAAACCTTGGTTGTGCCGAAAAATGTGCCTTCAGACATGGAACCGCTAATATTGCCAGACGATTTTAACCAAACAATCAATAATCAGTTTTGTTTTCTTATTCAGAATAATAGCACAGACGAATATTCTCTGAAAATGGAAGCGCTAAACAGTTATGAAATATCTAATATTACGCAAGATGAGTCAAGCAATATCAGCTTCTTTAATGTCTCAAACTACTTGCAAGATAACACATGGTATACTGTTACAGAAAGCATTTCTGAAAACCAAATTTCTGCCAACATAAATAATGCAAATGGTACTCTTTTAGCAAGCATTTCTGCGCCATCTAACGAAAGCGGGAGTCAAGTTGTACTGTTAGTAACTAACAATGTTGACAACGCTGTAGTTTTAAAAAACGTTTCAACCCAAAATCAGAACACATATCCACAAACAACCAACAGCAAAAAACCAGGCGTCGCAATCAGTTTGCTCAATCCCTATGTTACTCTTGCTATTTTTGCAGTTGCAGCCTTTACAATAGCATTAGTTTACATTAAGAAAAAGAAGGTAAATGAAAAAAATAAGCGCGTATTTTTTGCGCGCTAGCGCGCTAAGCAAAAATCGTCTATGTTGAAGAAGCCCTAAAACATTTTGGCGTGATTTAGCGTATTTAGAATCAACTGAAGCAATTAGTTTTTGATAACCTTCAGATTAGCGCTTAAAAGCTACAGTGTAGAGTTTATGAATCAAAATTCCGTTCTCATTCAATAACAAACTATGATGCTTCAGGTTTCCTGCAGGGACAATAAACGCTGTGATTGGATTGTTTGTGTTTGTAAACTGTATCTTCGCCACCTAAATTAGCAACCCAGACAAGGTGTCCGCAGTTCTTACATTTCATAGGTAATCTTTCTTTTGAATGTGTTATAAGTTAATCAAAAAATTTTTCGTTTCACTGTTCACAATTTGAGTTTGGGAAAACTTTTGAGTAATTGTTAAGCAGAATTTGAATTGGACCAAAACATACATGTTTTAAGCTTAAATTCCAGTGCTGAAATAAATGGACCCAGACACCCATGGCTTTAGAGATAGGCATTCTCTTCGCAATCATAACAATGCTAAGTTGGGGAACAGCAGACATCTTCGCAAAGAAAGCCATAAACAAAATCGGCTACAAAACTGCCCTTCTTCTCAATCAAGCAACAGTTATCATTCCCCTCATTGTCTTAGCAATATTATTCTTCAAGCCACCACCACTAACACCTGAACTAATTTTAATAACATTTTCAGCTGGAATTTTAGGAATCATCGCATACATTTTCCTCTACCGGATATTTCAGAAAGGCAACGTATCCGTGGTATCCCCGATTTCGGCAAGCTGGTCAGTGATAACGACTCTACTGGCAGTTTTTCTTTTTCAAGAAACCCTGGTTCCCCTGCAAATAGTCGGGATAATCGCAGTTTTCATCGGAATATTTTTCGCCTCCACAAATTTATCTGAACTCAAAAAAAGCATACGTGAAGGAAGAACCAGCGGTATTTCAGACGCCCTAATATCAATGGTTGCATGGGGAATCACCTACACCCTATTAAGACCCCTCTCTATCGCTTTTGGACCAATAATAGCCCTACTATTCGTCAGAATAAATGCGATTACAATTCTGTTTTCTTGGACAAAAAGCACAAAAACAAAAATTTCAACAACAACCCGACTAATCTTTTTGTTTATTGCCTTGGCGGGGTTGCTTGATCTTCTGGGGTTTTTAGCATTCAACTTTAGCATATCGACTGCGTTCTTATCAATAGTAGGCCCTGTCGCCGCAACTTATCCAGCTGTCACAATAGTGCTTGCATACTTTTTCCTAAAAGAAAAAATAGTAAATAACCAAAAAATAGGTATAATCGCTATTTTGGCTAGGTTAACTCTTATGTCCCTGACTTAAATTAAATTTTACACACAAAAAATACTGGTTTATAAAATTAGTTTAAATATTCATAAACGAAAAGTTTATCATGTTTCACCATTCGTTATCGGTTGAAAACTTAGCCGAGTTAGCTGAGGAATACCGAATAATTATAATAAGAAAAATCTGAAAAAATCTAAGAAACGCTGCTCAGATAATTTAGCCATTTGGATAAAAGGCTGCGCGCAGGCAAGTTAAATAATTGCTTTTGGGTTGTGGGCAATTGTTTTGTAACTCGATTTTCTGCTTCAAGAGATCCATAGAAACGTCTCTTCCCACGCAGATATCGAAAGAGGCAAGCAAAATAGGAAGCACTGGGGCTATTGCAGCCATTTCCTGAGAAGCTTACGCTAACTTTCTCTCATCATCCTTCTTCTGGATTCTACGCAAAGTACGCTATGCTATACTTTAGCTCTGACTTTTCCAATTGGGCAGCCGCTATCACCACAGCATAAACCACGCAAAAGACAAGACACGTGTGGACGCATGCGTTCCCAAGACCCTGCCAAGTCAACCTACTATATGCAAGCCTAGCTTTCAATCTGCCGTTTAGGCTCTCAGACTTCGCCCTCAACATCTTGTACATCACACGAAAATGCTCCGGACCCTCCACGTCAATGCGATCCTTAACAGAAAGCACATCCGAAGGATTCCTGCGTCCCCTTAACCGTCTCCAAGAGATAACGCTGCTTATTTTTCTCAAATTCAACGCATCAAAGACTATGCTGGATTCAAACTGGCTGTCACCCGCCACCAGTTCAACTTCGATATCTTCGCCAAGCACCTTGTCCAGCAGCGTCTCCAAAAGCTTCTTCTCGTTAACGTTGACTGGAGCTTCCACGTGGCCCAGCGGAAACCCTTCAATGTCCACCAGAAAAAGTGACTGATAACCCAATATGAAGCCTTTCTTACCTCTGCCAAGCCTTGCATCCGGGTCGCCAAACCCTCGGCTGGTGTCATGTGGGGTTCGGCTGCTCCAAGCGGGAAGGTCAGTGCCGTCTACGCCTGCTGCTTGGATAAGGCCAACGGCTGATAATGGCTGGTTTTTCCTTAACCTGAGGGTTTCATGGCGTAGATGTTCCTCTATTGCTTGGAAGCCTTGGACGCCTACACGTGTTTTCATCTGAGAGAAGTGCGCTTCAGTGGGTGCTTTACTTTTGTATCCGCAGGCAGACCGCATGGTGTAGCTTCGATTGAGTCGTTTTACAAGGTCTTTTACGTAGGGTATCTGTTCTAGCTGGCGTAGCATGAGGGCTCGCAGGTCGCACTCAGGATTGTACTCTACTGGTCGTCCTGCTCCTTTGAGGTGTAGGTTTTTCCAGAGGATGGAGTGAAGAGGTTTTAAATATAAGTTTTCGAATAGGAGATTTGGAGAACCTGATCTCTTCATTTCTCATCAAAATAACGAGGTCAGGCTCTCCTAATATAGGCTACAATTATTTAATCCGCCTGCGCGCACGAATTTTGCGGAATTTAGAGTAATACTGGAAAGTTATATAAGCGAGTATAGATGATAAAGCTGAAATTAAAGAACAAGGAGCTTAATATTGTTTTTGCTTCTTGTTCAATAAAATTAAAGGAAAAGAAAAATACTTAATGAAAGGATATGAAAAGATGAACACAAACTTAGCTATAATAAACACAAGTAAAATTCGAGGATACAAGAACGCATTTTACGCTGTTTCGCTGATTCTGATTTTCGCTATCTCCATAGGGATGACTTTTGTACCGACGGCTTCAGCTCAATCTGGTGTTCCTCAGCCAGAGAAAACTACAGGCTACATCGACATCGCACCACACCTTATCGGAGTCGGCCAAACATTAACTGTAAACCTATGGATGTTTCCTCTGCCTCAAGATTATCTTTATGCGCCATATTTTGGCGGCTTTACCGGAGTAACGGTGACCTTCGTAAGACCTGACGGAACAAAAGACACGTTCATGCCAACCGACGGAACAGGTTTATACGCTGCAGGACAAACACAGTCACTTGGAGCTATATACTTCTATTATAAGCCTAGTATGGCGGGAAACTGGAGCGTAACATACACGATGCCGGCGCAGAGCTTAAAGGACAGTTCAGGAACCGTACAATACTCAGCATGCACTAGCAACACAGCCACCTTTACTGTTCAGACTGGTATTGTTTTGGCGGGTCTGCTCAATGGTTATCCATGGGCTCAACTGCCGAACGCAAACGTTTACTGGAACTACCCAATAAACAGCAACAACAGAGAATGGAGTACGATCGCAGGCGACTGGCTTGGCAGCAGCTCAATTAACGGCCCAGTTAACGGTCCCGGTGATCTTCGTTGGCAGCCCTATGGTTCAGGACCTAGCACTCCGCACATAGTTTGGAGCCTACCGTATAGAGCAGGAGGCATTATGGGCGGCGCTTATGGCAGCCTTAGCCTTGGTCCCCAAGAGTCTGTAATAAGCAGTGCAGTCATGCAAGGCAACTTATACGTAGGTATTGACAATACAAACACGTTCGAATGCATTGATTTAGCAACTGGAAAAGTATTGTACACAATGAATGGCTCGATTCCTTCTGGTGGGTTCGCCACGACTACTTTTGGGTTCGACCTGCCTGGAAACGCCGCTCTGCAAGCCGTCCTCAGTCCTACCGGAAACGTAAATCTCCCGAGCTCCTATGGATCAACCCCTACACCGTACCTAATACAATACACTGGCGCTGGCGGAGCATATAATTTCTATGATCCCTTTACTGGAACACTACAGTTTTCAATCGTTGACGCACAATCTCTTAAATTTATTGACGATAGCGTACTTGCCTATGGAGTAACAAATGGATACTTGTATGCTTGGAACTTTTCGCGTGTAACTGTGACTAGTTTTTCTGGTTCAGGCTTGCCTGTTGTGACTAACGATTGGCCAGCAGGAATCATGTGGAATGTCTCACTGCCTAGATCAATATTAAGTGGTTCCGCATCTCTCGTAGGTGCCCAAGCTCTCTTCGGTATATCAGCAGATTTGTCTACGATTGTGGTAAAGACCGTCAATGAGTACTGGGGTTATAGCGCAAAAACGGGCGCCTCAGTATGGAACCTTACTCTGAACTATCCGATCACTGCTAACGAGGAATGCTGTTTACAGGGAGTGAGCGACTTTATTGTCTTGGATCCAGTTGCATCAACGTTCAAGTGCTACTCTATGCTTACTGGCGCTTTGCTATGGACAAGTACCAGCTTTGCAAGCGCTCCGTGGGCTACTTCATGGACCGTTTACTGGTCTGAGGCCAATGACAACAATAACTTTTATGCTATATTCCCGGATGGCACAACGCGCGCTTACAGTTTGGCAACGGGACAGTTGCTTTGGACAAGTACGCCTATTCCTTCAACTGAATACAACGAAAATGCAATTCCCATGGTGGACAGCATGGTTCTGGTAGGCGGCAATATCTATGTTTACGCAGGCTATACGTCTCAGTATAAAATCAACCCTATCCCAAGGTTTGCAATGCTCGCATGCATTAACGCTACTACAGGAGACACCACATTTACTTTAAACGGTGGACTTCGCCCTTCGGCTGCTGCTAATGGTTATGTCATAGCTAGCGGAGATTACGATGGAAACCTCTATTGCTTAGGCAAAGGTCCAACTTCAACTACAGTGACGGCGCAACAACAAGTGGGCGGCAGTGTACTGATCCAAGGCTCGGTATTAGATAAGTCACCAGCCAGTTCCGATGCAGC
>Ga0182021_10002440_pt1 | contig 21704 bp, 22 predicted proteins | sample 612E3MmetaG_FD_120493 | JGI IMG/M metagenome (GOLD analysis project Ga0182021, IMG submission 120493) | Permafrost microbial communities from Stordalen Mire, Sweden - 612E3M metaG (Illumina Assembly) | ecosystem: Environmental > Terrestrial > Soil > Wetlands > Permafrost | place: Sweden... | reverse complement strand
TGAGGTCGCTGGTTACGAATCAGCGGGTAGGCCGATCATCTCCCTCCCCTTGAAACTCCCTGCCTAAAAATGCGCAACGCATTGAACCAAAGCACGTTGCGAAGAACGGCTATCCTTGACCACCTCAGTGTCAGGTTCAGCAGTTCAAGGCGCGAAAAGCCGCTTCCGGGGAATTCTCACCACAACGGCACCGCGACGGCACTACTGCGGCACTGCTACGGCACCAATCCCATGGGCACGGCGATGCCCATGGGAGTGGTTCCGTAGCAGTGCCGTTGCAGTATGGGCGCAGTGCCTTGGTGCTGCCGTCCCCCCCTCCGGCTGCTTCCGCCCCAGCCCAGCGATTGGCTTGTTCTAAATGACTACCGCTGAGCGGTTTCGGCCTGCTTGATGACCTCGCTCAGTTTGACGGCCGCGCCACCTCGCCGCTTGCTTAGGTCCGCCGCTTCCATAAAAGCAAGGATTCCGACTGTCTCTTTAGGCGGCACGGGACTGACGCGGGTTTGGTAGAACTTCATGATGGCAGCCACCAGCGGTTCGTAGCCGTCGAACGTGCCGGCGGGGGCTTCGCTCTTCTTGCCCCTGGCCAGGCCGTGGAAGCCTTTCGGGTCCTCGCGATAGATGCCCTTTCGCCCGCCGCTCCAAGTGCCGACGACTTCGATGAGGCCGTTGGTGGTGGTGCCGCGCTGGACGGTCTGGCAGCCGGGACCCATGACGGTGAAGAGGACTTCGACGCCATGCACGCCATACCAGAAGAGGTCGGGATGGTGAGGCTCGATTTCGCACGGTCCGTAAGTCTCAACGTAGGTGATCTTGCCGAGCGAACCGTTGCGGGCGGCCTGGTTGGCCTTGGAAAAGCGCAGGCCGGAGGAGCTGAAAACGGGCACATGGGCAGCCTTGGCCAGGCGGAAGATTTCGAGGGCGTCGCGCAGCGAGCCGGCGATGGGCTTGTCAATGAAAACGATCTTGCCGGCTTTCAGGACGGGTTTGACTTGTTCGAGGTGGGGGCGGCCATCCACGCTCTCCAGCAGCACCGCGTCCACGTTCTGACACAGTTCCTCGATGCTGTCGTAAATCTTCACGCCGTATTTCTCGCGCAGCGTCTTGGAGTAGCCCTCGATGTGCTCGATGCTCGACGGGATGTCGGGGCTGCCGCCTTTGTACGCCGCCACGACTTTGCCGCCGGGGACATGGCCCTTGGCGTTTGGGTTGTTGATGACCTCGGTGAAGGCGACGACGTGGGAGGTGTCACAGCCGATAATGCCGATCCGCAGTTCGGCGCTCAGCGCCACGGAGCCAAAAGCCAAAACCGATACAAACGCAGGGAGAAACTTCATAGAGGGTATTCGCATATTCGACAGAAACTGGTTCGAGCATATACAACCCTCCACGCATGGCGAGACAGAAATTGCTTTCGACCGCCTCGGGTGGGGATCGACACTGCCACCAAGAATTGAGAGCGCCCGATGATGACGGACCGCGAGCCGTCCCCGGCTCGCAGCCCGTTCGAGCCCGTGGGGGGCGCGCCAGAGATTTGGTACCCGTTTCGCTTTGGTGGCCGCTGCGAGCCGGGGGCGGCTCGCGGTCCGGTGGCAGTGTCGAGATGCTCACGCTCGGGTGCTGATTTCCGCATTTGGCTTGAACCAGGGTTAGCGCCCTGTTAGTCTCTCGCCAGGTTTCCCGAGTGCGGAAACTGTGAATGCATGTAGTTGACCAAACCCGCGACGTTGCCGCCCAAAAGGCGGCCTCGCCGCATTTGCCCGGCACCGTCCCTCCGCAGCAGGTCATTGCCGAGCTGGAGCAGCACATCCTAGTGGATGGCTTCAAACTGGTCTTCGACCTCGCCCGCAGCCGCGGCTCGCGATTCGTGGACGCCGCCACGGGCCGCGAACTGATTGACCTGTACAGCTTTTACGCCTCCCAGCCGATCGGCTTCAACCACCCCTACTTTGACCGGCCGGAAGTCAAAGCCGACCTGCTCGCCGCCGCCAAGGTCAAAGTGGCCAACGCGGACGTCTATACGGTGCAGTATGCGACGTTTGTGCAGACATTCGCGCGCGTGGCGGGCATGACGCCGTTGGACCGCTACTTTTTCATCGAGGGCGGGGCGCTGGCCGTGGAGAACGCACTGAAGGCCGCGATGGATTGGAAGGTCAGAAAAAACCTCGCGGCAGGTCGGGGCGAGCGCGGGACGGAGATTATCCATTTCGAGCGCGCCTTCCACGGGCGGAGCGGTTACACGATGAGTTTGACGAATACCGACCCGCGCAAGATCGCTTACTTCGCTAAATTCCCCTGGCCGCGCATCATGTTGCCCAGCCTCGACTTCTCCTTGCTGCCCACCCAACGCGAGGCGGCGGTCGCCGAGAAGGAAAAGCTGGCGCTCAAGCAAATCGGCGACGTGCTGGCGCAGAAAGCTGCGGACATCGCCGCCATCATCATCGAGCCGATTCAGGGCGAGGGCGGCGACAACCATTTTCGCGGCGAGTTTCTGCACGCGCTGCGCCGGATTTGCGACGAGCACGACCTGCTGCTGATCTTCGACGAAGTCCAGTGCGGGATGGGCATCACGGGCAAGACGTGGTGCTGCCAGCATTTCGGCGTGTTGCCCGACCTGCTGGTCTTCGGCAAAAAGGTGCAAGTCTGCGGTGTGATGGCCGGGCCGCGGTTGGACGAGGTCAAAGACAACTGCTTCCGCCTGCCCAGTCGCATCAGCTCGACCTGGGGCGGCAACTTTACCGACTATGTCCGGTCCACGCATTACCTGCGGATCATCGAGGAAGAACGGCTCGTCGAGAACGCGCGCGTCAAAGGCGACCGTCTTCTTGACGAACTGGAGGCGCTGGCGCGGAAATATCCGGCGATCTCTGCCGTCCGCGGGCGTGGGCTGATGCTGGCGTTCGATTTGCCCAGCACGGCGGTGCGCGACGCCTTCTGGAAAGGCGCTTATGAACTGGGGCTGCTCGTCGTGCGCTGCGGCGAGCGCTCCATCCGCCTGCGGCCGGTGCTGGACGTGAAGGATGACATCATCGAGCAGGCTCTGCGCATCATGGACGAGCAATGCCGGCTCCTTTAGCCACTCATCGAAAGCTCCTCCATGGCCAATTTGCAATTTTCAATTTTCAATTCTCAGTTTTCAATCTGAACCATGTCCTCTACTAGAGCCTCCAAGCGCCAGGCCGCCACCCCCGCTTCCACTGCTTCCCTGCTCAAGAAACTCGGCCTCCAGGCCGACAACCCCGGCGTCTTCTGCGGCGAGTGGCTCGGCACCGGCAAGTCGCTGAAGAGCATCTCGCCCATTGATGGCCGGGTGCTGGCCACCGTCCGCACCGCCACACCGCAGGAATACGAGCGCGCCGCCCAGCGCGCGCAGGGAGCTTTCCGCGATTGGCAGCTCCTGCCAGCCCCCAAGCGTGGCGAAATTGTGCGCCAACTCGGCCACGCCTTGCGCGAGGTTAAGCGCGACCTGGGGCGGCTCGTGACGCTCGAGATGGGCAAGATCCTGGCCGAAGGCGAGGGCGAAGTGCAGGAGATGATTGACATCTGCGATTTCGCCGTCGGGCTCTCGCGCCAGCTTTACGGTCTGACCATCGCCTCGGAGCGGCCACAGCATCGGATGATGGAGCAATGGCACCCGCTGGGCGTCGTTGGCATTGTGACAGCCTTCAACTTCCCGGTCGCCGTCTGGTCCTGGAACAGCGCGGTGGGGGCGGTCTGCGGCGATGCCACCTTGTGGAAGCCGTCCAGCCAGACACCGCTCACCGCCATCGCCACCATTAAAATCGCCGAGCGCATTTGCCGCGCCAACAAGGTTGACCCTGCCATCTTCAGCCTCGTCATCGGTGACGGCGCGACCATAGGCGAGCGGCTGATCAGCGACCCGCGTCTCCCGCTCGTCTCGGCGACCGGCTCGACGAAGATGGGCCGCCACGTGGCCGAGGTTGTCGCCCGCCGGTTGGGCCGCTCACTGCTGGAATTAGGGGGCAACAACGCCATTATCGTCGCGCCCAGCGCGGACCTCGATTTGGCCATGCGCGCCATTCTGTTCGGCGCTGTCGGCACCGCCGGCCAGCGCTGCACCACCACGCGCCGGATCATCCTGCATGAATCCGTCCACGAAACCCTGGCGCGGCGCCTGACCGACGCTTACCGCCAGGTCCGCATCGGCAACCCTCTCGAACCAGGCACGCTCATGGGGCCGCTGGTGAACACCCGCGCGGTTGAGGACATGCAGGCTGCCCTGGCCCGGGTGCGCAAGGGAGGCGGTCAAGTCCTCTATGGCGGCGAGCCCCTGGACGGGCCGCAGTATCCCGGCGGCTGTTACGTCCGCCCGTGCCTGGTCGCGGCCCGCCACGACCTGAAGATTGTCCACGAGGAGACCTTCGCGCCGATTCTCTACCTTATCCCGTATCGCACCCTGGATGAGGCCATCGCCTACCACAATGAAGTGCCCCAGGGACTCAGCTCCGCCATCTTCACCAACGACTTGCGCGGAGCTGAGCAGTTCCTTTCTGCCCGCGGCAGCGATTGCGGCATTGCGAACGTGAACATCGGCACCAGCGGCGCTGAAATCGGCGGCGCCTTCGGCGGCGAGAAGGAAACCGGCGGCGGCCGCGAGAGCGGGAGCGACGCCTGGAAGACCTATATGCGTCGCCAAACCGCGACCATCAACTACTCGAAAGAGCTGCCGCTGGCGCAGGGGATCGTTTTTGGTTAACCGGCTTGGGGCACGGCAGCTCTTGGCCCGGGAATTTCTTGCCGCGGCGGGGCCGGAACCAAATGGGAACGAAAGACAGGAAGATTCAGGACAGGAAGATGTTCTGAGGAAGCCTGCCCTACGGGTCAGCCGGCCAATCCAGGCTAATCCAGGTCTGGCCAAGACCCGGCTCGCCTGTTAATCTTCTTTCCGCGATGAAGCAACGGAGCAACAATTGGCATGTCGAGTGGCTGGAAGGCCTGGGGCGAATGACGCTCCTGGCCAAGGAGTCCGTCCATTCGCTCTTCACGCTGAAGGTCGCTTGGCGTGATCTGCTCTACCAAATCTATTTCGTCGGCGTGAAGTCCCAGTCGGTGGTGCTCATCACCGGCGCGTTTACTGGCATGGTGCTGGCGGCGCAAACCTATATCCAGTTCCACAAGGTCAAGATGGACACGGCCACGCTGGCGGTGGTGAGCGTTTCGATGTGCAGCGAGCTGGGGCCGGTGCTCACCGGGCTGATGCTGGCGGGGCGGGTGGGGGCGGCCATCGCGGCGGAGCTGGGGACCATGCGGGTGACCGAGCAAATTGACGCTCTGCGAACGCTGGCGACGCACCCCGTGGATTATCTGGTGGTGCCCCGGCTGCTGGCGCTCCACATTGCCGTGCCCGCGCTGACGGCGGAATCCATGTCCGTCGGCATCGGAGCGGGCTACCTGGTCGGGGTTTACTGGGGGGGGATTGACCCCGTTTATTTGTGGTACAACATGCTGAGATACACCAACCCGTCGGAGGTGATCGTGGGCATGATCAAAGCCCTGGTGTTCGGCGGGATCGTGGCCCTGGTAGGTTGCTATAAAGGGATGAGCTGCGGCGAAGGGGCCGAGGGTGTGGGTCGCGCGACCACGGAGGCGGTGGTGTATTCCTCGATCACCATCCTGATCACCAACTTCTTCCTCACGCTCATGCTGGGCAAGATCTTCAACACGCTATGATTGAGGTGCGGGACCTGAGGAAGAGCTTTGGTTCAAACACGATTCTGGACGGCGTGACGTTCCGCATCGAGAAGGGCGAGTCGGTGGTTATTATCGGGCGGAGCGGCAGCGGCAAGAGCGTGCTGCTCAAGCATTTGATCGGCCTGCTGCAACCCGACGCGGGCCAGGTGCTGATCGAGGGCGAAGACATCGTGCGCATGAACGAGCGGGAATTGCTGCGGGTACGCCGCAAGTTCGGCATGTTGTTCCAGGGCGCGGCGTTGTTTGATTCGATGACCGTAGCGGAGAACGTGGGGTTCGCCTTCCGCCGCGACCGCTCCCTGCCGGCACAGGAAGTCCAGCGGAAAGTGGCCGAGATGCTGGAGATGGTGGACCTGCCCGGCACCGAAGACAAGAAACCCGCCGAATTGTCGGGCGGGATGAAGAAGCGGGTGGGGCTGGCGCGCGCCATCATTTATCAACCGGCGATTCTGCTGTATGATGAGCCGACGACCGGGCTGGACCCGATGGCGGCTGACAGCATTGACCAGCTCATCCTGCGCGTGCGCGACCGGCTGGACGTCACGACTGTGGTGGTGACGCATGATATGCGCAGCACGCGCCGGCTCGGCCAACGCATTATGATGCTGCACGACAAAAGAATTTACGCGACCGGAACGCCCGACCAGATGTTCCAATCGGAAGATCCCATCGTGCGGCGGTTTATTGAGGGCGTTTCCGATCCGAAAGAACTCTACTTTTAATTATGGATAAATCGCGGCTGGAATGGAAAGTTGGCTTGTTTGTGCTCATCGGCCTGGTATTGCTGGCGGTGCTCCTGCTGGAGTTCAGCAAGGGCACGACGTTTCTCCGGTCCACCTACAGGATTCTGCTCCACTGCCCGAATGTGGTCGGGCTGAAGACGCGCGCGGTCGTGCTGTTGTCCGGCGTGCAGGTGGGAACGGTGTCGGACATCCAGCTTGTGCCCGAGGGCACCAACGCAACGATCACGCTGCGCATCTACGGCCAATACCGGATTTCCACCAACGCCCAGTTTGTCATCGAGGAATCCGGCGTTCTCGGCGACCAGTACGTCGCCATTGTCCTGACGAATAGCACCGGAGGCTGTTTCACGGACGGGCAGTCGGCCATCACCGAGGCACCCTTTAATCTCCAGGAGGCGGCCCGCTCGGCGAACTCGTTTATCCAGCGGATTGACAAGACCGCCCAGGCTCTCAACGAGGCCATTGCGGATGTTCGCCAGCGCGTGCTCAACGAGCAAACGCTGACCAACCTGTCGGCGACCGTCAGCCGGCTGCGACTGCTGTCCGAACACACCTTGACGACGGTGGACAACGTTAACGCGGTAGTGGACACCAACGGCCCGGCGATTGCCGCAGCGGTCAGCAACCTGGTCCTGTTCACCCGCCAGGCCAACGAGTTCGCCGACCAGGCTAACCAGTTCGCTGAGGAACTGAAGAGCCTGTTGGCGACCAATTCCCCCAAGGTGACTGCGGTGGTGACCAATATCCAGGATTTGGTGGAGGATTTGCAGGCGGGAAAAGGTTTGGCTGGAGAATTGCTAAAAAATGAGCAAATGGCCTCAAATGTGGCCCAAATCACCCTGAACTTGAGCATCACGACCAGCAATCTGAACCGCCTTGGCCTGTGGGGTGTTTTGTGGAAGCAGAAGGCGCCCAGGACCAACGCGCCACCGGCGGCTTTGACCCCGCCGAAGAACTCCTTTAATTGATTTATGGCGCTTTGGATCATCCGGATTCTTTTTTTGTGTCTCTGCACCGCCGCCGGCCTGGCGGTTAGCCAGGTGCGGCCCGAGTACCTGGCGCATCCCATCCTCGGCATGGTGGTTGGGTTTGGCTTCGGCTGGCTGCTGATTGCCATTGACGAAATGCTGAAAGGCTTTTCGCTCCGCGCTTTTTCGGCTACGACCTTCGGCTTGTTGCTGGGCACCGTCGTTGCCCTCCTCATTGACCACTCCGGGCTCTTCGGCGCGCCCGACGACAACATTTTCCATCGCCAGCTCGTGCGCATGGCGCTCTTTGTCGGCTTCGGTTATATCGGCATGGTGCTGGCCATGCGGAGCAACAAAGAGGATTTCTCGCTCATCATCCCCTATGTCCGGTTCGCGCCCCAAAACAAGCCGGACAATCTCCTGCTGCTCGATACCAGCGTCATCGTTGATGGCCGCATTGCCGACCTGATCGAGGCGAATTTCCTCGAGGGCATGATCGTCGTGCCGCGCTTCGTCTTGAAGGAACTTCAGCAAATTGCTGATTCCAGCGACGCCGTCAAACGCGCCCGCGGCCGCCGCGGCCTGGAGGTGCTCAACCGCATCCAGCGCAACACGCGCAACGAGGTCAAAATCCACGATGGCGATTTCCCCGAGGAGAAGGAAGTGGACGCCAAGCTTGTGCGCCTGGCGCGCAATCTCCAAGCTAAGCTCTACACCAACGATTACAATTTGGGCAAGATCGCCGAGTTGCAGAAGGTCAATTACGTTAACCTTCACGATCTGGCCAAATCCCTCCGCACGGTCCTGTTGCCCGGCGAATTGCTCTCCTTGCGCGTTGTCCGCGAGGGCAAGGACAAGGGCCAGGGCATCGGTTACCTGCCCGACGGCACCATGGTCGTCATCAACAACGCCCAGAACGCCATCGGCCAGCAAATTGAGGTTCAGGTCCAGAGCCAGCTTCAGACCGGCGCCGGCGTCATCATCTTCGCTGAGTTCAAACCGCCGGCCGCGGCGTGAAGCTTTGAGACCAGGATAACCTCGCACCCCCACATGTCCCTCGTCACGATTGCCAGCGCCTTCAATCCCGCCGACGCCCAACTCATTCGCTCGCGGCTCGAAGCTGCCGGCTTCCACGCCTTCGTCGCCCATGAACTCTCCGCACTGAGCCTGGACGGCTACGCGCTGGCCGCCGGCGGCATCCTCGTGCAAGTGCCGGACCAAGAAGCCGCGGACGCCAAAGAATTCCTTGCTGCCGATACCCCTCCTGATGAGCCCCCACAAAACTGAGCTCCTCACCCAACTCAAACGCATCCTCCCGGCGGGCGAAGTCAGCTTTGCCGATTCCGTCCTGTCGGAACATGCCGGCGACAAGTGGTTCGCCGCTCACAAGCCGGATGCCGTCGTCCTGCCGCGTAGCACCCAATCCGTCGCGGCGGCCCTGCGCTTCGCCAACCGTCATCGGATCCCGGTCACCCCGCGCGGCGCGGGCCACGGTTACGTCGGCGGCTGCGTGCCGGTGCGCGGCGGCATCGTGCTTTCACTGGCGCGCATGAATCGCATCAAGGAGATCAACGCCGCCGACTTCGTCGCCGTCGTCCAGCCCGGCGTGAACACCGAGAAACTGCAGCAGGCCGTCGAGAAGCGCAGCCTGTTCTACCCGCCCGACCCCGCCAGCCGCGCGGATAACTTCATCGGCGGCAACATCGTCACCAACGCCGGCGGCCCCCGCTGCCTCAAATACGGCGTCACCCGCGATTACGTCCTCGGCCTCGAAGTCGTCCTTGCCGACGGCACCGTGTTGCGCCTCGGCGGGCGCACCCACAAAAACAAGACTGGCTTCGAGCTGCATCGCCTGTTCGTCGGCTCCGAGGGTCTGCTGGGCGTCGTCACGGAGGCTACCTTGAAGCTGCTGCCGCTGCCGCTGTATCGCGCCTGCCTGGCCGTTGGTTTCGCTTCCATGCGCGCCGCCGTCCGCTCGCTGCACGCCATCCTCGCCGCCGGATTCCTGCCTGCCGCGCTCGAACTCGCCGATTCCTTCACGCTGTCGGCCGCCTTCAAACGCACCGGCAGCGAGCGACTCCGCGGCTGCCGCGCCCACCTCATCGTCGAATTGGATGGCCAGCAACGCTCCGTGCGTGGCGAAATCCGCCAGCTCCAGGCCCTCCTCGTCCCCCAGAAGCCGCTCTTCGTCGAGATCGGCCTCGGCGCGGACCAATGCGAAGCCGTCTGGCAAATCCGCCGCGAGTTCTCCTACGCCCTGCGCGACACCGGCCTCACCAAGCTCAACGAAGACGTCGTCGTCCCGCGCGGGCGGCTCGAAGACCTGTTCGACTTCGCCGCACGGCTTCAGCGCAAGTACGGCCTTTCGGTCGCCTGCTTCGGCCACGCGGGCGACGGCAACATCCACACCAACGTCATGGTTGATTTCAAGCAGCCCGGTGCGAAGCGGCGCAGCGAAGCTGCGTTGGACGAACTCTTTGCCCAGGTCATCGCCTGGGGCGGCTCGATCACCGGCGAACACGGCATTGGCCTGGCCAAGCAACGCTGGTGGCCCCTGGCCATCTCCAAAGAAGTTCGCGCCTTCCATCGCACCATCAAGCGTGCCCTCGACCCTCGCGGCATCCTCAACCCTGGCAAGTTCGTCTGACCGCCCTCCCGGCGAGCTCCCAAATCTTATCCGGCTGTAGGCCGTCGAGATTTGGCGATTATGGACTTTTGAGTTGAAATCGTTCATTGCGCCCGCGGTGGCAGGGCCCATCGGCCGTCAATCATGCTGGCCGCGACATCGCCTGAGTGATACACGACGGCGTCATAAACCTCCGTAGGGTTGCCGGCAAAAGGAAGGGCGATGAGATCGGCCAGGGTGTTCGGTGACAGTTCCCCGATCTGCCCTGCCAGACCCAGCGCGCGCGCGCCGTTCACAGTGACTAGACGAACAATAGTCCTGGCGGGTAAAGACGGTTCGTTGGCAGCGAGCGCGCGCATTTCCTCGAACAAGTTGAGCTCGACGGCTTGCCGGCGGGTCTTATAGACGCTGGCCAGGCTGTCGGTGCCGAGGCAAAGGTTGACGCCTGCTCTGGCCAGGCGGCGAAGCGGGAAAGAGGCGTGGCGAAAGTAGAAATGACTGCGCGGGCAATGGACGACGTGCACCTTGCGTCTGGCCAGCAGCACGGCGTCTTTCTGCCCTAGATAGTTCACGTGCGCCGCCAGCAGGTTTCCACTCAGAGCCCCGCAGCGCTCGAGGTGCTCGACCGGGGAGCCCAGGCCGCAGTCTGACATGTCGCGCCCGCTGCGCCGGAGCCAGTCAAACATTTCGCCCCGGCCACGCGTGAACATTTCGAATTCGAGGGCCGATTCGGCGAGGTGCGTGGTCAGGCGCCACCGGTGCTGCCGGGCAGTTTGGGCGCTCAGGCGCAGTAACTCCGGCACGGTGCTGTAGGGCGCGTGCGGGCCGAGACCTGCGCGACACCGCGAGTGCCGGAGCGGTGGAATACGACTGACGGCTTCCTGCAGAATGAGACCAGGCTGCCGATGCGGCCTAATGCCGATCATTTCCAGAAACGAGAACACGCGAAGGGGTGTCCCGTCCCAAACCTCCCGCAACAACTCTGGCACGGCTTCAATATCGGCCACTGTCGTCGTGCCGGTGCGAACGAGCATGTGTGCGCCGTGTAGCCACGACTGGGCGAAGTCTGAATAGTTCCATCCGGCCTTGGCCGCGGTGATGAGCTTAAGCCAGTCCGGGAAGACTTTCGGCGGAGGGAGCTGGCCTGCCATGTCGGTGTAATCGAGGTGGCAATGGGCATTGACCAGGCCGGGCATCAACACCGCGTCGCCCAAATCCAATGCCGCCAGCCCGATTTGCCGGGATAAATCCCGCCAGCGTCCTACGGCGGCGATGCGCTTGCCCAAAACCAGGACCGCGCCATTGCCGATGGGCGGCTGTGAGACCGGCAGCACAAACCGCGCGCGCAGAAAGAGCTGAGAGTTGATAGTATGGAGAGGTGATAGTTGATAGCGCCGGAAGTGGGAAGCATGCGACGCCGTCATCCGACTATCAACTATCAACTCCCCACGCTATCAACTGCACGCTTCAGAGCCCTTTTTCCTGACGGCTGCGTTTGCTGCGGGAGGCCACCTTGTGCTTGCGGGCCTTGTACTTGTTATGCCGCTTGCGGATTTGCTGCTCGATCTTCTTGGCGACGAAATCAATGGCGGCGTAAAGATCTTCTTCCAGGTCCTCGGCAAACAGATCCGGGCCGGGCAGAGAAATGCGCATGGAACAGGAAAACTGGCGCTCGGGCGCTTTGGTCTTATCATGGTCGAGCGTGACGCGGGCATTGATGGCGAATCGGTCCAAATGCTCCAGTTTCTCGATTCGGCTGATAAGGTGATCTTCAATGGCTTTGGTCAGGGTCACATTATGCGTCGAAAGGATTAAGTTCATAGCTCTATGATGCAACCGGCCGGGAAGAAAATCCAGCGAAAGTATTTCCCCCAGGCATTTTTTTCGGGCGCGTCATCCGTTTGATTTTGCCCGGCGCGAAAACTTGAATTCGCGCCGCGCTTTCACTAAACCTGCAGGGTGCCAACCAAAGTCATCGCGGTTGCCAACCAGAAAGGCGGTGTGGGCAAGACCACTACCGCCGTCAATCTGGCGGCTTGTGCCGCTGCGCTGGGCCGGCGGGTGCTGCTGTTTGACCTCGACCCGCAGGCCAACGCGACCAGCGGTGTGGGCCTGCAGAAAATCGAGGGCGCCAGCGCTTATCATGCCCTGCTGGGCCAGGGCAGCCTGCTCGAAAAGATTCAGAACACCGCCTTCGAGCGCCTCGCGATTATCCCCGGCGAAGTGGATTTGTGCGGCGCCGACATTGAATTGCCGCGATCGGACAATCATCTCCAGCGGGCCGCCCAGGCGATGCGGCCGGTTCTCGAATCCCAGCGGTTCGACCTGGTGCTGGTGGACTGCCCTCCCTCGCTCGGCATCCTGACGTTAAACGCGTTTGCGGCATCCGACGGCGTGCTGGTGCCATTGCAGTGCGAGTACTACGCGCTGGAAGGCCTCTCGATGCTCAACCGAGTCATGACCCAGTTGCACGACAAAGGTGTCAACCCGCGGCTTGAGCTAATGGGCGTCGTCATGACCATGTTCGACAGCCGCACCAAGCTCTCGCAGCAGGTGGTCAGCGAAGTGCGTCAGCATTTCGGCGAGCGGGTCTTCGAAACCATGATCCCCCGCAGCACGCGCCTGGCCGAGGCGCCCAGTTTCGGCAAGCCCATCATCCATTACGACAAATACAGCAGCGGCGCCGCAGCCTACGAGCTGCTGGCGCAAGAATTCCTGGTCCGGTTGGACAAGGGCTGAAAATCAAAATGAAACGAACTCCGCTCTTTGCCGCCCACGAAAAGCTGGGCGGGAAACTCATTGAATTCGGCGGCTGGGAAATGCCGGTGCAGTACACCAGCATCGTGGACGAGCACCAGGCGGTCCGCCGGGCGGCGGGACTATTTGACATCTCGCACATGGGCGAGGTTTTCATTCGGGGCGCCGGGGCGGAGGGTTTCCTCAACCGGACGCTGACGAATGATCTCGGCAAGCTGGCGGTCGGCCAAGGACAATACACGCTGATGTGCAACGAGCGCGGCGGGGTCATTGACGATCTCTACGCCTATCGGCTGGCGGCCCAGGAGTATTTGCTGATCATCAATGCCTCGCGCATCGAAGCCGACGTCAGTTGGCTGGAGCAGCAATTGACCGCCTTCAGCCAGCGCAACCAGGTGACACTCGAAAACGCTTCAGAGGTAACGGGTGCCGTAGCCGTGCAGGGGCCGCGCGTGGCGGAGTTCATCAACCAGTGTTTCCACGGCGCATCCATCGGCGGGACAGGCGTGGCGCAGGCCGATGACTTGAAAAAGAACCAAATTGCCAGCTTCCGCTGGGGTAACGGCACAATCTGGGTTTCACGCACCGGTTATACCGGCGAAGACGGATTCGAGGTGGTCGCGCCCGGACAGATTATCGAGGCGATTTGGAACCAAGTGCTCGCTGCCGGCAAGTCTTACGGTTTGAAACCAGCAGGGCTGGGCGCGCGGGACACGTTGCGCACGGAGGTGTGTTACCCTCTTTACGGCCACGAGCTGGACGAAAACACCACTCCCATCGAGGCGGGGCTCGGCTTCTTTGTGGCGCTGGACAAAGGCGAGTTCGTTGGTCGCTCGGTTCTGGCCGAGCAGAAAGCCAAAGGCACAAGCAAGAAGCTCGTGGCGTTCAAGACGGCCGATAAATCGCCGCCCCCACGTCCCCGTTACCCGATTTGGAGCACGGGTCCAACGGCGGCCAGGCTTGGCGAGGTGGTGAGTGGCACTCAAAGCCCGACGCTGGGTATTGGCATTGGGATGGGGTATGTCCCCCCGGAATTTGCCAAAGCCAATACGGTACTGGGCATTGAAATTCGCGGCAAACGTCCCGCGGCGGTCGTAGTTCCCAAGCCATTCTATCGAAAACCGGGTTGACGCCGACACATCTCCCTGACTCAATAACGGCATGGCAAAAGTTCCGTCGGATTTGAAATATGCAAAGTCGCACGAATGGGTGCGGGTCAAGGGCGACGTGGCGACGGTCGGGATCACCGACCACGCGCAGCGCGAGCTGACCGATGTGGTGTTTGTCGAGCTGCCGGAAGTGGGCCGGAAGATCAAGGCCGGCGATCCTTGCGCGGTGGTGGAATCCGTGAAGACCGCCAACGATATTTATTCCCCGGTCAGCGGCCAGATTGCCGAAGTCAACAACGCCATCGTTGCGGACCCGGCGATGGTCAACAGCGAACCTTACGGCGGCGGTTGGTTTTACCGTATCAAGCTTTCCAATCCGGCCGAGCTGAAGGCGTTGCTTGGGCCGGACCAGTACCAGGCACAAATCAGCAAGAAGTGATTCGTGATGGGCGACTGGGAATAAGCGGTAGGCTGCGGCTTGGCAAAAACCTCCGCTTAGGTGCAGGCCCGCCCGCATCGGCACCCATTGCCGATCACCGATTACCCATCGCCAATCACCCCCCACTCACTCCCCATTTGATAAATCGCCCGACCTCCGCGACTGTATGCTTGTGAAACCTAAACGGATTCGACTTTTCGTCAAACCCTACTGCGGGTGGTGTCACAAAGCAGAATGTTGGCTGGACGAACGGGGCGTGGACTACCAAAGAATTAACGTGATTGCCGACGAAGCCGCTTACGACGAGATGATCCGGCTTTCCGGACAGGAACTTGCCCCCGTCATCGAGGTGGATGGCAAGATACTGGGCGATTTCGGCCCCGACCAACTGGCTGAGTTTTGGCAGAAGTTGGAGAAGTAGATGCCCGGATTGACTCCCGCCGCCACCAGGGCCCGCCCGCGTCTGCCGGCCTGGCTGCGCACCCGCCTGCCCACTACCGACCGCTTCGCGCAGACCCGCGCGCTGCTGGATGAACTCAAGCTGCACACGGTCTGCCAAAGCGCCGCCTGCCCGAACCACTGGGAATGCTGGGGCAAAGGCACCGCCACTTTCATGATCGGCGGCGACCGCTGCACGCGCGCCTGCGCCTTTTGCGCGGTTACGACCGCCAGGCCCTTCGCCCTGGAAGCGGACGAACCGGCCCGCGTGGCCGAAGCCACCCGGCGGCTGCAACTCCGGCACGTGGTCATAACAGCCGTCGCCCGCGACGACTTGCCGGACGGCGGCGCGGATCATTTCCGGCGCACGATCGAGGCGGTGCGTGCGCTGAATTCCGGCACCATCATCGAAGTGCTGACCCCAGACTTCAACGCCCGCAAGTCCGCAGTTGACACCGTGCTGGCCGCTCATCCGCACATTTTCAATCACAACCTCGAAACCGTGCGGCGCCTCACGCCGGTGGTGCGTTCGCGAGCAGCCTACGACCGTTCGCTGAACGTGCTGAGCCAGGCGAAGGCGAAACGCGGAGCCACAGTTTATACGAAGTCCGGCCTCATGCTGGGCCTCGGCGAGACCGAGGAAGAACTATTCAACGCCCTGGCCGATCTGCGCCGGGTTGGTTGTGACCTGCTCACCCTCGGCCAGTATCTCCAACCCACGCTCAAGCACTTCCCGGTGATGGAGTTCATAACCCCGGAGAAATTCGCCGAATACGGCGCGCGGGCGCGGACCATGGGCTTCCTCCACGTTGCCAGCGCGCCGAGGGTCCGCAGCTCCTACCACGCCGACGAGTTTACCCTGGCCGCCTCAGCGGTGCAGTAACTGGGGGTTGCGCATAAACAAACTGACGCCCCACACCGCCACGGCAACCAGCAGGGCGAAGGCGATCAGGGTCATGAATGTCTTCAATGTCCGCGCGTGCCGAAAGACCTGTTCCGTGCGCCGCTTTTCCGATTCCATGAACACGGCGAATTCCTTGTCGAGGGACATCACCGCCCCGAGGTCGTCTTTCAGCTTCAGGGTCAGCCAGGTGGACGATGACCGCCGCCACAAAGCCGGCAGCTTCTCCAGCACTGCTTCATCGGCTTTGAGCAACCCGCAATGACTCCAGAACGGCGCCTGTTCCTGCGTCCAAATCCGCAGCAAACCCTGGTTCATCGCTACCGTGTGAAGCCGGTCCCAGAGCAGCGGCCGCAGTTGGTCGGCCAGCGCGAAGTCGGTGAAAGCCTCGCTGTGCAGCCGGCCCTGACGCTCAACAATTTGCAGCCCCACCGCCCCCAGAACCTCGCTGTCCGCGCCCTCCACTACCTGGAATTCCGTAACGCGCTTGGCCAGATCGGCGGTCGGGTACTGCATGGATTTCCATAGGGCCGTCAACTGGCTGAGGTCATCCAGCGTTGCCCGCCGCGCGCGGTAATTCGACGTGCTCACGCTGCCGAAGCTAGGATTCGAGTGGACAGAATCAAAGCTGAAAGAGCGGTTCAGCGCGCCTGGCGGGCGGCGTTGACAAAAGCGCTGGCCCGGCGCGTCAGTTCCGGCCAGTCGGCTGCCTGGAGGATTTTGGCGGACACCAGCGCTGAACCGACACCCAGCGCGGCGCACCCGGCCTTCAGAAAGTCAGCCACGTTCTGCACGTCCACGCCGCCCGTCGGCACAATGCGCAGATGCGGCAACGGCGCGCGCAGCGCCTTGACGTAACCCGGCCCGAGGCTGTCTGCCGGGAAAAGCTTGATGAAATCCGCGCCCGCCTCGTGCGCCAATTGCGCCTCAGTGGGCGTATAAGCGCCCAGCATAATCGGGCAGCCGCCCGCGTGAGCAATGGCCACCAGCTCCGTTCGGCAGATGGGTGTGACCACGAACTCCGCGCCCGCCGCAATGGCCGCGCGACAGGTACTCGCGTCCACAACTGTCCCCACGCCCACCAAAGCCCGTTCGCCCATCTTCTCCCGCGCCTCGCGAATCGCCGCCAGCGCGTTGGGAGTGGTCATCGTGATCTCGATCGCCCGGACACCCCCGGCGATTAAAGCCTCAAAAAGCGGCGCCACCTGCGCGGCTTGTTGGGCCCGCACAATGGCAATGATGCCTGGATCGGTAAGTAACGAAATGATCTCTGGTTTGGTTCTCATAGTGTTGCTTATTCGACCTTAGCGCCGTACTCGGCTTACTTGGCATTGACATTCGTTATGGCCGTCCTTCGCACCGACTCCGGGTTGGTCACTGGCATTTGCGCGCCAACTTCCTTCAGCCACGCACGCAGGCGCGCGCTCAATTCCTTCTGCTTTTCCGTGTTTGACGCAGCGAGGTCGTCTTGTTCCGACAAGTCGGATTTCAAATTGTAAAGTTCTTCGCGGCCGGTTTCGTAGAAGCGGATCAGTTTCCATTCACCAACCCGCGCCACGCTGTAAGGCGACACCTTGCCGCCGTTCCAGTAATGGGGATAATGCCAGAACAGTTCTTTGCGTGGCAGCGTCTTTTCGCCGTGTAGCAACGGCACCAGGCTGACGCCGTCCACCGCCGTCCGGCTGGCAGATTTGTCCGCGCCGGCGAGTTCGAGCAGCGTCGGAAAGAAATCCATCGTGATGACCGGCGTGTCACACGTACTGCCGGCGGGCGCTACTCCGGGCATTTTGACCAAGAGCGGCACGCGCAATCCGCCTTCGTAGGCGGAACCTTTTCCGTCGCGCAATGGTGAGTTCGACGTGGCCGGCGGCGTGCCGAAGTGCACCGCGCCGCCGTTGTCTGAAGTAAAGACGATGAGTGTGTGGTCGGCGAGGTGAAGCTCGTCCAGTTTTTTGACGATGCGCCCGACGCTTTCATCCACGCTGCGGAGCATCGCGGCGTACACGGTGTTGCTTTGGCCGTCCGCGCCGGGCCGTTCGCCGGCCAGCTCAATCAACTCCGCTTTGCCTTGGAGCGGCGCGTGAACCGCGTAATGTGCGAAGTTCAGGTAAAACGGCTTGCCCTTGTTCGCCTCGATGAAAAGCAGCGCCTCGTCCGTGAGTTGGTCGGTGAGATAATCGCCCGGCTTGCCGGCGCGCTCGGCCAGGCCCGGCACGCGATGGGAGTTCTCCGGTGCGCCGTAGGGCCAGAAATACGATGCCGGATGGCCGGTCTTGCCGCCCGCGATGTTCGTGTCAAAGCCCTGGTGCTCCGGGAGAAACTCGCCACCGCCGAGATGCCACTTGCCGATATGCGCGGTGGCATAGCCTAGCGAGGGCAGAACGAACGAACACGCCACCGTCGCGAGGTAGAGAAGTGCGTTCAAGGGCTTTTGTTTCATGAGTGTCTGCTTCAGAGCTTTCGGCGCTGAACCGCCTTCAGACCCTCTGGCGCGGGGATGAACATGTCCGCGGGTTTTAAGTCGAGCTGCTTGGCCATGTCGAAGCAGTAGTCGAGCTTGCCCATGTTCGGGTAGCGGCCGTTAGAGCCAAAGGAGAACTTCGCACCCGCAGCCTTGGCCAGCTTGAGGAAAGGCAACTTGGGGAGTTTGTAGCTGGAGCTGATTTCGAGGGCGATGCCGTATTTCAGCGCGGCGGCGACGACCTTCTTCATACGAGGCGGTGTCCAATACAGTTCCCATTGTTCGAGCATCCCGGCGGGTAGCCAGGTGGTGTTGGCCAGGATATCGAAAGGCTCCCGGGCCATCACTTCGACATGCCAATCCACGAAGCGATCCATGAAACCTTGTTTGTCGGTCATGTCCACCTGCTGGGCAGCGTCGAGGGTCCAGAGCTTGACCCGCCGGCCGTCTTTGCCGGGGAAGGTCATGGCATCCGTCAGCACGTAATCGAGTTGGGCAAGCGCCGCCGGCGAGAAACAATGCATCCAGTCAGTCCACTCGGCTTGGATGCCCTTGAAGACCGGTTTGCCTTCGAGCATGGCGAGGTAGCGGCGCAGCTCGGCGTCATTGCTCAACAGCGTCGGGTATTGGTTTTCTTTGCCGCCCGCGTGCTCGACGATGCCGAACTTGAGGCGGCGCTGGCGGGAAAGTTCCAGCACTTTGTCTATCGTGCTGTTGTCCAGGTGGACATGAAAATCAATGCCCTGAAACTCGAGTTCGGCGGAGGGCCCGGGCTGAGCGAACAGCAAGGCGTGAGGCGAGGAAGACGTGGCCAGTACCGAGGCAATGGCGGAGCGGGAAAGGAATGTGCGTCGTGAAATAGGCAAGGTCATGGGTGTGACATTGCTACGAAAATGCAGATGAGGGCAAGCAGGAACGAGGCACAGGCCATAAGTTAAATCAGCCTTTGATTGCCTTCAAAAACTGGGCCGGACTGATGATGGCGATGCCAAAGGGTTTGCCCAACCTTTATCCCTTGTTGTTCCGGTCTTCAATGGCTTCTGGCCTTTTGCTTCTTCACGCTTGAAAGCCGGCGGCGTTTGTGGTCCCATTGACAGCATGAAAGCAAAGCGGCCTTTACCCTTCAGGGTTGATTCGCCCAGCCAAACGATCCACTGGCGCGCGCTGCACCGTCGCGCCTTCCTCCGCCAATCGCTGACCTGCGCCGGAGGCTTGGCGGTTTGTCTGCCCGCCGTCACCTCTGGCCTCGACCAAGCCCGACCCAAGCCCCTGGGCGTAGCCAGGGGCATCCGTCCGGGGCGCGTTGTCTGGGTCCACGATCCCGAGGTCACCGATTGGAAAGGCCCCGATGATGGCCACTGGTGGGCAGGCCAGCGGGTGAAGCAGGAGCGCGTGGACGCCATGATGGCACGGACGGTGTGCGAATTGACCGGCGAGGCGACGGTGGCGGGGGCTTGGTCCAGGCTTTTCCGCCACCTGAATCGGGCGCGGGGCAAGGGTGATGTGGGCTACAGCGCCGGTGAGCAGATCGCCATCAAGCCCAACTGGGTGGGGATGATTTTCGGCGAGGGCCACGTCAACCTGGACACCTACGCCTTCGTCAGTCGGCAGGATTACATGAATACCGCGCCGCAGATGATCCTCGCCCTCGTGAGCCAGCTTGCCAGCGTGGGTGTCGCGCCGCAGAACATCACGGTTTGCGATACGCTGGCCTGCCTGGTCCACGAGTATTACGACTTACTCCACGGAGCGTTTTCGGCGGTGCGCTTCGAGGACTACGCGGGCAAGTTCGAGCGCCTCAAGGTGAAGCCCTCCCAACAACCGCTGCATTGGAGCAGCCGCCCGCAAGGCAAGACCCAGGACCATCTGCCGACCTGTTTTGCCGACGCCCAATACCTGATCAACTTTGCCAACCTGAAGGCCCACACACGCGGCGGCGTGACACTCTGCGCGAAGAATCATTTCGGCTCGCTGATACGCTCGCCAGTCCAGCAGGGGTATTACGACATCCACCCCAACTGCTTTTCCAAAGACACGGGGATTTACCGCCCATTGGTGGACTTGATCGGGCATCCCCACCTGGGCGGCAAGACGGTGCTCTACCTGGTTGACGGTTTGTTCTCCGGCGTGCATCCACGCGACCCGGTTCCGCAGCGGATGCAGTCGTCCCCGTTCAAAGGCCAGTGGTCGTGCAGCCTCTTGGCGTCGCAAGACCCGTTAGCCATTGATTCGGTCGGGTTCGATTTCCTTTCGACCGAGTGGCCCGACATTACGGGCAAGGGAGGCGTGGACGATTACCTGCACGAGGCGGCGCTGGCGAACGATCCGCCGTCCGGGACGTTTTACGACCCCGACCATGCCACGGCGACGAAGCGGCTGCGCAGTCTGGGCGTCCACGAGCACTGGAACGACCCGCAGGAGCGGAAATACTCGCGCAACCTCGGGACCGGCGAGGGCATTGAACTGGTCAGTCTGAAGCTGGGTTCCGCTCCCAGGAAATAGGCGCGCGCTTCGTCCTCAGATCCGTACGGCAGATCAGCAGGTGTGAGGCTGGTGCTGCCTCTTCATCGGAACCCGGCAGGGGCTCACCGCAGCTTTTCGTAGGCCCGGACGTAATCCACTTCCAGCGACGCCGGGAATTCCGTCTTCTCATCGGGTGCGCCCGGCCAGTCGCCGCCCACGGCCAGGTTCACCAGTATATACATCTGGCCCTGCGGGATGGATTTCTCCGACCGGAAACGCTCTACCCCATCTACAAACCAAACAATGGCTTGTGGCGTCCATTCAATCGCGAACTCGTGAAACCCGGCAGAAAAATCCGGGCCACTCCAGGAACCACCGTGCGAACCGTGCTTCCTCTGCTCATCAGGGAAATGGTGGGTCATGTACACTTTGTTGGGTTCGTGACCCAGAATCTCGAGCACATCAATCTCGGGCGGCCAGGTCAGGGGTTCCGGCAACAGCCAGAACGCGGGCCATAAGCCCTTGCCCTTTGGGACCCGGCAGCGGATTTCAAACCGGCCATATTGCTGGCTGAACTTTCGATGCGTTGTCATCATGCCGGAAGTGTAGGCCCGTTGTTTGCCGCTGTAGAACGCTTCCCGCTTCTCCGCCCGGATGTGCAGGACGCCGTCCTTGACCTCGAAAGCGTTCGTCACATAAGCCTGCAACTCCTGGTTGCGCTCGCGGCCCCAGGGGTCGTTAGGATTCCACTTCTTGAGGTCGAGCGCAGGGCCGTCAAACTCATCCTGGAACGTGAGTTTCCAGCCGGGCTTGGCCGTTTGCCCTGCTGCATTTTTCGGCGCGAAGATCGCACTCAGGGCCACGGCAAGCAACACGGACGGACAAAGAAGTTTGTTCACGGCAAATCACATACCAGCCGCTGACGGTTTTCACAAGTCCAGACTACTCCACCTTCGCCTACGTCACACGGCCCCGGCCAAAGTCCCCGCTGCGCGGTAAGGGATGAGGAGGGCAAGAGGCCGATGACGGCTTGGCCCTATGGGCTGTGGCGTATGGTCTTGCGCCCTGAAGGCAGTGGCGGCCGGGT
>Ga0182021_10002439_pt1 | contig 21707 bp, 26 predicted proteins | sample 612E3MmetaG_FD_120493 | JGI IMG/M metagenome (GOLD analysis project Ga0182021, IMG submission 120493) | Permafrost microbial communities from Stordalen Mire, Sweden - 612E3M metaG (Illumina Assembly) | ecosystem: Environmental > Terrestrial > Soil > Wetlands > Permafrost | place: Sweden... | reverse complement strand
CGTTCTTACCATTGATAAAGCTGAAGATACTTGGAAAGAAAATGTAGGCGTGGTTCCAAAGATCCTTGAAGAAGTGGTGAAACCGCAGATAACCAACACCAAGGTCATCACTTGCGGACCGCCGATCATGATCAAGTATACCCTTCAGTCGCTCGACCGCCTCGGGTTTTCACCTAAGGATGTGATCACCACCCTTGAAATGAAGATGCAGTGCGGCCTTGGCAAATGCGGCCGGTGCAATATAGGGAGCACTTACATCTGCAAGGATGGCCCTGTTTTTACCTATGAACAGTTGAAGGCCCTGCCCGACGAGTTCTGATAGACGGGATTTGATAGGATTACTATCCTTTTTGCATACTATATTATGAGACCCGGATTTTTATTTCTTACAGCTTTGATGCTGATTGCTTGTATTTCGCTTGCACAGACCCCCGATACCATTCATGTTCCGGTGATCAGAAAGAAAATACCTCCCAAACCCGAACACCGCTGGGGTGACGGAGGGATTGGCTTCGGACTTGACTATGGCGGGCTGATCGGGGTCAAGGCCACCTTCTACCCGATCAAATACATGGGGATCTTCGGAGCGGCAGGATGGGAATACATCGGGATCGGTTGGAATGCCGGAGTTCTGGGGCGGCTGATAGCGGCCGACGGGACGCATGGCGCCAGGCCTTATATGAAGGTTATGTATGGCGTGAATGCTGTTACAACAGTCAGCGGGCTGGGCGGATATGACAAGATGTTCTATGGATTTACGGTCGGATTGGGCCTGGAAGCAAGGTTCGGGAGGAGAAAGGCCAGCGGGATCAACCTCGACCTGAATTTCCCTTTCCGCACCCCGGATTATTTCCTGCAGGTCAGCAATATGCATAACAACCCACAGATTAAAATGACCAGTTCGACAATACCCATCACGGTCTCAATCGGGTATAACGTGGAGTTCCAGTAAAAAAATTTATTTAACAAAAAATATCATCCTGACGGCCCATATGTGGCCGGGTTGAGGAAAATAGAATATGGCCCGACCGGTTTATGGAACTACAATTCAGATCTTTCATTCGGCTGGGATATTTTTAAGAAGTCCAAGCACTATGAGATCTGGGGAGTTGACCTTAAGCCCAAGCAATATTACAGGTTCAAGGCGCTTTGTGAGAAGCTGAAAAAGGTATATGAGACTCTGGGTACAACGGCATTTATTGTACTCGACAATAACCTGCATTCAAAAGATGGCCCTGATGTTTCTCTGATCTGGAGCTTCAACACCTATGATGAATGGCAGAAAGATCCGGGCCCCAAGGCTACGTATGAAAAACTATACGGAGCAGGTTCCTGGCAAACAGCCATGGATGAATGGATGGACATGATCAACAGTTACGATTCAGAGATCAGGTCGATTGTAACACAGTAACAGGGTTTAACATCCATACGGTTTTTCCTATATACCTTTCTGGGTGTGGTAAGCATATTTTTTTGAATTAATCGGCTTGAATTGATCCGATTGGGGAAGAGGCAGTATCAAATTTTTGTTACTGCCTCTTTTTATAATTTAAATTCATTGTATTTTCGTGTAATTTATGTTGCGTTTTCCACTTATCATATAAATATTATTGTCATCTTTCATCACACAAAATTTGATTCTTTATTTTGGAGTATGCTGTTATATAGTCAGCATTGTTTTACAAAACCATAGAAAATCAAAGATTGCAATTATATTTCTTTGCCTTGGTTCTTTTTTTCTGTTTTCTTATTCTGCTCTGTCCGATCCTTTCTTAAACATCTGGGATGAGAGATTTCATGCATTGGTAGCCAAGAATCTTCTTCAGCATCCTTTAATGCCGACACTTTACAATGATCCTGTTATCAATATGAATTATGATCGTTGGGATCGGGCAATAATCTGGCTGCATAAACAGCCGTTTTTTTTATGGCAAATTTCACTTAGTTATAAATTATTTGGAATAAATGAATTTACTACCCGGCTTCCAAGTGTCATTTCAGGTAGTTTTTTAATATTAATCAGTTATAGGACCGGAAAACTTTTATTGAATCAGGATACAGGGTATTTTGCAGCTTTTCTATTTGCAACATCATTTTATTTAGCCGAATTAATCTCCGGCAGGTTAATGGTCGATCATAATGATGTTTCTTTCCTTTTTTATGTTTCAGCCAGTATATGGGCATGGGTGGAATATGTATATTCCGGAAAAAAAAGATGGATAATCTGGATAGGTATTTTCTCCGGGATTGCCATTTTATGCAAGTGGATGGTTGGATTGGCCGTATTCTCAGGATGGCTTGTCTATGTTTTATTCAGGTATGTTAATGATGAGAGAAAAAATCTGCCCAAAACCAGGTTATTATTTGATTTTTTCATTGCTTTGCTTATAACGGCAATCGTTATACTCCCATGGCAATTGTTGATATTTCATTTGTATCCGGCAGACGCTATCTTTTCCTATAAAGAAAACAGCCTTCATTTTATGACCGTTTTTGAAGGCCACGGCGGGCCATGGTGGTTTTATTTTTCCAATATAAAAACCTTGTACGGTTTAATATTTTTAATCTTACTGCCCATTGCAGTTTTTATCTCCATATACAGAATCGGGTCAAAAGCTGTAGCTGTTGCCTTTCTTTCAATGCCGCTTTTCGTTTACATTTTTTTCACCCTGTCAAAAACAAAAATGCCCGGCTTTACATTCGTGATATCCCTTCCTCTTTTATTTTCCATGGCTGTGCTTCTTGATTACATAATCACATATTTTAACCGGTTAACCATCCCGGTGAATATTAAACGGCTTTGTGTCATATTGCTTTTATCAGCTATTGGCTTTCTTAATCTCAGGCTCCCGACGATTTTAGCAAATCATTCACAGTCAGGACCCAATATGTTTTACAGAAGTGTCTGTATTCAGAATAAAAAGGTATTCGAATCCCTGAAAACAAAAGTCCCTTTAAATTCAGTGATCTTTAATTTATATGGAAGAACTTATGTTGATTGTATGTTCTATTCAGGGTTAGCTGCATATAATTTTATTCCTTCAGTGGATCAATACACGGAACTAAAAAGAAAGAATAAAATAATTGTTATTTTTTTAAAGGCCGGTCAAGCATTACCACGATATCTTCAGGAAGACAAATCAATAGTACTAAAGAGAGATTTTATCAGGGCCTGCGAGTAATTTAAATGGTTTTATCAGAAACTACATTATATCAGATGCTCAGGTCAGGATATCTTTTTTCCTGTAAATGGCGCCTGAAAGGAATACCAGCAAGGCCGTCAGCCCCAGGAAAAGTGCAATCCGCCAGAATTCAAGGCCATATGAAGGATTCAGGACGTCAACATTTACCCATTTGAACGGGCTTATATATCCGAAACCACCGTTTACGCCGGGTATCCTTGAAATCGTAAAGAGAAAATAAAACACCAGTACAAGTCCCACGCAGAAAGCGGTAACAGGTCTTGCTCTTTTCATCAGGGCTGCGACCATGACCCCGAAAGCCCCGAAAAAAACATTCAGCAGGAAAGTATACATGGCCAGAACGAGAAATGGTTGGAACCTGAAATCCCCGGATTTAAAAATTCCCAGGGAAACAAGGCTGATCAGGCCGGATATTAAATTCAGGAGGATTATGTTCAGGAAGGCAACGGCCATTTTACTCAGGAATATTTCATTCCGGCTGACAGGCCGTGACATCAGGAATTCAGCTGTCTTGCCATATTCTTCCTTCAGCAGTATATTCGAACAAAGGACCATGGAATAGACGCTTCCAAGGAGCATCATGTAAACGGTATTGTTAGCTGCATAAAATCCCAGTCCGGAGAAAATATCACTGATGTTCCCGAACCCTCTTGCTTTCATGGCCGCGATCGGTACGATCTTCACCATCCCGATGATCTGCTGATGGTACTCGAGGACACTGCGGAAGAGCGACATTGTAAAAAAGATCAAAGCGCTGATGATGAAGGACCAGAGAAAAAGGCTCCTCGCATTCCGGCGTAACTCCATTTTAAACAATATGCTGTTCATGGTTCCGGTCCAGGTTTATTGGTAATAATGCAGGAAGATCTCTTCAAGCGGCGGCTCTTCAATACTCAGATTTTCAATCCTGAACCCGGATAAGTGCTTGATCAGCTCATTGATATCGCCTGAAAACATGAACACAACGCTTTTCGGACTTTCCTGATGAAACGATTCGATCCCTTTTATCTTCAGATTTATTTCCATGTTTCCGTCCGAAAACAGCATCCTCACTTTTTTCAGTTGTTTATCCCTGAGAGAAGCAATTTCATCCGACTTAATGATCCTGCCTTCTTTGACAATAGCGACCCTACGGCAGAGGGACTGAACTTCACTCAGAATATGGGAAGAAAGAAACACCGTGGCCCCTCTTTTATTTTCCTCTATGAGCAGGCCGAACAACCTGGATTGTATCAAAGGATCCAGGCCTGTTGTGGGTTCGTCGAGGATCAGCAAGTCGGGCTGGTGGACCAGTGCCTGGATAATATTGACTTTCTTTTTATTACCTGTGGAAAGCTCAGGGATCCTGCGGTCCAGGTCGAGTTCAAGCAGGCCGGCCAGTTCATGTATCCGGGCTTCCCTGTTATTCCCCCCGTAGAAATCAGCTCCGAACGTAAGGAATTCATGAACCTTCATCTTATCGTACAGGTTGGCATCGGAAGGCACATAGCCTAAATGGCTGCGGATCTTTTTTGAATCCTTTACCACATCCAGGCCGAATATTCTGGCACTGCCTGAAGTGGGAAAGATAAGATTAAGAAGAATGCGGATGGTCGTGGATTTTCCCGCTCCGTTGGGGCCTATAAATCCGAAGAAATCACCCTGTTTAACGTTCAATGTAACATCTTCGATGCCGCGTGAACGCCCGTAGTACTTGGAAAGGTGATGGATCTCGATGATATCTGGGGACACAGGATGCTATTTCAGGATCAATAATACCAGACCTGCAGTCACACCGATCTGCCCCATCCAGAAGACAAACATCCATTTAATAATATCGGAACGGACCTTCTCAATCTTTAACTCCAGTTTATGGATCTCTTCTCTGACACCAACAATGTCTTCTTTGATATTATGGATATCACCATTTGTTGCAAAAGAGTTCATCTCTTCTTTCAGTTTTACCTGAACCTTTAACTCTACAAATTCAACCAGGGCTTTCGCTTCCTTTTCACATATTTAGGATCGAAGAATCTGGTAGAGGTCTATTGTTGTTACCGTCATACTTTTATACTTTACCGTTAATCCGGGTAGAGAATAAAAGTGAAACAAAAATACTGTAAAAAGACGCTAAAAACAAATCACTGTATCTTTACATTCAGCAGTTCTCTGAACCCCTCAACGCAGCTCTTAAGGTCGAACTCAATAACTTCATACCGGGCGAGGTTGTGGATCACATAGGGGTCATCAGCCATTATTCTTACAGCTTCATCTTTAGCGGGAGCATTGATAAGGATAAACCCCCCGGTACGGGGGACCTGGGGGCCGGAACAGACGAGGATCTTTCTATCGATCAGTGTCCTGAGGAAGGCCCTGTGGGCATCAAGGTGTTTGTCCACCTCTTCGAGTGGAGCTGTATACCTGGAATGAAACGCAAACATAATTTACGGATTATCTGTCAAAGTTAAATTATTTTCTATATTTACCTTTTCAAGTTTTTTCCTATGTTCACCCAAAAGCGCCTGCTCCTGGGATTTCTGATAAGTTTCACTTCAATCATTATTTTCCTGCTGATCAATCATTACGCTGGCCTGAACCTTCCGGAAGCTTTGCTGATACCATTTCGCTGGCTGCCTATAATCATTTTCCTGTTTTACGCCCTGAAGAAAAAAAACCTTACCACCTGGATCTTCTTTTCCATGCTGGCCGGGATTGAATTCGGTTACGATCTGCCGCTTGTGGCAAAAGAAATGAACGTTGTCAGCCAGGTCTTTATCCGCCTTGTTAAAACCATTATTGCTCCGTTGCTTTTTGGAACCCTTGTCACGGGCATTGCGGGGCATGCCGACCTCAGACAGGTCGGCAGGATGGGATGGAAATCCATACTGTATTTTGAGATCGTATCCACCATCGCATTGTTTATCGGATTGTTTGCGATAAATATCAGCGGTGCGGGGCATGGAGTCACAGTGCCTGCAGCTATGACCCAGGGAACCCTGCCCGCGGTCCAGAGCCAGAGCTGGCGAGACATTGTTCTGCATATTTTCCCCGAAAACATTGCCAAATCCATTGCCGAAGGTCAGGTACTGCAGATAGTGGTTTTCAGCATATTGTTTGGCATTGCGGTTGCCATGGTTAAAGAACAGTACCGCGCTCCCATGCTTCGTTTTACCGAATCCCTCACCGCAGTCATGTTCAAATTCACCAACATGATCATGCTGTTTGCACCTTTTGCTGTTTTTTCTGCTATTGCTTACAGCGTAGGGCATATGGGCCTGCAGGTTTTGCTGAACCTCTTTCAGCTCCTTGCGACCCTGTATGTATCCCTGATCGCTTTTCTCATATTGGTGTTACTTCCCATACTTTTATTTCTTAAAATACCGGTTAAGAATTTTATCAGGGCCGTTTCGGAACCTGCAACCATTGCCTTTGCCACCACCAGCAGCGAATCGGCCCTGCCCCGTGCGATCGAGAACATGGAAAAATTCGGAGTGCCGCGGAAGATCGTAGCCTTCGTGATCCCGACCGGCTACAGCTTCAATCTTGACGGTACTACGCTTTACCTGGCCATAGCTTCGATATTTGTTGCCAACATGGCCGGGATCCATCTTTCGTTCGATATGCAGATCGTGATGATGCTCACGCTGATGCTTACCAGCAAAGGTGTGGCCGGCGTTCCCCGTGCATCACTCGTCATTTTGCTTGGAACCGCAGCAAGTTTCGGCCTTCCCACATGGCCCATCTTCATTATTCTTGGAATTGATGAGCTGATGGATATGGCGCGAACAGCTACAAACGTTATCGGCAACTGCCTGGCAACGATAGTGATCGCGCGATGGGAGGGTGAATTCGATTACGATAAGGCCAGGAACCTTAACCTTGAATCAGAAGAGTAAAGACCTTATAAATATGTAATTATGGCGTATGACGAACACCTTGCAGAACGTGTAATACGGACTTTCCAGATCCTTCACGTGGATGCGGAAGCGAAATACATGATGGGAGGGATCTGTTATATGGTGAATGACAAAATGTGCGCCGGTGTAGTAAAAAACGAACTGATGGCTCGCATAGACCCGGACATCACCGAAGAATCCCTGAAGAAAAAAGGCTGCAGGTTAATGGATTTCACCCATAAAACAATGAAAGGATTTGTGTTTGTCGGCCCGGAAGGAACCGATATGGATGCCGATCTCGAATACTGGATAAAACTGGCTTTGGAATTCAATCCAAAAGCTAAATCCAGCAGGAAAAAGAAATCCAGGCAATAAAATTGAAAAATTCAACAAAGCATACCATGTTTAAGATTTCACATTACGGCTGGCAACCCGACTTGCCCGATCAAAGGGACTACCGCTATACAGCGCCCCCTGCAGTGATGATAAAATTGCCTGAAAGGACTGACCTCAGGCCGGGCTGTCCGCCGGTATATGACCAGGGCCAGCTTGGAAGCTGTACGGCAAATGCCATAGGTGCGGCTTTCGAATTCGGCCTGATCAAACAGAATGCACCTGCTTTCATGCCTTCCCGCCTGTTCATTTATTATAACGAAAGAATTATCGAGCAGTCAGTTAACAGCGACAGTGGAGCCATGATCCGCGACGGGATGAAGACTGTGAACAAGCAAGGAGTTTGTCCTGAGAAAGACTGGCCCTACCTCATTTCGGAATTTTCACAGAAGCCGCCGGCAGTTTGTTATTCGGAAGCGCTGAATCACCAGGTGCTGTCGTATCACCGCGTTGCCCGGTTACTTGAGCAGTTCAAAGGATGTCTTGCAGAAGGGTTTCCCATGGTATTCGGCTTTACCGTGTATGAAAGCTTCGAAAGCGACACAGTCGCCCGTACAGGCATTCTGGATATGCCCGGGACAGGGGAACATGCCGTCGGGGGCCATGCCGTTCTGGCTGTCGGATATGATGATCCCGCGAAACGCTTCATTGTCCGCAACAGCTGGAGTGAGCAGTGGGGCCTGAAAGGCTATTTCACCATGCCGTATGACTATCTCCTAAGCGAGAATCTCTCCGACGACTTCTGGACGATCCGGCTGGTTGAACAAAATCCCGCAGTGAACAAGCAATAATTCAGAAATAAATAATAAATTGCCTGGAATTTTAAAAGCAAATTATAAGTTAAGAGGTAGTATTAACCAAAACCAAAATCATGAAAAAGTACATTGCAGAATTGATAGGGACTTTCAGTTTAGTCCTTTTCGGATGCGGCTCTGCTGTAATTTCCGGAATTTCACAAACCGGCCCCAGCGGGATAGGTATACTGGGTATTGCAATAGCTTTCGGCTTTGCAGTTGTTGCCATGGCATATGCCATAGGCGGGATATCAGGCTGTCATATCAACCCTGCCGTCACTATTGGTGTTCTCACTGCCGGAAAGATGAGTACAAAAGATGCGGTTGGTTATATTATTTCCCAGTGCATCGGCGCAATCCTGGGAGCTTTTGTTCTGTTTATCATTGCAAGTGGAAAACCCGATTGGCAAATGAAAGAATGGGGACTGGGTGCAAACGGCTGGGGGGAAGGTTATCTTGGAGGGTATAATATCATCAGTGCCTTCCTTATTGAAGTTGTGATGACATTCCTGTTCGTTTTTGTGATACTTGGGACAACTTCTAAATTCGGGAACGGCGCAATGGCCGGGCTGGCCATAGGGGTTACCCTGATGCTTATTCACCTCGTAACAATTCCGGTTACGGGGACATCAGTAAATCCGGCACGCAGCCTTGGCCCTGCCTTGTTCTCGGGGGGCAAAGCACTGTCACAGCTCTGGCTCTTCTTTGTCGCACCCATAGTTGGGGCAGTTATTGCCGCACTGCTGTGGAAATTCGGATTTGATAAAGAAAAACCCTTATCAGAAGGAACGGCTACTTAGCCAGTGTGCTTAGTGCCGTTTCCCATGCAGGCCTTGCCTTTGCCCAATCACCTTTAAAGGAAGACTGTGAAATATGGGATTCAAGGGTCTGGGTGAGGCCTGCAACTGTTTTTACAGTTGTTGCAGACTTGGCATCCTTAATCCACTTTCCTTTAACAGCTCCCCAGCCTGCATCCATGGCCGCCGGAGCAAGGCCGCCTTCAAGGGTTTGCAGTGATTTGCTTAATCCTGCAGCATCTGTGATACCTGAAACGGATTTTGTAAAGCTATCCTTTTTCTTTTTGAATTCGCCGGTAAACGCTTTATCCGACAGGTTATTGGTAAGCTGTCCGACAAGGCTTCCCAGGTTAGCCTGAGAAGTTACCTGCTTTGTAGCATTGTCGGTGGTCTTCTGAACGTCCTTCGAAGTAGGAACTTTGAGATCCTGGGCGTTGGCAAGGGCTACCACCAGGACCAGGGAAACCAGTAAACAGAATCTTGTTTTCATAATATATAGGTTTTTGACAAGCTAAAATAATAAATTTCCCCGACGAACCCGACGAAATAAACTGATTTTTTTTTCGTCGGGAATTTCCTGCGATTTACCGTGATGCCTCTGTTTCAGATCGAAAACTGCTTCCCATGGGCTTTACGGCGCATTAACTTTGCTTCATCAAACAAAACAAAGAACCAGAAGCCATGAAAGCAACAAACAATATTACCGGCACTATCCTGAAAAGCCTGATCATTATCGTCAGCATTTTTTTCATCCAGATAAGCAATGTATTTGCAGAAATCAAAAATTGCACTCCTCCTGCTGTCCCGGCTATTAATACCCTGATCCAGGCACTTGCCCCTGTAAATCCGGGAATATGCGATTTTAATGATGCCGAGCTGAATACTGCCGATTTTTCGGATCTTGCTCCGGTAACTCCTTCCGAAGCCGATTTCAATGACACTCCCGAAGTTGTTTATGATCTGACCGGTCTTGCACTGCTAAGCCCGGCCGAAGCTGACTTTAACGATGCTGTAAATCACAACATTACTGACCTTGCTCCCCTTACTCCTTCCGAAGCTGGCTTTATTGACTGATCTCTGTTTACGGTAATGTTGTTCTTCATATCTCCAGGAGGCTGTCTCAAAAGTACGAGACGGCCTCTTTTTATTTTATAACGGACTGATTGTTAATATCTTGGCGATAATTAGTTATTGTAATTGATGGACATACTGTAAGATATGATTATCTTGCAGTATGAAAACGATCAAACGGGCCAACGTAAAGTTCAAAGATAAGCCCGTTAGCAAAAAAGTAGCACAAAAGCTCAAGTACGCTGAAAAGAACTGGCCTTCCAACCTGGAGCGTTATGAGCATCGGGAGAAGATCCTGCAAGGTCGCAACAGTTATGCCAAGACCGATCACGATGCGATGTTCATGAGGATGAAGGAAGATCACATGCTCAACGGACAGTTAAAACCCGGATACAACTGGCAGATCAGCACCAATAACCAGTTCATTTTAAATTACAGCATTCACCAATCATCGACCGATTACAATACGTTGCCCGCTCATGTAAAGCAATTTGCAGTCTTGTATGGGATGATGCCCGAAATCGCCACAGCAGATGCCGGCTATGGTTCGGAAAAAAACTACATGTTCCTGGAAGAGCACGACATTACCACATATGTTAAAGACACGTATTTTGACAAGGATCGTTCTGACAATACAGGCCATCACGGTTGAAAATTCTTTAATTCCTCCGGGCGTTTTCCCGTTGTTGATGGCACAAAAAATCGTATCTTTATGTACATCAAGACCACTGACTTTCATAAAATCAAAATTTAGGTTCAACCTAAGTTTATACATCATGACTGTGCTTCGAGCATGTAATAAGGATAGTCAGTTGGTCTTGATTTTTATTCGTCTGTGTGTCGTTTAAAAAATGTCATGTATATTTGTGTGAAAGGAAAGAGAGCCTGGTTAGTTACAATAATATAAAAGCTCGTTAATCTGACCATGCCGGGTGGCATCCGATAACCACCTGTTAGTTAGCGCTACTTTAAGGATTTTAACATTTACCTTGTAAAAGAATCCGTTTATGGCAGTAAAAGACAGCATAAAGCTAAGCCGGCGCGAGGAGCACATCCTGAAGCTGGTAGCCCAGGCCAAATGCAGGAAAACCATCGCCGAAGAGTTGAAAATGTCCATTCATACTGTCGATACGCACCTGCGACACATCCATCTTAAAACCCAAACCCATTCTCTCCCGGAACTTATCGTCTGGGATATGAAAAATTTCAGGTAATGCAGTCATCTCCTACTCAACATTAAGTAGGTGTTTTTACCTACTTATTCCTTGCGATTGACCTGCAGCTTTCTTTCTTCTACATTTGGTCAATTGTTATTAATTTGTCAGGGCAGTCCATCTTAATTCCCTGAAAGAAGTCAACAGGTCATTTTCCGCCGTTAGCGCGGACTTCCAAATGACAGTGATTTTATCACCCTGTGACCGAGAGGGCGAAGCCATATCCGGTCCGGAATCCAGGCAGATCTTTTCCACCATAACATAATTTAAGTTTATTACCGTAAACTCATAGAAACAATTATAAAAAAGGGAGGTTTATTATGCCAATTCAGCCAACGTATCCTGGCGTTTATGTACAGGAGGTACCCAGTGGTGTCAGAACCATAATGGGAGTAAGCACATCGATTGCGATGTTTATAGGCCGTGCCAAGTGGGGGCCCGACAACGAGCCTTTCCAATGCCTGAATTATTCAGACTTTGACCGGGCTTTCACGTCCGACAATTCAATGGGAGACCTGGCAAGGGCAGTCCGACTGTTCTTTTTGAACGGAGGCACCCGGTGCTATGTGTTCCGTCTTACCGGGTCCGGTGCGGCGCAGTCCACTGTCACCATACAGGGCAGTGACACAAAGGATTCCGTGGTCATCCAGGGAAAGTATAAAGGTACGCTGGGAAGTTCGGTCCATTATATCATCGAAAATCCCATTGATGGGGCCGGCACCTTTGACCTGACCTTGTACCGCCAGGTGACAGACCAGTTCGGGGCAACCCAGCCCACGGACAAGCAGAAATGGACCGGTGTAAGCATCATCTCCACCAGCCCGCGTTTCGTTACAAACTATGTGGATTACAAGTGGGCTACCGTCAGTTTGGCACCCGGTGCCGTAATACCCGTAAAACCTCCGGTTGCAACCCCCGATACCGCCTTGCCCCCCGGAAATGACGGCCTCGCACCGGATCTAGCATCTCCTATTACGGACTATGACAAAGCCTACAACGTAATCGATAAAGAGGTCGACCTGTTCAACCTGATGATCCTTCCGAAGGACACTGCGTTCTCGGATGACAATATGGCCTCACTCTGGGCCAAAGCAAGCATCTTCTGCCAGAAAAGAAGGGCATTCCTGCTGATGGATCCGCGCTCGGACTGGCATACTGTGCAAAATGCAACCGATGGTATGACCAGTCTCCGCACCGGCCTGGTCAAGGACTACAGCGCATTGTTCTTCCCGTGCCTCACCCTGACCGAGAACGGGTCCCCGGTCCAGGTAGGGCCCGGCGGCGCCATAGCCGGGCTCATGGCCAGGATAGATTCGAACCGTGGCGTTTGGAAGGCTCCTGCAGGGACCGAAGCGGACATCAGGGGCATCAACGGGCTCGAGTACAAGTTCTCGGACGATGAAAACGGAGTGCTCAACCCCAGGGGGATCAACACCCTGCGTGTGTTCCCCGAAGGTATTGTCAACTGGGGGGCACGCACCATGGACGGCGATGACGATTTTCAAAGCGAATATAAATACATCCCCATAAGGAGGCTTGCCCTTTACCTTGAAGAAAGCCTTTACAGGGGTCTGAAATGGGTTGTCTTCGAGCCCAATGACGAGCCCCTGTGGGCGCAGATCCGCCTGAATGCGGGCGCCTTCATGCATGATCTTTTCCGCCAGGGAGCCTTCCAGGGCAGCACGCCGAAAGAAGCCTATTTCGTGAAATGCGACGCCGAAACCACCATCCAGTCCGACAGGGACAAAGGCATTGTGAATATCTGGGTTGGTTTTGCACCTCTCAAACCGGCAGAATTCGTGATGATCTACATTCAGCAAATGGCAGGACAAATCAATCAATAAAAAAACATAACCATGACACAGTTTAGCGTAAATCCCCAGCGTTTCGACCCGTACAAGAACTTCAAGTTCCGTGTTAAATGGGATGGAAAATATGTGGCCGGAATCAGCAAAGTAGGAGCCCTGAAAAGATCCACGGAAGTGGTGACCCACCGTGAAGGCGGTGACCCGAGCTCGGAGCGGAAATCGCCCGGGAGGACAAAATACGAAGCCATAACCATGGAAAGGGGGGTGACCCACGACCAGGAATTCGAAAAGTGGGCCAATAAAGTCTGGAATTTCGGCGCGGGCCTCGGCTCTGAAGTCTCATTGAAAGATTTCCGCAAGGATCTCATCATCGAGATGTATAATGAAGCCGGGCAGCTGGCCATCGCTTACAAGGTCTACCGTTGCTGGGTCTCAGATTTCCAGGCACAGCCCGACCTCGATGCGAATGCCAATGCCGTTGCGATCCAGTCGATCAAGCTGGAAAACGAAGGATGGGAGCGGGATTATTCCGTGACCGAGCCTACTGAACCCTCATTTACCGAGCCGTCCTAAGCATTATTCCGATGCTGCCATTCCGAGCGGATCAGCTGCTTGATTTCTGGGAACAGTATCTGGACCAGCCCCTGGTCCGGACAGGGATCGGCCTGCTGGCTCTTGCCGAACCCGGCACGGATGCTGATACACTTGCCGGACTCAGTATCAGCGAGCGGGATGAAAAGCTCCTTGCGCTGAGGACCAGGATATTCGGCCCAGGGCTCAGGAGCATAGCCGACTGCCCGGAATGTTCCCAGAAAGTGGAATGGGAAAATGATACAGGAGACATTTTCAGTTCGGTGGAGAAACCCCCGTGGCCGGAACAGGAGCACATCTGTGAAAAGGATGGCTACCGGATCTGTTACCGCCTGCCCGACAGCAATGACCTTTCGGCAGCCACCGGCCCGGACGGGGTTGACGTGCCGGAAGATGATTTCTTAAGGGAACTCATTCTCTCGTGCACGTTTGACGGGCAGGACTGCAGCCCCGGGGAGATCCCCCTCCCGGTCCTGGAAGCTCTCGGCCTCTGTATAGAAAAGGAAAGCCCGTTCGCCGACATCCGCATGGAGCTTAAATGTGCGAACTGCGGACACCAATGGGAAGTCCAGTTTGACATCCTCAGCTATCTGTGGCAGGAGATCAGGAGCTGGGCGGAGCACACCCTGTCGGAGACAGCTTCGCTGGCCCTGTCCTACGGCTGGTCGGAGAAGGAGATCCTCGGAATGAGTCCAGCGCGCCGCCAGTTGTATCTTGAGATGGCAACACCATGAGCGGATTCCTTTCCAGGCTGATAGAAAAACACAACCACCCGGGAAAAACCGTTTCCCCGAGGCTGAGGGGAAGGTTTGAGCCTGCCGCGCCTTTTTCGGGATCTTTTTCACAGCCATCCCTGTCCAAAACGGAAGGCGTTAGCTCTTTCCTACAGGACGCAACTCACAGCGACAATGCCCTTCCTGCTTTTAATCCTCCCCCTCCCATCTTCTACCCCGGTACAACGGACAGGGATAACACCCTCCCCGGTCCGACCGGAAATCCCCGGACGGACGCAGCAGCCGGCGGCATACAGGGGTCAAAGGTCGTAACGGATATCCCGGGTGATCATGCTCCTCCCGGCATACATGACACAGCGAGAAATTACGGAAGGAAAGCAAAGAAAGACCTGTCCCGCGGGATGGCTGAACCTTCCGGAAAGCCCGGATCACTTGCGGATCCCGGCACAACCGGGTCGCCTCCGGGTAAAAGCACCATGATCCCCCTAACCGTAAAAACTGAAAGCGCATCACTTCCTGCCGTGGGCCGGGGGCAGGACTTGCCCAACGGATCCGTTTCTTCCGGTTCAAAGGGAAAAGCCCGCGCTGCGGACAAGTTTAAAGCCGACCCGGCAAAAGGCATTCCGGGCGAAGGTACGGAGGAGCTATTCACGATCCGGCCCCCTTCAGGCAGAAGCACTGCAGGAACAAACAGGATGAAGGAAAGCCGGGGTCGTCCTGCACAGCCCGACACGGTCATCAAAGTCAGCATTGGCCGGATTGAGGTCAGGGCTGTCATGGAGCCTTCTCCTTCCGGGCAGAAACCCAGGCCACAGCCGAAGCCTTACATGTCATTGAATGAATATCTGAACAAACGAAACCCGGACAAGGTATGAGCACCGCCCTCGCCATCGCCTCAGTATCTTATGTATTGAAAGATCTCCTGAACAACGGATTGATCGACAAGGATGTTTCCGGCGCCATCAACAGCAATGTGAATGTCACGGCCCTGCCTCCGGATATGATCGACGCCACTTCCGCCGGGCAGACCCAGCTGAACCTGTTCATGTACCGGGTCACCTTCAACCAGGGATGGAGCAATGTGGATTTCCCGTCGCGCGACAGCCAGGGGGTGCTGATATCCAATCCCCCTCTGCCGCTGAACCTGCATTACCTTCTCACCTCCTATGGCGCCAAGGAGCTGCATTCCGAGATATTGCTGGGTTACGGGATGCAGATCCTTCACGAGACACCGGTCCTTGAAAGGAAAGCCATCCGCGATTCCCTCATGGCATCATCGGTAAGCACGGGAGCCGGGTTGCCCGATGAGCTGAGAGCTCTTTCCCTGTCCGAACTGGCCGACCAGGTCGAGCAGTTAAGGATAACTCCCGAGAACCTCAGCACCGAAGAGATCTCCAAGCTGTGGACGGCCTTCAGCGCGAAATACAGGCCCACCGCCGCTTACCAGGTATCCGTGGTGCTCATCGAAAGCAGGAAATCCGTCGCACCGGCACTGCGGGTGAAGAAACCGCTGATCTATGTCAATCCCTTCCATCAGCCTGTTATAGAAAAAATACTTTCGCAGAAAACCACGGCTGATCCGGTCAGCGGGGACCAGCCTATACTATCGGGATATACTCTTGTCCTCGACGGGTACAACCTGAAAGGCGACGATACACGGGTGAACATCAGCGGCACGGAAGTGTTCCCCGCCAAGGACAATGTGTCCGACTCCCGGATCCTTGTCGCCCTCCCGGCCGGGCTGCATGCGGGTGTGCAGAGCGTCAGGGTGGTCCATTACAAGTTGATGGGAGATCCAGGGATCTCACATTCATGGGACGAATCGAATATAGCCTCTTTCATGCTCAGTCCTTCCATTCCCACACCCCCTCCCGACATCAGCGTGGCCGGGCCCGTAACGCTGGCGGTGGCCCCTCCCGTGCAAAAAGAGCAAAGCGTCGTCCTCCTGCTGAATGAGCTGATCAGCGATCCTTCCGTGAAAAGGCCACCTTATTCCTACACCTTCCCGCTGCCCCCGGGGAACCTTCCGGCTGATGACAACCCGTCCGTATCCATCCCTATCAACGATGTCATGCCGGGCGTTTACCTTGTCCGCATCCGTGTCGGGGGAGCCGAAAGCCCGTTGGATTCGGATGCTTCAGGAAATTACGCCTCACCAATTATAACGATCTCATGACAAGCTCCGTCCCGGAAGACTGGACCACTGCGAACCAGCGTTACCTGATTACCGCCATCAGGGAGGTGAGGGAGGAGCTCGAATTATACCATAAAAGAAAAGGCCGTAAAGACCGGGGGGAGAAACATATAACCGTGGGTACGGCGGATCAGGGGAAGGAAACGGCCGGCGTTGCCCGGCCGGGTGCACCTCCTGCCCTTGAGACCCTGACTTCGGTGTTCCGCCTCACTTCTTTTGAAAAAAAGATCCTGCTAATGTGTACCGGTGCGGAGCTGGACTCATCTTTCGCTTCGCTGGTAGCCGCACTGCAGGGAGATCCGGGCTCTTTCCTGCCGACCTTCAGTTCTGCCATGACCATATTCCCTGACGCCCACTGGAGCGCCTTGTCGCCCGGTGCGCCGCTGAGGTACTGGCAGCTGGTCGAAGCGGGCAGCGGAAGATCCCTGACCAGGAGCCCGCTCAGGATAGATGAGCGTATCCTGCATTACCTTACCGGCGTCTCTCACCCTGACGAACGGCTTACAGGCGTCATAGAACGCGTGAGCGGGAGCGGCGGGCTTGTCGCTTCGCACCGCGAACAGGCCGGCCGGCTGCTGGAGATGCTGAGGAAAAGCTCCGCTGAGGCGGTGTTCCCGGTGATCATGATCCAGGGCGAAGACACGGGCGACATGCTGGATATCGTTTCCGGTGCCTGCTCCCTCCCTGGACTGGACCTCTGGTTTATGACGTCGGGCTCGGTCCCCGGGAATGCCCGGGAAAGAGCAGAGCTCGTCCGCCTGTGGAACCGCGAAGCCGCCCTGGGCACGGGAGCGCTCTTTATCGATTGCAGCGAAGCCGATACAGGCGATCTTTCGCAGCTTCAGGCCATCACCACCTTTTGTGAAAGACTTACCGGTGTTTTGTTCATAGGCTACCGCAGCTGGAAGCCTGCCCTGAGGCGGCCGGTTTTCAATACCGACGTGCAGAAACCCCGGGCCAGTGAACAGCTGGACCTGTGGAACAGCCTGCTGGATGCCGCCCCGGTTCGCCTGAACGGTGAGCCGGGGAAGATCGTCTCCCAGTTCAACCTCAGCGCAAGGACCATCAGAGCGATAGGGCTGGAGATGAACAGGGACCTTTCAGGCAGGGAGCCCCGGGAAGTCACGGCCGAAGATCTTACTTCCCGCTTATGGAAGGCCTGCTGCAGCCAGTCCCGGCCGCGACTGGACGAGCTGGCCCAGCGGATCAACCCTGCGGCTCGTTGGGCGGACCTGGTCCTGAATGATTTCCAGGTCAGGACACTGAAGGAAATTGCGCGGCATGCAAGGCAGCGCGCAAAAGTTTACCATGAATGGGGGTTTGCATCCACAAGCTCGAGGGGGCTCGGCATCAGCTCGCTGTTCACAGGCGAGACCGGAACGGGCAAGACCATGGCATCGGAAGTCCTTGCCAACGAACTGAATCTGGACCTCTACAAGATAGACCTAAGCCAGGTTATAAATAAATATGTGGGGGAGACCGAAAAAAATCTTAAAAAAATCTTTGATGCCGCGGAGGACGGGGGGGCTATCCTGCTTTTTGACGAAGCGGACGCCCTGTTCGGAAAGCGGAGCGAGGTGAAGGACAGCCATGACCGTTACGCCAACATCGAGGTCAGCTACCTGCTGCAGCGCATGGAGGCTTATCGCGGGCTTGCCATCCTCACCACTAACCTGAAAACCGTCCTTGACAAGGCTTTCCTGAGGCGGATCCGGTTTGTCGTGCAGTTCCCTTTCCCGGATGCACGGCAGAGGGCCGAGATCTGGAAACATATCTTCCCGGCAGGCACCCCGAAGGAGAACCTGGACTGGGAAAAGCTTTCCCGCATGAACCTGGCCGGGGGAAGCATACGAAATATAGCGCTGAATGCAGCTTTCATTGCAGCCGACGAGGGGGTCCCGGTGAGTATGAATCATCTCTCGCAGGCGGCTGGAAGCGAATACGCAAAGCTCGAAAAGCAATTCAGCCTGGGGGAAATGATCACCTGAGATGACACGGGAGATAGTGACAAGGCAGGTGAAACATGGCTGATGGTCCGGATACCCAGACGGGGCAGGGATAAAACTGTTGAATACTGATTTGAATTAGTATAATGGCCCGGAAGATAGAGATAACCATTGATGAACTTATCCTGCGCGGTTTCACCGGCATTGACAGGGCCGCTGTTGGGAAAGCGCTGGAACAGGAGCTGGCAAGGCTCCTGACGCGGAAGGATTCTGCTTCCCTGCTTTCGGAAAACATGGAAGCCGGCAGGATCCATGGCGGGACGATCAGGTTGTCGCCGGGTGCGAAAGCGTCATCCATAGGCAAACAAACAGCTCAATCGGTTTTTAAAGGATTAACATCATGAGCAGGCACACTTCAGAAAGAACCAGGCTAAAAACATCCACCTGGTCGGCAAAAACAAATCAAAGGGAAGGAAACTCCCTGAAAAAAATCGTTCCCCGCAATGATGTCCTGGAGAGGGAGGCGGATGCCCTGTCGGCGAAGCTGGTGCAGGGGGGCGAGCCATCCCCGGCCCGTGAAGGGTTCAGGGAAGCGCGCAGAGGCAAGGGGGCTGGCAACGGGCTGCAGGGATCGGCAGGTCATCCTATGGACCGGGATACGCAGGAGTATTTCAGCAGGCGCCTCGAACAAGATTTCAGCCATGTAAGAATCTTTTCGGACAGGGAAGCCGCAGAATCGGCAAGCGGAGCCCATGCCCTGGCGTACACCACGGGGAACAGCGTTGTTTTCGGGGAAGGGCAGTATGAACCAGGCACCACGGCAGGGAAAAAACTGATAGCCCATGAACTTGTCCATGTGATGCAGCAATCCAGGGACCCGGGTCTGAACAACCGGGTGATGAGGTCTTTTGACCCCGACGAACTGCTCAAAGGCGTTCTTTCGGCTGTCCCGTCGGGAGGCGGTGCGGTGGAACAGCTGGCCGGCCAGGCACAGGGAGCAGCAGGCGGACTGCTGGGGGGACTGGGCGGCGGACTGTCATCGCTGACCGGAGCTGCCGGCGGGCTTGCCGGAGGACTTCCTGGCCTCTCACAGCTTACAGGGTCGGCAGGCGGGGCAGCAAGCGGGTTGCTCGGCAGCCTCACGGGAGGCCTGTCATCTCTTACAGGAAATGCCGGGGGACTGCTGGGGGGAATTACCGGAGGCCTCTCGGGTGGCTTGTCGTCCCTCACCGGCAGTGCCGGCGGGCTGCTCGGCGGCATTACCGGGGGCCTTTCTGGTGGCTTGTCCTCCCTCACCGGCCAGGCCGGGGGATTGCTTGGGAGCATCACCGGGGGCCTTTCCGGGGGCTTATCGTCCCTGACAGGGAAAGCCAGCGGGATGTTCGGCGGGCTGATGAGCGGCATCACGGGTGGACTGTCATCTCTGACCGGCAAAGCCGGAGGACTGCTCGGAGGCCTCACCGGAGGACTGTCCTCCCTGGGAGGTCTCATACCCTCCGGTGGAGGCGGCGTCACGTCACTGCTGCAGAAGCTTGCAGACCTTTTCAAAGGCAGATGATGATCCTCCGGTCCGTCACCTGAGCCCTGCATCATAAAAAACATTATTTTCACGATTTAGCCAGCTCACATGTCAACATTTCCCGGATCACCGAAACTTGTCAAAGGCGGCATCGTCATAGCGGATCCCGACACGCTGAAAATAAACCGTGTCATCGCACTGCAGTATAACCCGGATACCCTGACCCGCAGCCTCCAGCCGAAAAGCGCCGGGACCGACACCAGCGACCGTTCCGAACCCCTGCGGCTCTCCGGCCCGCCGGTGGAGACCTTCAGGGTGGAAGCCGAGATCGATGCCACTGACCAGCTGGAGATAGCCGATTCAGTGGCAGTCAAAGTAGGGATACAGCCCCAGCTTGCCGCGCTCGAGCTGCTGATATACCCCACGGTGGCCCAGCTCAAGTCGACCCTCGGCCTGGCAAACTCGGGAACGATGGAGATCGCACCGATGGAAGCACCTCTCACCCTGTTCATCTGGAGCAAGAACCGCATCATACCGGTGCGCATCACCGAATTCAGCATCACGGAGGAGGCGTTTGACCCCTCCCTCAACCCCATACGGGCAAGGATAAGCCTGGGGATGAGGGTCCTGTCGACCGATGATTTTGATGCCGGCCACAAAGGAAGCAGCCTCTACCTCAGCTACCAGCAGAAAAAAGAGCAGCTTTCATCACAGTATAAGAATGTCATATTGAATCAACTCGGCATAGATACCATCTCATGACAGACACCTTGCAATCCATCCTGCAGCAGTCGGGGATGAAACCCTCTGCTTTCGGGCCCAACAGCCGTTACCTCGGTACCGATACCGCCACCATGGAGGGACCCGGCGGGGATACCATAGTATATATACGGCGCCGCTTCATACCGCCTGTCAACCGGTTCACGGTGATCAGGGAATATACGGTGGTGCAGGGCGATCGCATAGACAACCTCAGCTACAGGTACATCGGCGACCCCGAGCAGTTCTGGAGGCTCTGCGACGCCAACGGCGCTTTCAGGCCCGATGAGCTTACCGAGGTCCCTGGCAGTATTGTCAGGATTGGCCTTTCCACGGACCTGCAAACTTACTGACCATGCTCGGCGGGATCAATCTTTCGATGCTGATGGGACCGGTGGTACCCGTCCCGGTGCCCCCGGATGTCATCAATGCCGTCAGCAGCATTGAGATAACCACTGCTTCCGGGACCTCCCAGAGCGGGTTCCGGCTTACCTTTTCCATCAACACCGGCTCCATCCTCCAGCAGATATTCCTGCTGGCCGCCGGGGGCGGAGCCGCTCCCAAGATCCGCATCGTCCTTATGATCACCATCAAAGGCTCCACGGAAGTGCTCATGGACGGGGTGGTGCTGAATTACCAGACTTCCGCAGGGAACAAACCAGGCGAGACCCTCCGAACCGTCATGGGCAAGGATCTCACGGCACTCATGGACATCATCGACTTCGACGGCATTCCCTATCCCGCCATCCCGCCCGAGGTGCGCGTCCTGACGATACTCGGTAAATATGCCGTGCTGGGGCTGATTCCCG
>Ga0182021_10002438_pt1 | contig 21710 bp, 25 predicted proteins | sample 612E3MmetaG_FD_120493 | JGI IMG/M metagenome (GOLD analysis project Ga0182021, IMG submission 120493) | Permafrost microbial communities from Stordalen Mire, Sweden - 612E3M metaG (Illumina Assembly) | ecosystem: Environmental > Terrestrial > Soil > Wetlands > Permafrost | place: Sweden... | reverse complement strand
TTATTGATAAAAAAATACAAAGTTTAGCCCAATTTTTTATTAACCAATTAATCATTAAATGAACCCCTAAATAATAAATAATTATAATCAATATAGCATTAATTGGCAGACAATAAATAATTTATGAAAAATGCTGAAAATTTTGCAAACAGTCTAAAAGAGAAATATAATGTCCAATATGGTTTTTAGAACTTGGAATAAGAGTCATTACCCATTACAATTAAAATCATAAAAATAAAAAATTGATAAATGGATACTTACCAGATCATAAAAGGTGTGTTCCTGCATACTTATCGCTATTATTGACCTAAATATACAAATTCAAATATTAAAAAAGAAAGTTATCTTTAGAGACAATACTCATCCAGAAAATGTTTACATCATTTAATGGATATTCTCCAGATTCTACATTAAAAATTTCTTTATTAACAAATCTTTTGAAACCACCAGGCCAGTAATGTTCTTCAAACTGATGTAACAAATAAATTGGAATTTGAATCCATATTAAAAAAAAAAGTATATTGTTCGTTTTAACGAATATAAAAATTAATAATGTAATAATTATTGACAAAATTATACAAAACTTAGCCCAATTTTTATAAAGCCAATTTTTCATACTTTTCTCCTTATTTATAATAATAATTATCATTTTTTTTATAATTAATCTTTTTATCTTCCAAATATAATTTATTTAATTTTTAGTTCAATCTGAGATTAACTCTGAAATTAGTATATTTTCACAATTTTTAATAAATTGAGTTTATATGGTGATCCATTTACTAATTTTTTTGATTGACTTTAGTATTTTTTTTTTATTAGATAATCCTTATTTTTATCCTAATTGTTTATATCTAATAACCAAATTAACTATATCTAGCATATTTTTATGGAAGATTTTTTATTCATGGTGAAGAAATGTTGTTGGAAGAGTTACATAAGAGAGAATATATTGATTCATTGTTTGAAGAGTACAACGAATTAACAAAAAATAAACCTGAACTGGGATCTGAAATATTCATATTTGAAAGAATGGTTTCCAAGAGGGTTAAAAAGATATTAAAGAAATCTGGTCTGTTAAAGGATGTTGAAAAGAGGGATATTAAAGAGATAATTCATTTTTCTTCCATAGCCTTCACTGAGGGGTCACTTGTGGCAGCACTACGCCTGGACTATTGTAATAGATGTGGTTGGTGTTGTGAAAACTGTTCCCCCATATACATAACAAAAAAAGAATACGAAGCTTATCAAAATTCTGATAAGGTGATTACTACAGAGATTAAACAGTATAAGGATGGTTACATGTTTTCTGAAGATCGCCCATGTGAACATTTCATAAGAAAAACTAAAAAATGTGATATATACCATGAAAGACCCGCAGTTTGCAAAGCATATCCAATTTTAATAAAAAATGAAAATCAGTACTTATTTACACCTAACCAATTCTGTAAATACTCGATAGAATTCGTTGTTCAAAAAGCCATTACTGAGATAACAACTTGCTTGAAAATAAGAGAGGATCCAGAATTCCTTAAAAATCTGCAGAAGTTAACTAAAAATAAGATCCCTGGAAAAGAAGATAATTTAGAAGATAGGGTAGAAAAATGGAATCAAATTGCCGATGATCTGGATGGTAAGTTGGACTAAATTCTTGATTTTTAATAAAAAAAAATTTATTTTTATAATCTCTTTTTATATATGAGTTCTCTAAATTTAAAAACAAATTCAGTTCCATTAAAATTGCTCCTATTTTTAAACTTCGCAGCGTTTATTCCAGTGATTATTGGAGTTACACTGAAAATATTACCTTTAAGAACACTTTCGTTGGTTATATTCTTTTTTTACAGCCTTTATTATCTTAAAAAAGCCCAAAAATCTATTGATGGCGAAATAGGGGTAACTTTAGGTTCAATAGCAGATTTTAAATTTATACTCTGGCCTGTAATCCTTGTAATATGTACAATAATTCTCAAGACCATTTAAATATGTATTGAAATCTAATTTTAGTTGTATGATTTGATTATTCAATTTTTTTCAAATCATAAAATTTTTTTCAAAAAGGATAAAAGAAGGTTCAATCAATATAACCTTGTTCTACATTAGAATATCATTTACAATTATTGGAAATAAATATTTTACACAAAAAATTAACTAAATCTTATTTGTTAATTGCAACTGGAGCAGTGTTAATGGTAAAGGTTATAAAATCAGCTGTTAAATGCTATAAAAAGAAGACTAAAAAGACTGTAGGTGGAAAAAAGAAGATATATGAGTATAATCAGTATTTAGTCCCTTTAAAGAGGTCAGATAATTTTGATTGTAGCGAGGAAGTTTTCATCATACCTCAGACGCATATTAAAGAGCTTGTTGGCGAAGATATTTCAATGGCAGTGGATTACCTTAAAAATTTAGGGGCAAAAGAAAGCCATCTTGATGCTTATGAGAGGGAACTTGCAGAATTAGAGTGGAAGCACAATGAACTGTCAAAATCATACAAGGAACTCGTTAGCAAACATGCTAAAACTAACAAGAAGCTGAGGCGTGATGATGAACGGATCAGAATACTTGAGGGTGATAAAGATAAGCTCATGAAAAAGCTGGAAGAGGTTAGTGAAATACACAAAGCTCTTAAAAAGAATTATGAAATTGAAACTGAAAAGAACAAAGTTTTAGAAGATGAACTCAATATCCACAAAGATAAAGATATTTGGACCAGTTTAAGAAGTCGATTAGGTAGTAGAAAGGATGGAGAAGGGGAATAATGACAAAAAAATCAGCTTACCATCCATCTATAAGTCAAGTTAAAATCATTGAAGATAAAAACAACTTTCCAATAAGCTGGCTTAACAAGCAAGGGTTCTGTGAATATGGAATATATCTTGAAAATGTAAAGGGAATCGAAGTAAAACCTACAATATCGATGTTACAAGGTACAAAAGAACATACGACCCTTGAAGCTAATTTTAAGAAAGGAGCAGAGCCTGCAACATTTGATGAAATGCTTGAAACTTCTAAAACAGGCGAAATTCTTTCAAGGGAACTGCCTGTAATATCTAAACAACATGGGATTAGAGGATTCATAGATGAGGTTTGGATGACCCCTGACGAGTTTATTATCATTGATGATAAACCTGGAACAGTTGCTTATTCATCAAGTATAAATCAGGTTTATGGATATTGTCTGGCCTTCAAAGATATGGTACCTGAGAACCGAAGAATAGTAGCATCTCTTCGTGAGAGGGGTACTGAAAACATTTATTGGGCATCGTACTTTGACGAAAAGGCTGAGAAAGATATTATAAAACTTATAAACCGTATGCACAAATTGTTGGTCGGAGAAACTGAATTCAAAGCTACAGATAACTTCAATAAATGCAGTGGATGTAGGTTTAACCATTTATGTGATAAAAAAACGAATTTTTAAGCCCATTAAACCATGACGATACCTTTAAATATAAGCACGGCATAAAAACTGATTACTGTAATGCAGTCTATTCTATTATAGTCCCGTGGGGTAGTGGTAATCCTGCTGGTCTTTGGAACCGGCGACGGCGGTTCGACTCCGCTCGGGACTATCTTCAAACTTTAAAGGTAATTTTATGGAAAATGTTCTAGTTATAGGTGCAAATACAAGACCTATAACATGTTCTCTTAAAAATGTAGGATATAATGTTTATTCTGTTGATTATTTTGGATGCCAAGATTTGAAAAATTGTGTATCTGATTTTAGATCTTTATTAACCCAAAAACCATTCCATTCATGCGGATTTTTTTCTCAAAATTTCAATTCTGAATTGCTTCTTGAAAAGGCAAAGGGATTTTTTGAATTGGCAGATTCCATATTATATAGTTCAGGCGTTTCTCCATTAAAAATTCCCAATAAAAAGTTAATTGGAAACAATCATCTTTATAATGTTGAAAACAAATTTAAACTCTATAAACACTTTTTAAATAAATTTGAAGATGTTTTAAAATTACCAGAAACATATTTGGTAAATGATCTTCAGGATGCCAAAGAAATTGCTGATGCTAGTGAGGCCGAAAAATTTCTCATCAAACCAGTCAAAGGATCAGGAGGAATAGGTATTCAGAACCTTGATATGGTAGATCCTATCGCCGATATCCAAGGGTCTATCTTACAGGAAATTATTGAAGGTAGTGATGTAAGTGCATCTGTGCTCTCCACTGGAGATGAAGCCTCCACAATTCTTACTACACAACAGTTAATTGGAAATAATTGGCTTGGCCAGAAGCAAAGTTATGCTTACTGTGGAAATATTGCACCTCACATGGAAGAAGCAAGCAAATCTTCCATATATACGAATATTAAATCTTTTAAAGAAGTAGCAGAGGAGATAATACTGGATCTAAACTTGATAGGTTCTAATGGTGTAGATATGAAAATCAAAGATGGGAATATTTACTTAATAGAAGTTAATCCCAGGTTTCAGGGCACATTCGAAGTTTCTGAAGCAGCATTGGGCATTAATCTTGCCGAAGCCCATATTAAGGCTTGTAATGGAGAACTGATTGATATTCCCGATCCTTACAATTTTGCAGTTAAGATGATTATTTTTGCAAAGAAAAGATCCATTGTTGGAAATCTTAACTTTGATAATGTAAATGATATTCCTGCTCCAAATGTGATTATTGAAGAAGGAGAACCAGTATCTACAGTTTTAACTTCTGGAAATATCCTTGAAGATACTATTTACTCTGCAAAAAAGGTAGTTTTTGATGTTTATAAAAATTTAAAATCAGTATAATTTAATTAGATCATTTAATCTCTTTTTAGAAAACCATATTTAAAAAATATGCAATAATCTCAGGATGAAAATAAGGGTTCCAATTACTATGAGAATGGTTGATATTACCATTGCACCGGCAAACAATACGAAAAGTTTCGCACGGTTATCTGGATCTTTTACATCTTTAAATAATTCGTTTAATGGGTCTTGATTCATTTTATTACCTCACTAGAAATATGTACTGTGTTGTTGTTGGAAGTTCTTTTCGAAGCATTTTAATGTCCGGTTTGTATAAATATGTTTCATTATTGCAGTTTTTTAGGTCTAGTATTTTACATACAACTTTATTTTCCAATCTTCCTGATATTCTTGAACCCGATGCATTTGAATCAATTTCAATGTATATAGGGAGTTTCAGTAGGTGATGTTCAGATATGTCAAGTATTTCTGATATTTTTTTCAACTCATCTTTTTTAAATCTATGCCTTACACTGTCTGCACCCACAACATGTGGTCTTTCCTCTAATATAAGGTCATCAAGAAACTTTCTTTGTCGGGGTAAGTGTCTGTTAAGGCTTATTATCTGTTTTTTTACCAGTCTATCTCCACGATTTAAATCAGATGTCATTGATAATTATATCTAAACTAGATAATATATTAGTTTTAGTTTTGATAAATCTATAATTATGATATGATCCTACATTTTAATTATTAATATTGTTGGAAGGTGTAAGAAATGGATATAAATATTGAACAGTGCAGGGAAAATGACAAGATAAAAGACGTTATCAGTAAAAGTGGTTTTCCAATTAAACATATTAAACTTTTGCTCAGAATTTCAGATGCCATATACATCAATGCAATAAACTACAATGTTTCAATAGATGATAACACTATTAAAATGCTTCTTATTTCATCAAAACCTGAAAACCAAAAAGGCACTTTCAACACAACATCCCTCACTAATGTATTATACAGGATAAAGGACATGGAAAGGGATAATAAAGATGTCAAAACCAAATGTATTATAATTGATGGAATGCTCCAAGTTCAGGTTGAAGTAACTAACGGATAGATTTTTAATGCTATCCCTAAGATAATACATTAAATACCCATTTGAAGAGTAGCCAATGATTGTTGAAGATTATCAAAAATTAATAGATGAAATTGTGGATATAGATACTGAAATATCATCTATAGCCGATTCAAGACGTTTACTTATTGAATTAAATGAGCGAGAAGCTATTCTACTGAAACTAAAAGAGAGTATTATTAAGGATATACGCTTTGCTGAATCGAATTTTCTCAAAGACAAGACAAACATCAGAAATAAATATTCTATGAACCAGAAAAAGGGTATAACCGGAATGCTAAGGGGTTCACAAAAAACTAAACTTATTAAAGAACTTAAAATTTTAGAACATAGATCTAAAAAGAATATTGAAGGATTAAAGGAGATCAGATATATAATAGATGATCTTTTGATCCAGTTCAATGCTTTGAAGGGTCCTGTTAACAAATCAATGAGGGATAGATTTGGAAATTAATTTAAAAAATCTATAGTTTAAATTTATTATTTGTATAATTCAAAAAAATAGAAAAAATGTGGGTTGTTAATATGTTAGTTCTACAGGTAAGAGTATCAAAACACCCAATAAATCGTCCTTTTTAATCTCACAATTTTGTGCTGCTGCAAACATGGAATGATCAGCTTCCCTCTTCATACTTAGTGGTAGTGGAATATCTTCATCAACGGCAAGTGCATGTCCGTAACTGTTCGATCCATACCCACTTAAGAAGATCAATTGGTTGGCAGGTATTGGGATTTTCTTGATTTTAATAGATTTTATATCCCCACTTTTAAATTCCATATCTTCATCAGCTATTATTGCTCTTAAATTACCCGAGATGGTTCCTATCTTGAAATCAATATGGGACGCTTTAGAATCTGCAATTTCCTTCTTAACTAAATCAAGTCGTGTTATAATCCTAACCAATTATTCCATCTCCATGGTTTTTTTGATCATCTTCAACCTCACGAAGTTCTCCCTCTCCATCTCTTCGAGCCGCATCTCGATGTATTTAACAGTGGTATCGAGTTTTGGTATTATAATATGTTCGAGTGCGTTAACCCTTCTTTTGGTTGATTCTATTTCGCCTGCAAGAAGCATTATGGTTTTTTCAATTTCTCCAAGTTCGATTATAAGTTTGACTGATTTTTCAAACTTTTTTGCTGCTTCGTCGAGCTTAACAGAAGTATCTAAGAATCCATATCCTCGTTCAACCATACTTCTCTGGGTAGTCTGTGAATCTATTAAAGGTACAACAACCCCCATAACACTTCTGGAGTCAATATCAACTTCTATAGATTCTTTTACAGACATAGCCGATTTTTTAACGGCTAAATCACCCATTACAATCTGTGCGGCTGTAAGATCCTTGTAGGCTTCAAGGAGTGTTTTTTCTACACCTTCCCTTGAGCCCTTGACACGCTCTAGTATGTTGAAAAACTCCATTATTAAGGCGTTCCTCTTTTCTTTGAGGAGGCTGTGACCCTTTACAGCAAGTTTTTCCCTGTCTTTCAGTTTTAGAAGTTCCATCCTTGTTGGATTGATTCCTTCTATCATTTCGTGCGCCATTTTATCCCTCACGTCCTCAAAATCTTTAAAAATTAAATTATTTTAAGGTTTATTTGTATGCTGGGTGATATTTTGGAATGTGTTCTGCCCTTACACGTTTCAGTTCTGCTTCAGGTAAGAGGCTTAGTAATTCCCATCCAAGATTGAGTGTTTCTTCAATTGATCTGTCCTCGTCCTTATTCTGTGTTATGAACTTTTTCTCAAACTCGTCGGCAAAACTCAGGAATTTCCTGTCACGTTCTGTAAGTGCTTCTTCACCCACAACAGCCATTAAATCCCGTAAATCTCGTCCTTCCGCGTATGCGGAGTACAGTTGGTCTGAGACTCCACTGTGATCTTCCCTTGTCTGACCTTCTCCTATTCCTCCACTCATCAATCTTGAAAGGGAAGGTAAAACATCTACAGGGGGATAAATACCTTTTCTGTAAAGGTCTCTGCTGAGAACAATTTGTCCCTCTGTAATATAACCTGTAAGATCAGGAATTGGGTGTGTTATATCATCCTGAGGCATAACTAGTATTGGCATCTGGGTAATTGAACCTTCTTTACCCACAATTCTTCCTGCACGTTCGTACATAGTTGCTAGATCGGTATACATGTAACCAGGATAACCCCTTCTTCCAGGAACTTCATCTCTTGCAGCTGAAATTTCACGAAGTGCCTCACAGTAGTTGGTTAGGTCGGTTAGTATAACCAGCACGTGCATGTTCAATTCAAATGCAAAATACTCTGCAGTTGTGAGTGCCATCTTAGGTGTGATGATCCTTTCGATAGCAGGGTCGTCTGCTAGGTTCATGAAAACTGTAACTCTCTCAAGAGCTCCAGTTCTTTCAAAATCCCTCATGAAGTAGTTTGCTTCCTCATGGGTAATTCCCATAGCAGCAAATACAACAGCAAACTCTGTCTCTTCACCTACAACCTTTGCCTGCCTTGCAATCTGCGCAGCAAGTTCGTTGTGGGGAAGTCCAGAACCAGTAAAAATAGGTAGTTTCTGTCCACGCACCAATGTGTTCATACCGTCTATAGTAGATATACCAGTTTCTATGAACTCTGCAGGAAATTCCCTAGCTGATGGATTCATTGGGTTACCACTTATATCAAGTTCTTTATCCGGTATGATTTCAGGACCACCGTCAATTGGTTGACCTGTACCATTGAATACCCTTCCTAACATGTCTGGTGAAACACCAAGTTTTGCTGTTTCTCCTGTAAATCTGACTTTGGTTGTTGATGTGTTAAGATCGCTTGTACCTTCGAAAACTTGCACTACAGCAAGGTCTCCTCTAACCTCAAGAACCTGTCCTCTTCTCTTATCACCGGCAGGTGTTTCGATCTCAACAATTTCGTTGTATGCCACTCCTTCGACACCTTCAACAATCATTAGAGGACCGGAAACTTCGGAAACAGTTGTATATTCCCTTGTTTTGATATCTATCTTCATCTTCATACCTCACTGCATTGTTTAACTATACTATCCTGAATTTCCTTTACCTTCACTTCAAATTCAGATTCAGGCAGATATTTCATCCTACCTATTTCATCCTTTACTGGAATGGAAATAATGTCTGCTGATGCAGCTCCACGATCCAGTGCTGCTTCCGCATTTACATGGTACATTAGGATGGTTTTAAGCATCTGATACTGCTTTATAGGTGCGCAGTATGTATCTACTTCATGATAAGCGTTTTGTTGAAGGAAGTCTTCTCTTATCATTCTAGTTGTTTCAAGGGTGATTCTTTCACGGTCTGGAAGTGCGTCTGGACCAACAAGTTGTACAATTTCTTGTAGTTCTGATTCTTTCTGTAGAAGTGCCATTGCATTATCTCTTGTTTCCCTCCAGTCTGAACCGGTGTTGGTATTCCACCAATCTTCAACACTGTCCACATATAATGAGTAGCTCTGTAGCCAGTCTATTGATGGGAAGTGACGTTTGTCTGCAAGTGATGAATCCAGCGCCCAGAAAACTTTGGATATACGTAAAGTGTTCTGTGTAACAGGTTCGGATAAGTCACCACCAGGCGGTGATACTGCACCAACAACAGTTACTGAGGAAGTTTTATCTTCTGTTCCTACTGTTGTTATCCTTCCAGCTCGTTCATAAAATTGTGCAAGTCTTGATGCGAGGTATGCTGGGTATCCTTCTTCTCCAGGCATTTCTTCTAGCCTTCCGGAGATCTCTCTCATGGCTTCAGCCCATCTTGAGGTTGAATCAGCCATTAATGCAACATCGTATCCCATATCACGGAAATATTCTGCGATAGTTATACCGGTATAAACACAAGCTTCCCTAGCTGCCACTGGCATGTTAGACGTGTTTGCAATAAGAACAGTTCTGTCCATAAGTGGTTTACCAGTTTTAGGGTCTTCAAGTTCTGGGAACTCTTTTAAAACCTCTGTCATCTCGTTTCCACGTTCTCCACAACCTACATAGACAATAATATCTGCATCTGCCCATTTTGCAAGCTGTTGTTGAGTGACAGTCTTACCAGATCCAAATGGTCCAGGCATAGCCGATGTTCCACCTTTTGCTACAGGGAAGAAAGTATCCTGTGCTCTCTGTCCAGTGACAAGCGGAATATCTGGGTCTAATTTAGCTTTGTAAGGTCTTCCAACCCTTACAGGCCATTTCTGCATCATTTGAACTTTTATAATTCCGTTAATAGTTTCAACTTCTGCGACTTCTTCCTCTACAGTATAAAGTCCCTCAGAAGCTATGCTTATGAGTTTACCTTCTACTTTTGGAGGTAACATTATTTTCTGGATAATTGCAGACGTTTCCTGTACTTCTCCAATAACGTCCCCACCTTTAACATCGGTTCCAGCTGATAATATTGGTTTGAAGGTCCATTTTTTATCTTTATCAAGTGAAGGTACACTAACTCCCCTTTGGAGATAATCCCCTGTTAATACTTTGATCTTTTCAAGTGGCCTCTGAATCCCATCAAATATTGATCCAATTATACCGGGACCCAGTTCAACCGATAAAGGTCCTCCAGTACTTTCAATTGGTTCGCCTGGTTTCATACCGGCTGTTTCTTCATACACTTGTATGGTTGCAGTGTCACCTTCGAGTTCGATAATCTCTCCAATGAGCTTGTCGTTCCCAACTTTGACCATTTCATGCATTTGGGTTCCTTTCATGCCGTCTCCGACAATAACAGGACCTGCTATTTTTATTATATTTCCTGTAATCATTTTACCATCTCTACCCCAATTACTCTTTTAATAAGCTCTCTCATAGGGTCAGAATCCCTTTTAATCGAGCCTGTTTTGTCCGGTATTTCTATTATCATAGGTAATGTTCTTTCGCTTGTCAATTTATCAATAGGGTCTCTTATTTCGTCCCCTATTTTTTCGGTGGTGATTATTACTGAATAATCCTTTTTTACTAGATCTTCAAGAATTTTTTCAGCTTCTTCCATATTCTTAACAGGAAATCCGTCCTTTAAACCTCCGAGCATAAAACCGGTTACAGTATCTTCATCAGCCATTACAGCAATATTTGATTTCATATCATCATCTCCTTAATCATGGAAGATGAGAATTCTTCTTCCCGCTTACCCCTAGCAATGATTTTCAAATTCTTTATTTCCCTTTCCTTTCTACTTAGAAAGCCTATCATGGGTCCAATTCCGAACTGATTCTTCAATGATATTTTCTTTGCAGTTTCATTCATATGACTGTCCAGTGCATTTTCAAAGCCTGCCATTGAATTTGTTTCAGTGAAATCACTCATGGCATCTGAAAGCATCGGAGCGTAATCTGTACCTTCCAAACTACTTATAACACCTGCAATATCTTCAGCTTCCATTAATTCTTTCAATTTCCATTCTCTAATCTGATACCCATCTGAAATCATGTAAGGTTCAATATCATCGTACATTAGGTTATCAGCTTTGGCCCTTATGATAATCTTGATGTTGGCTACATCAACCATAGTTCCAACGTAGATGTGCAGGTAGTTGGTGTTGTCATCTTCAGGAGTTGCTGAAGCTCTTAAAAGATTCTGAAGTAGATATTTATCTAAAGATGCTTCTATTGGTAACAACAATCCAGTTTCATTGTAAACTGGAATTGCATTTTCTAAAATTTTGGGATACTCTGTACCTTCTAAACCGTTCAGAACTTCTGTAACAGTATCTGATTCTATAAGGCTATCAAGTTTATCACTTAATTCACCAAACGGAACAATAAGTTCTAATGTCTCATCAGAGCTTAAACCAGCTTTTTTAGCAATTAATATGCTCTTAATATTTTTAATGTCCCATTTTTTTAATAAAAATTTGAAAGTCTCTTTACTGTTTTCGGGAGTTATTCTTGCTATTAAATCGTATGTTTCTGCAAGTTGGGTGTCTAAAGCCTTTTCCAATGGGTACATATCGACGTACTTTGCATAGTCCGGCACACCTCTAAGGTAGTTTTTTACCTCTTCCAGGTTTTGTGATTCAATAATCTCAGAGAACTCCTTTTCACTAAATAACCTTCCATTTCTTGCTCTTACCCTTGCATTGGGGTAAGTATATGGGTACATGTCCAAAACTGGTTTTATAGTTGATATAACTACTATTACAGCTATAACTGCAAGTATTATGAACATAGCAGCTATAAAAGCTTCAACTGAGGGAAATCCAAGTGCAGTAAATATTGAAGTAATGTCTTCTACCATACTAAATCTCCCCTATTTGAAAAGTATACGTGCGACTTCTGATCTTAAAGATTTTTTATATCTCTGCATTCTTGCTTCGATGGTGTTGTTAACTTCTATTTCACCATTTTTGGTTTTTATTATTGCCCCACCAATGGTATTGATGTTTTTGCCTATCTCTAAATTTGTTTCATTACCAGTTTTTTCTTTTATATCCAACTCTATAGAGGATATAGAATCGCTAATTTTAGACACATCTTCTTGTTTGAGGAATATAACTAGTTTTCCTCCACCAATTTCCAATGCCGCATCCATTATAATCTCATTAAGAGATTCTTTGTATTTGGCAGAGTCTGAAGATGCTATTTCTCCCAATTTTTCCTCGGCCTTCTTAAATGATTCTTCTATTACTTCTTCTCTAGCATCAAGTTCCATTCTTCTGGAGTTCATCTTAGCTTCAGAGATTATCTGTTGATATCTCATAGTAGACAGTTTTTTACCGTCTTCTAAGATCTTCTCTTTTTCCATTAGGGCTACTTTTTCGCCCTCTTCTAAAATGGAATTGCTTTTTTTCTTAGCTTCTTCTAATATTGAATCAGCTTTAAACTTAGCATCAGACAGTATACTTGAGACTATTTTCTCTGTCCCGGTACTCATGTCTTATCCTCCTAAAATTCCACCGAAGACTAAGAGCAATATAGCAATCAAGAAACCGTATATAGCTTGTGTCTCTGAGATAGCTGTAAATATAATACCTCTTGCAAACATGTCTGGATCTTCAACAACTGCTCCTGCAGCAGATGATGCTGTGATACCTTGACCCATTCCTGAACCTAAACCTGCAAATCCTACTGCGGATCCTGCACCTATAGCAACAAGACCAGAAGTTGTGGTTAATCCTGCAGACGATCCACCGCTCATTATTCCGGAGAAAACCAGAAGAAGTATAGCAATCAAGAAACCGTATATAGCCTGTGTTTCTGGTAAAGCTGTAAATATAAGACCTCTTGCAAACATGTCCGGGTCTTCTGCTACTGCACCTACACTTCCTGCTGCCGCTATTCCCTGTCCTATACCAGATCCTAATCCTGCCATACCGACTGCTATACCCGCGCCGATTGCTGCTAATGCTGTTCCTAATACTATTGCTACCATATTATTTACCTCCTAAGTCAGTATATCTTCTTTTTGTACGGAAAGCCTTGAACTTTGAACTTCCACCTATGTAAAACTGAGCAAAATACTCAACATAATGCAAACGTAATGAATTTATAAATGCACCCAAACTCTGGAATGCACAGTTGGCTATGTGACCCCCAATGAATACTATTGGGGCCAATATAAATCCTATATAAGGAATCATGCTCTCACAAAGGCCAGCTAAAATGTTAACTGTCATGGCTATACCGCCAGTTGAAAGACAGAGTGCCAAAAGCCGGGCGTATGATAGCACGGTTCCAAGGAATCCTGAAATGTCCATAACAGCAAATGCCCCGTTTAAATACATCATCAATGCGAGGCTCAATACTATCACCGGACCTCCGATTATCGCACCTGTGGTCACTCCAGAAGTTAGATATCCTGCTGCAAATAATAATATACCTAATTCAAGAATAATCCAAACTAACTGTGCTCCTAAAGCTTCCCGAACATCTCCACGGATTATATTGTTGTATGCACCTATTATAAGCCCCATGTTTATGTGTACAACACCCACTATTAATGCTATAGTTAGGATGTACTGGGGGAACACAAATGCGTCTATAATATGAATTGTTGTTGGAAGAGGTGCACCTGTTATCCATTTTGGGAACAAATCTCCAATGAAACCATTAGTTACCATTCCAAGTATGAACGCCCATACACCACAAGCCACTAGAATAAGCCCCATATTGGCCATGAGTTTACTGTTTCTACCTAATCCTTTAAAAATTATTAAACCTAATATTGCGTCAATTAATCCGTATCCGGCATCTGTTAAACAATAACCGAAGAAGAATGGGAAAATAATTGCCATGAGAATGGTCGGATCAAACTCCCTGTAATCTAAAGGGGAGTACATGGTTACAAACATTTCATATGGTTTGGCAAACCGAGGGTTGTCCATATGTACAGGTATTTTATCTTTCTCAACATCAGGGTCTGAAACATCAATTATAGAATAACCTTCTGTTCTGTTTTCAATAATACCTAAGGCTTTTTCTAAATTTTTAACTGTTACCCATCCTTCTAACATAACTGTGTTTTCTGTTTCTCCAAATGATGCGAATATTTCACTGCGTTGTTTTTCAATTTCCAACTGTTCTTTTAAAGCCAGAAATTCACCACGCCATTCTGCAGAAATGTCAGCTAATTCATTTAAAATAGTTTCTTTTTCTTTTTCAATTGATTGTATATCTGATTCTGATTTTTTTATAATCTCATCAGTTTTTCCACTTAATCCAGATAAGTTGAATCTTTCAAATTCAAGCTTTCTTAAAAGACTTGAAATATGATCCCCGTACTGTTTAAGTGTAACAATCACGAGTATTTTGAACTCTTTATCATTACTATCAATATCATTAATTACAATCTCGTCGGTTAAATTTTTCATACCCTCTGTAAATTGTCCATAGGATCCTAAAGCTATCTTACCGGCTATAACAGATACATGCTCAGAGTCTGCCAAGTCACCAAGGTCTACGTCAAATTTTCTTAAATTTTCGGCTACGTCAATGGCACTTGTCAGTCTCATACGTTCTGCTTCTAGTTCAGTTAGATTTTCATCCAGGGGTTTCGTTTTAGCTTCAACTTCCTTAATTATGCCTTCTGCATTATCTAAAAGTTCACCAACTTCTAGATGATCAACTTCCTTCTTCTCAATTGGAGGTGGATTAATAAACCCTTTTGCTATGCTTAAAATTCCTTCATCCTTTTTTGCCACTGAATTTAAAAAATCTGCCATTCCAGTAGTTTTCATTAAAAGGGACGAAATTTTACCAAGAAAAGGAGTTGCATGGGAAGGCTTAAGAATCTGTTTCCACTCTGCATCTTCTTGTATTCGCTCAGATATATCGTGGATCTGTACTATTCCTGCTTCGTGAAGTGAATTCACAGCAGAATCAGCGTACTTATCCAAGGTGATTACCTTGAGCTTTTTCATTCTTGCCGGCTTAAACATGTTACTCACACTATAATATATTTGCTACTACTACGTCCGATGCCTCTTCCACCTTATCCATTGCTAATTTTTTGGTTTTTTCAACTTCGTCAGCTGTTTTATTGGATATATGCAAAGCTTCTTTTTTTGCACTGGTTTCAGCTTCTAACAACATGTTTTCAGCTTCACCAGTAGCATCTTCCTTAGATTGTTCTATGATCTCCTTTGATTTTATACTGGATTCTTCAATTTCTTCGGACGATTTCACTTTAGTATCTTCTATTAATATGTCAGCATCATTTTCAGCCTTTTTAATGGTTGTAATAGCTTCCGATATCGTTGTCATTTAAATCACCATGATTATGTTGCAAATTCTATTTTGAGTTATATTTATCTTTTACTATTTAGATTTCAATTATAATATCATGTGGTTTAATCATTTATTATTTATCAATTTACCTAAGCTTCCTGTTTTCACCTCTGCTTCTTGGTAGTGAATATCGTCAACATCAAAGAACTTTCTAAATGGAGGTTCAACAGTTTTTTCTTCAAAAACATGTGAAATAATCCCTGGAAGCCTGCCCATCATAAAAACTCCTGTTCCAAGACTCCAATCAAATCCTAAATCTGAAAGTATTCCTGCATTTGCCCCATCGATGTTCATCTTGATTCCTTTAGTTTCAAATAATATTTCTTCGATTGCAAGGGCTAGTTCTGTGTGAACACCTTTACATCCATATTCCTCTCCAATTTTTAAGAGTTTACTGGCCCTGGGATCTTCTGAATGGTATCTGTGTCCGAAACCGGGTATCTTCTCATTATTGGAAAAAAATTCATCTACAACAACTCCAGCAACCGCCTTTAAATCATGATGTGATTCGAGAGGCCCACTGTACTCAATGACCCCATTATGAACCAGCCCTTGGAGGATATTCATTGAACGTTCGAGTGCCCCTGCATGATATTTGCCGAATGATAAGAGACCTCCGGAAACACAACTGTTCATTGAAGACCCTGTAGATGCCATTAACCTTGCAACTTGTGTGCTTGGCGGTGTGACTCCGTGGTCACAGAAGGAGACAAGAACGGCTTCAAACATTTTTGACTCATTTTCTGATGGTAATTCACCTTTTATTAGTAGATAAACCATCTCAGGAAATGAAATGTTACCTATGAGATCTTCCTGCGGAAATCCTCTGGTAACTATTTTATTGGGTTCAATTCGGGTTATGGAGGTTTTCCACTTGGGATTATTTAATTTAAGCATATTTTCCACAGTTTCTCTTCCAATTGCCATACTAATCACTCCAAAAATTTGGAAGACAAATGAACAGACGATCTCCTAGGTTCCACACAACAACAAGGACGTGTGCAGACTATCCTCACGCCACTGGCCCTTTGAGGTCCGACATTAATAAATGATCCAAGTGCTGTAACTGAACCACCAATTCCAAGCGCACCCGAATTAGAACTGTTCATTGATCTGGTCAGGGCTTTCTCTATTTCCGACTGGATATTAAGGTCTCCGCATGCCATTGCCTTCAGCATAAGCGATGAAGCTTCAAAATGAGTTCTACCAATGCCTATAGACGGAATGCAAGGTGTGCATCCGAGCATTGTAATCTCTGATCTCAACCATGTTAAAACTTCATTAAATACTTTTCTATGATCTCTCTTGTGGAAAACCTTATAAGTGTTGGCTCTTATTTCAGGACCTCCGCCCAACATTAGTAAATGGATATTAACCCCATCCTCCTCCATTGTGTCAACTATGAATGAAGGGGCTAACAGCTTTTCTGGGCTACAGTAAAGACCTTTTGATTGTTCAATTCGTTCGATAGAATTTCCCTTAACAGCCATGGGTCTAGCTGGAAGTTCTCTCAAACCTTCTGCGATTCCATACTCAATGTGCTGGAAAAATCCATTTGGAAGTTGGGTGTTGTTTCCAACCTCTACAAGGATGTGGGGTATACCTGTATCATCGCATAAAGGAACTTTACCAGTACTTGCAATTCTGGCATTTTCCAAAAGAAGTTCCAGAACCCACTTTGCATTGTCATTGGTCTCAGCCTCAATTGCACGTTTATAAGCATCTAATTGATCATTTCTGAAAGTAGTGCTGGCTTCAATAACTGCATTTTTTATCAAATCAACTAAAACCATTGAAAACACTCCAGAGATTAAATCTGATTTTGAAAAATAATTTTTTTTTAATTTTCTAATAATGGATATATAATTATAATTGATTATTTATTCTCACAAATAATTTATTTCCTTGGAATGGACATATCATCTGACCCAAGATTTGAAATCTTCGCCTCGGGGTAGTAACGGTCTATCATGCTTTGAATAAGGAAAACCTGCCTGACACGTTCAACTGCTTGGCTTTTCGTTGTCTCCCAACCATGATGAGCTGCTACTGCACCTCCAGTTTTGAGGTAGACTGGTGCTGCTACCTTTATTATTTCAGGTGCTTCGTAATGTCGGATGAAACCTCCAGATGATTTGGGATTTTCCATGTGAAGGTCCAATGATATGCTTATTGATCTTCTAATTGCTGCCATCATGGTTATCTGGAGATCTCGTACCGGGTTGAAAGAATTAGCTCCTATTTCTTCTAAAAGTTTTGCAGAAGCAGGATTACCATGCCCACAATGAGCTGAAACTTTAAAATGTGTTTTTTCAGGTAATTCACCCATTTTACGCATTTTATTCAATACCCATAGTAATCCTTCATCATACACAACTATTCCCCTGACACCGAGGGATGTTGCACGCTTAACATCTTCAAGTGCATATAAAAGATTTTTATAACCCCTTAATCTATAACCTATCCTTGCCCCTTCGGGGGTGTTTGCAGTAGCACTAGTATCATATGTTGCTCTTGGTCCAACACTTAAAAAGAGCTCCATTCTGGCATCTAATGCAATTTCAACCATTTCTTCTATTTCCTTGTCTGTTAAAAGCATTATACCTTTGGTCTGTGTTACTCTGTGAACTTTGATTCCATACTGATCAGTGGCATCTATTAGTGATGCCATAGCACCTGGATTTTGAATACCTGGAACTTCGAATCTATACTGTGAACCATCTGGAAAACATTTAACAGATTGTTTTAACATTTCATTTTCTTCAATTCCAATTCCCTTTAGAAAATCTTCTATGCTCATGAAATCACCTATCCAAATCAATGATCAAATTTTATAAACATAATTTAATTAACAACCTTTCCTACATTAAATTCTTTATTTAGAATTTTCATAAGATCTTTCATTTTATAAGATTCAAGTTTGTTAATGGCCTTTAAAACATCGAGATCAACTTTAGGATTAAGTTCATAAAATTTATTTAATATATATATTTCATCCAAAGGATTTTCAGGTTCTCCCATAGGTAGATCAACTCTACAAGTGTAAATGTTATCTTTTGTCTCGATAGTGACACTTGAAGGTCGTTTTAAAGGGTAAAGTTGGTTCATATCATCATCACATTCAATTACAATTTTAGATGCCATATTAATTATTTCAGGATTAATTTCAATATTATGAATATTCAAATCACCTTTTAAAATGCTAATTGCAGTAGAAACAGGCAGACTCTGCTTGACCGCTTCAAATGTTTGAGGGTTATAATCATCATGCTCAGAAGCGATTTTATATGTTTTAATTTTAATTGATCTTATATCTTTAGTTTGAACTCCATTTAAAGCCATCTGATCATATATATTAACTGTAGCTTCTATAGAAGAGTGTAGATGCCTGCATAAAGGATACTTTTTGAAGTAAACATCTACAATATGATATTTTTCATTTGAAATGATTTGATGAGCCTCAATTATATAACTTTCATAATTTTTTTTTGATGAAAAACCTGGAAAAACCATTGTATTTAAAAACCCTTCATTCCCCTCGATTATTGATGATGCTCCTGTGAAACCCTTTTCTGCCAACAGGGCAGATATAACTCCTGATTGTGCTGCTTTACCTGCATGGAGATGTTTTCCCATACTTCCTGCGTGATCAGACTCAAGTAAACCTGCTGCCTGGGTTCCTGCAAGTCCAAATGCATTTATAGTATCTTCGATTTTTAATCCCATAGCTCTGCAAGATGCAGCAGTTGCTCCAAAGGTTCCACAAGTGCCTGTACTGTGAAAACCGTTTTCTCTGTGTTTCGGGTTTGAAATCATACCCATCAAGATTGAAACCTGATAACCTGCAACTAAGGCGCATATAAAATCTTTACCACTAATATCACATGCTTCTGATATTGATAGTGCTGCTGGAATCACTGTACATCCGGGATGGAGTTGTGCAAAACGATGACCATCATCTAAATCAAGACTATGTGATGAAACAGCGTTGATAAGAGACGCATCTAAACAACCGACTTTATTAGAGCCTATAACCGATGATACATTTCCATTGTTGAATATCTTTTGAACTGTTTCACTACTATGTGTTTTGGATCCTCTTAGTGAAACCGCTAAAAAATCTGTAAAACACAGTTTGGCCTTGTGGATCACTTCTTCTGGAAGTTTTTCATACTCCATATCAACAGTTATCTTTGCAAGTTTTTTAGTTATCATTTGCTTAGAATTTATTTTACTTAATAAATTATTTGGTATTATTATATACGAAAATTGGTGTTCATATCAATTATCGAAAAATTTTTTATTCATTTTCTAACTATCGGTTTGCTTAAATGTCTTCTTGCGGATGGTGGTGTCTCATAAAATCCTTTTTCTATTTTCCGGGATAGTTCTATCTTTTCCTTTTTTCCCTCCCTAACTTTAGAACCACAACTGGGGCATTTATAACCCTTTCCTGTTCCTGCAGATTTCATTCTTTTCCCGCAGTGGCAAATGGGGTTTTTTAACTGCACTAAGTTGGCGAGTTTAAGAAGTTCGAATTTTTCTATGTTTAATGTACCTTTATTGTTAATTCCTTCTCCAATTCCACCGTAAACTCTTAAAATATCTTCAGATTCTAGCTCCCTAACAAAATCTCTAAACTGTTTGGTAGGTTCGTAGGCGGCACATTCAATCTCACCTGATTCATCTTCAAGTGAGAAGATAAGATGACCGCCTTCTATAACATGTGGTTTGTCCTTAACCTTTCCCTCAACAATGTAACACTTGAATTTCTCCATATCAACAATTTTTTCTACTTTTTGGAGGTGCATATCTGTATGTTGGTTGGTTAGATATATGCAATATCTTTCTATAGGTTCTGAAACTTTTACAATAGATTTTGCTTTTTCTAAAATTTCAGGACTTTCACTTCTTATACCGTAAAGTACAGGACATGGTGTATGAGGTTCTATTGCAATGTATCCCTGGTCAAGATTGTCGAAGGTTTCAGGATAAGTAACTTTGTCCATTTCACGAACAGATTCGTGATTTATCTTTCTTGGGGTACCATAATTTTCAGAAATTCTATAAGATAATAATTCGTATGTTTTATCCTGAAGTGGACAGCTTATAGCAGCCAGGGCACCTATAATTCCTCGTCCATTTTTAAACTTATAAAAATCCGCATCTACTTTAATTAAAAGATTTTCGGCATTTTTTATTGACACGATATTTCTAATGGCTTCAAATGCAAATTCTTGAAGTTCTGATGTTATCTTTCCCTGATAGAAAACTACACCTGGGTTTGTTTGGTTGTCTTCAAGTATTGATAATTCTTGAACATTCTTTAAAACAATTTTTTTAACATCATCAACTTCTTTCAATGATTTTAATGATAATTTAAACGATGTTGCCCCATTTCCCCTTGTTTTAAACCTTGCAAATGGGTTCAACCTTATGAGTAATGGATATCCTATAATATTAAAACCACAATCTTTAAGTTTGGAGATTATAACACAAGTTATATAGGTGGTGCACATTCCAGAACTGGAATCTGTGTCATCAATTCCTACATATAATAATATATTGTTCATATTTTTTCACCGGTGATTCAATGCAGAAAGCCAACATTCCAGCTCAAAGGGATCAAGTCCTTATTGAGATAAATGATCTTCTCTCCAACCATGGTTTTGAAACTTCTAATATATATGATAGGAGTTGTTTTGACATGGTTGCTAGGAAGGAACTGGAACTTTTGATCCTTAAGATTCTCATAAATATCGATGGGTTCACAGGCAACCAGGCTGATGAAATTAAGAAGGTTGCAGATACTTTTCTCGCATCTCCACTTGTAGTGGGAATTAAATCTAAAAATGAATATTTAGAAGAAGATGTAGTTTATGAAAGACATGGTATTCCCGTTGTTGCCAGAGAAACCCTTAGAAACATGGTTGTTGAAGAGGTCTATCCTGAGGTTTTTGCAGATCGTGGTGGTTACTACGTTCAAATGGACGGTGAGATCATAAGGCAAGTAAGAGAAGCACAAAATATCTCAAGGAAAGATCTGGCAGATAAAGCTCATGTATCAAGGGAAACTATCTATAAATACGAATGTGGAAAGGTACGTGCATTCCCTGAAACTGCTATGATGCTTGAAAGTATATTGAACATGAAGATAACACTTTCAGTTAAT
>Ga0182021_10002437_pt1 | contig 21717 bp, 17 predicted proteins | sample 612E3MmetaG_FD_120493 | JGI IMG/M metagenome (GOLD analysis project Ga0182021, IMG submission 120493) | Permafrost microbial communities from Stordalen Mire, Sweden - 612E3M metaG (Illumina Assembly) | ecosystem: Environmental > Terrestrial > Soil > Wetlands > Permafrost | place: Sweden... | reverse complement strand
CAAATCCGATCAGAATAATCATCGCGGCTATCCCGCGAAGCAACGAGACCAAAAAATCCATTTATACCTCTGTTATTCGGGAATGTAGTGACATCTTCTGCATCGGGCCTCATAACTATCAGCGGCACCAACGAGAACACGTTCAGGGGAAATTATTTTTCTTTGTGTTTTATCGGCCGGATTCCCGCAAACGACACAAATGGCGAGTGTCTTTGTTATATACTCCGCTACAGCAAGCAGCTGCGGCATCGGTTCGAAGGGAATACCGCGGTAATCTTGATCCAATCCGGCAACTATTACCCGCTTTCCGCCGTTAGCCAGCTTATTGCAAACATCAACGAGCTTAAAATTGAAAAACTGGGCTTCATCAATTCCGATAACATGCGCATCACTGCATTGTGTGAGAATTTCTTCGGCGCTTTCGACAATTGTTGACGGCATGGATTGCTCATTATGCGAGACAATATCGTTTTTTGAATACCGGTCATCAATCTTAGGCTTGAATATTTTGACATTAAGCCGGGCTATCTTTGCCCTGACAAGCCTTCGGATTAATTCTTCAGTTTTTCCGCTGAACATGCAGCCGGCAATAACTTCAATCCAACCGGTATTTTTTGGCGATGAGTGGGGTGTAAAGTCGGTCATATTATTTTAGATATTCTTCTCCGAATGAAAATGGAATTAATTCGCTGAGTTTAAATTCCTTCAACTCATTTTTTTGATTTATCATTATTACTTCCAAATCTTTGCCGCATAAATCCAAAAGGACTTGCCTGCATGCACCGCAAGGGGGGCAAAAGCCCTCATAATCGCTGGCGATAGCAATGGCCTTGAATTCGCGTTCACCTTCCAAAACAGCCTGGAAAACCACGGTTCTTTCAGCGCATATTGTAAGACTATACGAGGAACTCTCAATATTCGCACCGAGATAGACCTTCCCATCCATGGTTAACAATGCGGCTCCAACGTGAAAATTTGAGTAAACCGGTAAAGCTTTACTTTTTGCCTCCACAGCTTTCCGGGCTAATTCTTTCGCATCAAACATTTTAAAGTAATTTCCTTTTTCCCAAAAATAGGTTATTGAAAAATTAAATCAAATAAATGTGAAGGATTAATATGAATTACTCCTCTCCCAGGAGCCATTGCTCCGCCAAATCCTCTTCTATTCCGTCAATAAACCTGGATGGTTTGGAGAATGTTATTCCTTTCTGGCGGTCGAAGATATGCATAGGGTAACAGATGTAAAGATTTTGTTTGGCGCGTGTGGTTGCCACATACATTAATCTTCTTTCTTCCTCCATCGTCTCCAGCTTCTCGAATGACTGCGATGAAGGGAAAAATCCTTCAAGGGCATGAAGTATGAATACCGAGTGCCACTCCAAACCTTTTGATGAATGAATTGTCGAAAGCGTAAGCTGTTCGTGTTCATCCTCCGGCGCTTCCACATCGATTACACTATCCTGAGGGGGATCCAGCGCCATATCGGAAAGAAAGGAATCAATACTTCTGTAATTTCCCGCGATATTCATGAAAATATCGAGATCTTTTTTCCTCTTATTAAAATCGTCATATTTATCAATAAACAATGGTTCGTAATATTGATAAACCATGTCCGCTTTTTCCGCCGGGACCTGATTCTTCGTGTGAATATTATAAAGCAGATTAAAAAGATTAAAAAGTTTATCGTTCTCTTTTTTATTGAGTACCGCTTCAGGATGATTCGTAATTGAAATGCGGTTTGAGGCGAGAGCATTTAAAACTGATTGTGCCTTTTTAGGACCGATCCCTTCATGCAGCAGCAGAACTCGATACCAGCTCACATAGTCGGTCGGGTTTGCCGCAATCCGCAAAAATGCGAGCATATCTTTTATATGCGATGTTTCAATGAATTTCATACCACCAAACTTCACATAGGGAATATTCGCTTTGTTCAATTCTATCTCGAGGCCGAATGAATGATATGATGACCGGAACAGGACAGCAATATCATTCAAGGGAACACCCTCTTCTCTTAATTCAAGAATCCGTTCGGTGATAAAACGCGACTGTAAGTTTTCATTGGTGGCGGATATGATACCGGGAAGGTCGCCGCCGCTTCTTCTTGTGAACAAATGTTTCGGATATTTTTCAACGGCTTGCTCAATTATATGGTTAGTGAAATTAAGAATCGCCTGCGTACTTCGATAATTCTCTTCAAGTGTTATGGTCCTGACGTCTTTGAAAAGACGTGGAAAATCCATTATGTTCCTGAAGTTTGCGCCCCTGAAGGAATAGATCGATTGGGAGTCGTCTCCGACAACCATTATATTCTGTTTAAGCTGCGTTAAGCCCTGAATTAATTTTGCCTGAAGTCTGTTCGTATCCTGGTATTCATCCACCATGACAAAATTCAATGTGGATAAAAATGAGCGGGATGCCGCCGACTGCTCCTGCAGAAAATTAAGCAGGAACAACAAAAGATCGTCGTAATCCAGGAGGTTGTTTTTTCTCTTATATGCTTCATATAACTTCTGGATTTCCAGGATCTTCTCATAATACTCTAAAAAGTGAGGGTATTCATTTCCCAGGATTTCAGCAATTGGATTATCGGTATTAACGCTCAGGCTGATTACCTTTAAGAGCGTGACTTTATCGGGAAATCTCTTTTTGTATTGCGAAATATTGAGCTGCGATCGGATTAGATTAATCGCGTCTTCGCTGTCGCTCTGGTCAAGTATCGTAAATCCGTTTTCGAGATGGACGGCTTTTGCGTATTTGCGGAGAACAAGATTGGCAAACGAATGAAATGTTCCGCCGTTAATTTTAGTGCAGCGGTTATCTAGGAGCAGGGAAGCCCTGTCAAGCATTGCTTTCGCGGCTTTACGGGTAAACGTGAGGAGCAAAATGGATGAAGGATCGTACCCCATCTCCGTTAATCTGGCCACACGGTAAACGAGTGTTCTTGTTTTACCGCTCCCCGCACCCGCGATAACAAGGTAAGCACCTTCAACAGCACTGACGGCTTCGAATTGGGCGGAATTCAGCGACTGTAAATAATTAATCTGGAACTTGCTTTCATCAGTCGGAAGTTTACCCGGATCCGATTCACTCGTTCTTTTGAGAATATATTTCTTTACCATTATCGACGGGTTGCCTTCGGTTTTTGAAGAATTTCAGCAATAAGATAGAACTCTTTCATGTATCTCAGATTCCGCCTCAACCACTTTAGCACGCATCCTCGAGACTTCCGCATTCATTTCCTGTTCAAGCGCGACTGCCGCCGCGCGCCTTTCTTCCGCTTTGGCTCTTGCGACTTTAAGATCGGTTTCAGCCTGGTTGGCCTGCAATATAATTCCTTCACCTACATAATCGAGATGCCCGTTAACGCTTCCATGATAAATTCCTTAATTATGTTCTCTCCGGGTGCAAAATATCATTTCATATTGATTATTCCAATCTTATGAATCACGGAATAGTTTAAGATGAGGATAAATGATGTTCCTTGATATGAGGATAAGCAATCCATATATTTAAGAAACATTTTAGAGATCTTTTCTGTTTATTAGAATAAACAAGGATTTATTATGGAAGGCAATTTTTCCGAGAGGGTGCAGGAAGTAATTAGGTTAAGTCGTGAGGAAGCTTTACGTCTTGGGCATGATTATATAGGCACTGAACATTTATTACTGGGTATAATTCGTGAAGGGCAGGGGATAGCCGTTAAAATTCTCCGTAATCTGGATGTTGATCTTGTAAAACTAAAAAAGGCTGTTGAAGATACCGTGCGTACCTCCGGCGGAACATTGACGATCGGTAACATTCCGCTCACTAAACAGGCTGAAAAAGTTTTGAAAATTACCCAGATTGAATCAAAAATATATAAATCAGATGTGATTGGGACGGAACATGTCCTGCTTTCATTGCTGCGTGATGAAGATAACATCGCTACGCAAATTCTTCATCAATTTAATGTTACATACGACAATTCCCGCGCGGAATTGAATAATATTTTGAGCAGCCAGGACCCTAATAAGTCCGCGACGCAGCAACAGCCGGGCTTTTCAAAGAAGGTAGATAAAACAAAAACTCCCGTTTTGGATAATTTCGGCCGGGATCTCACAAAATTGGCGATTGAAGATAAGCTTGATCCCGTAATCGGACGGGAAAAAGAGATCGAGCGCGTAGCTCAGGTATTAAGCCGCAGGAAAAAGAACAATCCCGTATTAATCGGCGAACCGGGCGTTGGGAAAACCGCGATAGCTGAAGGGCTGGCACTTAGAATAATTCAAAAAAAGGTGCCTAGAATCCTTCAGGAAAAGAGGGTCGTTACACTGGACCTCGCAGGCTTGGTCGCCGGAACGAAATATAGGGGTCAGTTTGAAGAGAGAATGAAAGCTTTAATGAACGAACTGGAGAAGGCTGACGATGTAATTCTTTTCATCGATGAACTTCATACAATTGTCGGGGCGGGCGGCGCTTCAGGATCATTGGATGCCTCCAATATGTTCAAACCGGCTTTGGCCCGCGGCGATATCCAGTGCATCGGAGCAACCACTCTTGACGAATACCGGAAATTTATTGAGACAGACGGCGCACTTGACCGGAGATTCCAAAAAGTAATGATCGATCCTCCTTCCGTCGACGAGACCATACAGATACTCGACAATATCAAGTTTAAATATGAAGAACATCATCATGTAAAATATTCACATGAGGCTATCGAAACAGCTGTCCGTTTGAGCGAAAGGTATATCACCGACAGGCATCTTCCCGATAAGGCCATCGATGTTCTGGATGAAGCCGGATCAAGAGTCCATATGGGTAATTTCACGGTTTCTGAGGAAGTTTTACACCTTGAATCGGAAATTGAAAAAATAAAACAGATGAAAATTCATGTTGTAAAGCAGCAGGATTATGAGGAAGCCGCGCGGCTGCGTGATACGGAACGGCAGCTTCAATCCGACCTCGAAATTGCCAAACGTGAATGGGATGCCAAGACCAAAGATATTGTTTATGACGTTAGTGAAGACGATATGGCTACCGTTGTTTCTATGATGACTGGAATTCCCGTAACGCGCGTTGTTCAGGCTGAATCGGAAAAATTGATGAAGATGGAAGAGGCGCTAAAAGGCCGGATAGTAGGACAGGATGACGCGGTTTCGAAACTGACCAAAGCGATTCGAAGAACACGCGCCGGATTGAAGAGGCCTTCAAAACCGATAGGTACATTTATATTTTTAGGCCCCACCGGAGTTGGAAAAACCGAGTTGGCTAAAGAACTCGCAAGGTATTTATTCGATTCGGTGGATGCTTTAATTAGAATCGATATGAGTGAATATATGGAGAAATTCGCGGTATCCCGACTCGTCGGGGCACCTCCCGGATATGTAGGATACGAAGAGGGAGGGCAATTGACCGAGCGCGTACGGCGAAAACCATATTCCGTAGTTCTTTTTGATGAAATTGAAAAAGCCCATCCCGACATTTTCAATATTCTTCTGCAGGTTTTAGACGATGGTGTTTTGACAGACAGTCTGGGAAGACGCGTGGACTTCAAGAACACGATAATAATAATGACGTCCAATGTCGGTACAAGGGATATAAAGAATACGGGAGGGTATGGGTTTGCGGGTGAATCTGTTGACGATCAGTATTCCCATCTTAAGAATACCGTTGAAGATGCCCTCAAAAAACTGTTTAATCCCGAATTCTTGAACAGGCTCGATGAAACAATCGTATTCAGAAATCTTGACAAAGAAGATATCAAGAAGATTATAACTATTGAAATGAAGGATCTCATCAAGAATATCAGCGATAATAAGATGAGCATCGAACTCAGCAAACCCGCCATCGAGTTCCTGGCGGAAAAAGGCTATGATCCTAAGTTCGGGGCAAGACCTCTGAAAAGGGCTATACAGAAATATATCGAGGATCCGCTCGCTGAAGAATTATTACTGGGACATTTCAGGGAAGGAGATAAGATTATCGTGAAACATAAGAAGAGTTCGGAGGAACTATACTTTGTACCCGATAAGGCTACTACCGCGGCGGAAGAACAGGACAATCCTGAAAAGAAAATTATTTAAAATAATCATATGAAAGATAAAACTACTATGAAAGTATTGACTCAGGATGAAGTCAGAACCGGTCTGTTGAGTCTGGACGACTGGTTCTACCTTAATAATTCAATAGAAAAAGAGTTTAAACTGAAAAGTTTTTCCGATGCGATTGCCTTTGTGATTAAAATCGGCATCGAGTCGGAGAAAATTGATCATCATCCCGATATTTTTCTTCATTCGTGGAATAAAGTAAAAATTATATTGTCTACACATAGTGACGGGGGTGTAACTGCCGATGATTTTAAACTTGCTCAAATAATAGATGATATAAGGAAATGATTAATTCCGATATTCTTGATATTTTCATTAAGACAGATGCCCTTTTAAATGGGCATTTTTTATTAACTTCAGGAAGACATAGTAATAGCTATTTTCAATGCGCGCAGGTACTGCAATATCCGGAATACAACGAGATAATATGCAGACTTATTGCCGGACATTTTAAATCATACGAAATTGACGCAATTATTTCCCCTGCGATCGGCGGAATAATAGTCGGCCAGGAAGTTGCCCGTTTACTCGGCAAAAAGTCGATTTTTGCGGAGAGGGAAGAAAAGACTTTAAGTCTAAGGCGGGGATTCCGGATAGAACCGGGGGCTAATTACCTTGTCTGTGAAGATGTCGTCACCACGGGCGGTTCGGTCTTTGAAGTGATCGATATTGTGAATAAAGGAGGAGGTATTGTCGCCGGGGTCGGATTCATTGTGGATCGGAGTAATAATAAAGTTCAGTTTGGAGTCCCTCAATTCAGTACTTTGCAGCTGGATGTTGTATCATATCAGCCTGATGAATGTCTCCTATGTAAGGATAATATCCCGGCGGTCAAACCGGGATCGCGAAAAATAAAATAACAAATTCCATGGAGATGGAAGATGAAAAAGCTTTTTGCCCTGATTATTCTGATCGCGAGCGTTTCATTTGCCCAGATCAAATATGAAGATTATTTTCTCGATAAGACCCTTCGCCTGGATTTCTACCACAGCGGTAATAGAGATTCGGAATTATTATCTTTCGATAAATTGATAGCCGAAGGAGTATGGAGCGGTTCAAAAAAAAATGTAATTGATACTCTCAGATACGGTAATTATATGGTTACTCTATACGACGGGATCACAGGCCGGCTGATTTATTCAAGAGGTTTCTCGGATCTTTATCAGGAATGGCAAACTACGGAAGAGGCCAGGACCGTCGTCCGCACGATGCAGGGTTCGGTTCTGATGCCGTATCCGAAAGCCGGAGCCAGGGTTGAAATCGCGCGGCGCGACAAAAAAGGAAATTTTATTAAGAAATTCGAGAAAATAATTGACCCGGCGGATTATTTCATTATAAAAAAGAAATTGCGGCCATATGATAGTTTTAAAGTACTCTATTCAGGCGATCCTTCCGTAAAGCTTGATATTGTCTTCGTCCCGGAAGGCTATACGAAGGAAGAGATGGGGAAATTCCATAAAGATTGCGATAGATTTGCCGGATATCTTTTCGAATATTCTCCTTTTAAGGAAAATAAAGATAAAATCAATATTTGGGGAATCGATGCCGCGTCCAACGAAGAAGGAACCGATATTCCGGGAAAGAATATCTGGAAAGAAACTTTGGTGAATTCAAGGTTCTATACATTCGATAGTGAGAGATACTTGATGACTACCGACTACTTCTCGGTTAAAAGTATTGCCGCGAACGCTCCGTATGATCAGATCTATATTCTTGTTAATACTTCTAAATACGGGGGAGGAGCAGTCTATAATTATTATTCGCTCGCCGGGGTTGATAATAATTCCTCAAAACAGGTTTTTGTGCATGAGTTCGGCCATGGATTAGCAGGCCTGGCCGATGAATACGGCAATGATAACACCTACCAGGATATGTATCCCGTCGACGTTGAGCCGTGGGAAGCCAACCTGACAACGCTTGTTAATTTTGAGGCAAAATGGAAGAATTTAGTGGATCCTCAAACACCGGTACCGACGCCGGTTGAAGATAAATACAAAAATAAAATTGGTGTATTCGAAGGCGGAGGTTATGTCGCTAAAGGGGTCTATCGGCCTACATATAACAGCCTTATGAATTCATTTTCTTCCAATGAGTTTAATCAGGTGTGCAAGAATGTTCTTCAAAAGATAATTAACTTTTATTCCGAATAAATACGGTCAAAATGGATCAAAAAAGATTATACAGAACCATTGAATCAGTTGCGTCGAAAGACTTCCCTTCTGAGAAGGAATTACTTGCGGATATAGTTAAACAAATTGTCAAGAATGAGGAGATCCAACTTATAGGGGGCAGGATTTGGAAACTGGATCCGAGGAAAAGGGCTTATAAAATTATATTCCAGACGGGCAGAGTTGAAAAAATTCCCGATGAATTCTCCCTCCCATTGAAGGAATATCCTTACTTCGACAAAATTGCGGAGGAAAGGACAATACTGGCGGATGAGACTAATAAAACTCTGATAAGTAAGGGGATTCTAAAGTACTCTGCTACGGGAATCGGTCGAAAAGTAAAAATTGGCGAAAAGCGGTTTTACGAGTATCTCCTTGCGGTCAATAGTCATATGATGGGAGATGACCTTCGTTATACATTGAATATTGTTGCTACAGTTCTGACCTCGAAATTAAGTGAGAGATATTTAAGCCAGGCCCGTAAAAACCTGATAGAGGATATTGATAAAGCAAAACAGCTTCAGCGGAGCATTTTACCCGCTCATGAGTATAAATTTCACTGGTATGATATTTTTGGTGTGACTATTCCTGCGGAGAATGTCGCCGGTGATTTTTATGATTATCTTAAAATCGGCGACGATGACGGCAGACTCGGAATAGTTGTTGGCGATGCGGCTTCAAAAGGGTTGGGAGCTGCCGCGGAGGCTATGTATATTTCAGGCGCCCTGAGAATGGCAAGCACGTTTCAGATCAAAATCTCCCCGATGATGGTCAGGCTAAATCAATTGGTGAATAAAATATTTAGTGATGAGAAATTTTCGTCCCTCTTTTACGGTGAAATATCGAATGATAAAAAAGGACTGTTCCTTTATGCCAATGCGGGACATAATCCCCCCATTTTCTATAATAGCAAATTTCAAAGTATAACGTTACTGAATCCGACGGGACCCCTTCTCGGTCCCGTGCCGAATTCTAAATATGAAACCGATAGTCTTAATTTCCACAAAGGTGATCTGCTGGTCATCTATTCCGACGGTATAGTGGAAGCCGCAAATGATAAATATGAATTTTACGGGGAAGACAGATTGCAAAAACTTATCCTTTCACAAGTCAGCAGTACGCCTAAAGAAATTATTGGCGCTTTGCTGGATGATGTAATTAAATTCAGTACAATTGAAAGCAAGTATCAGGATGATAAAACAATTGTTGTGATAAAGCGAAATGACGGAAACTGAAAATTACAAGCGGATTTTCGAGGCCGGGGTAGTCGGTGCGGGAGGCGCGGGATTTCCTACACATGTCAAAGCCGGTTCAAAAGTTGAATTTGTGGTTGTGAACGGCGCCGAATGCGAACCTTTGATACATAAGGATTATGAGCTGATGTGCAATTTTCCGTCGGAGATCGTTGAAGGAGTTGAAATAATGCTCAGATTAACCTCCGCAAAAAAAGCATACTTCGGCATCAAAGGTAAAAATGCGACCGCGGTTGAAAAGATTGAAGGGAAATTTTCCGGCGGAAGAATCGAGATGTGCCTGCTTGGAGATTTCTACCCCAGCGGCGATGAATACGAATTAGTCTATGCCGCGACAAAACGGCTGATTCCTCCTGCCGGGCTCCCCCTTAACGTCGGGTGTGTTGTGAATAATGTTGAAACTTTCTATAATATTTCCAGGGCTGTGAATAATAAACCTGTTACGCACAAATTCGTCAGTATAGCCGGAGCAGTTAAAAATACCTGCTCGTTTTTTGTCCCCATCGGCACAAGTTTGAAGGAACTTATAAAGTATGCCGGCGGCGCGATTCCGGATCAGTACGGATGCTTTATAAGCGGCGTTATGATGGGAAAACTCACTTTTGATTTTGATGAGGTGGTTACGAAGACTACGGCCGGAATAATAATTCTTCCCAAAGACCATTATCTGATACAGAGATTGGAAAGACCACTGCAGGATAAGAACAGAATAGGAAAATCGGCTTGCGACCAATGCAGCTATTGCACTGAGTTTTGTCCGAGATATCTTCTGGGATATGACGTCCAGCCACATAAGGTAATGCGTTCATTGGTATTCACGGCAACAGGAAAAGAGATCTGGAATCAGTACGCCGATTTATGCTGTTCGTGCGGGCTTTGTTCTCTCTATGCTTGCCCGGAAGACCTCTATCCGCGGGAAGCATGTGACCAGAGTAAAGCCGAGATGAGAAAGATGGGACTGCGGTACCAGCAGCAAAAGCCGGTCAGGGTTCATCCGATAAAAGAGGGGAGACGTGTTCCGCTGAAACAGCTGATAAAGCGGATGGCTCTGTCACAGTATGATTTCCCTACTCCATACAGGGAATCCGGACCTAAACCGAATGAAGTTAAGATCATGATGCAACAGCATACCGGGGCGCCGGCTAAACCAATTGTAAGACTCGGCGAAAATATTGAAGAAGGTGATCTTATCGCCGAAATTGAAGAAGGAAAATTTGGGGCCAGGATACATTCATCATTAAGCGGTAAAATAATTCACGTTTCGGATCAATTCATCCGTATTAGGCAATAAGGAAAGGTGGCCAATGGAAATGAATTCCCTCGGTTTAATAGAAATGACAAGCATCGCGGCGGGGATGCAGGCTGCGGATATAATGCTGAAGACTGCGGATGTCGCCCTGATTTTATCGAGAACGATATGTTCAGGGAAATACATGGTCCTTATTGGCGGTGATGTGGCTGAAGTGCAATCGGCCGTTGATGCCGCTTCTCGGCAGATTGATTTTGCCGTAATTGATACTTTTGTTATTCCTAATGTGCATCCCGACATATTCCCCGCGTTATCCGGTCATTCAAATGTTACTGCACTCGACGCATTGGGTATTCTGGAATCTTTCTCAGTGGCTTCCCTGATTGAAGGAGCCGATGCCGCGGTGAAGGCAGCCTCGGTTCGTATAATTGAAATCAGGCTTGCGATGGCCTTGGGAGGTAAGGCATTTTGTACGTTAACCGGCGAGGTTGCCGCTGTTCAGAGCGCCGTTGATTCGGGCGCAAAATTAATAGGCGATAAAGGCCTGCTGGTTAATAAAATTGTTATTCCGCACCCCAGGCCTGAATTGCTGAGTGAAATGATTTGATAATTATAGAGCCTGACCTATAATTTTATTTTTTGAACATCTTCAAGATTAATGGTAGTCAAATCAACATCGGTTTGTTCGTAAATACTGAAAATTCTTTCTTCCTGATTCGTTATAGCCGCGTAGAGATGATTCCGCGCGAGAAGACCGTTTTGATATTCCTTTTTACCCTGCGACTGATACTTAATAAACAGATCAAGTAATTCCTGAAGAGCGCCTTCATCGAGGATATACCCGTTTCTTTCAGACAGATTTACGGCAATTGCAAGCAGTTCCCTTGGAGAATAATCTTCAAAATGAAAAACGTTTGGAAAATTATTCGCTATCGGGGGCAGGTCATTCAGAACCTTTTGCATTTCGTCCTTCTCCCCGGAGAGTACTATAATAACCTTATCTTTATAATCCCTTAAGCGTTTTACGATCAGATTCAATGCCTCATAGCTGGCCGGGTTCTGTTCCAGAAATACGGAGTTGGCGTTCTTAATGTGCAATATACCGCCGAGAGCTTGTTGAATGACCTTATCAAGATTCGTTGAAGTTTGTCCCTGATACGTACCGAATATATCGGAGCGCTCAATTTCGACGACATGACCCTTTGAGAGGATTCCTAATTCAAAGAATATTTTCGCCAGAAGTTTTGATATTGTACTCTTACCTGTACCGGCATTCCCTATAAATATCGAATTAAAATTCCGTGTGATGGAATGAAGACCCTTCTCTTTTTTTAACTGCGATAACTTTGAGAAACTGATCAGTTTAAACAGGTCTTGTTTCACGGAATCAATGCCGATCATATTATTCAGTTCATTGATATATTCCTGGAGTTTGAGGGGATCTCCCTTCACCTCAAATTGCTTTGCTTCAATCTCCCGGGTAAGCACTTCTGTTATGTCGCTTAGTTCAACCCTGCTTGATTTGTCTTCACTTCTTTCCTCATTTGGAATCTCGGAGAGCCGCAATAACATCTTTTGCTTCACAGAGTCCAGAATGTTTCTCACGATCCGGGCATTGCCGAATTTCTTATCCCGGTTCTTAAAAAGTTCTTCAAAGTATTTCTCTAATCTTTCTTCGGCCTCTTTTGAAATGGTTTTCTTATCATGTTTCAAAGCACGCTTGACGATTTCCATCAGTTCTGCCGGAGAATAGTCCTCAAAGAAAAAAGATTTGCTGAATCTCGACTGTATTCCGGGATTGCTTGAAATAAATCTCTGCATCTCATCGGTATAACCGGCGGCGATTACAATGAATTTGCCGCGGTCATCTTCCATTCGTTTTAATAAAATATCGATTGCCTCTTTTCCGAAGTCGTTCTCATTTGTATTTATCAAAGAGTAAGCCTCGTCGAGGAAGAGCATACCGCCCTGAGACTTATCAATAAGAGAAGTCGTTTTCTCGGCGGTTTGCCCTACATATCCCGCAACCAATCCCTGGCGGTCGGTTTCCACAAGATGGCCTTTGGTTAAAATTCCTAACGCGGCATAAATTTTACTGAAGATTCTGGCAACTGTTGTTTTTCCGGTCCCGGGATTACCAAGGAAAAGAAGGTGTTCGCTGAATACTTTGCCAATATCGTCGCCTTGCTCGTTAAAATAACGGGCAAGTTTGACCATATCCTTAACTTCTTTTTTAAGGGAGGGCAGGCCAACCAATCCGTCCAATTCGGAAAGCGACTCCTTGAGTGCATCTTCGTTAATAAGCGGCCTGAATTTTTTTCCCGGATTTTTCGAAAAGAGGGCGCTTATCACATCCTCATTGAATATAGTCATGAGCTCTTTTTTCTTCTCATCATCACTCGTGGGAAGACATAGCTTGCTTAGGTTCAATTTGCTCTCTTCAAATAATCTTGTAACAAGACGCGCGTTGCCGAACGAATTATCACGTCCCCTGTAGAGGGCGATTAATTCTTTTGTAAGTATTTCCTGTGCTCCGGAAGTAATCTTATATTCCTCTTTCTGGAGCAATTTTTTGAAGATAAGGTACAATTCATCGGGAGTATAATCCTCAAATACGAAAGTATGATTAAATCTTGATTTTAAACCGGGATTCGAGTTCAGGAATAGATTCATCTCTTCCGGATAACCGGCAACAATAACAACAAATTCTCCTTTTCGATCTTCCATCCGCTTTAATAAAATATCAATTGCTTCCTGTCCGAAATCCTGACTTCCGCCTTTTTTAACGAGCGTATATGCCTCATCAATAAAAAGGATGCCGCCGATCGCTTCGTTTATAAGTTTCTCTGTTTTTTGAGCTGTTTCGCCGATATATTGCCCGACAAGGGCGGATCGATCAACCTCAACAAGATGCCCTTTCGGTAAAATTCCCATTGCATAAAAAATATCGCCTAAAAGACGCGCGATAGTTGTTTTTCCGGTTCCGGGATTTCCTAAAAAGATAGAATTTATCGCAATTTTATCGTCGGCTTTCAGACCGAGGCGCTTCCGTTCTTTTAAAAATTCAAGGTAGGATACGAAGTTTTTTACCGATTCTTTTATATTATCCAACCCGATGAAGCTGTTCAAATCATCCAGCAATTCATTCAATGATTTCACTGTCCTTCGGGGTTCCTGAACTTTGGTTTTTTCATCCGGGATTTTCTTACCGTCATTGCTCTGCGGAACAGACGGAATTTCATCTGTTTCCCATACGGGCGTTGAATTGATGCCGAAATACCTTTCGGCAATTTTGAAATTATGCAGATAAAATTCGATTTTACCTTGTCCGATATTCCCGATCTTTATGTTTTCCGATCCCCATGTCTTTACGAATATAACCGTGTCCCAATCTTTCTTTATATTAAGCTGGAAATTGTTCCTTCCGATTTCATAATCATTCAGATACCAGACTGTCGTACCTTGAAAAATTTTTTCTTCGGAATTAAAGAACGGATTTGAGAAAATAATCTCCGCCCCTATCTTCTGGATATTATCGGAGAATATTTTGTAGAACCTGCGTTTTCCGGTGCTTGCCTCCTCGTTCACATCGAATAATTTCAAAGACATTATGCCTGCATCCTTGTTTGGAAAAAAAACCGGATCTGTTCTTAATTTCAAGGAGCTTTCGATTGTCCCTCTATTATCCTCGGGTGCGGATCTGTCTGCATGGGCCTCCGGTTGTGACTGAGCGTTGTTCTGGTATTGTTCCTCAAGATGAGCAAACTTTTTGAGGGCATTAAAAACACTGTTAAACCGTTCGTTTTTCTTAAATTTTCCTGAAATTGATTCGGCTTTTTTTAACGCGGGTTTTAACTGAAATAGAAAGAGCATTGCTTCTAATTCAATCAGTTCGGCTTCGTCACTCTTGGTTTTTTCAAGAATCTTTCGGGAAATAATCAATGAGAACCAGTATTCCTTGGTCTTCAGAGCCTGATTCGCATATTCTGTATAAAGATCGATATTTTTTGATGTGAGAGGTATCTTATTGCGGCAGAAATCGTATGCCCGTATCAACCAAACTTTCATCTCATCGTAAGTCTGATTTTTTCCATTGTCAATTATTTTACCGACGTCAAGAATTTGATCAGCTTCTTCAAACCTTTCAAGACCTGCGAGCGCTTTTGCTTTATTCAGGTAAGCCCATGCAAGCATCTCTTTCTGCTTTTTTACTGAAAGATCAATATCGGCAATTGCACCCTCGAAAATACTCATCCTGTAAAGAAGATATGCCCTGTAGACCCTGGCTTTTATAGAATCACCTTTAAGTTCAACGGCAAGATTTGCGTAATCCATGGCTTTGGTCGGGTTGCCGTTTTCTAGCAGAGCCCATGCCAGACATATTGCGGCCTCACTATCATCGGGGCGTGCTTCGTAAACCTTTTCGGCATTATTCAAGGCAAGACGGAACCGGCCGTTCCATAAATGATCATAAGCTTCGGATTGAAGCCGATTAAGTTCATCCTCAAACATAATTTAACTCGATGTCAGAGACAGCATTCTTGAATTTTTGAAAGTTAATATAAGAAGTAAAAATGATTAACTAAAGAAAGTAAGAAGATTCTTAATGATGCGGATCTTTACGGAACTTTAGGTTTCTTTGGACGTCTAAAAATCAGATGAAAAAGTAATAGAGGTTTTTATGAAAACACGAATTTTATCGGCTGCGATCTTCTCCATAATCTTTCTTTCCGGCTGCGGTTTTTGGGGTATTCGGGGGAATGGCCATATTAAGGAGGAAACCCGGGAAATAAAAGATTTCCAGGTCCTGGAGGCAGGCGGGGCTTTTACAATTCGGGTAAAAGCAGGCTCCGAACCCTCTCTTAAAATTTCGGCGGAAGAGAATCTGCTGAGTTATATTAAAACTGCTGTGCACGGCAATACCCTGGTGATTGATACTCGAAAAAGCATCTCACCCCGTAAAGAAATACTGATCGAAATTACAACGCCGGGTATAAACTCAGTTGACGCCTCGGGAGCTAATAATATTTCAGTTACGGGGATTAGCGGAGACGAGTTTAAAGCTGATCTGAGCGGTGCCGGCCATGTTAATCTGGAAGGGGAGGTGAATGAATTTCGTGCGGAACTCTCAGGCGCCGGTAATATTGAAGCCAGGAATTTAAAAGCTAAGAATGTATTGGTATCGGTCAGCGGCGCGGCAAGTGCCAGCGTTTACGCAAAGGAATATCTTGACGCTTCCGTCTCGGGTGTCGGCTCAATCGATTATTACGGAGATCCGTTAAAAACGAAGACGAACGTTTCCGGCGTCGGTTCAATAAGCAGAAGATAAGATCAACCTGCAAATCAATTATCAGCGGTATTCCGCTTTTTTTATTTTGTTAAATCATTTTCCCATTTTATTTTTGAGATCATAATAACTAAAGGCGGATATGGAAAAGATCCAGGTTGCGATTCTGATGGGGAGCGATTCTGATTATAATATAATGCAGAAAACCGAAGAAGTGCTGGATGATTTCAATGTTAAATTTGTGACACGCGTCCTTTCGGCTCATAGAACCCCCACTCAGACAATAGAATTTGTAAAATCGGCAATTAAAAAGGGAGTAAAGGTATTTATCGCCGGGGCAGGCGGCGCCGCTCACTTGCCGGGAATTATTGCCGCGCATACAACCCGCCCCGTAATCGGTGTCCCGATTCTGGGGAAATCGACCAACGGATTAGACTCACTTCTGTCAATCGTCCAAATGCCTTCCGGGGTTCCCGTAGCCTCAGTCGCGATCGACGGTGCTAAAAATGCCGGATTGCTCGCTTTACAGATACTGGCTATCTCCGATGAAGGAATCTCGCGAAAACTTTCCGATTATAAAAAGAAACTTGAACATGAGGTTCTTACAAAGGACCGCCAAATTCAAAATAAATCGAAATGAACGTTTTTTGGCTAAATTATTCCTCTCAAATTCCGATATGAACACCCCGGGTAAAAATATTGATATGAGTGAAAAGGTCCTGAATTATTCGGAATTAATAGAATTGCTTTCTCACTCTTAGGAAATAGACCAATTTCTTGGCCACAATAACTTATAAACCCCATTTTTTAATTCAGGAATCGACTTTTTTAAATGGCATATTATATGCTTGAATAGAGCATGAATTTGACAAATTGAGAGAAAAAGATGCAGAATCATATTTTAGAGAAGTATCCCGTAAATGAAAGAAGCAATTTAATTGCCATTCTTCAGGATTTTCAACAAGAATTGGGTTACCTGCCTGAATCCGCTCTCCGCGATATTTCGGAACACGTAAAAGTACCTTTAAGCAGTATATACGGAGTAGCTACTTTTTACAACCAGTTCAGATTGGCCCCGGTAGGAAAGAATATTATCCGGGTCTGCAGGGGAACCGCCTGCCATGTTAAAAATTCGGCCAATATCCTCGTAGCACTTGAAACGGAACTTGGCGTTAAAGCAGGACAGACGACAAGGGATAAAAACTTCACTCTTGAGACAGTCGCCTGTATAGGTGCATGCAGTATTGCGCCGGTAGTAAATGTCAATGAGGAATATTACGGAAGGGTATCGGTGAAAGAAATACCTAAAATTCTCAGCAAGTACAAGAAGGAATTACCTAAAATTAAAAATGAAGAAACAGCGAGCGTCGAATGAAAAGTTTTATAGAAACATGTTGTGACCAATGCTGGCACACTCTGGAAAATCCGTGCGAGCTTTTTGTCGCATGTTGCACCGAAGGCCCCTTGTGCCATCAGAATGAATCATGCAAAAATAAATTTAAAAATTATATTGATCAGCTTACTTATAAAAGTCAGGACCTTCCGGTTATCTTCATCGGAATGGGAACTTGCGGATTGGCTTCCGGAGCGGATAAGGTTAAAACGTCGATTGAAACGGAATTAAACCGGCTCAATATTAAAGCGTCCATTGTCCCCACCGGATGTATCGGTTATTGCGCCAAGGAACCGATTGTAGATATAAAACTTCCGGGCAAGGAGAGAATATCATATTGCGAGGTTAACGTCAAAGATATTCCTCAACTGATTGATACGGCAATAGTTAAAGGCGGTATTTACGAAAAAAAACTGCTGGGCGGTTTCGGCAAGGGAAAGGATGGTATTCGTAATATAAATGAGGTTCCTTTCTTCAGATTGCAGAAAAAGGTTGTTCTTGAGAATTGCGGTATAATCAATCCTAATTCGATAGATGAATATATCGCCTCGGGAGGGTTTAAAGCGCTTGACAAAACCCTGCGTATTATGTCTTCCGAACAAGTCGTTCAGGAAATCAAGGATAGCGGTCTGAGAGGCAGAGGCGGCGGAGGTTTTCCGACTGGAACCAAATGGGAACTTGCACATAAAAAGCAGGCTGAACAGAAATTTTTGATTTGCAACGCCGACGAAGGAGATCCGGGCGCGTTTATGGACCGTTCGGTTCTGGAAAGCGATCCGTATAGAGTGGTTGAAGGGATGATTATTGGCGGATATGCCATCGGAGCTTCGATCGCGTACATCTATTGCAGGGCCGAATACCCGTTAGCGATAACAAGACTCCTGAATACTCTGCAAAAATGCCGGGAATACGGCTTGTTGGGAAAGAATATTCTCGGGAGTGGTTTTGATTTCGAGATTAAGATTAAAAAAGGGGCCGGAGCTTTCGTTTGCGGTGAAGAAACTGCCTTGATTGCCTCGATTGAGGGAAGAAGGGGAATGCCTCGTCCAAGGCCTCCCTATCCGGCTGATTCCGGGCTCTGGGGCAAACCGACAATAATTAACAATGTTGAAACATTTGCGAATATAGCTACGATAATTAATCGCGGTTCTGCCTGGTTTTCTTCAATAGGTACCAAATCCAGCAAAGGAACAAAAGTCTTCGCCATAAGCGGAAAGATATTGAATAGCGGATTGGTTGAAGTACCAATGGGCGTTCGGTTAAGAGATATCGTATTTGAAATTTGCGGCGGTGTCCCGGACGGAAAGAAATTCAAAGCCGTACAGATCGGAGGTCCGTCGGGCGGCTGTTTACCCGAATCCGTAATGGATACCGAAGTCGATTACGAATCGCTGAAAAGTGTCGGAGCCATGATGGGATCCGGTGGATTCGTTGTGATGGATGAAGATACATGTATGGTCGATGTTGCTAAATACTTTTTAACTTTCATTAAGAATGAATCGTGCGGAAAGTGCGTCCCATGCCGGGAAGGAACGAAGAGGATGCTCGAGATCATCGAGAGAATTCCGGTAAGTTACGGCCATAACAGCATATCAATCAATCAGCTGCAAAGATTTAAAGGGATTATGCATCTTAACCGGCTTGCCAACGTTATACGCGATACATCATTGTGCGGATTAGGCCAAAGCGCTTCGAACCCGGTTCTTTCCGGATTAAGATATTTCCGTGAGGAATACGAAGAACATCTGTTTGAACGAAAATGTAAAGCGAAAGTGTGCAAAGATTTGCTGGTATACGAAATTGATCCGGAATTATGCAGCGGTTGCGGATTATGCGTTAAAAAATGCCCTGCGGATGCTATTGTCGGCGAGAAAAAACAGCCGCATCAAATTATTGAGGCTAAATGCTCAAAATGCGGAATGTGTTTTGAAACTTGCCGCTTAGGCGCTATAGCGGTTAATTAATCCCATCAGGAGAACAGGAGATTAAAATGATTGAATTGACTATAAATAACATTAAAGTTAAAGCTGAAAACGGAATGACTATTCTCGAAGCGGCCAAGTCGGTTGGGATTCATGTCCCGACCTTATGCCATATGAAAGGCCTGCTTCCGACCGGAGCCTGCAGGATTTGTGTGGTTGAAGTTGAGGGAATGAGAGGATTAACACCCGCGTGCGCTTATCCGGTAATGCAGGGGATGAAAGTGGAAACTAACTCGCCTCGGGTAAGAGTAGCCAGAAAAACGATTGTTGAATTATTGATCGAGAACCACCCCCAGGATTGTCTTGTGTGCGTCCGGAATAAAAACTGCGAATTGCAGGATCTGGCGGAACGATACAATGTCCGCGAGCATCGCTTCGTCGGCGAAAAGAAAAATCACGCAATCGATATCTCAAGCCCTTCGATGGAACGGGATCAGGCGAAATGCATCCTTTGCGGACGATGTGCAAGAACGTGTAACGAGATTCAAAAAATCGGAGCTATTGATTTTATTAATCGCGGTTTTCAAAGTACGGTTTCGACTCCCTACAATATCGGGTTAAGCGTCAGCGATTGCATCCTTTGCGGTCAATGCATACTGGTCTGTCCGACTGCCGCCTTGAGAGAAAAGAGTCATTCTAAAGAAGTAATGAACGCCCTGAATGATAAAAAGAAATTTACCGTAGTGCAGATTGCCCCTGCCGTTAGAGCAAGTTTGGGCGAAGAGTTTAATCTGCCTCCGGGAACGAATGTTACCGGGCAGATAGTTACCGGATTGAGAAGGCTCGGTTTTAAAAAAGTATTTGATACAAACTTCGCAGCCGATTTGACAATTATGGAAGAGGCAAATGAGCTGGTGCACAGGGTGATGAACAAGGGCACTCTCCCGATGTTTACAAGCTGCTGCCCCGGATGGGTTAAATATATCGAACAAAATAAGCCGCAGCTTCTCAAGCACGTCTCGTCGTGCAAATCGCCTCATGAAATGGAAGGCGCGGTTTTAAAGACTTATTATGCCAAAAAAATGGGTCTCGACCCGAAAGATATTTATGTAGTTTCGATAATGCCGTGCACTGTGAAAAAATACGAGTCTGAACGCGCTGAACTTAAAGAGGATCACCATGTGGATGTCGATGCCGTTCTGACCACCCGTGAATTAGTCCGTATGTTCAATATGTCCGGAATTGATTTTAATGATCTTCCTGAGAGCGATTTTGATAATCCGCTGGGAGAATCAACCGGTGCCGCGGCCATTTTTGGAACTAGCGGCGGCGTTATGGAGGCGGCTCTCAGAACAGCTTACAAAATAATATCGGGTTCGGAACTGGAGCATTTGGATTTGCAGGAAGTAAGAGGTATGGAAGGTATTAAATCGGCTACTATCCCGATCAACGGATTAAATGTAAACGTCGCGATCGTCAACGGTATCGGAAATATTAAACCTCTTCTGGATGAGATTGAGAAGGGAGAATCGATATATCATTTTATCGAGGTTATGGCGTGCCCGGGCGGATGCGTCAACGGAGGGGGACAGCCAATTCACCAGAAACCCGAAAAGATCAAAAAACGTATTATGGCTTTATATGAAATAGATATGAAAATGCAGCACCGCCGTTCGCATGAAAATGAATCCGTTCAGAAATTATATAAGGAATTTTTCGGAGAACCCAACAGTCATAAAGCACACGCGATTCTTCACACGGAATATACTGACCGCAAGAAGATCCTGCGGGAGAACTAACTAAAAGGCACCTTTATGTCACTCGGAATTGTAACTACAATCGGGCAAAGATGTAAAAGATGCTATTCCTGTATCAGGGAATGTCCCGCGCATGCTATACATGTTATTAATGGTCAGGCTGTGGTGATTGAGGAACGCTGCATCAGTTGCGGTCATTGTGTCAAAGTCTGTTCCCAGAATGCGAAAAAGATTATCAGCGATACCGAGATGGTTCTTAATCAATTGTTACCGACCGGGAAGGCCGCTGTTGTAATAGCGCCCTCATTCCCGGCATCTTTTGCTGAATCGTATACCAAAATACCTGCCGCGTTAAGAAAGATGGGCTTTATTATTGCGGCCGAGGCATCGTTTGGAGCGGATCTGATAAGCGGCATCTATTCCAAATATGGGGAGACGGACAGCGATCAGACTATAATCTGTTCCTCCTGCCCGGCGGTTTACAATTTAATTGAAAAGTACCATGCGGAAATTGTTCCAAATCTCGCGAAAGTTGTTTCACCTATGATCGCGGTTGGCCGCTATATAAAAAGAAATTTCGGTGATGATTACAAAGTTGT
>Ga0182021_10002436_pt1 | contig 21720 bp, 18 predicted proteins | sample 612E3MmetaG_FD_120493 | JGI IMG/M metagenome (GOLD analysis project Ga0182021, IMG submission 120493) | Permafrost microbial communities from Stordalen Mire, Sweden - 612E3M metaG (Illumina Assembly) | ecosystem: Environmental > Terrestrial > Soil > Wetlands > Permafrost | place: Sweden... | reverse complement strand
CTGGAGACCTGGGTATGATAGCCGTGACCGGGCTAATGCTCTTCTGGATTGTTGCCGAGACGGCGATACGCCGTGAAGCCGTGTTCTCGCTGCCCACGGAAGCACGTCCCTTCCTGTTACCTCTAGGCCTGCTGGCGGTTTTGTTCCTTTGCTCCTCACTGTGGGCTGGAATCGGACCCCTGGCATCTCAGAATAATCTTTCGCAGAGCCTTCTTGCCTATTCTCACTGGCTCATCGGACCTGTAATGTTGCTCTTCCTGGCTAACGCTTCCGTCAAACCAGCAAGGTTTCCGGATATCGTAGCGCTTCTCGCCGCTGTGTTCTCGGGGGGATACCTGGTGGCGGTCCTGACAGGCCAGAAGCAGGTCGAAACGGTCATCACCGGGGGGCTTAATCCGTTTATGAGGATTTCCGGAGTTTTCTCGGACCCCAATGAGATGGGCCAGATCGCAGTATTGCTACTCGTAGTCCTGGCCGCATTCACCCTGACAGCTCCCAGGAAATCACGGAGAAATATCGTATGGCTCCTGGTCGCGGCGCTAGCTGCCATGGTCTTTCTCACACAATCGCGTGAGGCTATAATCGCCCTGCTGGTTTCAGCTTCCACGCTGGGGTTCGTGCTTGCAAGACGCAACCGCAAATTGGCGGCCGCGCTACTGGTAGTCCTGCTTGGGCTTAGCATCGTGCTGCTACTGCGCATACCCAGGGTCGCAAGTACATTGACTGACATTCGCAGCGGAGCCGCGATAACTGCTTTGAACGGACGCGACGAGGTATGGAGAGGTTCGTGGGGCGTGATCTCCAGTCACCCCGTTACGGGCATCGGCTTCGAAAACCTCCTGGTGCTTACCAACGGCACCATCCAGGACGCTCACAATGGCTTCATGCAATCCATGGTGGTCAGCGGAGTACTGGGGCTGCTGGCTTATATATGGCTGGTCTGGAACACCGGGCGATATCTCTTCAGGTACTCGCGGGAGACCGATGGCACGGTGAGGGCTATTTTCGTCGCTATGTTCTGTGCTTTTGTCGGATACATTGTTACCGCCTTGGTCTCGGATCATTTCATAACGTTCTACGTCTACAGCGCCTTGTTCTGGGGAACAACCGGGCTCGCCCTGGCAGCTCTTCGCAGCGCGAGGCTTGAAGGAACAGAACTTGAAGGCCCCAAGGACGGCTCCGTTGCATCTAACAAGATTGAGGACGGTTGATGCATGTGTCTGCAGACCTATGAAATCGAGCGATCAGAATAGGAATTACTTGACTGCTGCACCCGGACCGGGCGGCCTTCAAGGCATCCACCTAGCGATTGTCGCAGACAATCCCGTGGAAACCATGGGTGGTGTCGAGAAATTCAGCGTAATCCTGGATTCTGAGTTGCGTCATCGGGGTGCTTCGGTCACTCTTTATGATCGCTCATTCATGCCCGGTTACAGAAGAAAATGGTTCGACAGGCTTGGGCTGGGAATCGCCCGCCGGACAGGCGCTCTGGGTAACGCCGTTGGAAAAGACCTCCGATCTGCAAACGTGGACGTCATTGTCCAGAACGGTATATCAGGTTGGTCTCTACGACGAACAGCCAAGAACCTGCCGCGCATCGTAGTGCACCATGGAACCTACCGCGGTCTGGCCCCCATGTTATTAAGCCCGAGGGATCCACTGCGCACAAAAGTGGCAAACCGGCTTTTCTCTTCATGGGAGCTTGGCGCAATAGAGAAGTGGACGTCCGGCCGTGCGCTTTCAGTAGCGGTTTCGCCTTCGGTAGCGGATGAGCTCCGACATATTTACCGCCTCGATTCAACAGTGATTCAAAACGGTATCGACCTGCGGACGTTCTCTCCGGGGAGCCGACGTGAGGCACGCGAAGCGCTTGCCCTCGAGATACCGCCCGAAAGTATCCTGGTCGTATTTGCAGGTCGTGTTGAGTATGGGAAGGGCAGTGATCTCCTGCGGGAATTGGCAATACGGTCCCAGGAACTTCTGCCGCAGGCCCGATTTCTCGTTTGCACGGATCAGAAACTGACAGGCTGGCCCGAAAATCTTACCTTCCTCACAAATCTTTCCTATGCTCGCATGCCGCTCGCGTTTCGCGCATCAGACATAATTCTGCATCCGTCACGATATGAGGGATGTAGCCTCTCGGTAATCGAGGCCATGGCTTGTGGTCTCGCTCCATTACTCAGCCATGTCGGGCACGCAGGAAGTATTCCACAGGCGGCGCCGGAGATTCTCGACTATGTCCTGTGCGACTATTCTATCGAATCCTGGTGGTCACGGTTGGCGCGACTGGTCAATGATCCTTCTGAACTGTCAAAATGCGGCACTGCCGCGCGACGTTACACGGAGGAGCATCATTCAAGGAAAGCAATGGGAGATGCTTACGAGAAGTTGATTCTGCAGTTGGTGAGTGACGCGCAGTCAAAACGTCATTGGGCTGCAAGACCATGAGGTACTAGAACAGGGTTCATCAATTGCCTTTCTACCAGACTGTCATGTTGCCGTCTGACGGTAACGAGGAAAGTATTTGCCATGGATCCGTGTAATACCCTTGGATTGGTTCCAGTGCTCCTTTTGATTACACACTTTCCTGAATTCATCTTTCACGACTATGAAATTCCAGACGTCGAATCCATGGATAATATCCGAGAAACCGCTTTTAAAGCGGAAGAGTGAGTCTTCTTCGGACCCAAGACCACCTCCCAGATGAAACCGCAATGCCCCAATCTCATTAGCCCACATTCGAACTTCGTCCATCAGGAGTTTTGTCGGTGCGAGGCCGCGATATTCGGTACGCGCACCCACGAGATGGGCCTGCACCACATCGTTGCAGAGGCTGAATAAACCTCCGCCAATCATTTCGTCGTCAAGAAAACAGCAGAAGAGGTGCATTTCGAAGTCAGGAGCCTTAAGGAGTCTACTGAAATAGTCAGGCTTGAAGAAATATCTCTCTTCGGCATTGACCTGTGTCATATTCTCATTATAGATCTGGATAAAGTCATCAAGATTCTGACCATCTTCGTCCTCAATGCACCGCGCGCCGAGTTGTTTTAATCTCGTTATGTCGCGCTTATGTTCCCTTCGATAACGGGCGTATTGATCGTCAATGGGCAACCAGAGGTCGATTGAAACGGTTCGTCCGATTCGCATGATATCGCCAAATCCCGTGAGCAGCGGTCGCTGGCCGATCAAGGGATGAAGGCGAGAAAAAGCACAAAGCGCGTTGATCTCCCCAAGGCCTTTCCTCAGGCTGACCTGGAAATTATTGATTATTTTCTCTGGAATGACCTCGTCCGATGCGACGGGGCCGACGTACCCATATACGGAGGTTGCATCCATATATTCGAATGATTCAAGGCCTTCAACCTCGCTTACAGGCCTCAGTATAAGAGGAATTGCAATGGTATAACCACCCTCATGATACGAAAAGAGAAATGCTTCGTGGTCTGTCGCGTCTACTGAAATCTCATGATATGAAGGGCAGTGGTAGAAGTCATATCGATAGCATTCACGAAGAATATCCAACCATCTGTCAGGTTGTCTCAGACTAATAATCTCAGAATTCATGGCCCCAGGGTTTTCCACGCTGATCTAATAATCATTAGATCGATATTCTCGCATGGCATTCTCTAACCATGCCCGACCGCACGAATAATGATTCTCTTGCAATGTGACTTCTTTTGCAATGGTGGCGCCGGATAGTCATGGGCCTCTCGGCGTCAACCTGATCATGCTTGACTGCTTCTAATGTCTTTCTCGAGCAATGGAGTTTGAGCTACAAGTATCTCGATCAATTCAGCACGATCTTATAACGAATCGTGGTCTGTCTGCGCCGGATCGACAGTATTGCGTAGAGCAGGTTCATTTATCAGCTCGTCAATTATCTGCTTCTGTCTGGCGAGTACAACCTCCTCATCATATGTGCGGAGAACGGCAGGTCGACCCTTCATGCCCATCTGTTTCGCTTCTTCCTCGTTTTCCAGAATCCATGTCATTGCGTTCGCAAGATGTTGCGGTGAGCGTGGTGGGACCAACATGCCGCAGCCACTCTTCAACAAATCTCTGCTGCCTCTTATATCGGTCGCGATAACCGGGGTATTCATCGACATCGCTTCCAGTATGACCCGAGGCAATCCTTCTCGAAGTGAGGGTGAGATTAGCGCTATCGACATCTTTAGGAGCAGGGGGATATCTTCTTGGTCACCCAGGAATTTTACCTGTCCGCACAGAGCTCGCTTTTCAACGTATTTCTTCATTGCATCTTCTAATTTCCCGCTTCCAGCAAAAAGAAGGCTTGCATCTTCCCGTCTCGTCAATTCCATAGCCTCAATGGCGTCGATATGCCTTTTCCCCGGGTTGAATTCGGCAGGGAAGAGAAAGATCTTTTTTTCTGAGGGGATGCCAAGTTCTTTCTGCTTTTCCAGGACATCTCTTTCGGTATACCTCTCGGGGTCGAAACATGATACATCGACACCGATGCCAGGTATTTTCTTTATCCTGCCCGCGGAGATTAGGTTTTTCTTGACTGCGTTTGCATAATCTTCTTCATTTATGACCAGGAGCATATCCGTCCAGCGAGCTGCAACCTTTTCAGCTTCGAAATACATAAGATTGCTTAATCTTCCTCCCTCACTATGGAAATGGAAACCATGAGCAGTGTATATGACTTTAGGCCTAGCTGTTGCTGGCACCCTGGACGCTCCAAATCTGATCATCATGCTGGCGATGGGAGTGTGCGTATGTACAATTGCGTACTTTTCTTTTTCCAGGATCTGCTCTATTCTTCTTAGACTTGCAGGAATGCGTGGAATTGCTCTCATTGGATCTCTCGAAAAGTCGATGTCCCAAAGCATATCAAAATGATTCGTCAGGGCATGTTGTTCCGTAATGCCGCTCGCCATCGCGTGAACAATCCACTTGTCTTGCCTCAACCTGTCTGCGAGCGGCAACAGAAAAGATCTGATTGTCGAGGGTACTGTTGTAACCAGCAATATTTTCTTCATGTTATTAGTGCCGATTTGTCCCTTTCCTTTACCTCCAAGACAATGTTGTTCTCTACAAGATAGAGTTGGCGTCCAACGGCCAGTCTTAAGTGAGGTCACAGGATATTTGTCTCAGGTTGTGTTGCAAACTCGAGAAAGCTTATTCCAAACCGGGACTTCATAATATCTGTCTCTCAACGTGGCAATCTTACCATAATCCGGCCCGTCTTCATGGTCATGGTTCAGATTCCATCGATCCGTATCGACCTTTTGCTAACAACTTCCGCAGAACCGTCCGTCTTGCCCTCATGCGTAGATAGCTCACTGACACCAGCTTTGCGATTGACCCACCTTCTCTCACGGTCATGTCGGGACCGCAAGCACCATTCTTCCTGCAATATTTTCAGTCCACACGACCGAAAAGGTGCTTCTTGACACGGTGAGCCAATAACAATATCCTGGGCTTCAAATCACTTGCGAGCGACTGCCCCGGGCCAGCTCGAGATTGATTTCAGAGACGAGTGGACTTAGGGTGGTAATAGAATAATAGACAAGAAGTTACCGTATGCCGCTTCGCGGCTGCGCTGACCGATGGGCCAGTGCTGGAACGAACCTATGCTGGCAAAGCATTTGCTTGAATGTTCAAGCTGATTGAAGCGAGAGACGTAGAGCGTGACGGTAGCGTCCTCTTCAGGCATGCCGGGGGTCTTCTGAACCATCTGTCTGCAGGACATCATGTGACCGATATATCAGGATTGGATTGATGAACGTTCTTCTGACTTGCGCCGGCAGGCGCAACTATCTCATAAGATACTTCAAGGAAGCCCTCCATGGGGCTGGCCTTGTATTCGCCGCAGATGCAAATCCTTATGCCCCTTCACTCCAGGAAGCTGACAAAGCTTTTGTTGTCCCTTCTGTCGAGGAACGCGATTATATAGATGTCTTATTGGACATATGCAGGCAGAACGCCGTTCGCCTGCTTGTTCCTTTGAACGACCTGGAACTGCCCCTGCTTTCCAATTCAAGAGAAACACTTCTCGCGCATGGAGTAGTTCCTCTCGTGTCGACAGAAGAAGTCATTCAAACTTGTTTTGACAAGCTGAGAACAGGTCTGTTCCTCACGAAAATAGGCCTGACCAGTCCTCGTACTTATACTAGCATCGACGATGCCTTGCACGATGTGGACAGAGGAAATCTCTTCTTTCCTGTCGCCATAAAGCCACGCTGGGGTTCAGCGTCACTGGGCATTGAATACCCCGAAAATCCGGAGGAGTTGGCGCTGACATTCAAGCTGGCAAAGAAAAAAATCTTCCGTACCATTCTGGCAGATGTAAGCTCAACCGATTCCGACAGGGCAATACTGATTCAGGAGAAATTGACTGGCCAAGAGTTCCACCTGGATGTGCTGAATGATTTGAAAGGACGTCATGTTGCAACCTTCATCAAGAGGAAGCTCGTGATGAGAGCTGGTGAAACCGACATTGCAATTACGACCAAAGAAGCGAGATTGGAAATCCTCGGAAAAGCTTTGGGTGACAACCTGAAGCATATTGGAAACCTGGATTGTGATGTATTCATGGCAGATGGGGAACCTGTCGTACTTGAGATGAATCCCCGTTTTGGTGGTGGCTATCCGTTCGCTCATGAATCCGGCGCAAACATTCCGGCGGCGATCCTTGCCTGGCTCACTGACACGGAAATAAGAAAGGAATGGCTGGAGTCGCGGGAAAACATTGCCTCGGCCAAATGTGACCGAATCGTAATCAAGAAGGAGTAAGCATAGATTTTCTTCGCGATCGACCAGACAGCGGGTCGTGCATTACTCAATATGTATTAGTCGCTAGCTCTGCGGACAGATATTTACATCCTCAACAGCAAGGCGGTCATCCTTCCTCGGTAGAATTGTTGTTCACCTGAGAAGCAGTAACCAACTGGAGGGAGAAACGAATGACTGCAATACTACCTGTTTGAGGACCGCAGACGCAGGTCCTTTATTAATGCCCGGCAGACTCTTCGAGCTTTGCGTTTATTTCTTCCGCCTTGGAGAAAGCGGATACAATAACTTCACAGATTCGATCTGCAATCTCGATATCCATGTGTGACCAGATCGGCAGGGAGAGTGTTTTTCCGGAGATTCGATTGGTCACTGGCAGCTGGCCGTCAAGCTTCATTCCCCACCTTTCCCAGTAAGCTTTGGTCCGGTGTACAGGTGGAAAGTAATATTTCCTGGTATCTATTCGCTGCTGCACCAACCACGATGAGAGTGTGTCTCTCGACATACCGAATTCGTCCGGCTCGACAAGGATGGTGAAGTCCTTGAAGGTCGATCGATCGTCGGCACGGACTTCCTGGAACCCGATCCCCGGGACCGTGCTCAGACCCTGTTTATAATGCGAAGCGACTTCGTTTCTGTGCTTGACTCCTCTTTCAAGCAAGCCGAGGCTTCCAAGTCCAAGTGCCGCGTGGAGTTCGCTCAGCCGTGCGTTTAGACCAATAAAACTAGGGTCGTAGTCACCATCGTTCCCGTAGTCACGCGCATAGCGAAGTATATCCGCCAAGTGTCCATTTGAAGTAGATACTATGCCCCCTTCACCTGCCACAACCGGCTTGGTTGGGCTAAGCGAAAAAACCTCGGCGTCTCCAAAGCCCCCTGTTTTTCTGCCGCTGCTTTCTGATCCAAGCGCGTGCGCTGCATCGAAGACGAGCTTGACACCGTACGTCCGGGCCATTGCTTCCAGCTCTGTTACCTGGCAGGGGTTTCCAAAAACGTGAACCGGCATGATTGCACAGATGTCGTCCCGTTTTTCCAGGAAGCCTCTTACCGATGCCAGTGAAAGGTTCCACGTGCGTTCGTCAATTTCCGCGAACACTGGCTCGAGGTCGTTCCAGATGAGACTGTGTGCTGTAGCAAAAAACGTGAAACTCGGCAGTATCACTGCCCCTTTCAGGTCCAGCGCTTTCAAAGCCAGAATTAGGCCGATAGTGTTGTTGGCAACGGCTACGCAGTGCGTGTCGCCGATGTAATCTTCGAGCAGGGCCTCAATTTCTCTGACTAATGCACCATTTGTTATCTGGCCGGTCTTCCAAATCAGTTCGAGCTTTAAGCGATACTCCTCGAGTGGCGGCAGTGTAGGTTTGGTTATCGGAATCATCTCATCGAAACGTTTCCTGTTTGATCCACCATTCATAGAACTAGCGCACACCTCCACTTGTAGGGCCAAACTTGTCTTTGGTTACATCATCCGCATACGCAAAGTCTTTTCTTAGAAGGGCCATCGGTGTAAGAATCAAGATCTTAGCATCCAGGCACAGCGACCAGTTTCGCACATACCAGATATCAAGTGGAATCTTCTGTTGCCAGTTTAACTTGTTTCTTCCGTTAACCTGTGCCCAGCCTGTCAGTCCCGGTTTGACATGCAACCTCTGCATCTCAATCTCGTCGAACATCTCTACGTGGTATCTCATGATCGGTCTTGGCCCGACAATACTCATCTGGCCTTTTACGACATTGATCAACTGCGGAAGCTCGTCCACGCCCCAACGCCTCAGGAAATGTCCCAGCGTGGTAATATTCGGGTTGTCTGATTCGATGTACATCCTGTAAGTCTCCACACCGACTTCTATCGTCCTGAACTTGATAATCGTAAACGGTCTGGCATCTTTTCCCATGCGCTCTTGCCTGAAGAACACCGGTCCCCTCGAGTCCAGTCTTATGACTATAGCTATTATGAGAAACGGAGCGGTAAGAATCACCAGTGCGATGATCGAGACCAACACGTCAAACAGCCTCTTTATTATCAAGGACACAACGCGATCATTCTTACTGCCTGCGCTTGCGGCTGGTCCCATGATCGAGCCCCTTTATGAGACGATCGGCATGCCAAGTTGCCTGTACAGCAGTATTCTAGGCGAATACCGGTTCTTAGACCACTGGAGGCAAACAATCTCTGTTAACTGTTTGTGGTCAGATAAAACTGCACCGGTCGTGATCATTCAAAAGTGCACTAACCAGAGCAATCAATGTAATCCCTCCGAGAGCCATTTCAAATGCGGCTCGAGAAGGGATCGGATGTATAGGTACGATATCCGGGTTGTGATAGCGTTCGAATACCTAGATCAGTTGCCGGCAGACTTGTGAAAAGTATAAACAGAAAACAGGAACCTCTTTTCTCTCTTAACAACACCGCAATCAACAAATCCCAGTTTCTCAAAGACTTTGATCTCTGCTTTATTCTCCGGATCGACCATCGCCCAGAACTTACGATTGTCTTTCGCGCAGAATTCAACAAGACTGGCGACTGCTGACGTAGCTATTCCTCTCCCTGTACATTCCGGATCGGTCAAGATAGGTCCAATGTGGATGTCCTGGTCTTCCATGAATGGAAACTTGAAGCATTTCATGGATGCAACAGCATGATGAATAATCGCATTGTCTTCATGTATAAGAAATATCCAATAACAAGGCCTCTTTCGTAACACGTTAGTGAAATGATAGAACCACCACCAGGAGAGCGACCGTTGCGCACCTCGCGGTTTAAGTTTAAACAGCGAGGGTTGCCAAACCTCCACCGGCAAAGAGCTGCGCTTGATGTCCTGGCTGATCAAGCTCGATTCCTTAATAAATAAATCGAATTCTGGCTTGAGATATGCCGGCGAGTCGTCATCTCTTGCTTTAAACATTTCTCACCCCAAACAGCATTGTCTATGCACCTGCGTTCATAGGCTTGGTATAGATCAAAAGACATGCGAGCAACCTTGATGCTTATTGTCTAGCTCTTCGACGCGGTTGGTCAAGCTCTGCACATGACTCACGTAATGGAGCTCCGACGCTCACCGGCGGACGAGCCGCATCAGGAGCGGCTTCCGGAGCCCTATCGCATCGTGCTCGCACAGCTCATCGCAGCAGAAGCACCGGATACATCTCTTGAGATCGACCTCAGCCGCTTTCTCGCCCATCTTGATGGCCTGCCGGGGGCAGATCTCCGCGCACATGCCGCAGCGGGTGCACTTCCCGGGAAGTGGCCTGGGCGTCACCGTCTGGAACCTCGCAAACCTCTCCGCCGCGAGCGCCGGTACGCGCAAGCTGAAGATGTTGGCGCTTGGAAGATGGAAGTCGCTCACCTTCAGCCGTTCCACATCGTCACCCAGTACCGTGAACCACCGCCCGGAAGGGCACAGGCCCCTTCGCGCCGCGGCGGCGAGCACCCTGCTGTCCTCGATCTCGAGGCCCGCGACCTCTATCATCAGCGACTCAAGCGCGAACGCGCTGCGCCCCGCTGCTATGGCCCCGATCCTCTTGATTTCGCCGTGGCGAGATCCGTCGTCATCGATTGCCTCTATCGCGTCAACGAGGTGGAACGCCGGGCTGGAGGCGAGATGCACGTCGATGACCAGGTCGGCGAATGCACGATCGTCGTCGAATCTGGAGTGATAGATGAATTTGGTGGTCCCCGGCACCGTCCCGTACAGGTTCTTGATGGGGCCGGAGATGTTCATGTAGCGGGAGGTCTTGAACTTCGACAGCGAGACGAGACGGTCGGCCTCGACCATCGAGCTGCAGAGTGTCAGGCGCTTGACGGACTTTCCTTCGGGGAAAGACACTTCCGTGGTCCGGGTGTCGAACGCGAGGTCAGCACCGGTCTCCCGGGCGACAGCGGCCAGCCCGGTCTTCTCGTACACCCTCTTGAGCAGCGTCTGGTTGAACGGACCCCCGGGGCTGTCGCCTATGGTGACCCTGTCAGTGACCTTCAGGAACTGCTCGGCCACGGCCCGGACGACCTCGGGATGGGTGACCTTCGCGGTCTGCGGCTCGGAGGCGGAGACCGCGTTGACCTTCAGGAAGACCGATTGGCCGGGCGTGGCGATACTCCGGGCACCGCCGATGAGCTCGAGCGCCCGCCCGACGCTCTCGGCCACTGATTCGCGGCCGTACCCATCACATGCCACAAGTGAGACCGATTCTTGGTCCATAAGGGTGTAGTTCCGAGTCCGAGGAGCCAGTGATTGCTACGTTTTCAGGAGCAGCAACACTCTCTCCATATCTTCTTCCGTATATCTTTGATCACAGGGTATTGAGAGTATCGTATTGTTTATCCTTGACATATTTGCCAGGCGGCTACGCTTGACTTGTTCGGTAATGGGCCAGTGTACCGCGCAATAAATATCGTTATCGATCAGCCTTTGCCGGATTCCATCTCGATCTGATTCTATGTAAACCGGAAAGAACAATGGGCATATGTTGTAAGGCACCTCTGCAAAGACCGGTTGTATGTTCTCAACGTCCTTCAGACCCTCTAACAGAGTCATGAAGTTGGTTCTTCTTCTTCCTTTGAGCTGATCCACATCCAGTCTTCCTATAATCGTCTTGGACAGAGCATCTATGTAATAAGGTGCCGGATCGTTGTCTATATAAGCTTCTCCTTTTGCAAAGCTTTCCAGGTACCGGGGCTTCAATGTTGCGTCGCCGTCGTCTATATAACGAGCCTTCATTAACAGGGCTTCTCGCCTGGTATCTGCGAAGGCTTCATTTTCTTGCATAACGCCTTTGATAGGCCTGTTCTCTGAGGCTAAGAAACCTCCGCTTGGTATACCCACCCATTTCCTTAAACTGGCTGCGTAATAATCATTCTCCGCGAATCTCCGGAGCTCAGAGAACAACGCATGTGTGATGTCTTCAACGACGATAGTAGATTCAGCTTTGAATTGCTTAACGATACTGAATAGACCAATATTGGTCGGAAAGCCGAAGTAGCCCATGTGTAGAAAGACCCCTACATTGTCATAGGCCGCAATGCTGTCCGGGTCAGGCGTTAAATCCATATTTACGTCATAGAAGTGACAGTCATATCCCTGGGCAACGAATGGTTGTATTACCGAATCACAGGTGTACCCTGGTAATAGAGCGGTTCTTGCTTTTGGTTGTATCTCGTCCAGCAGCAGGGATATAGCCCCTCTGCAGCATGACGTAAGGACGGTGTTCCCGAACTTGTCAATCCATTCTGGTATATTACCGCTGTGTTCCCTGGGAACACTGTCAAGCCAGAATTCACTGCCAATTTCCATACTCAAACCAGTTTTCGTTTGTGACCTGCCCGGTCTTACATGGGCTTTCAAGTCTTGACCGGTGTTCTGCGGGGTGCTGTAATCTCCGTCTGGTGATACGAATCACCTCGCCGGTGTGCATATCGATTGAATCCGCGTTCATTAACAAATCCGTCTTTCAGCTTATTCCCCACGTACAATGTCGTCTTCGTCAGCTTCGTCAGCAAACGCAAAATCCCGTCTGAAAAGAACTGTAGGTGTTAGCAGAAATATCTTCGCGTCCAGACGCAGAGACCAATGTTGGGTATACCATAAGTCGTATTTCATCCTCTGTGACCAGTTTAATTTGTTCCTTCCGTTCACTTGCGCCCAGCCAGTCAGCCCTGGCTTCATGTCTAGTCTCAACTTCTGCTCTTCATTGTACATCTCAACCTGGTACCTCAAGGTGGGTCGAGGCCCCACCAGGCTCATTTCACCTTTCAAGACGTTTAGCAGTTGCGGCAATTCATCCAGTCCCCAGCGTCTCATCCAACGACCCGGCTTCGTCACGCTAGGGTTATCGCTGACTATGTAAAACCGGATTGACTCCGAACCCTGCTTCATAGTCCTGAACTTGTAGATCATGAAAGGCCTGGCATCCTTGCCCATGCGTTCCTGTCTGAAGAACACCGGTCCCCTCGAGTCCAGCTTTATAACAATCGCTATCAAGAGAAACGGAATGGCAAAAATCACCAGTGCAAGGATCGAGACCAACACGTCAAACAACCTTTTTAGTGACAAGGACACCACAAGATCATTCTCAATATCTGCGTTTGTGGCTGGTCCCATGCCTCGAGCCCCTTTTGTAAGACGATCAACACGCCAAGTTGCCTGTACAGCATAGTATCTTAGGCCATTAGAGGCTCTCAGACCACCAGAGACGATCAATCGCGGCAAACGTCACGTCAACCCCTCCAGTTGCTACTTAACATAGAGCTTCTTAGAGGCTAAGAACAACTGGTTTTGTTCCACCTGCTTTTATGTTATAAATACTGTGCTTTTCAGTCAGTGTATTAATCACGGAGGTGGTATTTGATGGCGGCCAAGCATGACAAGTGTATTATCTCTGCTGCTCTGACGGGTGCGGCTACCAGGAAGGAACAGAACCCTAACGTCCCTTACACTAAAGACGAGTTCATCAACGAGGCCGTCAAGTGTTACGAGAACGGGGCTACCATAGTGCATATCCACGCGCGCGATCCGGAGCACGGGGCGCCGACGCCCGATCTAGATATTCTGCGCGGGATCATCGAGGGCATCCAGAACGCATGCCCGATCATCATCAACCTCAGCACGGCCATCTCGCCGTTCGCGACCAAGGAGCAGAGGATTTCCGTGGTCGAGGAGTTCAAGCCCGAGGTGGCGTCGCTCAACACCAACAGCATGAACTTCGCCGTAGGCGACTGGCGCGAGCACAAGATCACCTTTGAGATCGTTTTCGAGAACACGTTCGAGCAGCTCGCCTGGTACGCGAAGACCATGAAGGAAGCCGGCACCAAGCCCGAGCTCGAGGTCTACGACATGGGTGGCCTGTACAACGTGCTTTTCATCATGGAGCAGAAAGGCCTCTTCGTCGAGCCGCTCCACTTCCAGTTCGTGTTCGGCGTACTGGGAGGCATGCCGTTCTCGACCCGCAACTTCGGCCTGTTCCTCGAGAGCATTCCCGAGAACGCTACGTGGAGCGCCTGCGGCGTGGGCCCGGCGTCGTTCCCCGCGGCTTTCCACTCGGTCGTCAACGGCGGACACATCCGCGTTGGCCTCGAGGACAACATCTGGATCACCAAGGGCAAGCTCGCCGCCGGCTCGTGGGAACTCGTGGGTCGCGCGGCCGAGATCGTCAGGATTGCCGACCGCGAGGTAGCCAGTGTTGAGGAGACCCGCGAGATGCTCGGTCTCAAGGGTATTTAGCAGATATACGCCAGGAGCGTTTCGGAAACCCCGCCTTAGTGCGGGGTTTCTGTTTATTTGAATCGCGGGAGGGTTGGGGTGAGAGCCACCCCCTCCTTGATCCTCCCCCCCTGAAGGGGGAGGAGTCTGAATATGAGGGTCTGGCTTTGATTCAGGGCTTTATTTGTGATATGTATATCCATCGTGAGATAGCACATTGACGGCCGTTAGCGATACTCCGTTACGCGCATCCGAACAATAGGAGGTCAGGATACCTTGTACGACGATCTTATTGGTTTGAACGAGGGCATAGAGGAGCTCTTCGTCGACCCGGACCCGGATAATGCCAGGGAAGTCTTCCGCCACAAGTACCGCGGCCTTGTTAACAAGGTCATGACCGTGGAAGAAGCGGTCAGCAAACACATCAAAGACGGAGACTACCTCGCGGTGGGGGGCTTCGGCCACGTGAGGATACCCACCGCCGTCCTCTACGAGATAGTGCGTCAAAAGAAGCGCAACCTCGGCATGGCGGGCCATACCTCGATCTACGACAGCGACCTGCTCGCGTCGTCGGGGTGCATGGACCGCTGCGACATATCCTACGTAATCGGCTACGAGATCCGCGGTCTCTCGGCCAGCGCTCGCCGCGCTTTCCAGAGCAAGGCCATCCGTAAGACCGACTGGTCCAACGCGGCCCTCGCCTGGAGGTTCGCCGCGGCGGCCGCGGGGCTCTCGTTCATGCCGGCGCGGCATATGCTCGGCACCGACACGTTCAAGCACTCTGCCGCGAAGACCATCGACTGCCCGTTCACCGGCAAGAAGTTCGCGGCGCTTCCCGCGCTCTACCCGGACGTCGGCATCGTCCACGTTCACAACGCCGACAGCTACGGCAACTGCCAGATTCCCGAAGGCATTCTGGTCTCTGACAACTTCCTGGCACGCGCGTCGAAGAAAGTCATCGTATCGTGCGAGCGGCTCATCCCCCACGACGAGATCCGCGCCAACCCCCAGGCTACCGTCATCCCCTACTGGTGCGTCGACGCGGTCGTCGAGGTGCCTTACGGCAGCCATCCCGGCAATATGCCCGGCGAGTACTGGTTCGACGAGGACTTCTTCAAGATGTACCTGGATACGGCCAAGACCGAGGAAGGCACCGAGTCGTTTTTCAATGATTACGTCTACAATCTGAAGGGCTTCGACGAGTACCTCGCCAAGATAGGCGGGGTCGAGAAGATGCGCGAGTTGCGCTCCATGGAGAAGCTCATTTACGCAAACAACAAGTGCCAGGAGGATAGATAGTTATGTGCGCCAACTACAACCCACTTGAACTGCTGGTTTGCGTAGGGTCCCGTATCATCGAAGACAACTCCACGGTGTTCGTTGGCACCGGCGTCCCGATGGCCGCTACCCTGCTCGCCCAGAAGATGCACTGCCCGAATGTCATCGCCATATTCGAGGCCGGCGCCGTCGCTCCCCAGATGCCAGGTATGCCGATATCCGTCGGCGACTCGCGCACCTCGTACAAGGCTCTCATCGCGAGCACCATGAACGATGTCATGGAGGCTTGTCAGAGGGGCATGGTCGACTACACGTTCCTGGGCGGGGCCCAGATAGACATGTACGGCAACCTCAACTCGACAATGATCGGTGATGACTACCAGGAGCCGAAAGTCCGCTTCCCTGGCAGCGGCGGAGCGAACGACCTTGCCAGCCTCTGCTGGCGCACGGTCGTCATCACGCCCATGGACAACAAGCGTTTCGTCGAGAAGGTCAACTACATAACCACCCCCGGATACCTCTCCGGCAAGGGCGCCCGCGAAGAAGCTGGTCTTCCTCCGGGAACAGGACCTTACAAAGTAATCACGAATCTAGCTATACTCGGGTATGATGAGGATACGTGCAGGATGAAGATCGAGTCCCTGCATAGCGGCGTGACCGTCGATAAGGTTCTGGAGAACTGCGGCTTCGAGCTGCTCGTGGACGACAACCTCGAAACGACGCCTCCGCCTTCGGACGAGGAGCTCCGCGTCCTTCGAGAGGAGGTCGACCCGGACGGCTACATCATCGGAAGGTAGGTCAGATGGCTAAAGACCCGATCATCGAAAAGGCCCTGAAAAACGGGCAGACCGCGCTCTCGGAGCACGACTCCAAGTTGTTGCTCGAGAAGTACGGGGTACCTGTGGCGCCCGAGCGCCTGGTGCAGACCGCGGACGAAGCCGCCGCGGCGGCTTCCGAGATTGGCTACCCGGTGGTCCTCAAGGCATGCGGGTCGGAGATATCCCACAAGACCGAGCGCGAGCTCGTGGTCGTAGGGATACGCGGCGAGGAGGAGCTGAGGTTCGCCTTCGACAAGGTACTGACCAATCTCGGCGATACTCCTCGCGAAGGCGTCCTGATACAGCCCATGGTCTCGGGCGAGCGAGAGCTCGTCATCGGGCTCATAAGGGACCCGCAGTTCGGGCCCTGCGTGATGTTCGGGCTGGGAGGCATCTTCACCGAGATACTCAAGGACACGTCCTTCAGGGTGGCACCTATCGACGAAGGCGAAGCACTGCGGATGATGGACGACATCAAGGCCAAAGACATACTTGGCCCGGTTCGCCGGATGGCGCCCGCCGACAAAGGGGCGCTCGCGAAGGCGCTGGTCGGGCTGGGGAACGTCGGTATCGAGCTGGATGACGTCGCCGAGATCGACGTAAACCCGCTCATCATTTCTACCGACGGGTCTGTCGTCGCGGTCGACGCGCTGGTGGTCCTCAAGTCCAACGGCAGCAAGTAGTCGATGGTAAGAAACGCCATGCCTGGCACCGGGAGTTACTTCAGAAGCCGTGGCTTCAAGATCCTGGTGGCAGTGCTGGCGATCATAATAGTAGTGTGGGCGGCGATCGAGATCGCCGCCCCTCTCGTTGCGGACACAATCGCAAAACATGAGATACAGAAGCGCTATCCAAGCGCAAAGGACGTGTCCGTTTCGACAAGGGCATTCCCCGCGCTCAAACTGGCTTTCAAGAAGTACGACAGCCTCAAGGTGCAGGTCGGAAACGTGACGCTCCAGGGTGTGACGTTCGACAAGATAGTCCTCAAGAGCAACTCATGGCCGAACGGCACTTTCGCCGCGACGCTGGGGCAGGGTGAGATCGTGAAGTTCTTCTCACTGAGGAACTCCTACATCGAGAACCCCCAACTTTCCATTCAGCAAAACGACATCCTGGTCTCGGGGATAGTAAGCGTAGGGCCTTTTAGGGTCAACGTGACCTCCGGCGGAGCACTCGAGGCGGTAAACGGCAAGACCGTCTATTTCCGCCCGGCGACACTCGACGTGCTCGGAGTCAGGGCCCCCGAGGAAGCTGTAGCCATGGTCCGGCAGGTTATGAACCAGAACCCTGTATTCGCCGTCAGGGAGGACCTGCCATACGTAATTACGGGGATCACCGCGGAACAGGGAAAGCTCATGATCAGCGGCAGCGTCAACCTGGAGCAGGCTCTCAATATCCACCTCTAGGGGTGGCTTGCGAACCAGGGGCGCCGGTCATGATGGCCGGCCTCCGGCTCCCTGTCAGGAAGCTGCCGCAATAAATGTCCCGAAAGGGAATTTCGGACTCTCTGTTGAAGGTGGAATCGGCAAACGGTTATTATTCATTAGAATATTTTTTATCTGTAAATGATTTCGTTGATTTACTGAACGTGGAGGTACAAGTGTCTGAAGCGAATTCGAACCTCGGGTCCGCTTCGCATCTGGGCGAAGGCCAGGAAGTACGAGATTCTCACTTCGTCTACGACTATTCACGCCGAAGGGTTCCGATACCTGTTGTCTCGTACATGGCCGTGGCGGACGCCGCGGGTCAGCTTCCTGCCGGTGAAAGCCCCTCGAAAAAGGCGCTCGACATCCTCCGCGACCTGATCGAGCCGGCCGTGATCGCCGAGGAGGAGCTCGACAGCGAACAGATGCCTCGGCTCATAGGAGAAGCGTTCAGCAAGATCAACACCGCGTTGCTGACGCAGGAAGGAGCCACGGGGCAAACCCAGGTCTCGCTGACCATGGTAATTGCCGATGAGCGACGCGCCTATATCGGGCACATCGGCACCACAAGGGTTTATCTCCTCCACAACGAGCGGCTGTACGACCTCGTGCCAAGCCTTCCGGTCGCCGAGCCCGAGCCGGTCTTGCCGTCCGGCGATGAGCCCACGCTCTTCCCTGTTGCGGGCCTTCCATCTGAAACCAACCCCGCAACGGCCGCTGGCGAGCCGGCCCAGGGACCAATAACGGCGGAAGTCACCGTCGAGCCTGCCGCAACATCCGTGACGCCGGCAAGGGGAATGTTCCTCGGGCAGTCACCGGAAGCGATTTTCGGCTACAACGAGGTGGACATCCAGAAAGGTGACACCGTCATTGTCTGCAGCGACGGGCTATGGAGCACGGTCGCCGAGGCGGAGATCGTTGAAAACTTCCTCTCCGCCGCCAATGTCCAGAGGAGCGCAAGCCAGCTGGCTCGCATCGCGTTCAGCCGGAACCCTTCCGATAACGCTACAATGGCCGCCTGGCATTACGGCTCCGGCGAGCAGTTGCCTATGACCGCCGCGGGAGCGGCCAGGGCTGCCAGGGCCGAGCATTCGAGAGCTACTCGCAACCGTGCCGGGGAGTACCTCCTGATAGCGCTGCTCATGCTCGTGCTTGTGGGGATCTTCACGGTAGGGTTCGCATTCGGCTGGAGGATAACCGACACTTTCAGAAAGCCCCAGAAGGAAGCCGCCAGCAGGGCGCACAAAGCCGCGGTCGAAGCCGACGCCAGGAAAGCCGCCCAGCAATCCCAGGCCCAGGCAAAAACCCAGGCCAGTCAGCCGGCCGCCCAGTTCCCCAGGACCGAGACCATCACGGGCCAGGGCGTCAGGATGCGAGCGAGCGCCGACCCCAACGCGAACCTGGTAGGGCTGATGAAAAACGGCGAACAGGTTTCCGTTCTCGGTGAGGTAAAAGGGGTCGATTCTCTGACGTGGTCACACGTCAAGGGAGTAGTGACATCTTCAGGAGCCGGCAAAGAAGCAGAGGGTTACGTCCGCAACGATTTCCTCAAGAAGTAGTTCAAGGCCTCCTGCGGCGGAGATCATGGCTTTTGAATTGCCTTCCTACCGCGAGCCGACCCTTGGGTCTGAGGAAAGGTGCGGAGCCGCGCATGACTGAAGACGCGTATTACTCGCTGCGAGAGTTCCTGGACATGTTTCCCCTGGGCTTTCCCGCGACCGGCTCCGGGGTTGAGATCAAGATTCTCGAGAAGCTCTTCACGGAGGAGGAAGCACGAGCCGCCATCCTTCTGACGCCATTCCCCGGAGAGGCGACCGCGATCGCGGAACGGGCTGGAGTCGATCCGGCCTGGCTGGGCACGCTGCTCGAGTCGATGGCCGCCAGGGGGCTCGTCTTCAGGGTGCGCCGGAACGGCCTGATCCTCTACAACTCCGCTCCTTTCATGATCGGCCTGTACGAGTACTCCGTCGGAAAGATAGACCGCGAACTGGCCGAGCTCTACAGCGAGTATTACGAATCGGCCTACATGGACGAGATGGGCGCCAGTGACGTCCCGGGTTTCAAGGTGTTGCCCATCGGTGAGAGCATCGAGGACGACATGGTGCTGTATCCTTTCGCCAACCTCATAGAAGAAGTCAGGGCCGCGAGGAAGATCTCGGTGGCGGACTGCATCTGCCGGAGGGAAGCGCGCCTCATCGACAAGGGATGCGACCATCCAGCCGAGACGTGCCTCAGTTTCGGGGCCGCGGCGGAGTACTACATAGAGAACGGGATCGGTCGCGAGGTGACAGCCGACGAGGCCATCGCGATACTGGAGGAAGCGGGCCGCGCGGGCCTCGTCCACGCGGGCACCAACACCAGGCACCTGTCGAACCTGTGCAACTGCTGCCCTTGCTGCTGCGCTTCCATGAAGGGCATTACGACCAGGGGCCACGAGCGGCACAGGTATTTTAACGCCCTGTTCGAAGCCGTTGTGGACGCCGGGGCCTGTGATAGCTGCGAGCAGTGTGCCGAGCGATGCCCGGTTGGAGCGATCTCCGTCGTGGAAGGCGCAGCGGCCGTTGTGGAAAGGGATGCGTGCCTCGGGTGCGGGCTATGTGCGGGAGTCTGCCCGGAACGCGCGATAACCGTTCATTTGAAGGAGAACATCGAGGAGCCCTTCGAACGAGTGCTGGCGCTTGGCGCAGCCATAATCGAAGGCAAGCGAAGAGGCCGGGAGGCGGAGACCGGCGGCGGCCATGAGGATGGTTAGAGTTTCAGAAAGCACAGCTGCTCGATGCCAACCATGAGAACGTTGACCGTTCTCTCGACCTCGACGCCTCGAAGACCTTGTGCGGCTTCTCCATTCAGAGAAAGAAACCCAGGGCGGCTCCGAGAATCATCCCACCAATAAAGACGGAGAAGATCACAACCAGGGCGATGTAGAGCTTCTTCTTGAGCTCGAGGTCTTTTTCGAGTAGAGGAAGCTGCTCGTCGAATCCGGGCTGTGATACGGGTCTGTGCCTTGCGACTTCGGTACCCTGCAGGAAGCCCGGCGTGGTGTTCTGCGTAGTCTCGTTCATCAGTACTTGAGCTCCTCAAGATCGTTGGACGTGAGGCCCTTCACAAAGTCTTCAACAAGCGTGCCGGCTTGCTCGAGCTTGACCGGCTGTACGCTTGCGAACGCATTGTCAGTACTCAGCGCTCCCCCGGGTTCACACCATTCCACCCAGACCGCCGGCACTTCAGCGTCCTCGAACGGAATATTATCAGAATCCTGAGACGAATTCAGCGTTACAACGCTAATTTTGTTTTTGCTCGCGAACGTCTGGAGCTTGTCTTTCAGTCGCTGAAGCCCTGTGCCCTGCGTCTTCAAGGCGAGCACCTGGCCTTGCCCCACGCAGTCGATATCGATGACTCCAACGATGTCCTTGCGCTCCATGCTGTCGAGGAGCTCGACGTAATGCCGCGACCCGACGAGCCGTTCGTTCATGTCCGCCGAACCCGGAAAGTTGGCTCCAAAGAAGACAAACTGGATGGTCGGCTTGAGCCGGCTCGCGGCAAAAACCCGCGCAAGCTCCAGCGCGACCCCAACCCCCGAGGCATCGTCATCGGCGCCCACGGTACCTTCCGCCGAATCGTAGTGGGCGGCGATAACTATGGTGTAATCTTCGCTCTGCCCCTGCCTGGTTCCGATTATGTTGCGGGAGCCGAACCCGTCCGAGGTTGTGAACGGTTGCTCCTCGACCGTGTAGCCGTATTCGCCGAGCTTGCCTGAGATATAGTCCGCGGCGCTGGATTCCTTCATGGAGCCCGCACGGCGCTCCCCGATCTGCTGAGAGAGCTCAACGACGTGGCCGAGCGCCCGGGTGCCAGAGAACGCGGGCGTCTCGCCCCTGGAGGATGTGCTCGAACTGCCCTCACCCGCGTCGTGCGACCCCGGGATGTCGCCAGACCCAGTGCCGGAAGAACTCCTTGAGACTGCGGACCCGCCCGTCTTGCCAGACTTGCCATATACGGCGTTCAGGACGATGCCCGCAGCCAACCCTACGACCAGTACCAGGAACAAGACCAGGAATATCTTCTTGAAATTGCGTCTGGGAGGCTGCTGCTGCCCCTCATCAGGCGTTTCGTACTCTTGTTTAGTCCCCATATCCACCTATCGTATCCGTACCCGCACCTCTATTGTTCCAGTACATGGCGCGTTCCACCGCCATGAGCCGTAAGCCGTCACATTGGTGGTGGGTCTCGGAAAAGTATTACATGTCTCGGTCT
>Ga0182021_10002435_pt1 | contig 21723 bp, 18 predicted proteins | sample 612E3MmetaG_FD_120493 | JGI IMG/M metagenome (GOLD analysis project Ga0182021, IMG submission 120493) | Permafrost microbial communities from Stordalen Mire, Sweden - 612E3M metaG (Illumina Assembly) | ecosystem: Environmental > Terrestrial > Soil > Wetlands > Permafrost | place: Sweden... | reverse complement strand
GGCCGCCCGGTGGCGAGCTGCTTGCCTTCGAAGACCGCGCCAAATCCTCCTTCGCCGATCTTGCGCTCGACCCGGTAGCGGTTGTTCAGCGCCCGGCCGACCAGGCTGCCCAAGTTGGTCGGGCGAGGACTGGCTGCGATCGGGGCCGGCGTGACCGGACGCGAGGCAGCGGACACCGCTCGGCCGGAGTGTGACGGGCCGGCCTGGAGCACGGGAACGCCGGATGCGGGGCTCATCACGCGCACGCCGGAGGGAGGGGAGAGGGAGGACTCGATGGCGTGGTCGATCGCTCGCTCGAAGTTCCCGGAAGGAACCGGCACCGGCGCGCCACAGGCGCCGCAGAAGCGAGCCTCCGGCTCGGCGACGGTCTTGCACTTGGGACATTGCCTGGTCGCCATGGGCTACCTAGGGCTCTCTCCCGGCGTCGGTCGGAGGGTCGGGTGTCGCGAGCAACTGTGGATGGGCAGATGGGGGAGATGCCGCCGATGGCGGTACCATCCGTCGGTGCGAAACCAGGCTGGAATTCTCGAAACTGCGGTCCGGGGTTTTTCCGCGCTGGGAAGCCAGAAACAGGGCCCCGGCCAGCGCCGCCAGCAGGGCGATCAGAACAAACGCAAGCAGAGAGCGAGCCTCCGGCATGCGCGGCGCCGACGAAGTGGTTGTGGCTGCTGAAGACGCAGCCGGGATGCTCTCAGCGGGGGGCTCCTCGGCCACGGGCAACTCGGGTGAGGTGGAGCGAATCTCTCTGGCAGGGCTGGTTTCTCCGGTCACCGGTTCGGTCGAGAGCGGGTGCATTTCAGGCTCGGGGTCTTCCGGATCCTGCCCCGGGTCGTAGGCAATGAAGTTCACCTCATCATCGGCGCCCGGCTCGGGCAGCCCAACACCCTCGAATCGGGCGAGGACCACCGTGATGTTGTCCGGGCCATCGTGCTCGTTGGCGCAGGCGATGAGCCGATCGCAAGCCTTCTTCACGTCGGGCTCATCAAGCATGACCTGCTTGATTTCGTCGTCGCTGACCGGACCGTGCAGTCCATCAGAGCAAACCAGGACCACGTCGCCCCGACGGAGGGCGACTTGCGACAGCACCACTTCCACCTTCTCCTGGACGCCCAGCGCTTGCAGGATGATGTTGGCGTGCTCGAACCCCTTGGCCTCTTCCAGCGTCATGGCGCCGGCTTCGATGAGCTGCCAGGCCAGAGACTGGTCCTTGGTGGTTTGGCTCAGGCGGCCGCTGCGCAGCACGTAGCAGCGTGAATCCCCGACCTGCCCTATCAGTAGGGTGGCGTCGACCAGCCCAACCGCCGTGCAGGTCGTACCCATGCCGCGCTCGTTCTGGTTGTCGCGCGATTGGGCGTAGATGCCTTCGTTGGCTTGCTCGACGGCACGGCGCAGGCAACGCGCGAAACGTTCCCGCGAGCGGGGCTCTGCGTGGCCAACCGCCAACGAGATCGATTCGACGGCCATGGTTGAGGCGACCTCACCCGCCGCGGCGCCGCCCATGCCGTCGCACACCAAGAAGAGCGCGCCCTTGTCTCCCAGCGGAAAGTCGAGCGAAGCTTCCGGCGAAGGCCTTTGTGCACTGGCAAAGTCCACCACGAGGAAGTTGTCCTCGTTGTGCTCACGCATCAGGCCCACGTCAGTCTTGCCGTAGACCGTGATCTTGATTTCAGAAGGACTTGCCATCAGCGGGACTTTGACTCGTCGTGATGTGTCTGCCTACAAGCTTCGCCTCAACCTATCTCGAAGCGCAAGAGTTCATCGCCGAGGCGAATCATTTCCCCCGGCGCAAGGGTGTGTTGCCCGGTGAGGTGGACGAAGGTTCCATTTGAGCTGCCCAGGTCGGACAGGAGCGCGCAGCCATCCCGAAACTGCAGCAGGGCATGGCGGCGGGACATGAACTCGTCGTCGGAGAAGACGATGTCGCCCTGTTCGCGGCCGAGCACCAGGTCGCTGCGGGTTAGGTGGAACACATCGCGGCTCGTCCCCGCGGAGGTGAGCTGGCGCAGCCGCCCCCAGCCCGCCTTGAGCGGCGTGCCGAACAGGACCACGCCGTGCTCGACCGCAGGTCGCAAGGTCTTCTCGACATCGGACAGGAATTCGAATCGCAGGACCTGCTTGCCGACCAGGATCAGGTTGCCGTCCGCAAGTTCCACCGGTTGACTGATGCGCCGGTAGACCCCGTTGCGGGTTTCAAGGGGTGTGATCAGATGTTGGCCGGCCCGCAGGCTGATGCGGGCATGCCGTGGGGCAAGGTGGGGATCATCGAAGTGGAGATCGCCTTCGCTGCGTCCGATGTCAACCTGCTCGCCGGGCAGAGGGTATGACTCGCCGTCGCTGCCATCGCGTCGCACGGCCACCAACCGTGGCCCGCCTGGCTGGCTGGCGGCCACTACCGAGGGCCGGGCTGCCACTGCGGCGGCCAGGGCAGCCGAGGCGTCCGCGCTCATCGGAGTTGTGTGTCCGAGACGGCGCCCGCAGGAGTGGCAGAAGTTGGTCCCCACCGGGTTGTGATTCCTGCACCCAGAGCAAACCAGGGACGAGTCGTCCACGGGCGGCAGCCCCACAGGAGCGCCGCAGCGCTGGCAGAAGGCGGCGCCATCCGCGAGCGCTCCGCCACATTGGAGACAGCTAATAAGCATCTTGCCTAGTCGTTGCTAGAAAGGGCCGGCGGACGTTGCAAGGCGGTCCAACCTCTACTAGAAGGCGGGCGGGGTGTTCGCGGTCGAGACGAGCATGAAACCCACCCATTCACCGTGAAGAAACTAATACCAATGATTTCGGAGAGCGTCAAATCCGCGCGATGGTCAAAGTTGACCATGGCCGCCTTGTTCGTCGCTTCTGTGTCGTCGTGCGGCCCCATGGTGGAGAACGCCCCGTTCTCGGCACGCCCAGACACGCTGCGGCCGGGTGATCTTCTGGGCCCGTTTGACGGGTTGGTGGTCGACGGAGAAACCGAGCGGCCGTTGGCGGGCGCGGTGGTGGAGGGAGCGTGGGCATTCGAGCGTGGCATCGGCCTGCAAGGGCCGGCAGGCGCGCTCGAGGCCGCAACCGAAACCGGCGCAGACGGCCGCTATCGCCTGCGCATTCCCGCAGACCTGCCGCGGGGCGAGGGGATCCGTCTGCGACGATTTACCCTCATCGTCTACCGGCGTGGCTACGTGGCCTGGCGCAGCGATGGCAGCTTCCCCACGGGTGAGCCGCGCCACGACTTCGCCCAGCGTGCAAATCGCGTGCGTCTGGAGAAATGGCAGTCCGCCATGTCCCACTACCGGCACCTGGTCTTCCTGGGCGGCGGTCCCGCTATCCGCACGGCAGCGGCCTGGGAGGTGCAGCCGGCAGGACTGGAGCTTGATGGTGCTGCACCAGCCACCGCTGTCAAGCGCCCGACGGAAGGCGCACGGGCCGGTTCCTCGGCCGCCCTCGACATTTCGCCGCTTCTGTCCGAGGACGAGGTGCGGGGCGTGACCGGGTACGCAGGAAAGTTCGAGGTGGGCAAATTGGCTGACCGAGCCACCAGCGACGTCTATGACAGCCGCCACTTCAAGGCCGTCGACAAGCCCGAGACCCATGACGTCGGCCTGCGGGTGTGGGCCATCGGGTCGGAAGCGGCTGAGGCGCAATTCAGAAAGCTGCTCGGCGATCTGCCGGGCGCAGTCGCGACCGAGGAGATGGGAGATGCTTCGCTGCGGGCCAGGGGCGGTGACGTGACCGGGTTCGCTTTCCTGCTGCGCGAGAAAGGCGTCGTGATGCAACTGAGTTGCGGTCTTGCTCAGTGCTCTGAACCGTCGATGATCCTGCGCCTGGCCAAGCTGGCGGAAAGCCATCTGCCCGAGGTCAAGCTCCCGTCGCCCGAGAACACCGGGCTTCTGCCACCGTCGGAGTCGTCGTTCGTGCCGGGAGGCAAGCCGTGAGAGAGACAAGCCGTCTTGCCAGCGCGCGGCCCACTCTGACGGCACTCGTGTGCGCGGGAGCGCTGTTCATCCATGGGGCCGTACGCGCGTATGAGCCCGCCACCACGCATGCCGGCTTGACCGAGCGAGCGGTGGAAGCCTCCCGACTGCACCAGGTGCTCGCTCGTCTCGGTCGCCCCCTGGGGGTTCTTGAGCCTCTGAGCATCGGTCTCGACCTTCTCGACCAAGACGAGAGACGGGCCTTGCAGGCCCGTCTCGACGCGCTTGACCCGGCCGGCGGCTACCGGCCCGGGCCTGACGGCGTGGCGGGTGCGGGCCATTGGGTGGTGGCGGGCGCGGTGTTGGCCAAGACGCCGCCCGAGCGCGGTGCGAATCACTTCTTGGATCCGGCCAGTGGGAAGGGCCTTGACGATGGTCCGGGGCTGTCAGGTGTCGCCCACGGCGTGCGCCTACTGTTTGACGGCGGCGCGAGCGTGCGCGGTCTGGCCACGGGCACGGCCTTCACCCTGGAGGGCAAATCCGCGCTGGCCTGGATCGAGTCGCCCGGCAACGACTTGGGCGTTCCCGCCTTCTTGGACAACTGGGAGCGAGCGGTGAGCCTGGCCGAGCTGCGCGAGCGCGAATCAGCACTGGTGCGGGCACTGCTGGCTCTGGGCGGGGTGGTGGCGGTGCTGCAGGACGCAGGCCAGCCGGCCTTCGTGCGCAACGACTTCCGGGTTGCGTTCCTGCAGGGCAACGACGGTTCGGCCTACGAGCGGTTCGTGGCGGAGCACTATGGCCGCACGGCGCTTCCCCCCGCGGCCGCAGCCGTGTCTCGGCCCGACATCGCAAGCTTCTTCGCTTCCGCCGATGGCAAGGGACTTGCCAATCGCACGCAGCATGGCTTCTTTTCCGAAGGCACGATCCCTGCCGATATCTCGCTCAATCGCGACACCCAGGTGACCGACGTGGTTCGCCGGGCGCGCGAATCGCTGGCGTTTCCCTCGCCCACAGTGTCCAGACTGGTGCTTAGGCCGGCACAACAGCGGCGCTACTTGGCGGTGCAGGGTCGTCGCGTGCTCGCCTACGAAAGCAGTGGGACGGAAGTGCATTTTTTCCTCGATGACGCCGTCTATGCGGACATGGCGCTCTCTCTCTTGCCTGAGATCGCCGGCTATGCAGCGGGCCTGCTCAACCATCTTCTGCGTGCAAACCTGGAGATGGCGGTAGCGGGAACGAAGGTCACGGTTCGCCTGGGCGGTGAGGCGAAGGAGGGCGGGGCTCTGCGCGTCTTGGCTGAGGATGCAAGCGGGCGTCGGCGTGAGCTGCGGGGAGCTGCCGCAACACTTGCGCCGGGCGATGAGATCGTGGTCGACCTGCCTGCCGGGGCCAAAAAGCTGGCCGCGGTATTGCGCGGACGCGACGCTAGCGGCCCTTTCGTGGCCGCGGGCGAAGTGGTCCTTCCGTGAGTTCGGTCTGGGATCGTACGGTGTGACGGTGACCAGCGCATCCAGCGATTTCGTGCGCGCCAGCGCGCGCATCTACTGCAAGAAGTGCCCGTAGAACGTCACGCCGCCGCGAGTCCGGCTCAACCTCGGCAGTGCCGTCTTGGTCCACGCCTGTCGTCGGTTGGAGCGCGAGTGCCCGACCTTCAGTCGTCCTATGATGGCTGTCTACACGCCCAACGCCCGGGCCACAAAGTAGGTTACCGCCGCGATGGCCGCCGAGGCCGGGATGGTGAAGATCCATGCCCACAGGATACGAGTGGCCACGCCCCAGCGGACGCGTCCCGGGTTGGACACGGAGCCCACGCCCACAATTGAACCGGTAATGGTATGGGTGGTCGACACCGGAATCCCCATGCACGTAGCGATGAAGATGGCCAGCGAGCCGCCGGCTTCAGCGCAGAATCCGGTAAAAGGCCGCAATTTGGTTAGCCGCATTCCCATCGTCTTCACAATGCGCCAGCCACCAGCCATGGTGCCCAGACCCATGGCCAGGTAGCACGAAAAGACGATCCAGGTTGGAATGCGACCAGCAGTGTGAAATTCCTCGCCCAGCAGGCCCTGCGAGTAGAGCAGCACGGCGATGATCCCCATGGTTTTCTGTGCGTCGTTGCCGCCGTGGTTGACGCTCAACATGGCCGAGGACACGAGCTGCAGACGACGGAACCACCTGTCCACGCGTCCGGGCGTGGACTTGCGCAACACCCAGGAGCCGGTGACCGCCAGTATCGACGAGGCAACATAGCCGATCAGGGGCGACAGGATGATGAACGCAGCCGTGCTGCCGATCTTCTGCCAGCCTAGGATGCCGAGCCCGGCCTTCGATACTCCCGCGCCGATCAGGCCGCCCACGAGAGCGTGGGAAGAGCTGGACGGCAGGCCCCACCACCAGGTGAGCAGGTTCCAGGTGATGGCCCCGCCCAGGGCACCGATGATCACCGCGACGTCGACCACGCCAGGGTCGATGATCCCTTTGCCGATGGTGCCGGCCACATGGAGCTTGAACAGCGCGAAGGCGATGACGTTGAAGAAGGCCGCCCACAGCACCGCGCGGAACGGCGTGAGCACGCGAGTCGAGACGATGGTCGCGATGGAGTTGGCCGCATCGTGAAACCCGTTGATGAAGTCGAAGGCCAGGGCAGCAGCTACCACCGCGACAACGAGGACGATTTGGTTGACGTTCAATTCGCTCATCTGGGCACTGGCACCGAGGGGGTAGAAGTTGCATCGCGGCAGAACACTGTCGCCGCCTCGGCCCCCACATTCTTTGTGTGGCGTCCCTGTACCACGAACACGACCATCTGGGCCAGAGGGCGTTCTGGTTCCGATAGGGGAACCCTAGGAGGGTTCGCTTTCGACTAGCGCTGCAATACGTTGTCCGAGACAACCACGCCGCCCGCTTCCAACTTGCCAGCCAGGCGCGACGGCGTGCGGGTGGCGATGAAGCGCCCCTTGCCCCTGCCCTTGCTTTGCCAGGCCAAGAGGGTCTCGGCGCGCAGTTCGCCAGAGGATCCCAAGGTGGGCTCTGCAATCTCCATGACCCGGACGCTCCCGTCTGTTTGCGTGACCGCATTGACCAGCACGTCGAGACTCGACCCGAGTAGGTCATTGGGCGTCAAGGATGGCCCATAGGCCGCGCCCATCACCCGCAGCCGGTAGAGGGCATCGTTTGCGGAGCGGGCGATCAGGGCGGTGAGAGCGCCGTTCTGCCCCCGGGCGCATTCTCGCAGCAGATCGCCCAAGAGCACGGATGCCGCTGTGTCGGCGACGACATAGTCAGGCCGGAGCGCGACCGCAGCGGCGACCAGGTCAGGACTGCGGGCCGCGATCGGCAGCTTCAACCAGGCGGCTGCACTAGCAGGCGGGCTGATGGTATCGGCCAGGACCACGACGCGTGCCACTCGATCGAGCGACCAGGCCAAGGTGCCGAGAAGGAGGTCGCAAGCCGGACGGTCGCCCGCGATGAGCAGGTTCTGTCGAGTGCCTACGCATGCTTCTAGGACTTGCTGCATCTCGGGCGATAGGCTCCCGTCGGCCGCCAGCTCTTCCAGCGTCTTGCGGCCGACGTTCGGCCGTCGGATTGAGGCGTGCAAGCGGTCGCAGATAGGCGGGAACAGGGCTGTGATGCGTGTGCCATCAGCTAGGGTTGTGTCGATGACCGGCGCATCGGGATCTGGGCGCGGCACACCTTTGCCAGCCAGCTTGCGCAGGTGGTCCGGCAGCGACGCCAAATCAGCGGATGCGACGACAGCCGCCTCTCGATGACCGTTCCGCTCAACCTCCACCGACTGCGTTCCGGAGAAGAACACAGCGGCTGTGCCCTCGCTTTCCAGCAGGCGAACCAGCCAAGGCGGGTAGTCGCCGCTGGACTGAACGGTCGCCGCAGGAGGCATGGCAGGGGCAGGGGCGTGCGCGGTCGCCGCAGGAGGGATGGTCGGGGGAGGGGGTGCGGCCGGGGGCGGAGGCACAGGTTGCGGCGCCGCCACCGTGGGTCGCTCTAGCTCGCGGACCAGTTGTGGCGGGGGCGTGCCCCGGGGCGTGGTCAGGGGCTCGTCGGGCGACGGCGATAGGAAGGGAACCGGCGGCTTGAGAGGCGGGAGGTTCAGGCGCGGCGCCGGGCTGGATAGCCCGTCATCGTCGTCCAGGCTTATGTCCGTAGGAATTGGAGGCGCGGGAGGTGCCTCGACGACCGCCACGGGCATGGCTCTGCTTTCTCGCTTGGGGAGTGGCGGGGAGGTTGGCGGCGAGACATGGGGCTGGGACGTGCGTGCGGGTGGGGGCCCGGAAGACTCATCGCCTCCGTGCAGGGCAGCGGGCCGTGGGGGCGGAGGAGGGGGCGGGGGCCGTCGGGGCAGGGCGGTGCTGAGCGAGCCTGCTTCGGCGGCCACTGAGGGAGTGTACGGCGACGGCGTAAGGCTGAGTTGTGACTCGGCGGCCCGCATCCCGCTGGTGACTCGAATCACGAAATCACCCACGAAGACCTTGTCGGTGGTGGAGATCGAAGTGACTTCGGTGATCCTGTGGCCGTTCACGTAGGTTCCGTTGGTGCTGCCCAGGTCTTCGACCGCGAGCTGGCCATTCTGGAGCAGCAGGTGACAGTGGTGCTTGGACACATTGCCCTTGGGAAGGACGATGTCGTTGTCCCGCACCCGTCCCACCCGGATCTCAGACTTGTCGAAGCTGAGATCCTTGGAGTCTCCACCTTTCTCGGCCAGTGTCAGGATCAGCATGAGATCACGCTAAGCAAAAATACGCCCCTTGTCCACTTGGGTAGTCGAGGTTGGGTCATTGTGGCATTGGCGACTATCGTGTCGGCTCGCTCTGTGGTGGAATGGCGGGCGCCCATAACCGACTTAACCACCAACTGTTCAGATGGAGGGCGTGACCATGCAGATTCCAAGAGTCCTTGCTTTGGCCGGAATGCTGACCGTGGCAACCAGCCTCGCCGCTCTCGCCAGCGGGGACGGAATGAAGCCAAAGTATTACTTCACAATAAGCAACATAACATCCGAAGACAAAACGATTATCTCATTGGCCAAGGAGCTCCTCGCCGCGGAGATTTCGGCTCGCTCCGAGTTCACCCAGGACCTGGGTGGCGCCGAGGGCGAGGCGGCTGCGGCTGCGGAGATGAAGAAGCGAGGGCTGCGCGGCTTTCAGGTGAACCTGCGCATCGCGACGTTCAAGCAGGAAATGAGGCCACCGGCGCCCGGCAGACGCGACAAGCAAATGGCCATTCAGGTCAAGTTGGGGGTCTACGGCACGACCTACCCCGGAGGCAAACTCAACTTCACCGGCGACGGCGAGGCTTCGCTCATGGGTGAGTTTGCCGAGCGACGCATGGAAAGCGACGTGGAGAACCTGAGGAAGACGGCCCTCGCAAGCGCGCTCAAGCAGGCTGTGAGCACTGCGGTAACCAAGATGTCCACCGCGACCCTGCCCGATTCACCCCGCCGCAGGAAACACAAGACCAAGTAGCCGGGCGCCCATGCGAGTCGAAAGTGGAGAGCCGGTGCGCAGGCACGCGGGTAGACTGGTCCGCGCCATGCAGTTCAACAGCCAGGTCTTGCGAGCCCAGGGGGTCTTCGTGTTGCTTGTCTTGGCCGCGGCCGGCGGGTGCAAGAAGGGCGCGCCGCCGGCTCCGCCGCCCACAGCCCAGGCCGAGCTGCCGCCACTCGACGTGAGCAAGGATTCGGCGCTGCTCTTCACCCACGTTGAGCCCAAGGGGACATTCGCCACGACTGACAAGCCCGATGCTGTTCCAGAGATCGCCCGGCGCCTGGTGCGGGTCATCGATCCGGCCAAAGGCGTGGCCGAGCGGCGTGATACGGCCAACGTTTATGTCGTTGATCTGCGCGAGCTGCTGGCCAACGGCAAGGCGCGGGCCCGGGCCATGTCCCGTGAGGCCTTCGAAACCGGCGCGTTGGCGCAGTTGCCGCCGGGTGATTCCAGCACGCTGGCCGGCCCGCATGGCCCGCCGTTGCCCGAGGAATCCGAGGAAGCGGGCACGGACGCTGGGGCGGCAGGTCATGCGCCCGCAGGCAGCCCGCCAGTCGTCATCTTGTACGGGACGCCGTGGTGCGGGGCCTGCAAAGCGGCGCGACAGTACCTGGCCTCCAAGCACATTCCCTTCGCCTACAGAGACATTGAAAACGATGCGTCCGCCGCGCGCGAGCTGCAACGCAAGGCCTCGCGCCTGGGAATTCCCGCCGACCGTGTGCCCATTCTCGACGTGCGCGGTCGTCTGTTGGTTGGATTCGACCGGACTCGCCTGGAGGCGCTGCTGGGCGATCCAACTTGAGGCTGTCAGGCACGCCGACTTGGGCCGCATAACCTGGTAGTGTTCCTGCTGCGTGGATCCCAACGTTCCATTCTCCCGCCTGGCGCTCATCGGCGTCGGCTACATCGGGGGCTCGGCCGCCATGGCCGCGCGGCGGGCTGGACTGGTCGGCTCCGTGACCGGATACGATGTCGACGCCCAAGCTGGGCCGCTGGCTCGCGCGCGGGGCGTGGTCGATGACATGGCGGAGAGTGCCGAGGAAGCGGCCGCGGGAGCGTCGTTGGTCCTGCTGGCCGCGCCGGTCCAGAGCCTGGCCGGCCTGGCCGGTCGCATCGCTCGGAGGTTGGCTCCCACGGCGACGGTCATTGACGTTGGCAGCGTCAAGCAGCAGGTGGTGCTGGAAGCCGATGTGGCGTTGCCGGGCGGACGGTTCGTGGGCTGTCACCCTATGGCCGGGGCCGAACATGCCGGTGTGGGCGCCGCCGACCCAGGGATTTTCGCGGGCCGGGTGTGTTTCCTGTGTCCGACGGAGCAAACCAGCGCTGAGGCGCGGAGGGCGGCGGTCCTGTTCTGGCAGGGCCTTGGGTGCCAGGTGGTGTTCATCGAGCCGTCGCTGCACGACCGTCTGATGGCGGCGGTCAGCCACCTGCCCCATGTGGCCGCTTTCGCCTTGGCGGCCAGCCTGACCGATGCCCTCCCGTTGGTCGAGTCGAATGCTCTGCCCGGCAGGCCCACCACCAGCTTGCGTGACACGATTCGCATCGCCGCGTCCAGCCCCCAGGTGTGGCGGGACATCCTTCTCGCGAATCGGGAGCACCTGCTGCCCATGGTGCGGGGGCTGGAGCAACGGGTGCGCACCATCGGCGCGGCCATGGCGGCGGGGGATGCCCCGGCGCTGGAGGCCGCGCTCGCTCTCGGGCAGGCCTGTCGCCAGCGGCTGGTGAAATGAGGGTGGCCATCCCTTGTCACGGTTTGCCAGGCGCACTTGTCGCCTTGCTGGTTGCCTCTTGCGCCACCCCGGCCTTGCAAGGCCCATCGGCAGTTCCGACGGCCACGCGCACCGCTGCCGACGACGAGGATCTCTGGACGCTGGCGCCCGCCGAGGCTGAGCTTCTGGTCTGGGCCGACATGGCCCAACTTCGCGAATCAGCTTGGACCAAGGCGGCCCTTCTCAAGACGGCACCCGAGGAGCTCTCGGCTCGGGCTGCAGCGCGCGGCTTTGACGAAGTGGAAGAAGTGGACCGCTTGCTCTACGTGACGGTTCCTTCGTTGGGCGAGGGTGTGAGCATCTTGGTCGCGCAGGGGCGCATGGATAGTGACCGGCTGAGTGCAGCCTTCCGACGCCAGCATCCCCAGACGGTGGTGTCCGACTACCGGGGCGTTGGGGTGCTGGCCGAAGGTGATGAGTCCCTTGCCCTTCTCACCAAGCGAACCGTCGTGTCCGGTTCGCTGGTGGCTGTTCGTGCCACGATCGACTGTGGGTTTGGCTTGGCCCGCAGTGCGGCCAACGAGTCGTGGTTGTCGGCGCTCCAGGGCATGCTTCGCGAGGGCAGGGGACCGTCGCGGCGCCCGCCGGCAGTGGCCGCGGCTATGCTGGTCAGTCCAACCAAGCGGGCGCAGCTTGCAGCCGAGATGGGCGAGGGCGGGACGCTGGAACAGGTCGGGGCGCGCCTCGACCTCGGCCGTGACCTGGACCTGGCCATGGTCGGGATGGTGTCCACGCGCCAACAGGCGCTGGACCTGGCTGCCCGTCTGTCCGCGGCGCTGCGCGACCAGCGCAACCGGTCGCTGGTGTTCATCCTGGGACTGCAGCCCATCCTAGACAGCGTCGGCTTCGCAACCCGCGAGAGCCGAGTGGAAGCAAGGCTACGGATTCCCGAGGAGCAGCGGGCGGATATTGCGGATCGCATGGAACTGGTGGCGGCGCAGCTTGCGCGCCGTCGTGCCAGCATGGCAGGCAAGAGCGAGGGAGTACCCGAAGGAAATGTCCGATGAAGGAAGAAGACTTGAGGTCGGGACCCCTGCTGCGGGTCAGTCGCAGTCCCGCACTTCGGGGCACGGCAAGTGTACCGGGCGACAAGTCCATCTCGCATCGCGCGCTGCTGTTCGGCGCGCTGGCCGACGATACCGTCGAGATCAGTGGCCTGGGCGTGGGCGGCGACAATGTCAGCACGATGGCGGCCTTGCGTGCGCTGGGCGTGCCCATCGTGCAGGCGGGCACGGAGGTGCGCGTGCAGGGTGTCGGCCTGGCTGGACTGCAAGAGGCTTCCTCCGCGCTCGATTGCGGGAATTCGGGCACCAGCATGCGTCTCTTCTGCGGGCTTCTGGCGGGCCGGCCCTTCGCCTCCACCTTGACCGGTGACCATTCGCTGTCACGCCGGCCCATGGCCCGGGTGGCGGCGCCCCTGCGACTCATGGGCGCGACTGTCGACGGCCGGCAGGACGCGACCCGGCCGGGTAGCCTGCTTCCGCCCCTAACGGTGCGCGGCGGGGCGCTGCAGGGCATTCAGTACGAGCTTCCGGTGGCGAGCGCACAGATCAAGAGCGCCCTGATTCTGGCTGGATTGCAGGCCCAGGGCCGAACCGTCATCAGCGAGCCGGGCCTGTCGCGCGATCACAGCGAGCGCATGTTGCGCTTTCTCGGAGCGCCGGTGAGCGCCGAGCCGGAGCGACGGTGCGTGGTGGTGGATCCGACGGGATGGAATGGTCGCCTGCGCGCGGGAGCGGTGAGCGTGCCCGGCGACCTGTCTTCTGCGGCGTTTCTGCTGGTCGCCGCGCTGATCGTGCCCGAGAGCGATGTGACAGTGGAGAAGGTGGGGCTGAACCCCACCCGCACCGGGGTCCTGGATGTCCTCCAAGCGATGGGGGCTGACCTGGAGATCAAGGTCACCGGCCAGGCCATGGGCGAGCCGGTCGGCAGCGTGCGAGCGCGCTGGACCGAAAGACGGCTGCGCGGCACGACGGTTGCGGGGGAGTTGGCCCTCCGGTCGATCGACGAGATCCCGGCGCTGGCGGTGGCAGCAGCGATGGCCACAGGCACCACCGATTTCTGTGACCTACGGGAGCTGCGCGTGAAAGAGTCGGATCGGATCGCCTGCATCGCGCGCGAGCTGCGGCGGGCCGGCGTGACGGTGGTTGAGGCCGCTGACGGTTTTTCTGTCATGGGCACAGGGGGACGGCCTCTACTGGGCGGCCGGGTTCAGCCGGACGGTGATCACCGCATCGCCATGGCGGGCGCCATCCTGGGCCTGGTAGCCGTCGAGGCCACCCTGGTGCCGAGCCAGGACATCGCGACTTCATTCCCGAGTTTTGCCCAGCTCCTGCAAGGCTTGGGCGCGCCGGTGGGGTAGCTTCTCACTCGCAATTTCAAGCCGCTATGCGGGCACGGTCAGTCATCGGCGCGCCAGCCGGGAGCGCCGACTATCCACGGAGCCATGTCAGAGCCATCACAAACTCAGCTTGCGCAAGCGGAGTGCGTTGGCGATGACCGAGACGGACGACAGGCTCATGGCGGCGCTGGCGATCATGGGCGAGAGCAGCAGGCCGAACACCGGGTAGAGCACGCCAGCGGCCAGGGGCACGCCGATGCTGTTGTAGAGAAAGGCGAAGAAGAGGTTCTGTCGAATGTTGTGTAGGGTGGCACGGCTGAGACGCCGGGCGCGCAGGATCCCGCGCAGGTCGCCCTTGACCAGGGTGATGCCCGCGCTTTCGATGGCCACGTCTGTTCCGCTGCCCATGGCAATGCCGACCTGGGCTTGCGCCAGGGCCGGCGCATCGTTGACGCCGTCACCAGCCATGGCCACCACGCGACCCTGCGCCTGAAGGCGTTTGATGGCGTTGGCCTTGTCACTGGGGCTGACCTCGGCCAGCACCTCGGCGATGCCCAGTTCCTTGGCGATGGCCTGGCCGGCGGCGTGGTGGTCACCGGTCAGCATCACCAAGCGCAACCCCTCGGCCCGCAGACCGGCAAGGGCCTCGACCGCGGATGGCTTGACCGTGTCGGCCAGGTCCAGCACGCCTGCCGGCTTGCCATCGATCGCCAGCATGACGACGGCATGGCCTCGGCTGCGCGGCTCCTCTGCCAGAAACGCAAGGCGTGTCGCATCGATGCCCGCCCCGCGCAGGAAGTCCTCACTTCCTGCCAGGACGGCATGACCGTCGACCTGACCGCTGACGCCGCGGCCGGGCTGGTTGTGGAAATCTTGCGGCGACGCCAATGCCAGCTTCTTTTCCTCCGCGGCGCGCACGATGGCCGCGGCCAGGGGGTGCTCGCTGGCGCGTTCCAGGCTGGCAGCAAGAGCCAGGACCGTGTCAGGGGCGAAGCCCTCGGCTCGCACCGAAATCAGCTTGGGCTTGCCCTCGGTCAAGGTGCCGGTCTTGTCCAGCACCAACGTGTCGACCCGGGACAAGGTTTCCAGGGTCGCGGCGTCGCGCACCAGCACGCCCGCGGCTGCGCCACGACCCATGCCCACCATCACGGACATGGGCGTGGCCAGGCCGAGCGCGCAGGGGCAGGCAATGATGAGAACGGCGACCGCGTTCACCAGCGCGTAGGCCAGTCGCGGCTGCGGCCCGACCAGCGACCACACGACGAAGGTGACCAGCGAAGCTGCGACGACCGCAGGCACGAACCAACCCGCTACCTGGTCGGCCAGCCGTGCGATCGGCGCGCGGCTGCGCTGGGCCTCGCCCACCCGCCGCACGATCTGAGCCAGCAAGGTGCCGGCACCTACCCGCAGGGCGCGCATGACAAAGCTGGCCGAGCCATTCTGCGTTCCGCCCGTCACCCTGTCGCCGGGCGCCTTGTCCACGGGCAGGGATTCGCCGGTGATCATGGATTCGTCGACAACGCTTGTGCCTTCCTCCACCACGCCGTCGACCGGCACGCGCTCGCCTGGCCGAACCCGCAAGCGATCCCCCACCTGCACCTGCTCGACGGAAACGTCGAGATCAGAGCCGTCCGAAGCAACCAGGCGTGCGTTCTTCGGTGCCAGGCTCAGAAGTGCGCGAATGGCGTTTCCGGTGGCCTGGCGCGCTCGCAGTTCCAACACCTGGCCCAGCAGAACCAAAGTAGTGATGGCCGCCGCTGGCTCGAAGTACAGCGGTACAGACGCCCCGGGCTTGCGGAACGCGTCCGGCAGGAGATCGGGAAACAAGGCCGCAGTCACGCTGAATCCGAATGCCGTGCCAGTGCCCAGCCCGATGAGGGTGAACATGTTCAGGCTGCGGCGCACGATCGAGCGCCACGCCCGCAGCAGGAGCGGCCATCCCGCTGCCAGCACTACTGGTCCGGCCAGGGCCATCTGGACGAGGGCCAAAGCGCGCGCGGGCAGGAGGTGCAAGGCCGAATGCCCAAGCGCCATCTCGGCCATGCCATAGATGACAAGCGGCGCTGATAGCCCGAGCGCGATCCAGAACCGCCGGGTCATATCTGCCAGCTCGGGGTTTGGCGGCTCCTCCAGCGACACGGTCTCGGGCTCCAGCGCCATGCCGCACTTCGGGCATGCCCCAGGCCTGTCGCTCATCACGCCTGCGCACATCGGGCACAGATAGCGCAGCGCCACGGGCGGCCGCGGCGCCGCAACCGCCCGTGACGAGAGGACTGCCAGGCGCGGTGCGCCGAGCCTAACCAGGCCCAGTTCGGCCATGCCGGTTGGCCTTGCGCCTGACGTCAAGAACCGCTCCGGCTCGGCCTTGAAACGGGCCAGACAAGACGGGTTGCAGAAATAGTAGAGGGTGCCTTTGTACTCGTGCTGACCGGCCGCTTTCGCGGGATCGACCGTCATTCCACAAACTGGATCCCTTTCGGCCATGTGATTCCCTGCCATGAAATGTAGCCCGCGGTGGGAGACGGGCAAGCCCGACACGGTGGTGTCAAGCTGGCGGCCCCGAGTGTCGATGTCTAGATACGGGTCTTCCCGTGCGTATGTCCCTATTATCGCGGCCCGGTCGACGTGGCGTTTGCTGCCTTTCGACAGTGGGCAATCCAGTCGATTGCCGAGACGGTCAGGCCGGCGCGGTTCTCGTCATCGTCATGCTGGCCATGATCGGACTCCTGGGAATCGGGCTGACAGGCGTGTTTCTTACCGGGGGCAACGTCCAGATGGCCTCGAATACCAATATTCGCAACCAGACGCTGTACGTTGCTGAAGCGGGGATCGAGCGGGCGCGCGATGTCTTGAATGGCCCGGCTCAGATTGATTTCCCAGCCATGCTGGGCGGTACCGGGCACGTGGCCCATCCGGCGGACGAGATACCAAACTCGCTCGACAGCAAAGGCCAGCCCATCGGCCGAGGCGCCATTCTGCGGGACGCGGCCGGGGTTCCCCTCTACCGGGTGTCCTATCCGACCAGCGTGTCACGGACTGAACCCATTCCGGACGACAACCCCAATGGTGCGCCGAATGCCTTCATGGGCAGCTATACCGTGTATGTTCGCAACGACACCGCCGAATGCCGGATGGGCAAGTACGTGATCGACGGAGCCGTGGTGAACGGGAACCAGATGGTGGTGGTGCGCTCGGAGGGAACCGGCTTCGACAACCGAACCGCGGTCGTGCTTGAGGTGGTCATGGGACCGAGGGGCGGGGGGGCGACCAACCCAGGTGGAGCCGGCGGGGTGAACCAGGTTCTGTGCAATTCCGGCAAGAACGCCTGCGACGACAACAACTCCGTCATCAACAACATCGTCGTAAACTGACGCGGGGTCAGCGTCGGCCATGCTATGAAGAAGCGAGATTCTTCATGAGCCGCATCGACGCCAACTTCAGGGTTTGCGCTTTGTTCGGATTCCCCGCCCGCCATTCGGTGGGGCCCGCTCTGCACAATGCCGCTTTCGAAGCCCTGGACTTGCCGCTGGTATACGTAGCTCACGATGTGGAACCGGCGCTACTGCCTCAGGCCTTTGCTGGCGCCCGCGCGATGGACTACCGCGGTCTTTCCATAACCATGCCGCACAAGGTGGCCGCCCTGGGTCTGGTCGACGATGTCGATGACACGGCCCGTGCCATCGGCTGCATCAACACCGTGGTCATAAGGGACGGTCGCCTGCGTGGCGCGAACGTCGACGGGCTGGGCGCGCTCGGTGCTCTACGGCAAGCGGGAGCGGATCCGGCGGGCCGTCGCGTGCTCATCCTGGGCTCGGGGGGAGCTGCGCGGGCGTTGGCGATCACGATTGGGATTGCCGCCAAGCCGGCCGAGCTGACCATCTTGGGCGCCATCGAGGACGAGCTGGCGCGGCTGGCGCGCGACGTGGCCGATCGCACGGGCTGCAAGGTTGCGGCCGAGTTGTTGACCGACGCCACCTTGGCCGCGGGCCTCGGCAAGGCGCAGATCCTTTTGCATTGCACGCCGGTGGGGATGAAGCCCGACAGCGAGCGCAGCCTGGTGCCGCGCGAGCTCCTGCGTTCCGATCTGGTGGTCTTCGATGCCGTGTACAACCCACGCCGGACCATGCTCCTGCACGACGCAGCCGCGGCCGGGTGTCGGGTGATCGAAGGGAACGAGATGTTCCTCGGTCAGGCCGCGTTGCAGTTCGAGCTGTGGACGGACAAGCCGGCGCCGACGGAGATCATGCGCCGGGTGTTGGACGCGCGGCTATGAATCTGGTGCTGGTCGGATACCGAGGCACCGGCAAGAGCGTGATCGCGCGCCGGCTGGCCCGGATGCTGGGCCAGCCTGTGGTGAGTCTGGACAACGAGATCGTGCGGCTGGCGGGCAAACGCATTCCTGAACTGGTCGCGGAGCGTGGCTGGGGGCATTTCCGCGACTTGGAGGAACAGGTCTGTCGCCGCTTCGGGGCCGAGGACGGCCAGATCCTAGACTGCGGCGGCGGCGTGGTCGAGCGCGAAGCCAATCTTGCGGCATTGCGCGAGCGCGGGCGCGTTTTCTGGCTGAAGGCCACGCCCGCCACCATCGTTGCTCGCATCGGTGGCGACTCCAACCGTCCGTCGCTGACCGGTGAAAAGAACTTCACGGATGAGATTAGCGATGTGTTGCAGCGGCGCACGCCGCTCTACCAGGCCATGGCCCACGAAGTGATCGACACCGACGGCCGCAGCCTGGACGACATCGCTTCTGAGATCGCGCAGCGCTGGCGGAGTTAACTGCCCCGTCGGGCAAGAATCTCTTCGATGCGCGTGCGCAGGTCGCCGTCGCGCAAGGTGATCGTCACGTCGTCACCCCGGCCAAGGCCGGCGCAGCTTCGCAGGACCTGGCCGTCAGGCCCGCGCGCCAGACTGTAACCGCGATCCAAGACCTTGAGTGGCGAGAGTGCGTCGAGCTTGCCTGCCAGCGCTTCCAACGAACGACGCCGGTGTGCCAGCAGCGAGGTGCCCGAGGCTACCAGGCGCCGCTCAGCCGCGGTCAGGGCGGCGCGCTGATCGGCGATCCGACGCTGGGGGTGCAAACGGTATAGGCGCGTCTCGGCCGCGCGCAGGTCAGTGCGGCGTCGAGCGGTGGCCGCGTACAGGGCACGGGCCGCGCGTTCCGCGAAATCGTCCAGAGCTTGACGGTACAGGTCGATGAGTCGGAGCGGATCGCCCAGCGCGGCTCGTGCACGTTCCAGTCGCAGGCGCAGGGCGCGCGTCTCGCCCTGTAGGGCGCGGCCCATGCGACGACCCAGAAGCTGCACCTCGGCCAGAAGATCCGCTGCCACCGGCACGGCCAACTCGGCCGCCGCCGAGGGCGTGGGCGCGCGCAGGTCAGCCACGAAGTCGGCGATGGTGAAGTCGGTCTCGTGCCCGACCGCCGAGATGACCGGGATCGGGCAAGCGGCAATGGCGCGCGCCAGGGCTTCGTCGTTGAAGGCCCACAGGTCTTCCAGCGAGCCGCCCCCGCGCGCCACGATGACCACGTCCACATCAGGGACCTTCACGATTGCGGCCAAGGCCGCCGCTATGGCAGCGGCCGCACCTTCGCCCTGCACGGGTGTGGGGGCGAGCAGAATGGGCACAGGGAAACGGCGGTGGGCCACCCGCACGATGTCGCGAATCACGGCACCCTGGGCCGAGGTCACCACGCCCAGCCGGCGCGGCAGGAAGGGCAGGGGACGTTTGCGCTCGGGAGCGAAGAGACCCTCGGCTGCCAGCTTCTGCTTGAGCTGTTCGAAGGCCAGCGCCAGGGCACCGGCGCCGGTTGGCTCAATTGCATGCACCGAGAGCTGGAAGCGGCCGCGCACCTCGTAGATGGTCAGGCGGCCACGACAACGCACCTGTTGCCCGTCTTGCAGCCGAAAGCGCAGTCGACCGGCCTCGCGTGCGTACATCACGCAGTCTAGTTGCGCTTCCGCGTCCTTCAGGGTGAAGTAGAGATGTCCATTGGCCGAACGCTTGAAGCCGGACAGTTCGCCTTCGACGCGCACATCGGAGAAGCGGGATTCGAGAACATGTCTGGCAGCTCGTACCAGCTCGGACACAGCGAAGATGCGCGCGTCCGGAAGCGCAGGCGAAATGCCGGCCGGCGGGCTCCCCACGCGACTCGGCGCTGGTGTCCCGGTGAGCGGGATGGCATCCCGGGGCGGTTGTCTTGCCAATCGGCTGTCGAACGAAAGCTGATTCGTGTCTTCTGCCGGCGCAAGCTTGGGGGTCGCGTCGGGCGGGGTCTTGCCTCGGCGCGGCATTACCGCGATCCCCGGGCAGCGGCACGCTCGTAATCCGCCGCATTGGTGCGCAAGGCTTCCAGATCCGCACTGGCTGCCCGCTTGAGCGATTCCGCCTCACTGGCCAGACCTGCAAAGCCCCAGCCGAACGCGGGCTTGCTGGTCTTGCGAAAGACGAGACGACCGGCGGGCCACACGATTTCAGCCTCGCTGCCCGCGGCATTTTCCACCGGCGCCCGATCCCCCGCTGCCGCCAGCTGCCCGGCCAAGGTTGGCCACAGGTCGGCGGCCAGCAACTTGGCGAACAGCTCGGCGGCGCTTTCGCTGGTGGCCGCCGGCGCGAAGCGCCGGATCATGCGGTCGCGCTGCTGTCCCTCGGGAACATTGCTGAGCGTGATGTCGTACGACTCGCGCCCGGCGCGAAGAACGGTCATCCACGACCACTGCGTGTCGAGATCCAGCGCCTTCCACAGCCGGGCCGGATCCCGCGCCGCTACCGCTGCGGCCAGCCGCGCCTTGGCTTCGGCCGGCGTATCGGACCCGCGCTGCCAGCAGGCCGAAAGAAGCATGGGCAGCGCCAGCAGGATGGCCGCAGGGATAGTGCTGAAGGGGGATCGGGTCTTCACAGGTTGTGACCGTGCAATCGAGTCATTATCGGAGGCGAAGCTAATGCCGGTCGGGCCAATACGCAACGGTTGCTCCGTGACCTGGATTCGGAGCGCCGAGCTCACTACGGTGTGCGGCGGCGCACCTTTTCCATGCCACCAACGATTATTTCGTCCAAGGAGACCGCGGCAGTCGTTAGCCTACTGTGGTTCCGGCCTTGCCACTCCCTGTCATGCCTGCCGACCAGCCCCTGGATCTGAACGACGAATCGCTCAGGGCGATGTTTCACGTTGGCGATCGCGCCCTCATGGGGCGGCTCTATCAAGAAAGCTATCAAGGCGTTGATGCGGCGGTTGGGGGCGTATTGCGCGGGGCCGACCGAGAGACTGTGGTACACGAACTCTACTTGCGTCTCTTGGACAGGCCCGAGCTGCGCCGCAACTTCGCGGGAGGTTCCGTCCACGCCTGGCTGGCCACCCTGGCGCATAACCTGGCTGTGGATTTCTGGCGGCGACACCGACGGGAAACCAGCTTTGCCGAGTACGCCATCCCGCCCTTGGCAGATGAGCAGTCCCGTCGCATGGAAGAGCGGGCCGCGCTTCGCGTGTTCATAGAGCGGTTTCGTCGCGAGGCCCTGCCCGAAAAATGGGGCTCGATCTTCCAAGCCCGTTTCGTGGAGCAACTTGACCAACGCGAGGCCGCGCGCCGCCTAGGCATGCACCGGACCACGTTGGCCTACCGTGAGCTGCGCATCCGCAAACTGCTGCGCGCGTATTTGCGCAGGAGGTCCCCTTCATGAACACATGCGAGAAGAGTCATCGCCGGTTGATCGATGCGCACTTTGCCGGCGGGCTGTCGCGGTCACAGGAAACTCGACTGCGCGCCCATCTGCCGGACTGCCCGTCGTGTCGCGAAATCTACGACTCCTATCTGATGGCCGAGCAGCTCGATCCCAAGGGATCGAACCCGCGCGCGCGCCTGGCCTTCGCGCTGGGATTGTCAGCCGCGAGCACGTCCCCGGGCCGCCGTCGCGGATCGCGTCTTGGACTGGGCCTTGTGGCCCTGGCAGGCGGAGCTGGGATTGTCCTCTTTCTGACAAAAGGACCGACTTCCCAGAATGATTTCGTATCGCGCGGCTCGGTGACCGGGAGCCCTTCAGTGGACCTGGATGTGGCGGTCTTCCGCGTGAAGGGCGATCGCGAATCGGAACGCGTGCGCGACCGAGTGTCCGCGCGCGACGAGTTGGCCTTTGCCTACCGCAACGAGCGCGGCAAGGCGTTCTTGATGATCTTCGCGGTCGACGCTGCTGGGCGCGTGGCTTGGTACCACCCGGGGTGGACCGATGCG
>Ga0182021_10002434_pt1 | contig 21727 bp, 16 predicted proteins | sample 612E3MmetaG_FD_120493 | JGI IMG/M metagenome (GOLD analysis project Ga0182021, IMG submission 120493) | Permafrost microbial communities from Stordalen Mire, Sweden - 612E3M metaG (Illumina Assembly) | ecosystem: Environmental > Terrestrial > Soil > Wetlands > Permafrost | place: Sweden... | reverse complement strand
TCGCCAAACGGGAGACGCTTCCGCCGCTTCCCCCCACATCGGGATACGTCCGGGCAATGAGCGCCAGAAAGTCCGGGTGAATCTTTGCGCGCTCCCCGGTCGAAAGCGCCCCCGCCGAAGCGAGCGAGATTGCACACGCTGCAAAGAGGGAGAGGGCGAAGAGACGTATCCATCGATTCATGTGCTGTGTCTCCATCATCGTTGTGAGCTCAGTTGATTACAGGGGGTGATTCCTGGATCCGTTCGACACATTCTTGACGGAAGGAATCCGGACGAGAGAGCGTATCTGGGGGATTGTCGCGCGGACAACAGCAACGTCGCCGAATGAGCTTGTGACCGCAAAGCCGGCGCTTTTCAACTCTTCCACGTTGTCCGTCCGGACTATGACGCCGTATTTTTCCTCCCCGGGGGCTCCGGGCGTGACATCGTAGTCGGTACGATTGACGGAGGTTCCAAGAACCAGCTGCTTGAGCGCAGGGTCGAGTTTTTCTTCTTCAAGGGGTGTGAGCTGTGCCCCGGTCGCCGCACAACCGGCGAAAAGGGACGCAAATATAAGAATTCGAATGGACATTGGGGTTCAGTTTGAAATCAATATAAATGCACACGGAAACAGGCGCAACAGTAAAAATCCCCGAATCAGTCATTGTGCCCGTCGTCACGTTCCTGAAAACAACTTCTTGAGGTAGATACCGGTGACGGATTCCTTCGCTTTCGCGACCTGTTCCGGCGTTCCTTCGGCGACGATCCTCCCCCCCTCCTCGCCTCCCCCCGGTCCAAGGTCGATCACGCGGTCCGCGGTCTTGATGACGTCAAGGTTGTGCTCTATGACGATGACTGTGTTCCCCTTGTCGACAAGCTTGTTCAGCACGGAAAGGAGCATCCGTATATCCTCGAAATGAAGCCCGGTCGTCGGCTCATCAAGTATGTAGAGCGTGTTCCCGGTCCCGACTTTGGAGAGCTCCGTGGAGAGCTTCACGCGCTGGGCCTCTCCCCCGCTCAGCGTCGTCGCCTGCTGCCCCAGCGTAATGTACCCGAGTCCCACGTCAAAAAGCGTCCTGAGCTTCCGTTCGATCCCCGGTATCTCGCTGAAGAAATCAACCGCCTCCGCCACGGTCATGTCGAGCACGTCGGCGATCGACTTCCCTTTGTAGAGAACCTGGAGCGTCTCCCGGTTGTACCGTTTCCCTTTGCAGACGTCGCACACGACGTAGACGTCCGGGAGGAAGTTCATCTCGATTTTCTTCACGCCGTCCCCTTCGCATCCCTCGCACCTCCCCCCGGCAACGTTGAAGCTGAACCGCCCGGCCTTGTAGCCGCGTATCTTCGCCTCGGGCATCTGCGTGAAGAGGTCGCGCACGAGCCCGAAGAGTCCCGTATACGTCGCGGGGTTGGAGCGGGGGGTCCGGCCGATGGGCGATTGATCGATGTCGATGACCTTGTCTATGCGGCGCACACCGTCGAGTTTTTTGTGCGGGAGGGGGACGGCCTTAGCGCCGTAGAATTCACGCGCGAGCGCGTGGTAGAGCGTCTCATTGATAAGCGTCGATTTTCCCGAGCCGCTCACGCCGGTCACGGCGATGAACGTGCCGAGCGGGACATTCAGCGTGACGTCCTTGAGGTTGTTCCCCGTCGCGCCGCTGAGGATGAGCGATTTGCCGTTCCCCTCCCGGCGGGCGGCGGGGATTGCGATACTCCGTTCCCCCCGAAGATACTGGGCGGTGTACGAGACCGGCTCGAAGCCGTGGCTGTTCATCGGAATCGTGTCGTTGCGGGATTCGAGCACCTCCGGACGGCCGGCGGTGACGAGATATCCGCCGTACTTCCCCGCACCGGGTCCGAGGTCGATGACGTAGTCGGCGCTCTCGATCATCTCCTTGTCGTGTTCGACGACGATGACCGTATTCCCCAGGTCGCGGAGCTGCTTGAGCGAGGCGATGAGCCTGATGTTGTCCCTCTGGTGAAGGCCGATGCTCGGCTCGTCGAGTATATACAGAACGCCGACGAGCTGTGATCCGATCTGCGTCGCAAGGCGTATTCTCTGACCCTCCCCTCCGGAGAGTGTCCTCGCCGGGCGGTCGAGCGACAGGTACTCGAGGCCAACATTCAGGAGAAACCGGAGGCGTCCCCGGATCTCCTTCAGAACGGGGGCGGCGATCGTCATCTGGCGGTCGGGCATCCGCAGCCGTTCGAAGAACGCGAGCGCTCCGGTGATGGGGAGCGAGACGACACCGTGTATGTTCCAGAGTTTCCCGCCGGGGGACTCCTCGATCTTTACCGCCAGACTCTCCTTTTTCAGCCTTCCGCCGCCGCAAACGGTGCACGGCCTGACGTTCATGTAGGATTCCACCCACTCCCTGATGTTGCCCGAGGAGGTGTCCGCGTAATAGTGCCGGAGGATGTCCATGATCCCGGTGAACCGGTGCTTGTACACGACGGAACGGCCGCTCGCGTACCGGTACTCCATGTCAAATTTCTCGTCTCCGCCGCCGTTCAGGAGAACCTCGCGCGCCTTTTTCGAAAGCTTCCCGAGGGGGGTATCAAAGTCAAACCCGTACGTCTTCAGGACTCCCCGGAACTGACTGTATGCCCATGTCTGGCGGGGTTTGCCGAACGGCGCGAGACCCTCTTGGTTGATCGAACGGTCCCAGTCCGGTATGATCAGGGCGAGATCGAACTCCTTGATCTCCCCCAGCCCGTTGCAGGTCGGGCAGGAGCCGTAAGGGGAATTGAACGAGAAGGAATTCGGCGCGGGCTCTTCATAGCTGATGTTGCACACCGGGCATGAAAGATGCCGGCTGTACAGTATGTCGGCGGAGACCGGCTGTGCCGGGGCTTTCCGGGAGGAAGCCCCCTGCCGTTTCGGCGCCGGCGGCGGCGCCCCCTTTTCCGGAGCCACGATGAGGACGCCCCCCCCGAACCGGAGCGCCACCTCCACGGAATCCGCGATCCTGGGGCGCGACTCTTTCCTGACGGTGATCCGGTCGACGACGATCTCGATCGTGTGCACCTTATACCTGTCGACGGCCATCCCCTGTGTAATCTCCCTGACGTTCCCGTCGACCCGTACGCGCAAGAATCCGTCCTTCAGGATCTCCCCGAACAGCTCGCGATAGTGCCCCTTCCGGGCGCGGACAACGGGGGCCAGGAGCTGAACCTTCGATCCCTCGGGCAGACCGAGTATGCCGTCGATGATCTGGTCCGTCGACTGCTTCTGCACCTTCCTGCCGCACTGTGTGCAGTACTGCGTCCCGGCACGGGCGAAGAGAAGCCGGAGATAGTCGTAGATTTCCGTGACGGTCCCCACCGTCGAGCGGGGGTTGGGGCTGACGGTTTTCTGCTCGATGGAGATCGCCGGACTCAGCCCCTCGATGTAGTCGACGTCCGGCCGCTCCATGATGTCGAGGAACTGGCGCGCGTACGCCGAGAGGCTCTCGACGAACCGGCGCTGTCCTTCCGCATATATCGTGTCAAAGGCGAGGCTGGACTTCCCGGACCCGGAAAGACCGGTCATCACCACAAGCTTCCCCCTGGGAATATCGACGTCGACATTCTTCAGGTTATGCTCGCGCGCGCCACGAATGATTATCGAATCCCGGTCGGGCATGCCTCGTGCTGTCAGGAAAAAGGATAAGATCTATTATACCACAAATCGGCGGGAATTTCAAACAGGGAACAGGGGGAGATCTGCGGCGTGATTTTCAATCACGCCTAAAAACGTCGTGACTTTCAGTCACGCTAAAGAGGGCGTGATTTTCAATGCAGGCGTTCGCGCCGCGCGAGGTATTCGGTCAGAGCGACGTCGAAAGGGGTTGTGGTGTCAAGCATGACATAGTCGATCGCGTGCTCCCTGCACTGGCGCTTGTACGTTTCAAGAAATTGCTCCATGGCGCCGCGGTAGGACGCCTGAATCTGCCAGGGGAGGGTCGTAATGCGTTCCGACGTCTCTACGTCCCGGAATACGGCGTCTGTCCCGAACGCGAACGTCCGCTCCATGGGATCGAGAACCTGCATCACGATCACCTCGTTCTTCCTGTGGCGGAAGTGCTTCAGCGCGCTGATGACCCCTGCGGGGTCCTCGAGAAGATCGCTGATGATGATCACGAGCCCACGGCGCTTCATCATGTCCGCGGCCCTGTGGAGGGCGCGCGCCGCCCCGGTCTTTCCGGCGGGGCGGACGTTCTGCAGGCTGACGAGGAGCTGGCGGAGGTATGCGCGCGTCGCATGCGGCGGGAGGTAGCTCCGAAGCTCCTCGTCGAAACATGCGAGCCCCACCGCGTCCTGCTGTCGAATCATCAGATAGGCAAGTGCGGCGGCCAGTGAAGCCCCGTATTCAAGCTTGGACATCCGGTCCCCGGAGGAATATCCCATCGACAGGCTCGTGTCGAGCACGATCGTGGAACGAAGGTTCGTTTCTTCCTCGTACTGCTTTATGTAATACCTGTCCGTCCTCCCGTAGATTTTCCAGTCGACGAACCGGATCGCGTCCCCGGGCATGTACTGTCGGTGTTCGGCAAACTCCACGCTGAAACCGTGGTACGGGCTCCGGTGGAGGCCGGTGATGAATCCCTCGACCACGAGACGCGCCCGCAGCTCCATATTGGCAAGCCGCGTGACGACGCGCGGGTTCAGGAACTGATTTGTGCTTTCGGCCATCAGGTCGCCGCCTTCGGCTGGTTCTTCCGTCTTGCAGTGGGTTCCTCCTTCGGGAGGGGAAGCGCCTCTTCGGGATTCTTCCCGAGGTTGTTCAGCTCGAACCGGGCGGAGGCCGCCATATCGCTGTCGGGATACCTGTCGAGAAAACGCCTGTATGCCACCCCCGCGCTGTCGGTGTTATGCAGCTCGTTGTTGTACAGGTACCCGATCAGGAACATCGCCAGCGCGGTCTTCTCTCCCGAAGGGTACTGCCGGCAATAGAGCGCGTATCCATCGATCGCCTCCTGCGGCATGTGGAGATTGCTGTTTTTGATGTTCGCAATCTCGAAGAGCGCGGCCTCCGCGAGCGGATGATGCGGATATTCGCGCACGACGCTCTCGAATCCGATGAGCGCCGGCTGGAATGCGCCGCGCAGCGCATCCGGAGATCGGAGCGTGTCCGCAATCGACGCAGCTGCCTGGGCATCTTTCTGCGCGCGCGCAAAATACTCTTCCGCAGTCGGCTTGCCGCACCCGGCAGAGGCGGCCGCAATGAGAATGAGGAGATACAATTTCATACCAGGGCGTCTCCCTTTTCGTGGCTGAAACACGCTATGACCGCTCCATCACCGCGGCGAAATAACCGTCCGTCCCCGTCCGGTGCGGAAGGAGTTCGAGGTAGCGCTCCCCTTCCCCTTCGGGGCAGCGCACCCCCTGACGCTCCAGGACGAGCGGCGCGGGGATGATCGAGAACTCCGGGTGCGAGGAAAGGAAGCTCGCGACAACTTCCTGGTTTTCCCGCCGGAGAATCGTGCACGTGGAATACACGAGGCGGCCGCGGGGTCTGACGGCGCCCGCGTAGCGTTCCAGGAGCGCGCCCTGGCGCCGTGCGAGGGAGAGCGAATACTCCTCCGTGCAGAGAAGCTTTGCCCCCGGATTCCGGCGAAACGTCCCCACCCCGGAACAGGGCGCGTCGATGAGGACCGCGTCCGCGGCATGGCCGCCGGACGGCTCGGCCTCCGCGGGGACGACTTCCGCAACTGCAATCGTCACGCCGGCCCGCCGGCTGCGCAGCACAAGGTTGTCGAGCTTTCGCGCATCCACATCAAGCGCGATGATCTTTCCCCTGTTCTGCATTATTGCTGCGAGATGAAGGGTTTTTCCCCCTCCCCCCGCGCACGCGTCGAGGACAGTCATCCCCGGCCGCACTTCAAGGAGCATCGAGAGAATCTGGCTCCCCTCGTCCTGCATCTCGAACAGCCCCTGGCGGAACGAGTGCAGCCCCTGGGCGTTGATCCGCTTCGGAAGCACGAGCCCGACAGGTGAGAGAACGCCCGGAGCGGCGATGATCCCCTCCTGCGCGAGCACGGCGCGGCATTCATCCACCCCTCCCTTCAGAGCGTTGGCGCGTATCGATACGGGGGGGATGCCGTTGGATGCGGCGCAGAGCGCCTCGGTCTCATCAGGGCCGAACCGGTCCAGCCATTCCGCGGCGACAAAATCCGGAATCGAATGCCGGACGCCGAGTTCCTGCGCTCTGTCGCCAAGGACCTCGCCGGGTATCCCGGCAGAGGCCAGCGCTCCGACGAACTGCGCACAGCCTGTTTCCCCGACGGAGGCGTCCCAGAGGGTGCCGATGTCGGAGACAAGGTCGCATGGTTCCTGCGGGGCGAACAACGACTCATGCGCAGCCACGAGCATCACTGTGGGGAGCGCCGCCGCACCGGGAGGCATCCCGAGCCTCTGGAGGGCGCCGAGAGACCTGACCGTCAGGAGCCGGTGGTGGCGAAGTATGTCGTACGTGCGTTCGGCAATGAACCGCCTGTCGCTCGACCCGAGATAGTGCCTGGAGCGGAAGAACTCACGGACCACCGCATCCGCCGGTCGCCGGGCGGAGAGTATAACGTCGAGGACCTCAACGACATGACCGAGAAGAGAGGGTGTCTTCACTGAGGGGAGCAGGAGCAAACGCTGTCAGACTGCGGCAATGGGGCCCTTTGTCGATGAGGTGATATAGGCGCGGGACATCCCGGGAGTGTTGAATGCGATTCCCACACTCCCGCCGGCATTCAGCACAATCACGCCCCCCCGTCCGGCCGTTCTTTTCTTCAGAAGTGCGACCGCTCCCTTTGCAGCCTCTTCGGGGTCGTCCCCGTTCGAAGCCATAATGTCGATGGCGCTTTTTGCCATCACCACCCTGATGATCCCTTCGCCCCACCCTGTCGAGCACGCCCCGCCCACGGCGTTGTCCGCATAAATCCCGGACCCGACAAGGGCTGAATCACCTATCCGGCCGGGGGGCTTGCCGGGGGTCCCGCCCGTCGACGTCCCTGTCACTATCAGCCCGTCCGCATCAAGAGCGACCGCCCCCACGGTGTCTCCAGGAAACGGGGGGGGCGCGTTCTTCCTCTTCCGGGAGGCTGGTTTTTCCGCCGCAGATTGCGAAGCACGCCAGCGCTCGATCTCACGCCGCGTGACGAGCGCATCCTGGCCGCATGTCCGGATGCCGTGTTCTTTCGCAAACCGCGTCGCCCCCATCCCCGAGAGGATGAGGGCGTCGTTCTTTTCGAGAATCGCCCGGGCGAGGGATATGGGATTGGCAATGTTCTGGACAGCCGCCACCGCCCCTGCGCGGAGGGTCTCCCCCTCCATGATGGATGCATCGAGTTCGATCTCCCCCGCCCCGTTCAGTGCCGACCCGTGTCCGGCGTTGAACGTTTCGTCATTTTCCATCACGACGATCGAGCGCTCCACCGCCTCGAGGGCGGAGCCTCCGTCTTTCAGGACCTCCCACCCCGCCTTCAGGGCGTTCAGGACCCCCCGGCGGTGGGCGTCCTTTTCATCATCGGGAATATTCCATGCCCCGCCGTGGACTACGAGCGAAAGGGGGCGTTGAGCCTTCACGTGTTCACCGGCGTGATCGTGTCTTCACAAAATACAAAAATGCCGGCCGCGGCGCAAATCACTGCGCGGACGGGGCGGCCGGACCCTTCGCAAATCCGATGAGGCCCTGCGCATTGAGCACGACGCTGACCGTGTCCCCTGCGCCGAATTCCCCCTGGAGGATCTTCCCGGAGAGTGGATTGACGATGTGCTTCTGTATCACCCGTTTCAGGGGGCGCGCGCCGTACGTCGGATCGTATCCGAGCTTTGCGAGCCAGTCCTTCGCCTCGTCCGTGACGAGGAGCGTGATCTCGCGGGCGGCCAGAGTCTCCTCGAGCCTCTTCAACTGCAGCGTGATGATCTTCCTGATATCCTCCTGTGCGAGGGGGCGGAATATGATGATCTCGTCCACGCGGTTGAGAAACTCAGGCCGGATCGTCGCCTTCAGAAGCTGAAAGAGTTCGTTGCGCAGATCGGCGAACACTTCATCCCACCGCTCCCCCGGGGTAAAGTCCGCGTCGACCTTCTGGCTTATGATCTGAGAGCCGAGGTTCGACGTCATGATGATTATCGTGTTTCTGAAGTCGACAGTCCGCCCTTTGCTGTCGGTAAGCCGCCCCTCATCGAGAACCTGGAGGAGCAGGTTGAACACCTCCGGGTGCGCCTTTTCGATCTCATCGAGGAGGACGACGGAATAGGGCTTCCGCCGCACCGCTTCCGTAAGCTGCCCCCCTTCCTCGTATCCGACGTATCCCGGAGGCGCGCCAATGAGCCGGGAGACGGAGAATTTTTCCATATATTCGCTCATATCGACGCGGACGAGCGCAGTCTCGTCGTTGAACAGAAATTCCGCGAGGGCGCGTGCGAGCTCGGTTTTGCCGACTCCCGTGCTCCCCAGGAATATGAACGAGCCGATCGGCCTTTTCTCGTCCTGAAGCCCCGCCCGCGACCGGCGTATCGCGTCGCTGACCGCCTTCACCGCTTCGTGCTGGGCGATGACGCGTCCCTCCAGCCGTTCTTCGAGCTGGAGCAGCTTGTGCCTGTCGCTCTCCAGCATGCGCGCGACCGGGATCCCCGTCCACCGTGCGACGATTTCCGCGATGTCCTCGGCGTCAACCTCTTCTTTGAGCATTTTCTGGTTCCGCTGGACGTCTGCGAGCTTCGCGGAGGCAGCGGCGATCTTCTTCTCAAGGTCCGCAATCACACCGTACCGGAGCTCCGCCACCCGCGCCAGGTCTCCTTCCCGCTCCTTTTTCTCCGCCTCGCTCCTGGCATTCTCCACCTCGCCTTTCATCGAACGGATCGATTGGATCAGGCCTTTTTCCAGCTTCCAGTGTGCGGAGAGGGCCGTCCGGGACTGCTGAAGGTCCGCGAGCTCCGCCTCGAGCGCCGCCAGACGGTCTTTCGAGTCCTGGTCACGCTCCCTGCGGATTGCCTCCCTCTCGATTTCAAGCTGCTTGATCTTCCTGTCGACTGTATCGAGCTCCTCAGGAAGCGAGTCGATCTCAATGCGGAGCTTCGAGGCGGCCTCGTCGATGAGATCGATCGCCTTGTCGGGAAGGAACCGGTCGGCGATGTACCGAGCGCTCAGCTGCGCGGCGGCGACGATAGCGCCGTCCGTAATACGGACGCCGTGGTGGACCTCGTACCGCTCCTTGAGTCCCCGCAGGATCGATATCGTATCCTCCACGCTCGGCTCGTCCACCATCACCGGCTGGAATCTCCGTTCGAGCGCCGGGTCCTTCTCGATGTATTTCCTGTATTCGTCAATCGTGGTCGCGCCGATTGCCCGGAGCTCCCCCTTCGCGAGGGCCGGCTTGAGCATATTGGCGGCGTCCACAGAACCCTGCGCGGCGCCTGCGCCGACGAGTGTATGAAGCTCGTCTATGAAGAGTATGATCTCTCCGCCGGAGTCCTCGACTTCCTTCAGGAGCGCTTTCAGGCGCTCCTCGAACTGTCCCCGGAAACTCGTTCCCGCGACAAGGGAGCCCATGTCAAGAGCGACAATCCGCTTCGTCTTGAGCGTCTCGGGAACGTCCCCCTTGACGATGCGCAGCGCAATCCCCTCAGCGATCGCGGTTTTCCCCACCCCCGGCTCACCTATCAGGACCGGGTTGTTCTTCGTCCGACGGGAAAGGACCTGCAGGACTCTCCTGATTTCCTCGTCCCGCCCGATGACCGGGTCCATCTTCCCCTTCCTTGCCAGATCATTCAGATCGCGTCCGTAGCGCGCCAGAGCCTGGTACTTCTCTTCAGGATTCTGGTCGGTGACCCTCTGTGTCCCCCGTATCTCTTTGAGCGCACTCAGGACCGATTCCACGGTCACTCCCTGATCGCGGAGAAGCCTGCCGGCATTCCCTTCGGTCGATGCGACGACCGCAAGAAGGAGATGTTCCGTGCTCAGAAACTCGTCGTGAAGCTCGTCTGCCTGTTTCTGGGCAGATTCGATAAGCCGTCCGAGAGCGGGAGAAAGAGACTGGCTGGCGATGCTCACGCCGCTCACCTTCGGAAGCCGGCCAAGCATATCATTGATTTTTATCTTGAGGACGCCCGTATCCACACCCAGCTTCTCAAGGACCGGCACGACAGTCCCCTGCGCATCCTGCACGAGAGCCGCAAGCATGTGTTCGGGCTCGATGAGCTGGTTGCCGTAGCTGGAGGCGATCTCCTGCGCGTTCTGCAGGGCCTCCTGCGTCTTGACTGTAAATTTGTTCGGATTCATGGTCTTCTTTCTGAAATCGCATTAGAGAGCGGATGGCCATTGCGTGCGAAAGGCGAGGGTTCTCCTCGCCTTTCGCGTGATGACCGCCGAACCCTTCATCGTTGTTTTATTTTTTTTCTTTGTCCTTGTCGTCGACAACCTCATACTGCGCGTCTTCGACCTTCTTTTCGCCGCTCCCTTCCTGCTGTGGACCTGCGGAGGGACCTCCCTGGGGTCCCGCCCCGGGGGCGGCGCCCGCCTGTGTCGCCTGCTGGTACATCTGGGTCGACGCTTCGTTCCATGCCGCGTTCAGCGCTTCCATCGCGCTCTTGATGGAGCCGTTATTGCCGCTCTTCAGAGCCTCCCTCAGCTTCTCGTTCGCGCTTTCCACTTTGGCGCGCTCCGCGGCGCTGACTTTCTCGCCGAACTCCTTGAGCTGTTTCTCCGTCTGGAAGACGAGGTTATCCGCCTGGTTCCTTATATCGATCTCCTCCCTCTTCTTCCTGTCTTCCTGGGCGTGGGAGGTCGCATCGGTCTTCATCTTGTCCACCTCTTCCTTGCTGAGACCGCTGGAGGAGGTGATCCGTATCGACTGCTCCTTGCTCGTCCCCTTGTCCTTGGCGGAGACGTGGAGCATGCCGTTGGCGTCGATGTCGAACGTGACTTCGATCTGCGGGATCCCCCGCGGCGCCGGCGGAATTCCATCGAGATGGAACCTGCCCAGCGTGCGGTTATCCGCCGCCATCTGGCGTTCGCCCTGAAGAACGTGAATCTCGACCGACGGCTGGCTTTCGGAGGCCGTCGAGAAGATCTCACTCTTCTTCGTCGGTATCGTCGTGTTCGACTCGATGAGCCGCGTCATCACGCCCCCGAGCGTTTCGATGCCGAGAGACAGAGGCGTCACATCGAGAAGGAGCACGTCCGTCACGTCGCCTGAAAGCACGCCTCCCTGTATTGCCGCACCCACCGCAACGACTTCGTCGGGATTCACCCCTTTATGGGGCTCCCTGCCGAAGACCTCGCGGACAATCTGCTGGACTCGCGGCACACGCGTCATCCCGCCGACAAGTATCACCTCGTCGACCTGCGAGGGGGAAAGGCCTGCGTCTTTCAGCGCCCGTTCGGTCGGTCCGAGCGTCCGCTTGATCAGGTCGTCAACGAGCTGTTCGAACTTCGCACGGGTGAGCGTCATGTTCAGATGCTTGGGCCCGTCCGCCGTCGCGGTGATGAAGGGGAGGTTAATCTCCGTCTGCATCAGCGTGGAAAGCTCCATCTTGGCCTTTTCCGCCGCCTCGCGCACCCTCTGGAGCGCCATCGGGTCTTTCCGCACGTCGATCCCCTCCTGCTTCTTGAACTCTTCCGCGATATAGTCGAGGACCCGCTGGTCAAAATTGTCACCGCCGAGGTGCGTGTCGCCGTTCGTGGATTTCACCTCGAAGACTCCGTCGCCGAGCTCGAGAATCGAGACATCAAATGTCCCGCCGCCGAGATCGTATATCGCGACCTTCATGTCCTTATTCTTCTTGTCGAGGCCGTAGGCAAGCGCGGCAGCGGTCGGCTCATTGATGATGCGCTTGACCTGGAGCCCAGCGATCTCACCCGCCTCTTTCGTCGCTTGCCTCTGGGCGTCATTGAAATATGCCGGGACGGTGATCACCGCCTCGGTGACTTTCTGCCCCAGGTAATCCTCGGCCGTCTGCTTCATCTTCTGAAGCACCATCGCACTGATCTCGGGAGGGGAATAGACCCGGTCCCCTACCTGTACGCGCGCCGTGTTATTGTCCCCCTTCACCACCTTATAGGGGACAAGCTTCATCTCCTCGCTCACTTCGTCGTAGAACCTCCCCATAAACCTCTTGATTGAAAAAACTGTATTCTGGGAGTTCGTGACAGCCTGCCGTTTGGCGGCCTGCCCGACGAGGCGTTCCCCGTTCTTGGCAAATGCCACGACGGAGGGGGTGGTCCTTCCTCCTTCGCTGTTTGCGATCACTACGGGGTCACTCCCCTCCATTACCGCAACAACGGAGTTCGTAGTCCCCAGATCTATTCCTATGATTTTACCCATTACTCTACTCTCCTCATTATGGACGTGCTTGCATTCAGTTCATGCTGAGAAGAGAACCAATTCATATGCCACAAACCCATGAATCAGACGCGCCTGTAAGTCGTTTCACCACAATAGATTGCATATGGTGCTCAATCTGCTCTTCTGAACCGCGGAAGATATGTGACAGACTGGCGCGGTCTTTCTGACAATAATTCATAGAACTACTGTGTCACTGGCATTCTGTCAGCAGGATTCATCAACCTTGACTTTTGCCGGTCGATTGTCTATCATCGGAGGTTCTTCCCGGAAGATTCCACAGTGAACTCTCCTGCCTCACTCCTCGACACGGCTGCGCTCAAGAAGAAGCTGAACGGGCGTAAGTTCGGATCGAAGATATATTCATTCGAGACCATCGATTCGACAAACAACTGCGCCAGGGCGCTGGCGGGGTGCTGGGCGGAAGAGGGGACGCTCGTCCTGGCAGAGAGGCAGACGGCCGGCAGGGGGAGGCTCGGACGGACCTGGCTGGCCAACCCCTATGAAAACCTCACGTTTTCGATCATTCTCAGGCCCACGCTCCCCCCCGAGGCACTCAATCTTCTCCCCCTCTATGCGGCGGTCGCCGTCGCCGAGGCGATCGAACACGAATCAGGCCTCTCCGTCGAATGCAAGTGGCCAAATGACCTGCTGATCGGCGGGAAGAAGACCGCCGGGATACTCCTTGAAGGCTCGCTGAAAGAAGAGGGGCTCGACTACGTCGTTCTCGGCATCGGCGTCAACGTCAACCAGACGACGTTCCCGGAGGACATCTCCCCCAGGGCAACGTCTCTCAAGGTGCAGGGTGGCCGGGACATCGACAGGATAAGGCTCCTCCGCGAGATACTGAGGACACTCGAGATCCACTACGCGGCGATCATGAAAAAGGGATTCCACAATCTTCTCCCCCTCTGGCTCTCCCGCACGACGATGATCAACAAGGAGATTTCGGTCACGCAGGACGGGGCAGTGATATCCGGAATCGTCAGGGGACTCAGCCCGGAAGGGGCGCTTATACTCGACGCGGGGGGGACGGAGAAAACGCTCTTCGCAGGCGACGTCACAATACTCGGATCCTGAAATCGTCAATGCTTCTTGCCATCGATGTCGGTAACACGCACACGGTAATCGGCGTCTACGACGGGGAGAAACCCGTTGCGGACTGGCGGATGGCCAGCCTGACCCACCGCACGGTGGACGAGAACTGGCTCACGATAAAGAGCTTCTGCGCCGACAGGGGGATCCCTGTAAGCGCAATCGACGGCGTCGGCATATCGTCCGTCGTCCCCGACCTCACAGGCGTGTTCGAGTCGCTTGCCCGCAAATACTTCGGAGTGGAACCCGTCACCGTCACCGCCTCGCTCGACCTCGGCATCAGAGTCCTCTACACGGATCCATCCGCCGTGGGGGCGGACCGTCTCTGCAACGCCATCGCCGGGTTCAGGAAATACGGCGGTCCGCTCATTGTGATTGATTTCGGGACTGCAACGACGTTCGACGTGATATCCGCCACCGGGGACTATTTGGGGGGAGTCATCACGCTGGGGCTCGAATCCACCGCAGGGGAGCTCCACCGCCGTGCGGCCCGGTTGCCGAAAATCGAGCTCCGTTTCCCCGCTTCGGTCATCGGGAAAGAGACGGAAGCCAGCATGCAGTCCGGCGTGATGTTCGGCGCCGTCGACGCAGTCGAGGGAACCGTGCGGCGGATCGCCGCCGAACTGGGGGGCAAGCCGAGAGTGATTGCGACCGGGGGGCTTTCCGCGCTTGTCGCGGAACGGACGACGGTAATCGAGGCCTGCGAACCCTCGCTCGTTCTCGACGGGGTCCGGCTTATCTACGAGAGGGTAAAGCGGAAAGGGGTTGCAGATGGCGCTGGCGCGAAAGAGCGCGCTGGCGCCAAAAGAGGTGGCGCCAAAGAAGGTGGCGCCAAAGAAGGTGGCGCCAAAGAAGGCGCCACAGGCGCCACAGGCGCCACAGGCGCCACAGGCCCAGGCACAGGCACAGGCATCAGGGAGTCCCGAAAAGCCTGACTGAGGCCTGGGCGAGCTGGACCAGGGGTGTGAAATAGAGCCCGAGCAGAAGCGTCGGGACGAGGAGGACGAGGAGAACCGCGCCCTGGATCCGGTTCAGCGTGATGGGCGGAGAAGAGGATTCCTCGGCACGGAGAAACATGTTCCTGAAGACACGGACGTAGTAATAGAGCGCGATGACGCTATTGAGCGCCGCCACGATCGCAAGCCACGTCCACCCGCCGTTGATGAGCGCCGCAAACAGGTAGAGCTTTCCGATGAACCCCGCCGTCGGCGGGAGCCCTGTCAGTGAAATGAGAAACACCGCAAGCGCCACCGCAAGATACGGGGACCGGGCGCCGATCCCCCTGTACTCATCGATATCCTCGCTTCCGGTCTTATCCGCGATGAGCATCACGCAGTAGAATGCTCCCAGGTTCATGAAGAGGTAGATGGCGAAGTAGACCATGATCGCCGCGAGCCCCTCGTTGCTCAGCACCACGACGCCTGTCAGCATGTATCCGGCATGCGCGATACTCGAGTAAGCCAGGAGCCGTTTCAGATTGTTCTGCCACACCGCCACCAGGTTGCCGATCGTCATCGAGAGGACGGCGAGTATCGCGATGAGATCGACCCAGTGCAATCCCTGCAGCATCGCCCACGTTCCAGCCGGAAGAGCCACGGCCCCCGCGTCGATGAACGTCACCTTGAAGAACCGGATCATCATGGCAAAGCCACCCGCCTTCGACGCAACGGAGAGAAACGCCGTGATCGTAACGGGAGCCCCCTCGTACACGTCCGGCGTCCAGTAGTGGAAGGGGACGGCGGAAATCTTGTAGCCGAACCCGGCCAGCGCGAGTATCCCTGCGATCAGGAGCGTGAGCGAGGCGGCGCTTCCTGCTGCGAAAACGTGCGGGAGGGCGCGGTTGATCGCGGCGAGGTCGAGCGATCCGGTCAGTCCGTACATGAGCGAAATGCCGTAGAGCATCAGCCCGGAGGAGACCGCACCGTAGATCAGGTACTTGAGCGACGCTTCGCTCGAGTCCTGCGCCTCACGCGTGTACCCGGTGAGCAGGTAGGAACTGAGCGAGGAGAGCTCGAGGGCGATATACATCATCAGCAGATTGTTGGCACCGGCCATCAGCATCATGCCGAGCGCGGCGGCGCAGAGAAGCATATAATACTCCCCGAGTTTGCGCCCCGGGGAATTGAGTTCCCCCGATTCCATTGAAAAGACGACGACGAGAATCCCGGCAAGGACCACGATCGCCTTGAAGTACACCGCAAAGGAGTCGACGGCAATCATCCCGCTGAAAATCGATGCGCCGGCGCCCGCTTCGCCGAGAAGGAGGATCCCGGTGACAACAAATCCGGCGAGAACAAGAGCGGAGACCACGAGGGGGGTCCGGCGGAAGATGAGGTCCGCCAGGATCGCGGCGATAAGCGTCGCGGTCATCGCCGTCTCGGGCGCGAAAAGTGACAGGTCGTTCAGCAGGTGCTCGCTCATGTCTGTGGGTCCTTACATCCCGCTCATCATCACAGCGGGTGCGCCCTGCCGGAGCAGGGCCGCGAGCGTGTTGAGAGAGCTGCTCATGAGGTTCAGGATCGGCGACGGATAGACGCCGAAGAATATCACAATAACGCCGAGCGTCGCAAGCATGAACGTCTCCCTCCCGTTCATGTCGGTGAGGTTCTTCCACTTCTCGGGGAGCGTGCCCAGGAAGACCCGCTGGAGCACCCAGAGCATGTAGGCCGCGGTCAGGACGATCGTGACCGCGCCAATGATCGTCAGGGTCCGGAACGTCTGGAACGCGCCCAGGAGCGAGAATGCCTCGCTTATGAAACCGCTCAGTCCGGGAAGGCCCAGGGCTGCGAAGAACGCGACCGTCATCGCCCCGGCGTAGCGCGGCATCTGGTTCATGAGCCCGCCGAATTCGTTCAGGCCGCGCGTGTGGGCACGGTCGTAAATCACGCCGACGATAAGGAAGAGCATGGCGGTGATCGTGCCGTGGTTGAACATCTGGAACACCGCTCCGGTCATCCCCAGCGTGTTCATCGAGGACATCCCCAGGACGACGATCCCCATGTGGGAGACGCTCGAGTACGCAATGAGCTTCTTGAAATCCGTCTGCGCCATCGCCACCAGAGCGCCGTAGACCATGCTGATGACCCCCAGGAGGGCAAGCTCCCAGCTGAAGTGGCGCATCGCGTCGGGAAAGATCGGAAAGCTGATGCGCAGGAGACCGTACGTCCCCATTTTCAGAAGGACGCCTGCGAGAATCACGCTGATCGGGGTCGGCGCCTCGACGTGCGCGTCCGGGAGCCACGTGTGGAAGGGGAATATCGGCACCTTGATCGCGAATGCGATGAACAGCGCCCCGTAGGCAACGAAGCGCATCGACGTATCGACGCCCGCAAGGAGGGATCCCGGCACAAAATTCCCGGGGTCCATCATTGCGAGCATGTTGAACGTGTAGATCTTCTCCCAACCCTGACCCATCCCGCGCGCCGCCTCCGCCAGCGAGTGGAGCCCGCCCGCGGGATCGATGTACACGTTGACGCTGAAGTAGAGCGCGATCATCGCCAGAAGCATAAGCACGCTCCCCAGGAGCGTGTACAGGAAGAACTTGATCGCCGCATATTCCCGCCGCGGACCTCCCCAGACGCCGATGAGAAAATACATCGGCAGCAGCATCACTTCCCAGAAGACGTAGAACAGGAAAAAGTCGAGCGACACGAACACGCCCATCATCCCGGTGTCGAGGAGCAGGAAGAGCGCGAAATATCCCTTCAGCGATTTTTCAATGTTCCAGGAGGAGATCACCGCGATGAAACTGATGAGCGCGGTGAGAAGGACCATCACGACGCTGATGCCGTCTATTCCGAGGAAGTACTCAATATGGAGCCTGCCGAACCAGCTCACGCTCTTCACGTCGATCCAGGAAAACCTCTCCAGGAACTGCATCCCGGCCGCGGAGTTGATCCCGCCCAGGCTCCTGTCGAAGCGCATGTAGATGACGACGGCAAGGACGACCTGGAGGGCGGCCACGACGAGAGCGGTCCACCGGACCCAGTCCTTCCTCTCCTTCGGCAGCATGAGGACGATAATCATTCCCACGACGGGCAGGAACGTTATCCACGAGAGAATCCCGATTCCGGCAATATCCATTGACCTTCAACCCTCCTGAAGATGAGCGTGGCGGGTGAGCGCGCGGCTCACACAAGCCTGAATATGAAATAAAACGCCATGACCCCGAACACGGCAAACAGGACGTACGTCTGAACCTTCCCCGTCTGGAACTTCCTGAGCACGAGCCCGAAGAACCCGGAGATGTACGCGGAAAAATTGACGAGACCGTCGACGACATACGTGTCGAACTTCCCGCTCACAAACGAGACGACGCGCGTCAGGCTCCCCGCCCCGTTTACGGCGCCGTCGACGATCCAGGTGTCGACCCAGCGGAGAACCGACGCCAGGCCGAGAACGCCGTTGACGACCACGGCCTGGTAGAGCTCGTCAAAATACCACTTGTTCAGAAGGAACGTGTGGACGGGCGCAAGTGCGCGGGCGACGGCATCCGCGCTGATCTTCTTCCAGTGGTATGTGGCAAACGCCGCGAGTATTCCCAGACCGGCGACGGTGAGCGATATGAGCATCGCCGTCAGGCTGACGCCGCCGAGGACATTCTCGAATACTCCAGCCGAAGGGGCGGCGAGCGCCGGCGGGACGACGCTTTCCGGCCGCTCGACCGCGCGCGGGATCCAGCCCGAGGCACCGTCGAAGGGATTTACCGCATAGAAAACGAAGATCGAGAAGACGGCAAGGACCACGAGCGGTATCGTCATCACCAGGGGGGACTCGTGCACATTGTCCAACCGACCCGCGTCCCTGTGCTCTCCCATGAACGTCAGTATGACAAGGCGGAACATATAGAACGCCGTCAGTCCGGCGACGAGGAAACCGATCACCGGGATTATGAAGTGTCCCGTGAGCGTTCCGAACGCCAGCGTCCCGGCGAGGATCTCGTCCTTGCTCAGGAACCCGGAGGTGAACGGAACGCCGGAGATCGCCAGCGTGTAGACGACAAACGTCCAGAACGTGACGGGCATTCTCCTTCTGAGCCCTCCCATGTTCCGTATGTCCTGCGCGTCCGTGCCATGATCGTTCGCGTGATGGAGCGCGTTGTGCATCGCGTGGATGACGGATCCCGATCCGAGAAAGAGCCCGGCCTTGAACATCGCGTGCGTGACGAGATGGAAGAACCCCGCCGAATAGGCCCCGACGCCGAGCGCCATGATCATGTACCCGAGCTGGCTTATCGTCGAATACGCGAGGACCTTCTTGATATCGTTCTGTGCGATCGCTATCGTTGCCGCGATGAACGCCGTCACCGCCCCGATGTAGGCGATAACGAGGAGCGCATGGGCGGTCATGAGCGGAAAGAGCCGCGCCACGAGATAGACGCCTGCCGCGACCATCGTGGCGGCGTGGATCAGGGCGCTGACCGGCGTCGGGCCCTCCATCGCGTCGGGGAGCCAGACGTGGAGGGGAAACTGCGCGGACTTGCCGACGGCTCCGCAGAAAAGCAGGACTCCCGCAGCGGTGAGCCACCACTGGCTCCCGAACGGCAGGACGCCGGATTTGATCCCGTCAAAAATCTCCGGGAGCGAAAACGTGTGGAAGGTCATGTACAGGATCGCGATGCCGATGAAAAACCCGAGATCCCCCACCCTGTTGACAACAAACGCCTTGATCGCCGCATCGGACGCGCTTTTCTTTTCGTACCAGTGGCCGATCAGAAGATATGAACAGATCCCGACGAGCTCCCACCCCACGTAGAGGAGAAAGAGGTTGTTCGCAAGGACGATGACAAGCATGGAGAACGAGAAGAGCCCCAGGAAAGCGAAATACCGCGCATAGCGCACATCACCCTTCATGTACCCGATGGAGAAAAGGTGCACGAGCGTGCTTATGAGCGTCACGACCACGAGCATGATCGCGGTCAGATTGTCGACGGCGATCCCCAGAACAATCCGGAGGGGTCCGATCCCGGGTACGCCATGGAAATCAACCCACGTGAAGTTGAACGACAGCGTCTCCGCGCCGTAGAGCGTCAGCTTGGCGTACAGGACCGTGCAGGCAAGCACAAGCGCCGCCCCGATCGCCGACGTCGACAGCCAGTCCCCCTGCCGCGGGAGCCGCTTCCCCGTGAATATCATCACGGTGAACGCCGCCAGCGGGAGGAGCAGGATCGCGAGGGAAAGCGTGAGCAGTGTGTCCTGAGCCATGGCCTTATTCTTTGAGTGAGCTCACTTCGTCGACGTTGACAGTCTGGAAGCGGTGATAAATGTTGAGGACGATCGCCAGCCCTATCGCAGCCTCGGCGGCCGCAAGGATGATCACGAAGATCGCTGCAACCTGGCCGTCAAAATTCATGTCGGGGCTGTAACGCGAGAACGCGATGAAATTGATGTTCGCCGCATTCAGGACGAGCTCGACGCCCATCAGCACCATGATGCCGTTTCGCCGGGAGGCGATCGCATAAATCCCGAAGGAAAAGAGGATCGCGCTCACGACGAGAAAATGCGCAAGCTGCACGTGCGGGAGCCAGGCCGAGAATTCGTTCCAGAAACCGTCGAATGAACCCATGGGATTACGGTGCTTTCAAGAGTTCCGGTGGCGCCGGGCGGTCATCGCGGCGCCGATCAGGGCGACGAGAAGGACCACCGAGGCGATTTCAAACGGGATGACGTACGACGTCATGAGCATCTGTCCCAGCGTCCCCGTCGTCGTCTGCGGGCCCGCGGCGGCAGGAGCGCCAACGCCCTTCCACGTCGCGTACGAGAGTCCCGCAAGGGTCCCCGCGACGATCGCGACGATAATGAGGGCGGGAATCGTCTGGACCGTCCCGGTCCGTATCTCGACGCTGATGACGTTGTTCGTGAGCATCACCCCGAAGAGGAGGAGAACAAGTATGCCTCCCACGTAGATCAGGACCTGCGTCACTGCAAGAAAGTCCGCATGGAGGAGGACGTAAAGGGCAGCCACGCCGAAGAACGTAAACAGGAGAGCGAACGCGGCATAGACGATGTTGCGTGAGAACACCACAATGCCCCCCGAAACGAGCGTGATGAGCGCGAAGACGTAGAAGACGATGTCGAACAGTTGCATTGTGTCTATCCCTTTGTGCCGGGAGCGTCGGATCCCGGCGGCGGTGTAGCAGGCGCCGCAGGCGGCTTCGGTGGCGATGGCGCCACTGAAGGCGCGTTCGATGGCGCCTGCGGCTTCAGTGGCGCCACAGAAGGCGCCATCTTCGCCGCTGCAGAGAGCGCAGCGGCTTCGACTTTCTCCTTTTCGTACGAGGAGAGGCGCGTTTTTGCGGTTTCGGCCTCCGCCGGCGTCATCGTCGCAAACCTGTAGATCAGGTTCTCCCTGTCGAATTCCGAGAACTCGTAGACGTCGGTCATCTTGATGCACTCGGTCGGACAGGGGTAGACGCAGAGACCGCAGTAACAGCACTTTGCGATGTCGATGTCGAACACCGGGACGTAGAGCCGCTTCTTGGTCCCCACCGACGTGAGGCCGAGGTCGACGTCGGGAGTCGACTTGACGGTCTCGATCGTGATGCAGTCGACCGGGCACGCCATCGAACACTGATCGCACCCGATGCAATCGTCCATGTTCACGTAGAGCCGGTTGCGCGCCCGCTCGGGGAGCTTCAGCTTGACGTCCGGATACTGGATTGTCACCGCCGGCGTGAACAGATGCCGCCAGGTAACCCTCATCCCGATGAGCACGGTCACGACGCCGTCCCAGACATCCCTGAAGTATGTCAGCATCACGATCCCTTTCTCAGCGAACTGCCATGACCCAGAACCCGACGCCGATGACGACGGCGAACGCGAACGGAATCAGGACCTTCCACCCCACGTACATCAACTGGTCCACGCGGAGCCGCGGGAGCGTCCAGCGGAGCCACATCTGCACGAAAATGAACATCATCCCTTTCCCGAGGAACCAAAAGAGTCCCCAGAACGGTCCGGAGAGGAACTCCCCGAACGGACTGTTCCATCCGCCAAGGAACAACGTCGTGGCGATGGCCGACACGGCGAACATGTTCGCGTACTCCGAAAGGAAGAGGAGCGCGAAGCGCATCCCTCCGTACTCCGTGTGATACCCCGCGACAAGCTCCGACTCGGCCTCCGGGATGTCGAACGGCGTCCGGTTCACTTCGGCAAGAGAGGCGACAAAGTAGATGATCGAGCCCACAAAGAGGAACGGGAACTTCTGGAACAGGAACCAGTTCCAGAACCAGCCGGTCTGGAGGCGGTTGATCTCCTGGAGATCGAACGTCCCCGCCACCATCACGACGGCAAGAATCGCGAGGGCCACGGGAATCTCGTAGCTCACGATCTGGG
>Ga0182021_10002433_pt1 | contig 21729 bp, 17 predicted proteins | sample 612E3MmetaG_FD_120493 | JGI IMG/M metagenome (GOLD analysis project Ga0182021, IMG submission 120493) | Permafrost microbial communities from Stordalen Mire, Sweden - 612E3M metaG (Illumina Assembly) | ecosystem: Environmental > Terrestrial > Soil > Wetlands > Permafrost | place: Sweden... | reverse complement strand
TGGCGGCGACATATTGATAATAGTTCTGCTCGATCAGCAGGATGACGTTCTGGATGACCGAATTCTGGGTCCAGTTGGCCGCGGCCAGCGCGTCGCGGGCCTCTTCGGTCAATCCGGAGCGGCCGCCGAAATCGAGCAGCTGCCAGCTCAGGCTGGCGATCGGCGTCAAGCTGGAGTAATCGAACACGAGGATCTGGCCGATCACGGCGGAACTCTTCGTCTTCAAAGCGTTCACGTCCACGGCCAGGCGCGGAAAGAAGGCCCCGCGCACGGCGCCCAAGGCGGCGGCGGCGGAGCGGGCCGCGCTCCAGGCCATGCGCGTCTGCATGTTGTTGAACAGCCCGATATCGACGAGATCGGCCAGAGACCAGAGCTTTTTCGATTCAGGGAATCCGGGAGGCCGCTGGAACGCGGGCGTCTCGACCGGGGGCGGCATAACGTCCGGGGGCGGCGAAAAAGGAGTTTGAGGAGACGGCGACGTGCGCGGGGCCAGGACATCCATATGAACGCAGCCGAAAAGAAGCAAGGGCAGGGCCGCGGCGCCGATGAAGCGGAAGCGAGTCCACCGCATGAAAGACCTCCTATCGAGGAAAGAGCATTCGGCTCGCCACGGTGGAAACAGATCCGCCGGCAAAGCCCGGGGCCCCCGCCGCCGTCGAGGCAACCGAATCGGATGGACGTCGGAAGCCGGGCCGTGGGTGTCGCCGGCGCGGCCGCGAAATCGGCCTCGCCGGCATCCGGACATCGCGGATCTAGCTGCGGCGTCACAAACGGGTATTATATAGAAATTGAGAAAAAATCAAACCGGGAAGACGGCGGGCCGCCGATCCTCAATCCGGGACTGCCGCCTCCTGAGCCTTCTCTCTTTCCACGAGGCGCGGAACGAAGAAGAACAGGACCACTCCCAGCACAATTCCCAACAGAACGTCGGATACATAGTGGTACCGCGCATAGAACGCCGAAACATAAATCGAGAGAATGATCGGGGAGATAAAATAGAACGTCGGCCGGTGGTATCGGAACGCCGTCAGGAGCATGACCGTGGCCACGGTGCAATGCGGGCTTGGGAGGCTGGAGCCGATGGCCTGGAAATGGGTCCGGACGAATTCCCCCACGAACGTGAAAATCGGGCCTTTGAGGGGGACGGTGAATTGGTCCTTGATCCAGAAGAACGGTCCGGCCACGGGATAGAGAATAAACCCCAGATCGCAGACAAAATTGGCGATGGCCAGCTTGAAAACCAGGTCTTCCATGTGCAGCGGGCCGCGTTTGAAGTAGAGGATGCCGCACAGGATCGGATAGAGGGCCAGATAGGCGACGTAGGCGAACATCAGCCATTCCGTGAGGCCCGGCGAGATGAACTTCTGAATCCAGACGGTGGGTTGGACCCCGAAAAGGGCCCGCTCCAGCTTGAGGAGGGCGGGGTCGTTCCAAGTCTTGGACAGGATCAGCTGCAGGGGGAGGACCAAGGGAAAAACATAGGCGAACATCATCTGGAAGGAGAGCAGCCGGATCCAGAACTTGAAGGCCCGCTTGGAGGTTCGTCGGTGGAGATGGACCGCCGCTAAATACACGAGCCCCACGGCCGTATTCTTCACGATTTGGAGACCGGCGTTCTGAAATCCGGCGCCGAACAGGGCGGTCAGGACGGTGAAAAACAGGAGGGACGACAGCAGGGCGATATCGGTCGCCCGCAACCCCAGGCCCGGAACAAAATGCCGGCGGCCGAAGGGAGCCGAAGCGGGTTCATCCATGGGATTTTAGATTTTATCCGCGGATTTAAAGGAAAGCAAGGCGCGCAGGTTGAAGACGGGAACGGCAACGAGTTATAATAAATTTACGAACGATTCGGGGATGAAGGACGCCCAAGAAGGCCTTTTTTAGGCCAACCGGCCGGGGAGATCGATTTTCGCCATCACAAACTATCTTCAAAAAATCTTTTTTGACGGCACCAGCCGTCTAACGCGGTTTTTCCCCAGGACAGGGGCCGCCGTCCTCGACGCTTTCGTCCAGCTCACAATCGGGAATCCCCTCCTCGCCGCATACAGCCGCCGGCGCAGCCGGGCCGTCATGCGGAAGATCCGGTCGTTCGATAAGTTTCTCGTGATTCCCGACATCCACATCGGGGATGCGGTCATGACCCAGGCGGCTCTGACGGCCATCCGGGATTTCTTCCCCCACGCCCGGATCGACTACCCAGTCAATAAGACGGCCTTCCCCCTGATCGAGGGAAATCCCGAGGCCACGCGGGTCCTGCCGTTTTTCTCGAACGGCCTCTTTCTTTCGAAGGACAATCTCGACGACTTGCGCGCTCTGGTCCGGCGGGAGAAATACGATCTGTGTTTGAATTTAGGCCCGTTCGTCAAGGACGATGATATCGCTTCCAACGGCCAAAACGTCCTCAATATTTTAAACCGGGCCCCCGTCATCGTCCACAACGAGGGCGATCCGTCCCGAATCAATCATTTCATCCATCATTTTTATTGGTACATCCGGGAGCTTCTGGAAACTCGGGTCCCGCTCAAGCGAAACGCGGCCTTCAAAGGAGTGCGCTTGACGCTCAAAGCGTCGGCCAGGGACCGGGCCCGGGAATTCCTGGCCGAGGCCGATCTGCCGCCCGGGCTTCCGATTATCCTCTGCAATCCCGATGGGGCCTCTCCGTTTACACGCATTCCCTTGGCCCGGTTTTCCGATCTTCTGACCCGGCTGGCCGGACTCGAGGCGTCCATTCTCATGAACAGCGGCCACACCGTCGCGGGGATCGGGGAGCGGCTGCGCGCTTCCCTCCCTCCCGGTCTTCAGCCGCGCCTGACCCTCATTCCGCCCGAAATCCCCATCGATGCCTATGCGGCGATCATCGATCAATGTGACGTGTTCATTTCCGGCGATACGGGACCTCTCCATCTTGCCGCCGCCAGGCGTTTTTCGTTCGAGGGGGATTTCGGCTTCCGCAATCGGACCGCCGTCTTCTCCTGCTTCGGAGGGACGCCGGCCCGCATGTCCGGATACGATTCTTTCCAAAGCGGATTCCTGCCGGCCAATCAGGACGCTCCGTCTAGGAATACCACCGCCGGGAGCCCCTGCCGGAATCTCTCCTGCGTGGACAAATTTTTCAAAACGTGCCGGACGGTCCGGTGCTTCGAAGATTTGAACGTCGCCGAATTGGCCGGGCGGGTCCGATCGCACCTGGCGACGCTTGGCTAAGCACGCCCGGAAAGGATCAAATCGTCTTTGCGCCGCCGGGGCAGAGATTTAACGGCGCATTCCCGCGACAGGGCCTGAGACCGGCTGCCGCACTCTTCCTGGTGAACGAGCACAACGGGAAGCCGGGTCCGCGTATATCGTGAGCCCGTGCCCTCCTGGTGCTTATGGACGCGCCGTTCGATGTCGGTGGTTACCCCGGTGTAAAGAGTCCCGTCGACGCATTCCAGGATATAGAGGTGCCAGACGGCGGCCGTCTCGGCTACTTGCGGCTTCTCCTTCGCCTCCATCCCCCGGAGCATGCGTTTGTATTTCGGCTTCATGGGACCATGGGCCCTTGGATCCTACGGATCATAACGATACTCTATCGCCGCCCGCCGGAACCGTCAATCGCCGCGCTCGTCTATGAGCTTTATGACCTGACCAAGGACGAAATCAAACTTATCGCGAGCGCGCTTTAAGTGGCCGATTTGGAAATCTGATCGACAATTTGGCCTATATTGTCGCAAACGCGCTTATTTTTGGAAGTTACAAGACGAATATGGACAAAACCCGCCGGCGCTTCCACATCCTCGAGCCCAATTACATCCTTGCAATTCAAGGAGCGATATCCCATGATTGGATATGTGATCAATTGCCGCCTCCTTTGCATTTCGTGAGGCGGCTTCCATCGAGGAGTCAATCATGAAGAAATCGAGCTTTATTCCGACCGTCATTTTGATCGGAGGAGCCGTCCTGACCGCGGCCGCGGCCATCCCGGCCGGGCAGCAATTCGATCAGAAAGACATGGCCGTTATTCAAAAGTACCGGGCCGCCGCCCCCGATCTCGAGAAGGGGCAGGAATTGCTCGTCAAAGGCAAGCTCGACCAAGCGGAGAAGAAGCTTCTGAAAGTCCTGGACACCCTGCCCGAACATGCCACCGCGGCTTATTTTCTGGCGGATTGCTATTCCAAGCAGGGCCGCATCGATCTGGGGTTGGCGGCCATCGAGAAGGCCAAAGGCAACTTCGCCAACTTCAACCGGATCATCTTCCGCTGGCAGATGACGCAGGTCAACCGGTTCGAGAACAACAAGACCCAACTGGGCGAACAGCTAAGCGATTTGCAGAAACAGCTCGCCCAGGCCAAGACCGACTCGGAACGGCGGTCGATCCAGAATCAGATCTCGAGTGTCCAAGCCAAACAGAATGCCGGCGGCCAGAGGACGAAAGAGCAGCAAATTTCCGAGAATTACACCATCCCGGCCGATTATTACTATCTCCACGGAAACCTCTTGTTCAAAAAGAAAGACTACCCGGCGGCCCTGGACCAATACCTGAAAGCGGTGGAAGTCGATCCCAAGCATGGGAATTCCTACAACAACATCGCCAACTTGTATTACATGGGCAAGCAATACGACAAAGCCCGGGAATATCTGGAAAAGGCGGAAGCCAACGGGGCCAAGGTCAATCCGGCCTTTAAGCAGGCCGTCGACAAGGCCCTGAACAAGTAGGCGGAGCGCTCGGACCGCGGGCTCCCGGCCGGAAAGAGAACGGCGTCATCCAGGCCGGCACCGCGATTTTTCGATGGCCCGATCAATCGTCTGAAACAAGTCGATCGGTTTGAGGGGTTTGGAGACATACTCGTCCATGCCCGCTTCGAGACATTTCTCCCGATCGCCCGCCATGGCGTGGGCGGTCATGGCCACAATCGGAAGGCGGGTATCCCTCCCGCGTTCCTTGTTCCGGATGGCCGCCGTGGCTTGGAATCCATCCATTTCGGGCATCTGGACATCCATCAGAACCAAGTCATAAGAACCCCGTTCCAGCGCTTCAAGGGCTTCCTTTCCGTTATTGGCGACCGTGACCTTGTGGCCTCGTTTTTCGAGAATATGAACGGCCAATTTCTGGTTGACGATATTGTCCTCGGCCAAAAGGATGGCGTAGCGCGCGTGTGAAGGAGCCAGGGAATGCCGGGTGATGAGCGGCGCTTCGGCCGCTTTCTCCGGGCGGGTCCCCAGGGCCAACATGATGGCGTCGAGAAGCTGAGATTGCTTGACCGGCTTGGTCAGATAGGCCGATAAGCCGATTTTACGGCAGAGCGCCGAGTCGCCGCGGAATCCCGAAGAGCTGAGCATCATGATCACCACATGGCCGTAGCCGGGGAGACTCTTGACTTGGGCGGCGAGCTCGAATCCGTCGACCTCGGGCATGTTGGCGTCGGTCAGGACAAGCTTATAGGTCCGGCCCTCGCGAGAGGCTTCTTGGATGAGAGTCATGGCTTCGGCCGCGCCGGCGGCGAGCGTGGGAGCCAATCCCCAATGCGTCAGCATGTCCCTCAGAATCCGCCTGTTTGTGGCGTTGTCATCGACCACGAGAACGGTCAGATTCTGCAAATCGTCGAAGGGGGCCCGGACCCGCTCCTCCCCGGCCGCCGCCTCCACGCCCAGCTCGGCCGTAAAGTGGAAGACGCTCCCGCGGCCGGCTTCGCTTTCGACCCAAATCCGACCGTTCATCAGGGCCACGAGTTGGGAACAAATCGCCAGTCCCAATCCCGTGCCGCCGTAGAGACGCGTCGTCGAGCTGTCGGCTTGAGTGAAAGGATCAAACACGGCCTTCAACTTGTCAGCCGGGATGCCGATGCCCGTGTCCCTGACCTGAACATGAAGTTTTAGACGATCGTCGGTCCGCTCCTCGGCGGCCACGGAAACGACGACCTCGCCGCCGGCCGTGAACTTGATGGCATTGCTCAGAAGGTTGGTGATCACCTGGCGAAGACGGCCCGGGTCGCCGCGAAGGCCGTCCGGCACGTCGGCCGGAATATCATAGGCGATCTCCAGCCCTTTTTTCTCCGCCAGAAAAGCGACGCTCGAGACGATCGCGTGGATGGTATCGCCGAGGCGGAAGGGGATGGACTCGATATCGATTTTTTTGGCCTCGATCTTGGAGAAATCCAGAATATCGTTGATGATCGTCATCAACATTTCGGCCGACGTTTTAACCGCCTCGAGGTATTCCTTCTGTTGGGGAGACAGGTCGGTCTCCAGGGCCAGCTCGGTCATGCCGAAAATTCCGTTCATCGGCGTCCGGATTTCGTGGCTCATATTAGCCAGGAACTCGCTTTTGGCCCGGTTGGCCTCGCGGGCCGCTTCCTCGGCCCGCTTGAGCCCGGTGATATCCGTGTATACCGCCATGGTGCCGCGGAGATCTCCGCCGACCAGGATGGGAGCGCCGGTGACGATGACGTTGATGGGCGTGCCGTCCTTGCGGTGCCGTACGGCTTCGAAGGGGTTGAAAATCCGGCCGGCGACGGCTTCATTCTGAATGTGGACGGCCTCGGATTTGTGATCCGGGCGGATCACGACGTCGTCGATGTTCCGGCCGAGGACTTCGTCCCGCCGCCAGCCGAAGATTTTTTTGGCGCCCGGACTCCACTCGATGATGGCTGAGGTGGCGTCGGTGGCGACGATGGCGTTGGTGGAATTGAACAGCACGGCCTCCAGATACTTCTTCCGCCGGTCCAGCTCGACCTCCGCGTTGTGTCGGACGGCGATCTCGTCGCGAAGCTCGGCCGTCCGCGAGGCGACTTTTTGCTCCAGCCGGGCGGCCCGGGCGTGAATGGCCCGAATTCGGCGCCGGACGGCGATAAAAACGGCCGAGAAAAGCCCCACCAGGACGAGGCCTTGAAATTCCCAGGCCATCCAGAACGGCGGGATGACGCGGACGGCCAAAGAAACGCCTTTCTCGTTCCATAACCCATCGTTATTGGCCGCCTTGACGCGGAAGATGTAGCGCCCCGGCTTGAGGTTCGAATAGCTGGCGAAGCGCCGGTTGCCGACGTCGTTCCATTCGCCTTCCAATCCATCCATCCGGTACGCGAAACGGTTCTTTTCCGGCGCGGCAAAATGGAGAGCGGCGAAACTGAACGAAATCATGCGGTCGCTCAGGCGCAGGTCTATGGCCGTGGTCCGGACGATCGACCGGCTGAGGACGACCCGCCCGTTGAAGGGCATTCCCACGGGAACGGATTTGTTGAAAATCTGGAAATCCGTAATGGCGACTTGGGGGGGGAACGGATTGTCCTCGATGGCGTCCGGAAAAAATGAATTCAGTCCGTTCGTCCCGCCGAAGAACATTTCGCCCGAAGGGGTTTTGTAGCACGACCCGCCGTTAAATTCGTTGCCCTGCAGGCCATCCGCCGGCCCGTAGATCTTGATTTTTTTCGTTTCCGGATCGAGACGGGCCAGGCCGCGATTGGTGGATATCCAGATCTGGTTTTTAGCATCCGCCAGGACGCCGTAGGCGGTGCTGTTGGGCAGGCCGCTCTCTTGCGTGTAACAAGCGAAGATTCCCGTTTTCGGATCGAGCCGGCTGAGGCCGTCCGTGGTCCCGATCCAGATATCGCCCCGCGAGTCTTCAGCCACGGACATGACCGAATCGCCGCACAGACCCACCCCAGGGGCGCCTTTCCGATACGGGGTGAATCGGTTCGCGGCGGGATCGAAACGGCAAAGGCCGCCGCCAAATGTCCCCACCCATAAAGTACCCGAGCGGTCCTCATAGATCGCCCGCACCAAATCGTGGCTTATACTGCCGGGATCGTCGGGATCGTGCGCGTAGCGGATGAACGATCGGCTTCCGGGATCAAGACGGTTCAAGCCTCCGCCGTCCGTTCCGACCCACAGCCGGCCCCGGCGATCGAGACACAGACTGCGGACGGAATTGTGGCTCAAACTTCCGGCATCGTTCGGGGAATGCCGAAAAGACAGAAATGTTTTCGTCCGGGGATCAAGCCGGTTGAGCCCTCCACCCGCCGTCCCGATCCAGACGAATCCGGCCGGATCGACCGCCAGCGCATAGACGTTGTTGCTGCTCAATCCCGTCGGCCGCCGGGGATCATGGCGGAAGTGCTCGATCCGGCCGGTCTTGCGGTCCAGCAGATCCAGCCCCTTGTCTTCGGTCCCGATCCAGAGCCGGCCGGCGCCGTCCTCGGCGATGGCCCGGACGTAGGCCGAGCTCAGGCTGTTGGGATCGTCGGGGCGGTTTTCATAGAGCTCGAACCGGCGTCCCTCGGGGGCGAATTTGTCCAACCCGCGGCCGCGCGTTCCGATCCACAAGATCCCGGTCCGGTCCTGAAAGAAGGAAACAACGTAGTCGTAGCTGAGGCTGTCAAGATCCGCCCGATCGTTGCGCAAAACGCTGAAAACGCCTCGTTTTTCGTCGAATTGGCTGATTCCTTCCAGCGTCCCGACAAGAATACGCCCTGCGGCATCCTGAAAGATGGCATAGACATTGTCATGGCTGAGACTGTCGGGCCGGGCGGGGTCATTCCGATAGCGCCTGAACCGGCCCGAGGCCCGGTCCAGCACGTTCAGGCCTCCGCCTTCAGTTCCCACCCAAAGACGTCCTTGACGATCTTCAAGAACCGCCCGGACCAAGTCGGAGCTCAAGCTGGAAGGGTCCCTCGAGTTGTGGAAAAACGCCCGGAATTCGCCGGTTTTGGGATCGAAACGATTCAATCCTCCTTGCGTGGCCAGCCACAATTCGCCCTCATTGCCTGGGGCGATGGCGAAAACGGAGTCGTGGCTCAGGCTTTTGGGATTTTGAGGATCGTGCCGATAGATCCGACATTTTCCGGTTTCCCGGTCGAATGCGTTCAACCCGCCGCCCTCCGTGGCGACCCATAAAACGCCGGCATCGTCTTCCAGAATCGAGGCGACGGCATTTGAACTCAGGCTTTGGGAGTCACTGGAGTTGTTTTGAAAACGGGTGAAGTCGTCCGTCTCCTCGTTGTAGCGGTTCAGGCCGTTCATGGTCCCGACCCAGAGCACGCCGCCTCGATCCAGGCACAAGGTCCGGACCCATTGATGGCAAATGCTGTTCGGAGATTCCGAGGGGCGGTAGATCTTGAAATCCGCCCCGTCATAGCGGTTCAGACCATCCTCCGTTCCAATCCACAGAAAACCCCTCCGATCTTGAAGAATGGTCATGGCCGATCCTTGAGACAGTCCTTCCTGGATCGTCAGATGAGAGAAGCGGTTGGGGATCGGGCCCGCCGCCTGCGGCGCTTGCGCGCGGGCTGGCAGGCCTGCCAGGAAAACGGCGAGAAAGACGACGGCCAAATCCGCGAACGAACGCTTCGAATTCCCCTGCGCCATGAAAATCTCCTCCCGGCAGCGGATCTTTCTCTCGTCGGGAATCTTAGATGGCTCCCGATAAGGTGTCAAGACAAGGTTGACCGCAGTCTGGCTTTTTTTGCGACGCATCACGGCCTCATCGGACATTCCTGACGTCCGAAAGAACGAAATCCGAGAATTCGAAAACTGGCCAGCGCTTGGAAGGCCGGGGATTGACCCGATCCGCGCATTCGAAGAGAATAGGCCGATAAAAGGATCCGCCCATGGCGCCTGAAAAAAATCAAACTTTATCACCCTTTCTCCGAGAGGCGGCCTTGGACAGGGTCGGCGGCGACGGCGAATTTTTGAACGAGTTGCTGACCCTTTATGAGGAGGAATTCGAGGCCAAGAGGCGCGGCCTGGCTGAAGCGATCGCCCGGCGGGATGGGGCCAAGATCCGGGGGTTCGGCCATGCCCTGAAGGGCTCGTCCGCCAACCTCAGCCTGCCCGGACTCCAAGAGGCTGCTGCCGCCATGGAGAAAGCCGGCGCAGCCGGGGATATCGTTGCGGCCCAAGAAAGCTATGTCCGATTGGAACGCGAGTACGCCCGGCTCAAAGCGTTCCTCGGCGGATCGCCGCGCTGACCAAGAAGCCTCCCAGGCCGGAGTGATCAGACAACCGGCTCCCAGCCGGGCTCGTAGGCGCGCCCCCACAGCTCCATGGCCGCCGGATCATTGCGCACGCGCCCCGTCGCCGGCTCGATATCGAGGGCCCGGCCGACGCGCCAGGCGATGTTGCCCAGGTGGAGCATGCCCGTGCTCATATGGGCGTCCTCGACGCCGCAGGTCGTTTTTCCTCCGCTCCGCACCGCATCGACGAAATTCCTGACATGGACCTGGTCGAGATCCAGCCCGGTGGCGCTGATGGGATTGGTCGGGTCCGCTGCGGCCGCGTTGCTCTTGACTTCGCGGATCGCTTTGCCTTTCGGGTCATAGAGCGTGTAGGCGTTGCCGTCGAGAAGGGCCGAGCCTTCCGTGCCGTAGATCATGACGCCGCGCGAGAGACGCTCGACGGGATGATCGTTGCAGCTGCGGCTCTCCCAGGTGATCGTCTTGCCCGCGGCATAATCCCAGGTGATGACCTGCGTGTCGGGCGTCTCCCAGTCGTCCTGGAAGTGATACCGCCCGCCGGAAGCGACGACACGGCGCGGCCAGTCGACGCCCAGGGCCCAGCGGCAGACGTCGATCTCGTGGGTGCCGTTGTTGAGGGTCTCTCCCGTGCCCCAATGCCAGAACCAATGCCAGTTGTAGTGGATCAGGTTATCCCGGTAGGGTCGCCGCGGGGCGGGGCCCTGCCACAGCTCGTAATCGAGCCAGGACGGGACGGGCGCGGGTTTGCCTCGGCCGATCGAGCCGCGGTTGTTGGCGTACCAGCCCTTGGCCAAGGTGGTCGTCCCGATCCGACCGGCGCGGATCTCGGCGATGGCCTGGATCATGTTAGGGAAGGAGCGGCGCTGGGCGCCCATCTGGAAGACGCGCTTGGATTTATGGACCGCTTCGATCAGGAGCTCCCCTTCGCGGCCGTTGTGGCTGCAGGGTTTCTCGACGAAGACATGCTTGCCCGCGGCCAAGGCTAGGATGGACATGGGGGCGTGCCAGTGATCCGGCGTGGCGATGGCCACGGCGTCGATGGCCGGATCTTCCAAAGCCTTGCGGAAATCGCGCAAGCTTTTCGGATCGGTTTTGGAATAGCGGCGGACCGCGGCAATGCCCTTGCCGACGGCCCGTTCATCAACGTCACAGATGGCGGCGACTTCGACGCCGGGCAGGCCGGCGAAGCATTCGGCCAGCGCCTCGCCGCGGCTGTTGACGCCGATGACCGCGATGCGAACGCGCTCGCCGGCGCCCAGCGGTCGCCACGCTCTGGCCGCGCGCATGTTCGGTGCGGATTTCGCGGCGGCCGGCAGGGCCGCCCCGGCGGCCATCCCCAGGCCCGCGCCGGCGGCGCCGATTTGTTTCAAAAAATCGCGGCGAGGGATGTTCGGGCTCATGGGATCCTCCGGTATTAAAGAAATCGGGATCATTGTCCCCGCGACGGGCCATTTTTGCAAGCGCGGCATGCGGCCTAAATTGATTCCGCCGCCGGAGTGCTTTATCATAGAAAAACACATGATCAGCGTCGAAGAGGCCCAAGCGATTCTCCGCGCCGCCGCGGTCCGCACGCGCAGGGAGCCGGTGCGTCTCGCGCGCGCCCTCGGCCGGGTCCTGGCCGGGGATGCCGTATCCCGGATTTTCATGCCCCCCTTCGACAAATCGGCCATGGACGGATACGCGCTGAGCGCCGCTGATTCGGCCGGACGGTTCCGCGTCGGGGAGATGATTCCCGCCGGCGCCGTTCCCGCCCGGACCGTGGGGACGGGCGAATGCACCAAAATCATGACCGGGGCCATGCTGCCGCGCGGCGCCGACTCCGTCGTCCGCAAGGAATGGACGGTCGAAGAAGACGGCTGGATGCGCATCGTCAAGCCGGACGACACCCCCAATGTCTGCCGCAAAGGCGAGGATGTCCGGCCGGGCGACGTCGTCCTGAAGCGGGGCGCGCGGATCCGGCCGCAGGAGATCGGCATCCTGGCGTCGCTGGGCATCGGCACGATCGCGGCTTTCGTCCCGCCCTCCGTGGCCGTCATCGCCACCGGCTCGGAGATCGTCGAGCCGGGTCGGCCGCTCGCGAAGGGGCGCATCTACGACAGCAATTCCTATTCGCTGGCGGCGCAAGCGGCCAAAGCCGGGGCCACCGTCAAGATCCGCCGCCGCGTCCCGGACCGTCCTGCTCTCATCCGCAAGTCGATTGCCGCCGCGCTGGAGCGGTGCGATCTGGTTCTCATCTCCGGCGGCGTATCGGCCGGCGATCTCGATTTTGTGCCGGGGATTCTGCGGGAGCTGGGAGCCGTCCTGCACTTCGAGCAGATCGCCGTCCAACCGGGCAAACCGACCGTCTTCGGCACGCGGCGGGGCAAGATCGTTTTCGGCGTCCCCGGCAACCCCGTTTCGACCTTCGTCATCTTCGAGGTCTTCATCAAACCCGTGTTATCGCGGATGATGGGCCTGGAAGAGGAGCCGCTGGTCGTCCGGGCGGCGATGGCCGAGGACCTCCTGCGCCGCAAGACGGAACGGGCCGCGTTCGTGCCCGTCCGCGTCTGCGGCGACGCGGTGATTCCGCTTGATTATCACGGTTCGGCCCACATCCAGGCCCTGGGCCGGGCCGACGGCCTGCTTTATATTCCCAAGGGGCACGCCGGATACGGCGCGGGGAGCCGGGTCGATGTACGACTCTTTTAACCGCAAGATCGATTATCTCCGCATCTCCCTGACCGACCTGTGCAACCTGCGCTGCACCTATTGCATGCCCGCGGAGGGCGTCCCGCTCCGGCCGCGCAGCGATTTCCTATCCTACGAGGAGATCGCCGCCGTCGTCCGCGAAGCGGCCGCGCTCGGCCTGACCAAGATCCGCCTGACCGGCGGCGAGCCGCTGGTCAAGAAAGACCTGGACGTTCTGATCGAACAATTGAAGGCCGTTCCCGGAGTCGAGGAAGTCGCCCTGACCACTAACGGGACGCTTCTGGCCCCCCTGGCCGCCGCTCTCAAGGCGGCCGGGCTCGACCGGCTCAACATCTCCCTGGACACGCTCGATCCGGAAAAATACCGCCGCATCACGCGCGGCGGCGATATCGAAGACGTGATGCGCGGCATCGCCGCGGCCCGGGAAGCGGGGTTCGAGCGGACCAAGATCAATATGGTCCTTATCCCCGGCGTCAACGAGCTCGAGATCGAAGCGATGGCCGCGTTTTGCCGGGATCGGGGGCTCATCCTTCAGCGCATCCGCCATTACTCCCTGCGCGAGCGCGGGGACGATGGGGAGCTGGAGGAGGCCGAGCGGCCGGGCGCCTGCGCCCGCTGCAACCGCATCCGGCTGACGGCCGACGGCCGGTTCAAGCCGTGCTTGTTTTCCGATGCCGAGATCCCGGTCGACCTGGCGGACATTGCCGCCGGTCTGAAGAGGGCCGTCCGCGAGAAACCCGCGCGAGGCAAAAGCTGCACCGTCCGCGGCGTCTGGCAGATAGGAGGATGACATGGAACTGACCCACGTCGGCCCGGCCGGAGAAGCCCGCATGGTGGACGTCGGCCCCAAGCCGGTCAGCCGCCGGACGGCCCTGGCCTCGGGGCGGATCCGGCTGACGCCGGCAACGCTCGATCTCATCCGGACGAACCGTATCAAAAAGGGCGATGTCCTGGCCGCGGCCCGCATCGCCGGGATCATGGCCGGCAAAAAAACGGCTGAACTCATCCCCCTCTGCCACAATATCCCCATCGAACGAATCGACGTCCGGCTGACGCTTCAGGCCGACGGCGTCTTCATCGAGGCCGAGGCGGCCTGCGAGGCCAAAACGGGGATCGAGATGGAGGCCCTGACCGCCGTGGCCGTGGCCGCCCTGACGATCTATGACATGTGTAAAGCGGTCGACAAGACCATGTCCATCGAGGACATCCGGCTGCGGGAGAAAACCAAGAATGCCGTTCGCGATTGAGGCCGTCTGTGTCGCCCCGCGCAAGGGGGAACCCAAGCGCGCGGTCGGCGAGGTCCGCCTGATCGCGGGCGCCGGAATCCGAGGCGACGCCCACGCCGGGAGCGGGCATCGCCAGGTGTCTTTTTTGGCCGGCGAGGACGTCGACGCCCTGCGGGCCGAGGGACTGACCCTGGCCGCAGGCGCCTTCGGCGAGAACATCGTCACGCGGGGGATCGACTGGCGCGCGGCCCGGATCGGCGGCCTCATCGAGATCGGCGCCGCCCGCCTCGAGATCACGCAGATCGGCAAGGAATGCCACACGCCGTGCGCCATCTTCCGCGCGGCGGGGCGCTGTATCATGCCGGACCTGGGCGTTTTCGCCAAGGTCCTTCAGGAAGGAGTCATCCATGCTGGCGATCGCGGTGATTACAGTTTCGGATAGGGCTCACAAAAAAGAGTACGAGGACCTTTCGGGGCCGGTGATCAGGGACATCCTCTTCGCCGGGATAGGAGCCGAAGTCACGATCACGGTCGTGCCGGACGAGAAGGAGGTCCTTCAAAAGGCCATCCGGGCCAACGCGGACAAGGATTACGTGATCACGACCGGCGGAACCGGGCTCTCGCCCCGCGACATCACGCCCGAAGCGACGAAGGAGCTTTGCGACAGAGACGTACCCGGGATCTCCGAATGGTTGAGGGCCGAGTCGATCAAGGAGACGCCCCACGCCGTTTTATCGCGCGGATATTGCGGGCTGATGGGGAAGACGATCGTCATCAACCTGCCCGGATCCGTCAAGGCGGCGGCGTTCGGGGCCAAGACGCTGGTTCCCATCCTGGAGCACGGCGCGGAGATGGTCCGCGGCGGCAAGCATTAATCGACGGGGAAAACGAGCACGGCGGACGCCTTGAACGTCAGGACCACCGTTTCGCCCGGGCGGAGGCCCAATTCCTGCAGCGAAGAACGGGTGATCGCCGCGCGCAAGCTCATCTCCCCGCAGCGGATCTGAACGAGCACAAACATCCCCAAATCGCTCACCGCTTCGACCCGGCCGGTCAGAACATTGCGGGCGGAGGAATGAAACGGCTCGCGCGAGAGAAGAATGTCCTCCGGCCGGAGGACGGCCGCCACCGGGCCCGGCGCGAGCGCGGAGACAACGTGGATCATCGCCCCTCCAACCTCCAGGGAGGCGTCCTCGCCGGTCCGCACAAGTTGTCCGTTCAGGACGTTGGTGATCGAGGCGAAATGGGCCACGTCCAGGGTCGCCGGATTCTGCAGGACCTGGCCGGGCGTCCCGCTTTGGACAATTTCGCCGTTATCAAGGAAAAATAGACGGCTGCCCAACAGCCTGGCCTGGATGATATTATGCGTCGTCAGGATGATGGTCCTGCCCGCGCGGGCCAGGGCCGCCAGCTGGTCCTCGATGGTCCGCGCCGACAACGGATCGAGATTGGATGTCGGCTCGTCCGCCAGGAGAACCTCCGGTTCGAGAAGCAGGGCCCGGGCCAGCTGCAGCCGCTGTTTTTCGCCTCCCGACAAGACCCGGACGTCGAGATCCTTTTTCCCGGCCAATCCGACCGCCCCGAGGGCCTCCTCGACGCGCTCCGCTTCGAACGGCCGCTTCCTCAGCGACAGGGCGTGCCGCATGTTGCCGAGAACAGTGCCGTTCAAGAGCAGCGGATGCTGGAAGATGAATCCCATCCTTCGCCGGAGTGCCGTTTTGTCCCGGGCGGGCAGGCCGTGGGCCGGCCGCCCGTCATAGATCATCCGACCCGCGGAGGGCTTGTCGAGCATTCCCAATATTTTGAGCAGGGTCGTCTTGCCCGCGCCGTTGGGCCCGATGATGACCGAAACGCCCCCGGCCGGGAAGTCCAGAGTCACGCCGCGCAGGAGGATATGCCCGCCAGCTTTTTTTCCGATTCCCTGGGCCTCGATCCTCATCACTTGCCCTGTCCCCATTGAAGGACGACGTTGACAAGCAGGGCCACGACCAGCAGGACCAGGCCGAGGGCCAGGCCGATCTCGAAATTGCCTTTCATCGTTTCCAGCGAGATGGCCGTGGTCATGACCCGTGTGGCGCCCTTGATGTTGCCGCCGACCATGAGGGTCATGCCCGTCTCGCCCAGCACGCGGGAAAAGCCGGCCACCATGGCCGCCAGGAAAGCGAAGCGGCCCTGGCGGAGGATGGTCAGGAGCATCCGGCCGCGGGAAGCGCCCAGGGCATAGGCGAGATCGCGCCCGTCCCGGGCCTTGTCCTTGAGCGCGGCCAGGGTCAGGGCGGCGATGAGGGGAAAAGCGAGCAGGGCCTGGGCCAGGATCATGGCGCCCGGGGTAAACAGCAATCCCAGGAAACCCAGCAGCCCGCGCCGGCTGACCAGGATATAAACCACGAGCCCGATAAGAACGGCCGGGACGGCCATCGCCGTCTGCAGAAGTCCGATAAGGAAGCGCCGCCCGCGGAATTCGACCAGCGCAAGAAACAAACCCAGCGGCGCGGCAAAAACCGCGGCCAGAGCCGTGGCCGACCCGGACACCAGAAGCGATAGGCCGACGATTTCGAGCAGCTCCCGGCTGGGCGGGAAGAGGAGCTTCAGGGCCTGCCGCAATCCTTCCAGAAAATATCCCATCGGGCGCGGGAGCCTTCCTCTACTTGATCACGTCGGGGAAAAAGAGCGGGGCGCCGTACTTGTCTTTGCCGAAATCGCGGATGAGGGTCTGCCCCTCCGGCCCACGGATGAATTCGGCGAAGGCGGCGGCCAGCCTGGAATTCAAGCCGGGGTAACGGACCGCGGAAACGACGATCACGGAATAGGGATTGAAAAGCTCCGCATCGCCTTCGACCAGGGATTCCAGCGCGTCGATCTCCCGGCGATGCGCCAGCCAGGTGGCCCGGTCGACCAGCGTGTAGGCCCGCTTCTCGCCGGCGATCCGCAGCGCGGCTTCCATTCCCGCGCCGCTTTCGACGTAGCGGTCCTTGGTCGGCTTGCTCCCCGTGGCCGCCCACAAGCGGAGCTCCTTTTTGTTGGTCCCGGAATCGTCGCCTCGGGAAACAAAAACGCCGGGCCCCGCCGCTAGCGCCCGGAAGGCATCCAACGCCTTCTTTCCGCGGATCACGGCCGGATCCGTCCGGGGACCGACGACGAGGAAATCGTTGTGCATTACGTCCAGCCGCTCGACGCCGAAGCCGTCGGCTATGAATTTCAGCTCCGACTCCCGATCGTGGACAAGGAGAACGTCGGCGTTGCCGTCCCGGCCCAGACGGATGGCCTGGCCGGTGCCGACGGCGATGACCTTGACCTTGCAGGAGAGTTTTTTCTCGAAGGCCGGAATGAGGACATCGAAAAGCCCCGAATCGAGGGTCGAGGTCGTGGAGGCCAGGGTCAGCGTTTCGACGGGGGCGGGCCAAAGGGCCCGTCGCGCTTTGTCCGCGCAAAGCGCCGGCGGCGCCGCCGCGGCAGCCATGAAAAACAAAACCAGCCCCGCCGCCGCCGCCAGGACCGAGGCTCGAAATCGTATGGGCATCAGGGATTCTCCGTTTCGTATTTATCAGAAAATACGAAGGTTCGTCAATGCGGCGGCGAATTCCATCGGGGAAAATAAAATGATAAACTCTGTCCCGAAATCCCACGGAAAGAGCGGCCCCAATGGAAACACAGAACCCCCACGCCCGTCTGAGCATCGACACGATCCGCACCCTGGCCATGGATGCCGTCCAGGCGGCCCATTCCGGGCACCCCGGCGCGCCCATGGGAATGGCCCCGGTCGGGTATGCGCTCTGGCGCGACATCCTGCGCTTCGATCCGGACGATCCGGCCTGGCCGAACCGAGACCGCTTCGTCCTCTCGGCCGGACACGCCTCGATGCTCCTTTACGCCCTGCTCCATCTGTCCGGGGTCCAGGATCTTCGCACCGGCAAGGCCGCCGTCTCGCTCGACGACATAAAACACTTCCGCCAGCTCGACAGCCTGACGCCCGGCCATCCGGAATACGGCCGAACCGCGGGTGTCGAGACGACGACCGGCCCTCTCGGCCAGGGCGCCGCCAACAGCGTCGGCATGGCCGCCGCAAGCCGCTGGCTGGCCGCGCGCTACAACCGCCCCGGCTTCGAGCTCTTCGATTACGACGTCTACGCCCTGGCCGGCGACGGCTGCATGGAGGAAGGCATCACCAGCGAAGCCGCCTCCCTGGCCGGCCATCTCAAGCTCTCCAACCTGTGCTGGATCTATGACAGCAACCGCATCACCATCGAGGGCAAGACCGAACTGGCCCTCTCCGAGGACGTCGGCGCCCGCTTCACCGCCTACGGCTGGCGCGTTGTCCGCGTCCTGGACGCCAACGACCTCGGCCTGCTGGCTTGGGCCTTCGGCGTCTTCAAGGAAACGAACGACCGTCCGACCCTGATCATCGTCTCCAGCCACATCGCCTTCGGCGCGCCGCACAAACAGGACTCCGAGACCGCCCACGGCGAGCCGCTGGGCGAGGAGGAGATCCGGGCGGTTAAAAGTTCCTACGGCTGGCCGGAGGAGGCCCAATTTCTCGTTCCTCCCGCCGCTCTCGCCGATTTTGAAGACGGGATAGGCGCCCGCGGCCGGGCTCTTCATGCCGACTGGCGGGCGCTCTGGGACAAGTATAAAACAGCGTTTCCCGGCCCGGCCGATGAGCTGGAGCGGATGCGCGACGGACGTCTGCCGGACGGCTGGGAGAAGGATTTGCCGGTTTTCCCGGTCGACGAAAAAGGACAGGCCACACGTGTCAGTTCGGGGACGGTTCTTAACGCCATCGCCGGGAACGTGCCCTGGATCGTGGGCGGCTCGGCCGACCTGACGCCGTCCACGAAAACCAAGCTGACCTTCCCCGACGCCGGGGTGTTTCAGGCCGGCTCGTACGGCGGCCGCAATATCCATTTCGGGATCCGCGAACACGCCATGACCGCCATCCTCAACGGACTGGCCCTGTCCGGGCTGCGCCCGTACGGATCGAGCTTCCTCGTCTTCACCGATTACGCCCGCCCGGCCATCCGCCTGAGCGCGATCATGGAGCTCCCCGTCGTCCACATCTACACGCACGACTCCATCGCCGTGGGTGAGGACGGGCCGACCCACGAACCGGTCGAACATATCCCATCCTTGCGGGCCATCCCGGGCCTCGTCGTCCTCCGCCCGGCCGACGCCAATGAGGTCGTGGAAGCCTGGCGGGTGATCATGAATTTGAAAGGCGCGCCCGCGCTGCTCCTCCTGACGCGGCAGAACGTACCCACCTTCGACCGCTCCAAATGCGCTTCGGCCGCCGGCCTGGCTAAAGGCGCTTACGTTCTCACGGACGCGCCGAACGGCCGCCCGGACGTCATCCTGATGGGCAGCGGCAGCGAAGTCGCGCTCTGCCTCCAGGCCGCGCAGACGCTGGCGGCCGAGAACATCCAGGCCCGCGTGGTCAGCATGCCCTCATGGGACCTGTTCGAGAAGCAGGATCAGCCCTACAAGGACACGGTCCTGCCGCCGGCCGTCCGCGCCCGCGTGGCGGTCGAGATGGCCATCCCCCTCGGTTGGGACCGCTACACGGGCCCCGCGGGCCGCATCCTCGGCATGCATTCGTTTGGAGCGTCCGCGCCGCTCAAAGACATCCTGAAAAAATTCGGTTTCACGCCGGACGCCGTCGCCGCCGCGGCCAGGGATTCCATTCAGGCCGCCCGGTCTTGAACGCCGACAAAAGAGAAGATGTCATGATTTTCAATCTCGGAAGCTTCGAGAAGGCCGTCAAGGTCCGGCTGGACCGCTGGAGGGCGGATCGTTTTCTTCCCCGCCTTTGGGAAAAAGACCCGACACTGTGGGCTGCCGGGCCTGTTCCCGAGATAGCCAACCGGCTGGGCTGGCTCGATCTTCCCCGAGTCATGGCCGGACGTCAGGCCTCGATCATGGCCTTCGCCGAAGAGATCGAGGCCGAGGGCTTCCGCCACGTCGTCCTGCTGGGTATGGGCGGATCGAGCCTGGGTCCGGACGTCTTTCAAAGGACGTTCGGCAGCGCGCCCGGCTTTCCGGAGATGATCGTCCTCGACAACACCCATCCCGCGGCCGTGACCGCCATCGAGAAAAGGATCGACCTGCGCCATACGCTGTTCGTCGTCTCCAGCAAGTCGGGCACGACCATCGAACCGCTGTCGTTCTTCCGCTATTTCTGGGCCGCCGCCGCGCGGGTCCTGCCCGAGCCTGGCCGCCATTTCATCGCCATTACCGACCCGGGCTCCTTTTTATCGGCGCAGGCCGGCGAGCGAAAATTCCGCCGCGTCTTCCTGGCCGATCCCGATGTGGGCGGGCGCTTCTCCGCCTTCACCGAATTCGGACTGGTCCCCGCCGCCCTTATCGGCGTAGACATCGGGCGCCTGCTCAAACGCGCCAAGACCGAAGCAGACCTTCACAGCCCCGCCGCCCGCGAGGACACCGCGCCGGGCCTGCGCCTGGGCGCCGCCATAGGCGAAATCGGCCTCAAACGCGACAAGTTGATGATCCTGACCTCGCCGCGCCTGCAAAGCTTCCCGGACTGGCTGGAACAATTGATCGCCGAGAGCCTGGGCAAGGACGGCCGCGGCGTCCTGCCGATCGCCGGCGAGCCTGCGGTCCCGGCCGCCGACTACGGCGGCGACCGGTTTTTCGCGGCGCTTCTTCTCGCCGGCGACGACAACGAAGAGATCGAGCGCCGAATGGGTACGCTGGAGAAAAGCGGCTTCCCGGTCATCCGCATCCGATTGACGGACGTCTACGACCTGGGCCGCGAAATTTTCCGCTGGGAGATTGCCACCGTCGCCGCGGCGGCGGTCCTCGGGGTCCAGCCCTTCAACCAGCCCGATGTCGAACTGGCCAAGAACCTGGCCCGCAAGGCCATGGCCGGCGCCCCGGGGGCGCGGGAAGTCGTTCCGCCAAACGAAATCATCGCCGCCGCCGACGTCCTTGGCGCCGGTGCCGCACTCGAAGTTTTTTCCGACTTCCTGACTAAGGCCAAACCCGGCGATTACGTCGCCATCCAGGCCTTTCTCTATCCGAACGTTGAAACGGAAAATGCCCTTGGCGAATTGCGCCAGACGATTTTGGAAAAAACGCATCTGGCGACGACGCTGGGATTCGGACCGCGATTCCTTCACTCGACGGGCCAATATCACAAAGGCGGCCCCAACGAAGGGCTGTTCATCCAATTCGTCGATGAGCCCGCCGCGGACCTTGCCATACCGGAGACGGATTTCACCTTCGGTACGCTCATCCGGGCCCAGGCCTCCGGCGATGCCCAAGCCCTTCTTAAAACCGCGCGCCGCATGCTCCGCATCGATCTCGGCAACAACGCCGGCGAAGCCGTGGGCATTTTGAACCGCGCGATCCGCGGTTGAAAAGCGGCCGCAGACGGGCTACAATAAGCGGCCGTTCGCGTTTTTTGCCCGATCGACAACATCCGAGAAAAGCCTCTATGAGAAAAATAATCCCGCCAGTTCCAAAGCCCGCCGTCTTCGGCTTCATTCTCGCCGCCTTCCTGATTTCGCCGCTCGCCGCGGCCGAAATCAAGGCCGTGCGTGTGGGGCAAGGCCCCAAGATCGACGGGTCCCTGGCCGATCCGATCTGGAATTCGGCCGCGCCCATCACCGAATTCCGCATGTTCGAACCGACTCCGGGCGGCGCGCCCACCGAGAAAACCGAGCTGCGGATCCTCTACGACGAATCCAATCTTTACATCGGCGTCATGTGCTACGAAAGCGAGCCGGGCAAGATCGCCGCCAACACCCTGGCCCACGACGCCGCCGGGGCCGTTTCGATGAGCTACGGCTATTACGGAATGGGCGGGTCGACCACGGTCAGCGATGACCTCATCCGCGTCCTGATCGATCCCTTCCAGG